>SXGR01635597.1_pt1 | contig 23940 bp, 13 predicted proteins | sample 3174711 | NCBI WGS metagenome assembly SXGR01 (sample SAMN11356860, study PRJNA531348) | freshwater metagenome | isolation source: freshwater sample F1-60 | place: China: Fuxian Lake, Yuxi | collected 2017-12-25 | reverse complement strand
CGTAGACGATGCCGGAGTAGAAATCGACGGTCGGGTAGATGCCCTTGGGGCCGAGCTTTTCCGCCATGACCTTTTCCATCTCGACGGCCATGTCGTATTTGGCGGGTCGGCCCGTATCGGTGAAGACGCGCTCGGCCAGGCTTTGCAAGACGGTCGCGCGCGGGTCCTTGACCTTGTAGACGCGATGGCCGAAGCCCATGATCTTCTTCTTGTTGGCGATGGCGTCCTCGCACCAGGGGCGGACGTTCTTGCTGTCACCGATCTCCTTGAGCATGTCGAGCACTTCTTCGTTGGCGCCGCCGTGCAGGGGGCCGGTGAGCGTGCCGATCGCGGCGCTGATGACGGTGTACGGATTCGCCAGCGTCGAGCCGGTGACGCGGCCGCTGAAGGTGCTCGCGTTCATGGTGTGCTCGGCGTGCAGGATCAGGCAGGCGTCGATGACCTTGCGAACCGCGGGGGACGGCTCTTTTTCAAACAGCATCCAGTAGAAGTTGGCGGCATGATCGAGATCGTCGCGCGGATTGATCGGCTCGTCGCCGTAACGGATGCGGTGAAACGCGGCGGTGACCGTCGGCAGCTTGGCGATCAAGCGAATGGTCGAGTCCCAGTTGCTCTGGGCGTTGGTGACATCGCGCGACGGATAGAACATGCCCATCGCCGCGACGGCTGCCTGCATCGCGTACATCGGATGGCCGGTCTCGGGCAGGCACTTGATGAGATCCTTGAGCCGAAACTTGATGCGGCGATGATGCCTAAGCTGATCGTCGAAGTCGGCGAGTTGCTTTTGCGTTGGCAAATCGCCCTTGAGCAGAAGATAGGCGGTTTCCTCGAAGCAGCTCTCGGTCGCCAGGGTCTCGACGGCGATGCCGCGGTATTCTAGGCGGGCGTTTTTCCCGTCGATAAAGCTGACGGCGGACTCGGCAACAGGCACGTCCGCAAGACCGGGACGCAACTCGATCTGGCTCATGGCGCTCCTTGACAAGGCGGGAAGGATGTTCGCGGGAACGAAGTGAGATTATGAGCGGACGGGGCATTTGACAACGGTTAAGCACCGTGAATCGCCTGCGCGGAACTGCCTCGATTCGGCCTGAGTATCGTGTCCGCGTATGTTTGACGACGGCCAGTGCAAACACGCTAGCAGGCAAATCAATTCGCACTCAGGATCGTCGTTGAAACACCGAGCCGAATCGGCGCGGGTCGGGCAGTTCGTGAGGCAAGAACTGCCTGGCTGCCACGTAAGGCTGCAAGTCGACGAAGCCGCCGCCCGCCGCACTTGATTCGTAGCTCGCCATCAGCACCGCGAGCGTGTCCCAGGCGAGCAGCGGGCCTGATTGCGGCGCGCGGTCCGGTTCCAGCACGCATTCCACTGCATCATGCATCTCATTGACGTAGCCGTGCGCGTGAAACTGATTGGGCCGGGGAAAGCTCGTCCCTTGAGCGGTCGGCAACTTCTCACGAAACAAGAGATTGCCGGCCGCGCGGCCGTCAGGCAGAAACAACTCATGCTCGTTGTTTGGGTTCACACGCAGATCGTACTGGCCGAAATCGGCGATCACCGACAGCTCGTTGCGAATCCCGCTGATGCTCAGATCGTGGCCGATGACCTCGGCAACCGAGAGGTCGTCGAACACCACGGTGATGCGGCCGAAATCGTCGACATTTTGCATGACGCGAAAATGTTCGCCGGTAGCTGGCGGCTGGTGTTTGAGCACCTGCAAGGCGAGCGCCGAGACGCGCAACGGACGAATCGGCCGACCGTCGCGGAGGAGCCCTTCAGCCTGCTTCAGATACAGGCAGGGGCCCAGGGGGTGACACGCCTTGTTGAACAACGCCCCGCCGCCCGACTGCGCCGGCGTATCGTAGGCGAGCGCATGCGACCCTTGATGGGCGCAGACGCCGCGCTGTAGCAGGATCTTGCCCTTGCCTTGTTTCAGCGCCTCGGCCAGCAATTCGGTAAAGCCTTTGACGCCGTCGAAATAGACGAAGTCCTCGGCGTAGAGAAGCTTGCTGTTGCCTTGCCGGACCGTATCCAAAACCGCCGCGAAGGCCGCCATCGTCTCGCGCGTCCGCACGGTCGGCGTTGCCACGCGTCCCTCGGCAAACCCCGGCCAGATGATGGGCGGTTTTTCCAGCACGATCACCTTGACGTCCGCTTGCGCTGCTTCGCGGATGTAGGGGCCATGAGCATGGTTGGCGCAGCAGACATTGTCGATGTCGGGATGAATGGCCGCCACCATCTCCGCATGCGTGGCATAGGCCCGTGTGATACCCCAAGTTCGGGCGAACGCTTCAGCACGTTCCAAACGGCCCGAGGTCACGCCAGCCAATTCGATGGCGACGCCGTTCTTGTGCGGAATGAGCCCATAGCAGGCTGCCGTATAATTCGCGGCGAAACCGGTGCCGTTCAGGGTGACACGTAAAGTGCGGGCCATGCAGCGATGTCCATGGGAAGGTGACGCTAGCCCGCAGCACAGGCAAGGACCGACCTTGCTTGCGCCGCGGGCTCGTTGGCTGTCTATTCTATTTGAAATACAAAAGGAGCATCACCAAGCCTCTTTTCACGCCACGAGAACGCGACCATGTTGTTTCCGCGCTTGCTTCAGACGGGCGGCATATTGGCCATCACCTTCCTTGTCAACGCCCCGACCGACGCCGGCGACGTAAAGAAACGCGCCCCGTGGACCACGTCGCGCATCAAGGGCACGCCCGAGCCGCCGCATCCCTATCGAGCCGAACGCGCCTTTCCCAAGCTGACGTTCCGCGAACCGGTCTTCCTGGCTCGTACCGGCGCCATCGACCGCTGGTTTCTGGGCGAACGATTCGGGAAAATCTATTCGTTCCCCAAGAATCCCAACGTCGAAAAGGCCGACCTGGTCATCGACTTGGCCAAAGATATCCAGATTGCGGACCCGGACGGCAAGACGCGCAAGGTCAATGAATGCTACGCCCTCGCCTTTCATCCGCAGTTCGCCAAGAACCGCTATTGCTACCTGTGTTGCATCCTGGATAGGAACGGCGACCGGCAGGACGGCACGCGCATCGCCCGCTTCAAGGTCACCGACACCGATCCGCCGCGCATCGATCCCAAAAGCGAAACGGTCGTGCTCACATTCCCCTCCGGCGGCCACAACGGTTGCGACATGCACTTCGGCAACGACGGCTTCCTCTACATCTCCACCGGCGACGCCACCGGGCCGAATCCGCCCGATGCTCTCGACACCGGCCAGGATATCAGCGATCTGCATGGCTCGATCCTGCGCATCGACGTCGATCGTGCCGAGAACGGCAAGGCCTACGCGATCCCGCCGGATAATCCATTCATCAAGACGCCGAAGGCCCGGCCTGAAGTCTACGCCTACGGCCTGCGCAATCCGTGGCGCATGAGCTTCGATCGCGCCACCGGCGAGTTGTGGGTCGGCGATGTCGGCTGGGAGTTGTGGGAGTTGGTTTATCGCATTCAAAAAGGCGGCAACTACGGCTGGTCGGTGAAGGAGGGTCGCCTGGATATTCGCCCCAACGCCAAGCGCGGGCCGACGCCGATTCTGCCGCCGACGCTCGACTTTCCGCACACCGAGGCTGCCTCCATCACCGGCGGCTATGTTTACCGCGGCAAGCGTTTGCCGGAATTGCGCGGCGCCTACATTTGCGGCGACTGGGTAACGCGCAAGCTCTGGGCCACCAAGTTCGACGGCGACCGCATCGTCTGGCACAAGGAAATCGCCCATGGCGCCCAGCGCATCGTCGCCTTCGGTGAGGATGCCGACGGCGAACTCTACTACCTCCATCACGATGACAACGGCTCCATTCACTATCTCGTTCCCAACGAAGCCGCCGCCAATTACAAGGACACGTTTCCCCGCAAACTCAGCGGCACCGGACTCTTTGTCGACGCCAAGAAACACAGCCTGGCCCCTGGCGTACTCCCCTTCGAGATCAATGCCGCACGCTGGGCCGACCACGCCAGCGCCGAACGCTTCGTGGCCGTGCCGGGCGCGAGTTCGGGGAAGCTGTTCGATCATTACGTCTGGGTGGAAAGCGAGTTCTACGGCAGCTACTTCTTTCCTCCCGCCGACACCATCCTCGGCAAAACCATGTCGCTGGAACTCAAACGCGGAGAGCCCGCGAGTCGCAAGCGGCTCGAAACGCAGATCCTCCATTTCGACGGCAAAATCTGGCGCGGCTATGCGTACCTCTGGAACGAAGCGGGCACCGACGCGGACCTGGTGGAGCCTTCCGGAAAAGACCTCAAGCTCGACATCGCCCACGCCGCGGCCCCTGGCGGAAAGCAGCGGCAGACCTGGCATGTTTCCAGTCGCGGCCAGTGCTTGACGTGCCACAATCCGTGGGCCGGCATCGCCCTCGCGTTCACCCCGCGCCAACTCGACCGCGACATCGAGATCGACGGCAAGAAAATCAACCAGATCGAGCTTTTCAAGAGCATTGGCTTGCTCGATCTCAAACATCGCGACTGGCGCCGCGAAGTGCCGTTCACTGATTCCTTGCCGCCCGCGCTTGTCAATCCGTACGACGCCCGCGCAGATCTCGATGGTCGGGCACGCTCCTACTTGCAAACGAATTGCGCCCATTGCCACCAGTACAACGCGGGCGGGACCGTGGACATCGATCTGCGCGTGGACTTGCCGCTCGCACGAACCAAAACGATTACCGTGACGCCCGTGCAGGGAGCGTTCGGCATCCCCGAGGCGAAGATCCTGACGCCAGGTGATCCGTTCCGCTCAATTCTCTACTATCGCATGGCGAAGGTAGGTCGGGGCCGCATGCCGCACCTCGGCTCGGATCTGGTTGACGACGTCGGTCTGCGGCTCATGGGCGACTGGATCCGCAGCATGCCGGCGAGCGCCGAGCTATTGACGTTGCTGCATCGGTTGCGCGAACTCGATGAAACCACGGCGCGGGCGCTCGAGTTACGCAAGGCACGAGCGGAGATCGCGGAAGCGGCCCAGCGCCAGGCCGCCGCCAAAAAGCTTCCCGAGCCGACGCAAGAGGACATGGATCAGGCGAAGGCTCAGCATACCCAGCGAATCGCCAGGGCCGCGAAAGATCGGCCGATCGAACGCGCCGCGATCGTGCAAAAATTCTTGGCGTCGCCCCACGCAGCTTTGGTGTTGATGCACGAATTTGACCAGGGCCGCATCCTGCCTTCGACGCGGCCCGAAGTGGTGCGCTTGGCGATGGACCACGCCGATCCGCAGGTGCGCGACCTGTTCGAGCGTTTTGCCCCGGATAGTTTGCGCGTTGAGCGACTCGGCTCGGTCATCATTCCGGATAAGCTTCTGGCCCTGCCCGGCGACCTCAAGCGCGGCGGCGAGCTGTTTTTTCAGCCGACGTTTCAGTGCGCTAATTGTCACACCGTCCGCGGCAAGGGGGGCAAGGTTGGGCCGGACCTGACGCAGATCGCCGGGCGCTTGAACAAGGCGCAGCTTCTGGAAAATATTCTCGAACCCTCCAAGGTGATCGATCCAAAATATCTCACTTACATCGCAGAAACCGCTGGGGGCCAAATCGTCACCGGACTGCTCGTGGAAAAAACCGCCAAGGAAATGGTCCTGCGGCCTAGTACCGGCAATGACGTTCGCCTGCCGGTCCGCGACGTTGCTTCCCTTCAAGCCCAAAAGATCTCGCTGATGCCGGACCAGCTTCTACGCGACGCAACCGCCCAGCAAGCTGCTGATCTGTTGGCGTTCTTGCAATCGTTGAAGTGACCGTAGCAAGGCGATCGGCGAGCGTAAGCTGGCTGGTGGGGCACTCACTTTTGGAGCGCTGTACAACCAGCCAGCTTACGCTGGCCGTTCGCCGATAGGTGTAATTGCGCATGTTCATTCAGACGATTCCAGCAAACGCGCTTGACGACGAATTTGTCGAGGTGTACGTTGGATAGCGCAAAATGACCATAGTGCCCGGAGTCTTCCTTCATGCGTGGTCTGCGGATTTCTGCCCGCTCCTGGATGCCAGTTCTCATGCTGGCCGGCGGATTGGTCGGTGTCGCCGAGGCACAACCGCCAGCCAAAACGCCGCCTTTGCCGCAGGCGCGGCTCGATCTCGCCGCCGTGAAACAATTCGTGACCCGGCATTGCACCAGTTGCCACAATAGCGAAGACAAGCGGGCTGGACTCGATCTCGATGCCCTGAGTTCCAAAGATGTCGAGGCCCACCCGGCGGTCTGGGAAAAAGTGGTCCGCAAGCTGGCGGCGCGGCAGATGCCTCCCGTGGGCAAGCCGCGTCCCGATGAGCGGACATACGAGACTTTCGTTGCCGCACTCGAAACCGAACTGGATCGCGTTGCCGCCGCGCGACCCAATGCTGGGCGAACGCCGACCTTGCGACGACTGAACCGCACCGAATACCAGAACGCCATCCGCGATTTGTTAGCGCTCGAAATCGACGCGGGCGCGCTGCTCCCGGTCGATGAGGCCAATCATGGCTTTGACAGCGCCCCGCTGGGAGGCCTCTCGCCTACACTCATGGACCGTTATCTCTCGGCCGCGCAGAAGATCAGCCGGTTGGCGGTGGGCCGGGCGCCGACGACTCCCAACAGCGACACGTTCCGCGTCCCGCCCGATCTGACGCAAGAAGGCCACGTCAAAGGGCTCCCCCTCGGCACGCGCGGCGGCATTCTGATTCCGTACACCGCGCCCCAGGACGGCGCGTACGACATCCAGGTCTGGCTAACGCGCGATCGCAACGAGCACGTCGAGGGCCTGCGCGAACCGCACGAATTGGAAGTGCTTCTGGACCGAAAACGCATGGCTTCGTTCACCGTCAAGCCGCCCAGCAAAGGTGAGGGGCATGACAAGGTCGACGCAAAGCTGAAAGCCCGCATCGCGTTGACGGCCGGCCCGCTCGATCTCGGCGTGACGTTCGTGCAGAACCCGCCCTCCTTGCTCGAAACCAAACGCCAGCCATACCAGGCGCACTGGAACTTGCATCGGCATCCGCGCATTTCGCCGGCAATCTATCAGGTTTCGATTACCGGCCCCTACCAGGCGAAGGGCCACGGGGAGACGCCCAGCCGGCGACGCATTTTTGTCAGTGTGCCCACCGGGCCGGCCGACGAAGAAGCGTGTGCCAAGAAGATCCTCTCCGCTCTGACGCGCCGCGCCTACCGGCGGCCCGTCACCGATGCGAGCCTCGAAAAGTCGCTGAAGTTCTATCGGCAAGGGCGTAAAGATGCGAACTTCGAGGCGGGAATCGAAATGGCCGTGAGCGCCGTGCTGGTCAATCCCCAACTCCTGTTCCGTGTCGAGCAAGACCCGAAAGACATCGCTGCAAAAACCGCCTATCGCGTCAGCGACATCGATCTCGCGTCACGGCTATCGTTCTTCCTCTGGAGCAGCATCCCGGACGACGAGCTTCTCGATCTGGCCGCGCGCAACGAACTCCGCAAGCCCGAGGTGTTCGAGAAACAGGTGCGGCGCCTGCTGGCGGATGAACGCTCACGTAACCTCGCGACCAATTTTGCCGCGCAGTGGCTGCACCTGCGCAATTTGGATGCGATCACGCCGGACCTGCGTTTGTTCCCTGACTTCGACGACAATTTGCGCAAGGCGTTCCGCCAGGAAACGGAGCTTTTCGTCGATAGCGTGTTCCGCGCCGATCGCAATGTGCTCGATCTGCTCAAGTCGGACTACACGTTTCTAAACGAACGCCTCGCCAAGCATTACGGCATCCCCCATGTATATGGCAATCGCTTCCGCCGCGTCGCGCTCGGCGCCGACCGGCAACGCGGCGGCCTCTTGCGTCACGGCAGCATTCTGACCGTCACTTCTTACGCCACACGCACCTCGCCGGTGATTCGCGGCAAGTGGATCCTCGAGAACTTCCTCGGCACACCGCCGCCCCCGCCGCCGGCCAACGTGCCATCGCTCCAAGACAATACCGTGGCGGCGAATCTGCCTATCCGCGCGCGCCTGGCCGAGCACCGCGCCAATGCCGCCTGCGCGAGTTGCCATCGTCTGATCGATCCGGTCGGCTTTTCGTTGGAACAATTCGACGCGGTGGGCCGTTGGCGAAATAGGGACGAGGGGCTACCGGTCGATGCCGGCGGCGGACTCCCCGACGGCAACCAGTTCGAAGGCGTTGCCGGCCTTGAGACGGCAATCTTGCAGCGGCCGGAGTTATTCGCCCGCACGCTGACCGAAAAACTATTCATCTTCGCGCTGGGTCGCGCGCCGGAAGAAGCTGACGCGCCGGCCATCCGCAAAATCGTCCGTGATGCGCAAGCGAACAACTACCGCTTCTCGGCACTGATCATGAGTCTCACGACCAGCCCGCCCTTTCAGATGAGGATGTCGCAATGATTGTTGTCAAAAAGGCGTTGTCGAGGCGGACCTTTCTGCGCGGCGCGGGAACCGTGCTGGCACTGCCCCTCCTGGATGCCATGGTCCCCGCGCTGACCGCGCAGGCCCAAACGCCGGCTGCTCCCGAACGTCTGCGCCGCCTCGGCTATGTCTACATGCCGATGGGCTGCGATGTGACGCGCTGGACCCCGCCCGGCGGCGAGCGGCTCGACGAGCTTTCGTCCACGCTGGCTCCGCTGACGCCCGTCAAGCAGCATGTCACGGTCATCAGCAATATGGAGCTGCGCAACGCCTACCCCGGTACGCATGCGACCTCCAACTCCGCGTTCTTGAGCGCCGCGCGGGCCCGGCTCACGGAGAGCGCGGACTACTACCTGGGCACCACCGCCGATCAGATCGCCGCCCGGCAAATCGGGGGGAGCACGCAGCTACCCTCGCTCGAATTGTCGATGGACCTGATGACGCTCGCCGGCCAATGCGACAACGGCTACGCCTGCGTCTACCAGAACAATCTGTCGTGGTCATCGCCGACCACGCCGTTGCCGAGCGAGGCCCATCCGCGCATCGTCTTCGAGCGGCTCTTCGGCGACGGCGCCACCACCGCGGAACGCCGCGCCGCCTTGAGGAGCCGGGCCAGCCTGCTCGATTCCGTGCTGGAAGAATTTGCCACGCTCAACAATCAGCTCGGGCCCGCCGATCGCGTCCGCGTCGCGCAATATCTGGACACGATCCGCGAGGTGGAACGCCGCATTCAGCGCGCCGAAGCCAGTGCGACCGCCAATCCGGTGCGCGACCTCGAACGTCCCGCCGGCGTGCCGTCCTCGTATGCCGACCACGCCCGCTTGATGTTCGACTTGCAGGTACTCGCCTTCCAGGCTGATATCACGCGCGTCATCACCTTCCAATTAGCGCGCGAGACGAGCAACCGCACCTATCCGGAGATCGGCGTTTCCGACCCGCATCATCCCCTGTCCCATCACGGCAACGATCCCCGTAAGGTCGAGAAGATCGCCGCCATCAATCGCTTCCACGTCTCGCTATTCGCGGAGTTCCTCGCGAAGCTACGTGACACGCGCGAAGGCAACGGCACACTGCTAGACCATTCGCTCCTTCTGTACGGCAGCGGCATGGGCAATCCCAATGTCCACGACCACGACAATCTGCCGATCCTCGTCGCCGGCGGCGCCGCCGGCCGCATGCGCGGCGGTCGTCATCTCCGCTTCGCCCGTCCGACGCCGTTGGCCAACCTTCACTTGACGCTGCTCGACAAGGTAGGCGTGCGGCTCGAGTCGTTCGCGGATAGCCGCGGCAAGGTGGATGAGCTGTTTGAACCAGTGCGGATGTAGAAGCCAACGTCTCGTTCGACGGGCTTTGCACAAGAACTCGTCAGGTCGGTCGGTGTGATGGATCCAAGGCGGCGCACCAGCATGGGTCATTTGGCCGCCACGAACGAGAGCAATTTTCCCGTTGGCCGATCGCCTTACTTGCTGGGCGGCGCCGCGAGCAGTTTGCGAACGAGCGCCGATTGTTGGTCGCTGAGGACTTGCGAACACGCCAGACCGTTGCCGAACGTCCCGTATTGATTGAACTGCCAGACGACTTTCTTGGCGCGCGTGATTTCAAAGATCTGCGGGCTCTTTTCGCCGGCGTGGCAATTGCCGACGATGAAGTTGCCGTTATCGAGTTCGGTCAGGAAGGTTGTCCACTTGAGCGTGATCTTCGTGTCCGGGACAGAGTCCTTGATTTCCCACACGACCTTGCCGGCGCCGGTGACTTCGACGACGCTCGCGCCGCCGCCCGAAGCGATCAGCGTGTTGCCGTTGCGCAGGCGAATGGCGCCGTAGACGCGCGTCTTGATCGCGTGTTCCCAGACCACTTCACTCTTGGCGTTATACTCGGTGACGACGCCGGGGTTCTCGGCACAGACCAGGTAATTGCCGTTGTCCAATTTCCGCGCCATGCGCGTGTTCTGTGTGCCGCCGGGCTTGAGCTTGATCTCGGCGTGGATTTTCCCGTCCTTGTCCACTTCGATGATGCGGCCGACGCCGCTCTCGGCGATCATCGTCAGTCCATTGGGCAAACGCCGAAAAGCGTGCACGTCGACGCGTTTGCCTTTGTTGCCGTTCATCGTGCTTGAGTCGTAGGTCCAGACGACCTTCTTGTCGAGGGTCATCTCGATGATCGAAGTCCAGTTGTCATGAAACAGGAGATTGCCGTTGTCCAGGAGTTGGATGTCGTGATGCCCGGCGTGCCCGGTCTTGGGTCCGGCGGTTTTGTGGGACCAGAGGACTTTGCCGTCCGCATCGCAGATCGCGACGATATTCTTGCCGTAGGACGCACTGGCCAGGACCAGCCGTTCCGCGTTGGCCTGGGTGCAGGTGATCGCGAATACGAAGAAAGCGACGAGGATGCGTGCGCGGCTTGTCATAAGTGGTCTCCCACGGCTAGCGTTGGCGAAGGGGCGTATCTCGACGCTGCATTAGATTCTACGTCGCGAATCAAGTTCAGACACCTGGCAAATAGTGGCCCAAGCAATGGTCATGCCATAACGTACCATCCAGAGGCGATGTCTCGCACGGACGCCTATGGTGCATCGGCGCATGAACCGCCAAAGACAGGGGATGACAACCATGCACGCGTTGACGCTATTCCTCGTCGGAGCCCTTTCGAACAACCTCACCGCGGCCAACGGTGGCGCGGCGAACACCTGGACGAAGCTCGACAAGGCCGCCATCGCCGGTCGTCGCTGGGATGTACCGCTCGGCTACGCGCCGGAGCTCAAGCGTTTCATCATTCTGGGGGGACGCAGCACCTATGCCGACTATCGCAAGCCGCGCTCCTATGACGTGCTGACACTTCATCCGGACGACAAGACGTGGGAGAACGCCTTCCCGCCGCAGAAGGAATGGGGCCCGAAGGTCGGCGCCTGCACCGCGCCGGCGTGGAAGGGCGAAGTCTGGGGCTTCCGCGATCTCGAAGGCAACGTGCGGCCCAACTGGACCGTGTATGGTACGTTCTCGCTCGGCCAGAAGTACGACTACGATCATGACACCAAGGCGTTCTACTTCTACGCGGGCGGGTCTACCTTCAAATATGAGCCGGCAGAACGCAGGTGGACCGATCTCAATCCACCGACGCATCCCGAGAAAGATCTGGGCGGGGTCTTGCTCTGGAGCTCGATGGTCTATGATCGCCACAACCGGCAGTTCGTTCTCTTCGGCGGCGGCAACGTGCAAAGCCAGCGCGGCGATCCCGGCACGTGGACGTATTCTCCGGCCAAGAATACATGGACGCCGCTGAACCTCAAGAAGGAGCCGCCCCAGCGCGCCAACGCGCGGCTCGCCTACGATCCCGACGCCAAGAAGATCGTCCTGTTCGGCGGCGACCAACTCGATCAGCTTTTGTCGGACACCTGGCTTCTCGACGTTGTCAAGCAAGAATGGCATGAAGTGAAGCCCGAAGTTGCGCCTGTGCCGCGCGGCGGGCATGCGCTGCTGTGGCTGCCCAAAGCCAAGAAGATCCTGCTCGTAGGCGGTTATACCTACACGTCCGCGACCGGGTATGGCGCATCGCTCTATCAGCGCTTGCCGCTCGAAATGTGGACCTATGACGCGGCGGCGAATCGCTGGCAATACCTCTCCCTGTCCAACGCCAAGGACGGCCCCGATCCGCCGGCGAATTTTTTCACCAGCGCCGCCGTCGATTCCGCTGACAACGTGCTGCTGCTGGGCCAATCGGGCGCCTGGGTGTGCCCGGTTGACGCGACGAAAGCCTATGTGGACGCCGCTGCGAAACACGGCGGCAAGCCCGGCGCGATCGTGCGCCGCGGCGGTTCGCACGATCCCGCCTGGTATGCCGAGGACGTGCCGCCCGCCGATCCTGCCAAAGTCGAGGCGGAGTTGAAGGACCTGCCCGCCAACGAGTGGAGGATTCGGCCCACGCCGAAGCGGCCGCTGATGAACATGGACTGGGGGTCCGCGGTCTTCGCGCCGGAACTCGACCTGCTCGTGCGTTTCTCCGGCGGACACTCGGCATACAGCGGCACGGCGCCGATCGTCTATGATGTCAAGACTGACCGCTACTCGATCCCGTTCGCGCCGGAGTATCCGCTCGAATACGTCTACTCGAACGATCAAGTCCGCGGCGAATGGAGCTTCAAGCAGAATCCCTGGATGACCGGGCACACCTACAAATCGACGGGCTACGATCCGAACCACCGAGCGTTCGTCTTCGCGCCGCACGACTACACCTATTTCTTCGATCCGAAGAAGTCGCAGTGGTCGCGCGGGCCGGAGCGTAATCCGTATCAGGCGAATTTCTATGTCGTGACGGTCTGCGCGACGCCCAAGGGCGCCGTCGTCTGGGCGAATCAACGTCAAGGCGGCGCGCCAGGCTTGTGGCGCCTTGATGCGGCGCGCGTCTGGCAGCCGCTTCCCTTGAAAGGCGAGATGCCGCAGACCAGCGCCGACCATCACGGCATGGCGTATGATTCGCGGCGCGATCGCCTGCTGCTCTTCAGCGATCTCGGCAAAAACAAGGGCGACGTGCTGGAATACGACTTCAAGACCGGCGCGACGCGCTGGCTGAACGCGCTCGGCAAGGACCAGGCGCTCTCCGCATCACGCGAAACGATCTACCTTCCGGAACAAGACGCCGTCCTGATCGGCGCGCACAACCCCGGCGGATCGCTCTGGCTCATGTACGACTGCGCCGCCAACGCCTGGGTCGGTCTTGACCTTAAAGGCGCTGATCCCATCGGCAAGAAAGCATTCAACAACTCGATGGGCCTGACCTACGATCCGCATCGCCGTCTCGTTTTTGCCGTCGGACAGTACAGCCACGTGCACGTGCTACGGCTCGATGCGAAGACGGCGCAACGAAAAATCATCGATTAGCTTTCAACCCTCCCGCCGGAGACGATTCCATGAAACCCATCCTCCTTTCCGTGCTGGCGTCCGCACTGCTCGCAGCCGCATCCCATGGCCAGCCTCCCGCCGCGCTCAAAATTCACTTGATCGGCGTCGGCGAATACGAGGCGGCCAAATCGATGGCTGAATTCAAGAAGCACCTTGAACAGACCTATCGCGTCGAATGCACCGCGTCGCTGGGGGGCAACAGCAAGACGCTCGACAACCTCGATGCCCTCAAGTCGGCCGACTTGCTCCTTATTTTTGCGCGCCGCTTGAACCTTCCCGACGAACAGATGATGATCCTCCGCCAGCATTGGGAGAAGGGCAAACCGATCGTGGCGATGCGGACCTCCAGCCATGCCTTTCAACCGGCCGATAACGAAATCTTTGACAAGAAGGTGCTGGGCGGCGACTACAAAGGCTCCGGCAGCTACACGACGCCGTTCAAGGCCATTACCGTCAAGGGGCAGGCCGAGCATCCGGTCCTCAAGAAGGTGGGCCCCATCACCTCGCGCGGCTACTACGGCAATGGCAAGCTCGCCGAGGACGCACTCGTCCTGCAAATTGTCGATTCGGAGCGAAAGACGCCGCAGCCCGTGACGTGGACCCACACCTACAAGGGGGGGCGGACGGTCTACACTTCGATGGGCACTCCTGAAGACTTTCAGAACGAGGATTTTCGCCAACTGCTCGTGAATGCAATTTTCTGGACCACCCGTCGCGAGCCGGAAACACGGGCAATCAGAAGCAAGACGGCCACGGGTCCCGCCATCGGCACTCAGGGAATGATCAGCTCCGCGCACCCGCTGGCGACGCAGGCCGGGCTGGAGATTCTTGAAGCGGGCGGCAATGCCTTCGATGCCGCCGTCGCGGTTTCGGCTACGCTCAACGTCGTCGAGCCGATGATGTCCGGCATGGGCGGCTTCGGGGTCGCGCTCATCCACGACGCAGACAAGGGCGTGACGCGCTGTCTCGATGCGAGCGGCCGATTTCCCGCCGCGACCGATGCCGATGTCCTTCGCGCTTCGACGCCGAATTACCTCGACAACCGCAAGGGCGCGAAGTCGGTCTCGACGCCGGGTAACGTCAACGCCTGGGAGACACTTGCCAAGGAGCACGGCAAGCTGTCGTGGCCGCGCCTGCTCGCTCCCGCCATCAAGCTGGCGGACGACGGCTTCATTATCAGCGCTCACACGGCCAGGCACATCCAGAGCGAGTTCCCCGTTTTCCCCGAACATGCCAAGACGTACTACGGCAACAACAGCAAGCCGCTGCAGGCCGGCGACAGGCTGGTGCAGAAGGACCTCGCCCGTTCGCTCCGGCTGCTGGCCGCCCAGGGTGCCAAGGCGATTCACGGCGGCGAGCTCGGCGAAGCGATCGACAAGGAGATGCGGCGGGCCGGCGGTTTCCTCACGCTCGATGATCTCAAGAAGAATCGCGCGGAATGGTGGGATCCCATCAGCATCGACTATCGCGGCCATAAAGTCGTCGCGAGTCCGCTGCCGAACAACGCCTGGAACGGTCTCTTGCGGCTCGGCATCATGAGCCGCTTCGACCTGGCGAAGATGGGCCATAACAGCCCGGCCTATCTGCACACGTTCGCGGAGGCGACCAAGCTCGCCTACCAGGCGCGATTGCAATATGCCGGCGACCGCGACAGCCCGCCGCCGTTCGACCGCTTGCTGTCGGAGAAGCACTGGGCACTTGAGGCTGCCAGGATCAAGCCGGACAAAGCTCTTCTCCCCTTTCCTTCCGGGAGAGGGGCCGGAGGTGAGGGCGAATACACGACGCATTTCGTCATCGCCGACGCGCAAGGCAACGTCGTCACGTCAACGCAAACCCTCGGAATGTTGTTCGGCAGCAAAGTGATGGCCCCCGGCACCGGCATCTGGCTCAACAACTCGATGCAATACTGCACCTTTGAGCCGAAGGGCAATCCGCTGGACGCGCTCCCCGGACGCCGCAAGCTGGCCGGCTTCTGCCCGATGCTCGTCTTGCGCGACGGCAAACCTTGGCTTGCCCTCGGTTCGCCCGGCGGCCACACCATCGTGCAGACGGTCCCGCAATTGGTCATGAACCTGATCGATTTCAAGATGGACGTGCAACAGGCGATCGCCGTCCCGCGTTTGAGTTTCGTCGATCCGAACATCACTGCGGTGGACGAAGGCGTCCCGGAAAACGTGCGCAAGCAACTCTCGGCCCTGGGCCACAACGTACAGGTGCGCCGCCTCGGCAACGCCCACGGCCTCACAATTGAGTACGACACGAAGGGCCGACCGCAGCGCTTCACCGGCGGCGCCGACCCACGCGGCGAAGGCGCGGCGATGGGACGGTGACGGCCACTATTCCGCGTTCGTCACTTCGCAAACACCCGGTTGAATGAGCCCGCCTTCTTTTTGGGCAAATGTCACTTCTTCCTGAATAGCCCCTTCGGAATCATGCCATGCACGCCCAGGGTTCCGTCCACGAGCTGCGTGATCGAGAAATCCACGGCGAGGCTGGTCAGCATGTACGCCTCGTCGGGGCTGAGCTCCTTGTGCGTGACGAGAAAATCGACGGCCTCGCGCACCGCGAGCTTGGTCGCCTTGGTGAGGTCTTTGTCCAGGCCCATGACGATGTAATGCGTCGGCGTTTCGGCACGTGGCCAGCGCAGCTTCAGGTCTTTGCGGACGACGAACTGGAGCGTGCCCTTGAGCGAGGTCTCGATGGCGGTCAGACAGACTTCGCCGTTGCCTTGGGCGGCATGGCCGTCGCCGACGGAGAACAGGGCGCCGGGCACATGCACGGGGATGAACAGCGTCGTGCCGGCGACCAGCTCCGTGTTGTCGAGATTGCCGGCGTGAACACCGGGCGGGCCGCTGCTTACTCGGCCGGCGGACGGCGGCGGCGCCACGCCCATGCAGCCGAAGAACGGCCGCAGCGGGATCTCGATCCCCTTGCCGAAGTATCCAACCATGCGCTTCTCGTCGAGCCGGATGATCCGGGTCCTGGTGCGATCGAAATCCTCCGGTAGAAAGCCACGCCTGGCGACGAAACCAGTGAAGCCGTAGTTAATAGCCAGCTTGACTTCCTTGACTCGCACTTCAAGGGTATCGCCCGGTTCGGTGCCTTCGATGAAGATGGGGCCGGTGAGGATGTGCCCGGCCGGGCCCTTGTCTTTGACTTCGTTGACGACGGCGATCAGCGCCGGCTCGATTTCCTCGACCGGCAGAAACGCGTCGCGCAGCCGCTCCGGAGTGCCGGCGAGGAGCGTTTGCACTTCGACCGTGTCGCCCGATTTGATCTTGAGCACCGGCTTCGACTCCGGGTCGTAGTAGCCCCACGTCACCGTCTTGGGCGTCGGCTTGAGCACATGCACCTTCGGCTGCTGACCATCCAACGGAATGGCCGCCAGGACCAGAAGGCAAACTGCTGCGCCAGTCATCGATTTGTTCATGGAGTCCTCTCATCTTCAGGGGCGGGTGAGGAAGCAAGCGAGAAGAATTCTATGGCATCTTTTCTTGACGGCGCGGCACGCTGCGCCCATCGCTCTGGAACCGCTCCAGCACTGCCAACATTGCCTTCCCTCGCTCCATTTCTTCCGCATAGCGGTTGGCCTTCTGCGTCGGATCCTCGCGCAGATTGAATAACTCATAGGGCTGCTGGTGATCCGCGTAATCACGGTCCTTGCGGAACCATCCAGGTTCACCTGACGCCTTGATGTTCTCCTGCCCCGAGGCGGCGGCGATCAGCACCCAGTCTCCCTGACGAATCGCAAGCTTGCCGCTCGCGCCCGCGTGTACCAGGCCCTCGCGCTTCACCTTCTCGCCGCGAAAAGCCGCGGAGATATCGACGCTGTCCTCGGCGGCATCATTCGGCAGCGGTGTTTTCAGAATGGCGGCGAAGGTCGCCATCAAGTCCGAGTGCGCGATCGTCTGATCACTCGTTGAATTGGCCTGCACTTTGCCGGGCCAGCGCACGAGAAACGGCACGCGATGGCCGCCTTCCCAAAGATCGCGCTTGACGCCACGCAAGATGCCCATGCTCGCGTGCCCGAAGCGCCGAAGCCGTTCGTAGGCGCCGATGCCGACTTCGCCGACCACCTCCGGCCCATTGTCGCTCGTAAAGATGACGATGGTATCCTCCGTCAGGCCATTCTGATCGAGGGCGCGGAGGATTTCGCCGACCACCGCATCCGTTTGCGTCACGAAATCGCCGTAGTCGCCGGCCTTCGACTTGCCCTGGAATTCCTTCGCGGGCACTACAGGATAATGCGGCGAGGTGAGTGGCACATAGAGAAAGAACGGCACGCGCGGCAAACGCTTGGCCGATTCTTCAATGTATTTCACACTGCGGCGCGACAGCTCCGGCAGAACATCGACCCACTGCCAGCCCGGCAGCATCGGTCCGGGTCGATTGAACTCCGGCCGCGACGGCGCCGACGGGATGCCGATCGTGCGGTCGTTCTCGATGAAGCAGTACGGGGGAAAATTGGGGACGTCGGTGCCGAAGTAATAATCGAAGCCGCGCGTCGTCGGCCCGTTGGCGATGGCTTTTTTGAAATCGACGTTGCTGAGGCTATCCTTGCCGCTGGCCGCCGCCTTGCCGTCCTTGGTCGCCCAGTTCCAGCCGAGATGCCATTTGCCGATGCAAGCGGTGCGGTAGCCGAGCCGGCGCAGCAATTCGGGCATGGTCAGCCGGCCCGGTTCGATAATCGGGGATCCCCACGGTGAGACGACACCCTTCTTGAGCGGCGAGCGAAAAGGATAGCGCCCGGTCAAAAGCCCATAGCGTGTGGGCGAGCAGACCGCCGATGGCGAATGGGCGTCCGTGAAGCGCATGCCCTGCTGGGCCAGCCGATCGAGGTTCGGCGTCGGAATCTTCGAGTCCTTGTTGTAGCAGCCGAGATCGCCGTAGCCGAGATCATCGGCGAGGATGATCACGATGTTGGGGAGGTTCTTTTTGTCCTGGCTCAACGCCGCGATCGGACTGATGAACGCGGCCGCAAGTGCAACGGTCGCCGACACGCGCAGGCTCATAGTGCGAACTCCGGACGAGGTGATGGAGTAAGCGTTCAGCTATCAGCCATCAGCCAGTGCAACACGTGCGATCGAGATGGCGTTTCTTGTTTGCATGCAAAAATCGCCATTTCCGCTGAAAGCTGATGGCTGAACGGCGCCCTGGGGACAACTAACGTCCGTCCTTCAGACGGTCGCCCAGGAAATTGTCGAGATCAGGAATGTCGTGGATCTTGCGTACCGTCGTGCCGATGTCGTACTCGACGCGGCGGAACTGCACGTCCTTGCCGTCGAGCATGACGTAGCAGGAGCGCCAGTTGCCATCGCGCGGCTGGCCGACGGAGCCGACGTTGATCATCGTCTTGCGTTCGTCGAGTTTGTGCGTGAAGTTTTCGAGCTCTTCGGGGGATTGGAACTGGTAAGAATCGTCTTGCAAGCTCTCGGTGAAAACACCGGGGACGTGCGTGTGGCCCTGAAAGCAATAGCGTTCGATCATCGCGAAGATGCGGTCCATCTTGCGCTGGTTGTAGATGTCCTCGGGGAAGACGTACTCGTTGAGCGGATTACGCGCCGAGCCGTGCACGAAGAGATGGCCCTCTTCCTTGAAGGTACGTGGCCGTTCGGCGAGGAACTCCCAGCGTTTCTCCCGCTTGGACTGGTCTTCGCCGGAGGTTTCGAGCTGGGAGCGCGTCCAGAAAATCGCACGCTCGGCGGGAGGATTGAAGCCGTCTGGATCGAACATGGCGCCTTGATCGTGATTACCCAGGAGGATCATTTGGCACTTCATCGCCAGGTCGATGCACTCGCGCGGGTTGGGGCCGTAGCCGATGATATCCCCCAGGCAATAGATCTCCGCGACATTGCTCTTGGCAATGTCCGCCAGGACGGCCTGAAGAGCTTCCAAGTTGCTGTGGATATCACTGATGATTGCTTTCACGTTATGTAGTCACCCTTCCTGGCTCTGCACGGGACTGAGAAATTGCGGCGGGTTCAAGCAACAATGATGGACTTCTCTACTATGCAGTTTACTTGGAGACGGGAAAAACTGTCAAGAGGCAGTATCCCGCCGCATGCGGCGCTCAGAGCGCTGTCACGAGCGCGTCGGTCATCGCCGTCGTCGTCGCGTTGCCGCCGAGATCCGCGGTCAGTGCCTGGCGTTCCGTCAGCACCTTCTCGATCGCGCGCAGGATGCGCGCGGCCGCGTCCTTCTGGCCGGTGCCGTTGAGCAGGTCCAGCGCAGGCAACAGCAACGGCAGCGGGTTGGCGCGATCGATGCCGATGCGTTCGCGGCCGGCGCCGTGGAAGCACTCGTAAAATTGGATGCCGTCGCCGATGTTGATTCCCGCCGTCGCGCTGATGCCGCCGACGAGGCCGGCGCCCAGGTCGCTCACGATGTCGCCGTAGAGATTGCCCATCGCCAGCACATCGAACTGCTGCGGCTTCGAGACCAACTGCATGCAGCAATTGTCGACGATGATCTCCTTGGCTTGCATGTCCGGAAATTCTTTCGCCGTCGCGCGAAACGCTTCGAGGAAAAGTCCGTCCGCAAGCTTGAGGATGTTCGCCTTGTGAACGCAGTGGATGACTTTGCGCCCGACCTGCTGTGCCCAGCGAAAGGCGAAGCGAAAGAAACGCCGGGACGCGGTTTCCGTAACGATCTTCAAGCTCTGCACGACGCCCGGCACGATCTCGTGCTCGATGGCGGTGTAGAGATCCTCGGTGATTTCGCGAATAACGAGCATGTCCACCTTGTCGAAGCGAGCTTTCAAGCCGCGAATGTTCTTGAGCGGCCGTACCGACGCGAACAGTTGCAACGTTCGCCGCAGCTGGACGTTGTAGTTGACGTGCGGCTTTTCCGGTGAGGGCAACAGCTTCGTCTTGAGCGCCAGGCCGTTGCGCTTGACGGATTCGAGCATCGGCGCGGGGAGCGGGTCGAGCCCTTGCTTGATTGCCTCGAAGCCGGCGACGTGTTCGTCCCAGTCGATGGCGACACCCGCCGCCGCGAGAACGCGTTTGACCGCGGGGACAACGTCGTGGCCGATCTCACCGCCTTGAATCAACGTGACGCGTAACGACATGGTGATATCCAATTCCTCGTTTAGCGTTCGCGCGGCGCGGCGCGAGTGCTTCGCCGCAAGCGGCTATAGGTTCGCGATCAGTTGCGCCGTGATGGTCCGCGTATTGCCGTCGCCGCCGAGATCACGCGTGAGGCCGACCTTCGCCTCTAGAGTTCGGCAGACCGATTGCTCGATGCGCTTGGCGCTGGCGCGTTGCCCGATGTGGTCGAGCATCATCGCCGCGGATCGCAACAGCGCGATCGGGTTCGCCAGTCCCTTGCCGGCGATGTCCGGGGCGCTGCCATGCACGGCCTCAAAAAGGGCGTAGCGTTCGCCTATGTTGGCGCCCGGCACGACGCCGAGCCCGCCGACCAACCCCGCGCACAGGTCGCTCATCACGTCGCCGAAGAGATTCTCCATCACGAGAACGTCATAAGGCGTCGGATCGAACGCCAGATCGAGCGCGACGTGATCGATCGTTTGCTGTTCATACTCGATGAACGGATAGTCATCGGCGATGCGGTCGGCAATCCTCAGGAACATGCCATCGCTCAAGGGCAAGATGCTCGCTTTGTGTACGACCGTGACCTTGCGTCGGCCTTGATGACGCGCCAATTCGAACGTGTAGCGCACGATCCGCTCGGCCGCCTCGCGCGTGACGATGCGTAGACTCTCGACGACACCGGGGACGACGACATGCTCCAGCCCCGCGTACAGCCCCTCGGTGTTTTCACGTACAACAATCAGATCGACGTTGTCATACGGGACCTTGACGCCTGGCAACGTCCGTACGGGGCGGACGCTCGCGAACAAGGCCAGGTCTTGACGCAGTCGGACGTTGATCGAACGAAAGCCCTTGCCGACAGGGGTGGTGCACGGCCCTTTGATGGCGACGCGATGTTTGCGAATGAGTTCGAGGGTCTGCTCGGGTAGCGGATCGCCGAATTTTTCGACCGCGTCAAGACCCGCATGAGCTTCGACCCAGTCGACACGCGCGCCGACAGCTTGCAGGACTTGCCGGGTCGCCGCCATCACTTCCGGCCCGATGCCGTCGCCCGCGATCATCACCACGGAGGTCATGTGAAGTCTCGCCCAATTGCCGCTTACGGTTTCGTGCTCTTAGCGCGGCCGCGGGCGGGTTTCCGATCAAGGTAAGGCGTGGCAGGCAAATGTTCAAGCCCTGCCATGAGCGTGTTAGCCGGACGCGCAAGCGACGGACGCGGTATCCGTCGCTTGCGCGTCCGGCTAACACACTTCATGCCGAGGCATGGCAGTATTAATTTGCTCAAAGCGATCGTTGAAGTAGAATGACGCCATCACCAAGGGGCCGCGAAGATCCCTATGCCATTCCTTTTGCTCCTGCTGTTCGCGCTCATCTGCCTGATCACCGATTGGCCCGAACCGCGCGCGGGCTTGAGCGAACAGGGCAGCGCTATCCTCGTCGGCACGATGGTCTTGGCGTCGTGGCTGACGGCTTGGCTGGTCGCCCAAACGCTGTCCTGGCAGATGAATCGCCATCCCGATCAGCGTTACGTGCTCATTCGCCGCTACGCGCGCTGGCGGCGCAATCACTTCATCGTGTTGTTTGGCATTTACCTGATCTCGATCTACCTGCTGGGCTGGGGCCGCGTTCTCTTGAACTTCTTGCACGACTGGACCCCCGAAATCCTCACGATCGAGGACCGTGGCGATCCCCCGGGCTTTCGCGTCGCCGTGATGCTGCCGTTCGTCGTCGCTCTCATTCTGGCGTGGGAGCGTTTCTATAAGGTCGAAAAGACGGCCTACGAATTAGGCCATGCGGACGATCGATTCCTGTCGCGCTGGGCGTATCTCGTCATGCAGGTGCGCCATCAATTCTATCTGGTTGTTCCGCCAATCCTGCTCCTGGTCTTTCAGCAGTTCCTATTCGCGTTCTTTCCGAGCCTGAATGAGCATGGCTACATGCCGGCGTTGATCTCACTGGGCATGATCGGAGCGGCGTTCATGTTGCTGCCGATGCTCTTGCGCTACTTCCTTGGTTTGCAGCCGCTGCCGCCGGGACCGTTGCGCGATCGGCTGGAAGGCTCCGCCCGCCGACTCGGATTCAATTTCAGCAACGTGCTTGTCTGGCACACGCGCCATCTCTTCGCCAACGCCATGGTGACGGGGTTGATCCCCTGGATTCGCTACGTTGTCCTGACCGATCGCCTCATCGACGAACTGACGCCCGAGGAGATCGAAGCGGTTTTCGGGCACGAGGTCGGGCACGTCAAGCATCACCATCTGCTTTTTTATCTGGTGTTCTTTTTGACCAGCTTCATCATCTTGAGCGTGGTGTGGGACACGCTCAAGAGCTGGATTTCCCTGGAGGAAATTAAGGCCGCGATCTTCGACCTCCCCTACGTCGGCGCGGACGTCTGGGAACTGCTCAAGATGCTCTCGAGCTTTGGTAAGCTCTTCCTGCTCGCGGGGTACACGCTGTTTTGCTTCGGCCTCGTCTCGCGCCGGTGCGAGCGGCAGGCGGACCTGTTCGGCGCGACGACGGTCTCCACCGAGGCGTTCATCAACGCCCTGGAGAAAGTCGCCGCCATCAACGGCATCCCGCGCCATCGTTCGGGCAATTGGCTCCTGTCCTGGCAGCACCCGACCATCGCCCAGCGCGTCGAATTTCTGGAAAGGATGCGCGCTCGCCCCGACCTCAGCGCGAACTTTCATCTCAGCGTGCAACTTATTCAGATCGCGTTTCTCTACCTTTTGACTGCGATCGTCTGGTACTACACGTGGCAGTACGAATTGCCTGACTTGCTGAGAGTGCTCACGCAGTATTAACTCAAGCCCGGCCATGAACGCGGCGATAGGCGAGCGTGGCCCGGCGTTTCGACCTCCAGGAATCGGTGTCCGCATCCTAGAGAATTTTCGTAAATTAATTGAAGTTGCCTGGACGAACTGCCGATTGGAAGAATGTTGCCAAGGGGTGGTCCGACCCAAAAAAGCAAGGCAGGACGCCTACTCACCCTTGCCGAAAAGTGACGTTTGAGTTGACCACATCCTGAGGAACGGCGGCGATGCGACGGCACCGCCGCCGTTTTATTTTTGCCCGCATAAGCGCCAAATCTTACCATCCAAACGCTTGCATCTTCCGTCTCACCCAAGCTTCTCCAACGATCCTTCACCGCTAGTGTACGTGATATCACCATGCAGCACGCCCTTGGTGGCCAACAGTTCGTCGCCCAGGTGCTGAATCTCATGGCCCGAACCGCGCAGAACCGATACCTCCAGGCAGTGACGTTCGCCTAAATGCACATGCAGCGTGGACACGACCAAGTCATGATGGTGGTGCTGCTTGTCGATCAGCTTGGCCGCCAACTCGCGCGCGTGATGATCGTAGACCATCGTGACGACCGCGACTTGCTCTCCCTTCCTCGACGGGGCTTCCTGTTTGATGAGAAGTTCGCGAATGAGATCGCGAATCGCCTCGCTGCGTGTCGCGTAGCCCTTGCCGGCAATGAGTTTGTCGAACGCCTCTAGCAAGTTTTCTGGCTCTTCCGAGTCGAGCGTATGGTTACTTGAATAAGTGGACACGGTTTGCACTCTTGAGGGTAAGAAAATACATCCTTCGAGAGGAAAGCCATGTCCACCAGCATACTGTATCACATGTTCGGCATCCGTGGCTACGAGT
>SXGR01586218.1_pt1 | contig 23950 bp, 11 predicted proteins | sample 3174711 | NCBI WGS metagenome assembly SXGR01 (sample SAMN11356860, study PRJNA531348) | freshwater metagenome | isolation source: freshwater sample F1-60 | place: China: Fuxian Lake, Yuxi | collected 2017-12-25 | reverse complement strand
TATTTTCAGTTCCGTTTCAAATTCAAAGATGTTTTCGGAAGCAGGTTTCTTACCTGCGGTGACCGAGGTGATTCCGAGTGCTCGTTGCATGATCTCCACCCATTCATCCAAATCAGCTCTGCTGAAGGCATCCTGCAGCGATTCCTTGGGATGCAGGTGCTTCTGTTTCGGAAGCCTGCCATCCAGCGGTGCCCCTACGCGCTGTGTCGGAGAATCCGGCGTGATGAGGTCCGGGAACTCTTTCTCCAACGCGATCAGTTCGGCTTTCAGACTGTCCCGCACGGCTTCGGGAACGAGTGTTTTGCTCTCGGTGAAGTAGGCGCGGTTCAATCGAAGAATTTCCGCTTTCAGCTGTTCGATGCGTTTCTGTGCGGATGCTTTGTCCATGATCGTATTGTAGGAGAAAATTTCACGAAGGGGAGCGGGATGCTTCTTCATCAAGGACAATGCATTTGGAATGGGAGCGGGATGCCTGCCCGTCCGTAGCCCGCAGGCGCAGGCGGGCTTCCCGCATTTGTACTGTGGTCACCCGTATGCTTGTATCGCTTGTCAATTGCAAAAAAACTGCATACAGAGAGAATCAGCGCTCGGATGTCTTCAACCGCGGATCTTCGCAGGCAAGTAGACGGAATCGATCGCCAGATCGTGGAATTGCTGTCGCGTCGCATGACCGTGGTTCGTCAGGTTTTAAATCAGCTTGATGACGATGCTCCGGATAAAGAGCGCGAGGCGCAGGTCCTCAGTAACTGGCTCGAAGAAGGGTTCGATTACGATCTCGATGAAGCCTCGCTCGAGAAAGTCAGCAAAGCGGTGATGGAGATGGGGAGGAAGGCGAAGGACAGGTGAGGAAGGTGTGGAAGGTTGGGTAGGTAGGGAAAGTATGGAAGGGAAATATCTCATTCTCGTGTTTTCTTGTACCTTCCAAACCTTCCCTACTTTCCATACTTTCTTGTCATTCTTTTATCATCCCGATCTCATACACATCTTCCTGTAAACCCCTTTTTCTGCTATACTACTGAGATGTCTCCGACTCTCTTCGAGACCGCGGTCAGCAAAGATGCATCCGATATCCACGCGGTATCGGGCCGTCCCATGATGATCCGTGTTGACGGACTATTGAAGCCTCTCGGTGAAGAGCTCAGCGGGAAGAAAGTGACGGAACTGATCCATACGTTTCTTTCGGAAGCCCAATACAAGCGTTTTCTTGCCGAAAAGGATCTAGATTGCTCTCACGTCCTTCCAAGCGGCGTGAGGCTTCGCATCAACTGCCATATCGTCTCCGGCGAGCCTGCGTTTGCGGCACGCATCATCCCAAGCAAGATTCCTTCGCTTCAGGAAATCGGCATGCCCGAGACCGTGATGGATCTTGCGAGGAGTCGCGACGGCCTTCTTCTCTTCACAGGTCCGACGGGGTCCGGAAAGTCCACGTCGCTTGCCTCAATCACGGCGCAGCTCCTCACCGAGTCGCCCTATAACGTCATCACGCTCGAAGACCCGATCGAATTCCAGTTGCCTGCAGGCAGAGGCCTCACGCAGCAACGTGAGCTCGGTGCCGACTTCCCTTCATTCCCCGAGGGATTGAAGCATGTGCTCCGTCAGGACCCCGATATCGTGATGGTCGGTGAAATGCGTGATCTCGAGAGCATCGCACTGGCTCTTACGCTCGCAGAAACAGGGCATCTCGTTCTCGCAACGCTGCACACGCCGAACACGGCCCAAACCATCGACCGTATCGTGGACGTCTTCCCGCCGCACCAACAGTCGCAAGTCAGGATGCAGCTCTCGGTGTCACTGCGTGCCGTCATCGCACAGCGACTACTCCCGAAGAAGGGCGGAGGTCGCATCGCCAATCGCGAGATCCTCGTCAGGACTCCGGCCGTTTCGAATATCATCCGAGAAAACCGTCTGTCCGAGCTCAATTCGGTTTTGCAAACAGGTGGAAGCGAAGGGATGATCAGCTTTGAAAAGGATTTGAAAAGGCTGCAGAAGGAGGGGGAGCTTGCCCTATGAGGGACTTTTCTGACTTGGTCGCTTCATGTTCGCAGCGCGTGCAAATTCCTGTGCGGATGCAAGCCAGTCCAATTTTTGCTCGCCCGAGCTCTCTTTTGAGCGCCGGAGCAGCTCCCGATCGACCCTGTGATTGTCCTTCTTTGTCATAGGCCTTTCAATGTTAACAGCATGGCAACATCCTCGTCATCTTTCCTGCGTTTTGTTTTCTTCTTCATGCCGATCAGATCGTCGATTGAAATGACAGGAATGTCGATGTCCCAAACCGGCATTCGACTTGAGCGTTTCTCATAGTCGTCAAATTGCAGGGAATTGCCGACAATCACATCGATGCTGAACTGGGGCTCGGCGGGATTTGCAAACGTATAGGCAAGAAGATTTTTTTCCTTCATCAATGCAAGGACTTTCTTTTCGTCGCCGAGCTCTTCGATCGATGCCGGGATTCTTTTCTCATAGTGCATCTTCTTCATCAACCCAGCCATTTTCGAGAGATTCTTCTTATCGAGCGCCAGAAGAATATCGATGTCTCCTGTGAACCTTGGATACCCAAGCAGGTTCATCGCGACACCCCCGACGATGATGTATCGGACACCGGCGTCATTCAGGGAGCCGAAGATTCGCCGGTAAGGATTCATGGATGACACGGGAGTACCGCACAGTGTGCGTTCACACGAAAAAAGAAGATAGAGCGGATTAGTCAAAACTGCCTGAATCCCATGCATACAGGATCGCAATGCTATTGACTCCTATAAATTTTGTAGTAGAGTGCAAGTTTGTTCCTACGTCAATTTTTCATGAATACCTCTCTGCCCCAGAGTATCGAGGCATATCTCAAAGAAGCCGGTTTCACGCAAACCGAAATGCTGATCCTCCGGAAACTCCTTGAACACAACTCCCTCACGATCCGAGAACTTGCAACGAAGATGGGGAAATCGACGGGGCTGATTGATCAAGCCATGAAGAAGTTGATGAGCAAGAAGATCATTAAGAGAGAGACGGTGAACGGCCATCCGGTGTACCAGATCCACTCGCTCGATGCCGTGGTGCAGTGGGTGAAGACCGACATGAAGGGCAGGAAAGAGACGCTGGAGAAGAGACAGGAGAACTTCGAGACGTTCATCGCAACGCTGAAGGTCGACAAGCACAGGCCCGATATGGAGCATTTCTCGGGGGAGGAGGGTGTGCAGAAAGCCTACGACAAGCTCCTCGAGGTCGGCGGAGAGATTCTAACCATGATGCCCGTTCTCTATCTTGCCGAAGACGACCCTCTCCGCGCCTTCCGTGTGGATCTCTTTCGTCGGAGGCAGGTGAGAAAGATCTTCCAGCGCGTCCTCGCCCCCGACAGCCCTCTTGCACGAAGGTTCCAGTCCAGAGATATGTTCGAGTATCGAAAAACGTTACTCGTTCCCGAGTCTCAGCTCCCCCTCACCTTCGAGAAGACCATTGCCGGCGGTACCGTCGCCTACATCGACCAGAAGAACCTGAATGCCTGCTTCCTGAATTTCCCGGAGATCGCGAAGACCGAACGCGCAACGTTCGATGCTCTGTGGAATAGAACACTGAGTGACGAGAAGAACGGCAATGGACCGATGTCGGCGGCAGTCGCTCCGACTGTCGTGCCTCTCAGTACCCGCATCTTCTCGCGGCTTCGCGAGTTCTTCCTCGGAAAGCGCAGCATCGTCGCCCTCATCATCTTCGCGATCCTCAGCGGGATGCTCACCTTTGGACTCTATAAAACGAACAGGGACCTGAATCTCGAGCGTCTGAAGGAGAAGGTCATGTCCATCGCCTCCACGGGAGCACTCCAGTTCGATGCTTCAGACATCAATGCGGTGTGGAAGCCGGAGGACATAACGAAACCTCAGTACGCGAAGCTTGTTGCAACACTGAACCTGATCCGGAGGAGTAATACGGATATTCAGTATGCGTATGTCATGCGGAAAACCGACGATCCTACGAAGCTGGCTTTCGTCGCTGATGCTGATTCGCTCTTTCCGAACGAGAAGAAGGACTTGAATGGAGATGGGAAAATTGATGATGCGGATGCACTGAGCTTCCCTGGCGAATTGTATTCCGATAAGCCTCCGTTTGTTGGAGATGCCTTTTCCCATCCGGTTGTTACCATGGGTGCGGATCAATGGGGGAGTTTTGTTTCCGGCGCAGCTCCGATTCTTGATGCATCAGGAAAACCAGTTGCACTTCTTGGCGTAGATATTTTTTCAAGCAATTTGGATAGATTGTCTGCTGACTCATTTAAGCCACTCTATGCATTCATCGGCTTCTTTGCGCTATTCATGCTTATTCGTTTTTGGTCAGAGAATCGGTCGCTGATGGAGGAGTGCCTGGAGGAGATGAAGAAGAATATCAAGGTAATTCTTTCGTGGTTCATTTTTCTGATGCTGATTAGTGGGATGATTACTTTTGGTTTATCTATTCATAATAGGAATCTCAATATCCAGAGAATGAAAGATAAGGTTGCATCCATAGCTGTAACAGGAGCATTGCAATTTAATCCCGAAGATGTTGAAAATTTGCGAGCGGAAGATGATTGGAAGAAGCCTGAATGGAAAAGGGTGGTGGGGCTCCTTCATAAAATTCGAGAGCAGAACGACAGTATTATTTTTGCTTATATTATTAGAAAAACTGCTGCTGATCCTACAAAAATGGAATTTGTTTCAGATTCATATTCATTCAATCCGTATGCGAATACCGATGCAGATCCGGAGAATAATATTGATGTAAACCAAAATGGAATCATCGATGGTCCAGATGTTCTTCAATGGCCAGGACAAAAGTATGAAACTGCGCCCATTGAAGCCTTTGAGGCTTATGAAGGTTCTAAGATAACTACCAATTTTTATGAAGATCAGTGGGGTGAAGTATTGACTGGTTATGCACCAATTCTCGATATTTATGGAGATGCGATTGCGCTACTTGCGATTGATATGGATGCTTCCACACTTGATCGACTTGATTCGCAAAGTTTTATGCCTCTTTACACCTTTTTTGGCCTATTGATACTTCTTATTCTTATAAGAATTATTTCCAATAATGGCTTGTTCTTTAGGCTACCTATGCGCAAGTGAGATGATTGCAACACCGCTCACAATTAAGAAGCCTCCAATGGCAGTACTTAAAGTAAAATGATCCTGTTTAAACAGGAGTAATGCAAAAAAAGCGATAAACAGTGGATATGAAATTTCTATCAAGCCTGCAAGAGTGGCATTTTTATTTTGTATCGAGAAAGCGATACATAACTCTGCGCCGATGTAAACTGTTATTGCAAGAAAAACCCATGCTAATAATTCTTTTGAAAGAGAAATTGTTTTCAGATTTGAAAATAGAGATTTTTGCTTGATTCCAGCAATTCCGACAAAAATCGTGGTGAAAAATGAAATTAATGTCAGATAGGTTGTTACGGCAATGTGACGGAAAAGATATTCCTGTATTACATAGGTTAGACCCCATAAAATCGAAGCCAGAAGTGCGAATACGATCCACATATTTTTACATATTAATTAGAACTACATATATAACCAAGTTTAAGCTTTACTATTCTTATTTAGGAATTTTTCTATTTTTCTTTCAATATACCAGGATAAGAATCCCTTATTTTTTCTTCTGAAAGAAGGTGACTTCCAGGCTTTTCCTGTAATTTTTTTCCTGCATTTCTTACTCTGACATTTACATTTAAATGGAAGACCGTCACTTCTGCCAATTGCAGCAGTTTCATAATCAAAGCAAATTTCTTCATTAGGCATAATTTTTTTTCGTGAGATCAATAGAATCTGACCCTTTATTCCAGCATTAGGATTGCAACTATGATTAAAACGATCAGCATCTTCTAACTTATTGGCATTGATTGGGATTAGGAATAAGTTGTCATAGATTGCTATCGGATGAGTTATGAGTTTTGGATATTGTTTTGCTTTTTTTAATATTTCAGTTTCCGTGAAAACGATTCCACCCCATGCGCAAATTAATTCACCTTTTAGTATTATTTCTCGAGCAAAGACGCCTATATTATTTTTTGTAGAGGCTTTAACAAAACATTTTTCTGAGAGATAAGAGCAAGAGTGCATATAAGCAAGTTGCATTTTAAATTAGACTAATTAACCCTGAAAGTATGTTCCAAAATTCTAAATAATCTGCTATAATAACAAATATGGAGCAATCCAAAAAAACTGTTATTGATAAAAACAAACAAAAACCACTTGGGAAAAGTTATTTGGTTGTGTTTGTCTTTTGTATAGTTACTGCAGTAGTTATTACTTTTTTTCTACAGGATTATACAAAGAGGCTTTTGAGGGAAAGATTAAATGAAAGGCTAATTGCCATTGTTTCTACTGCTTCTCTGCAATTTTCTGGAGACGAAATTAGTGCTTTGCATGGATTGGGAATCAAGGCAGCTGAAACTGATATTTATAAAAAAAATGTGTTGAAGCTTCAGGCTGTAAGAAGTGTTAATAAGAATATTCGTTATGCATACATTATAGGACAAACAGATGATCCAAATACGGTTGAATACATTGTTGATGCCGATGCTATGGTAATAGAACCAAGCATTGATTTTAATGAGGATGGTGTTGTGGATGAAAATGACGTAAGTAAGCCTGGCGATGATTATGATGCAACGGAAGTCCCTGCGATGCAGGGTGATGCTTTTCTAAAACCTACGATAGATCAAGAGCTTTCAGTTGATACCTGGGGTGTATTTTTATCAGCTTACGCTCCAATTACTGATGCTAATGGAAAGGTTACAGGTGCACTGACAATTGATGTTGAGGTATCTGATTTTCAGAGGCTAATAAATACAACATTTGTCCCTTTCCTCTTATTTATCATCGTATTGCTTTTGTTAATTACGTTTTTAACAATTTTTATTATTCGTATCTGGAAAAGTAGGGTTTCTATCATGCAAGAACTCGACCGCCAGAAAGACGAACTGCTTGGTATCGTTGCACATCAGCTTGCAAAACCGATTACCGCAATCCGGTGGGATTTGGAGTCTCTCCTCGATGGTGATCTTGGCCAGATGAATGAGGAACAGAAGAAGGAAGCCAATGTTATGCGTGGCCAGGCGGTGAATCTTGCCGACCTTGTGAGCATGATCCTCGATGTATCCAGGATTCAGCTTGGGAAGATGCAATTTGCTCCGCAGCCGCTGAACCTGAATGAATTCTTTACGGAGATTTTGCAGGTCGTGGAACCGACGGTTGAGCAGAAGAAACTCAATTTCATCAAGAATATGCCGAAAACGTTGCCGACGGTGCTCCTTGATAAGCGGTACACACGCATGACGGTGGAGAACCTCCTTACGAATGCCGTAAAATACACGCCGAATGGCGGTAAGGTGACGTTCGACCTCAAGATCGAGAATGGCATCATGCGTTGCTCCGTCAGCGATACGGGCTGCGGAATCCCGAAAGAGGACCAAGGCAAGATCTTCGGGAAGATGTACCGCGCGAGTAACGTCAGGAATACCGTAGAAGGCAATGGCTTCGGCCTCTACGTCGCCAAGGGTGCCATAGAAGGGCAGGGAGGCAAGATGTGGTTCACGAGTGAAGTAGGCAAAGGCACGACGTTCAGCTTTGAACTACCAATGAAGGAGGCTTCGGAGAAAGAATAATTATTCTTCTTTGCATTATGATCATAACTAGATTGATGAACATTAGTGTCAGATAGGAAAGAAATGAGATATTCCAAATAATGTAAACAAATGATGCAGTTTCTTGCTTGCAAAGGTCTTTTGTTGCAAAAATATTTTCAAAGAGAGTTTGAAAGAAAAAGTAGGATCCACCGTCATCTCCACAATCACCATGATTGAAGAATATTGCTATAATTTGTATGAAGATAATTAATTTAAGCCAATCAGTATTGATAGAAACTATTTTTTTTCCTGTAAGAATCCAGCGAATTAGTAGTGCTATTGAAAAGATTAAAAATATGCTTCCCCAAAAATAAAGGCCTAGATATACAAATAAAACTGCCTGCCACCCACCTGTTGTCACTGCAAATAATGCATAGGTAATGGAGAAATAAATGAAGCTGTATATAAGCAGCTTATGCATTGGCATGGAGATATACAGCTTCATCGTTTATTGTGGTAAGGGGGGGGGCGAGGACCCACTAGTAAGATCTTGTTTAGCAGTGGTCTTGGCTTCTAGCTATTAATTCATAGTTTGGAGAATAAATATCAAAACCATGTGAAATTTGTATACTTGCAACATGTCCTCTGTACTCAGCAGTGTAATTTTCCAGCGTCGATCCTTGAAAATAAGTAGAGCCCAAACGGCATAGCAGATTCAATGGACCTCTCTGTTCTGGACTTAAATCTAATTTTCGCTGTAAGATATCTGGATCTAGCGCTAAACCTTTTTGCGCTGCGATGTTCATTTCGTCATCTAAAATAAGATTAAATGCTTCTAGTTCTACTGCATATGCATCAAATTCTTCATTGAGCACCACTTTTCGAGGATTACCTTCCAAATTTGCGAATCGAAGATATGCATCCATTTGATTTCTTCTTTGTTGTGCAGAATGCATGCAATGAACAATTTCGTGCATGAATGCGATCACATCAAGGTAATTTCTACATGAACGAAAATCGTTCATTATTAGAGTACGTAGCAATGGCGCATAGGCCATAAAGCCTATTTCACTATAAAAATCTTCTTTGAATGCATAAGAGAAACAAAATGGTTCTGGCATGCTAAACAGAATTTTTTCAGCATTTACCCCTTGTTCAGCTGCCATCTTAGCAGCATCGCCATAATATTTAAGTGGGTTGCTTTTATTACCTCTTACAAAATGAAATGGATTTTGCATTGCAGTTTTCAAGGCGGGTCTTTCAGACCTTAAGCTTTGGATTTTTGATAACAGTATTTTTTCAAATTCCTCTAAACCGTTTTCAATTATTCCTATTCTTTCTTTGGGAGATAAAGTCGCAAGTTCAATATTATTTTCGTTCTGGAATCTCCCTTGTTTAATAGTAGGTTTATTTACTATGACATCCTTTACATCGGGTTTACGTTCAGGAGCTTTAAGCTTTAGCAAAGAAATTGCTCCATGAGTACTTACATGTGTAGCGTCTTGGATATCTTTCAATGATCCTGATCCCCACGCCAAGTGAATATCCAAAATTCTTTCCCCTCTTGGTGTAGCAGTTTCTTTTCCTAGGGAACCATTTTCATCCGGGATAGAAAGGGAATTTGAAGGTTCCTTCATAGGCATCAGTTCTCGTATTTTGTTCCATGCTCCAACTCTAATTTTTTGTACGCATCGCTGTATTTCAACTGGCGCAAGCAGTATCCCTCCTCTTTGTTCGATTGGTCCCGTTATACGGCAGCGCAACCACTGTTTTGTGCCATTTGATTCACCTTCTTCTAGCCAAATTTCCTCCCTTTCCGTAATTGGATCGAGAAACGAACGTGTTTTGGGGACAGCTATTGGCATAGAGTCTTAAAAAATTGATTCAGTTTATTACTGATATATAGAAAAAATAATTTCATACTTAATAAAATTACCTTCTTCTTTTATGGGTCGTATTTTTACTCCCCAATGATGTTCTAGATTTCTCTTAGTAAACCAAACAGTTTCTTCTATATTTTCCCAACCACGTTCAAGTCTCCACCCATTCATCAGCAAATTCTTTTTGTAGAATTCTCCGATGCTTTCTAAATCATCAGATAATTTAAATTTTTTTGTTAAGCCTGGCTCATTATTAAAGCCATCTCCTGCGTAATAATTTTGTTCTAGAAGTATCGAAGATGGGAAGGGGGGAACCTCTTCCACCATTAAGGTCTCATGCTGCTTTTCTATCTGAAAAGACCAGGCAATAGGAAGCAGTAGAGAAATGCCTATCAAAACAAAAAAAATGAAAAGAGAGATCAGAGTTTTGGGAGCGTTTTCTCCTAATTTTTTATACATATACATTACTATAATTCCACTGGCTACAGGGAGTAAAAGCGGCCAGATAAGAAATAATTCTGCTAGTAAATAATCTTTATAAATCATAGCAAGAATCGCCTGGCCAGCGCCCAGTCCAACCATGAGTCCTAGCCAAGAATTTCCAGTTACATTTTTCATTGTTGTACAATTATTTTTTGATGAATAAATTCAAGTACTTTTTGATAAGAAATTTCATCAATGTTATCATGGTTTGCAGTATTTTGTTCTTGGTCTAGGTTGATTTCTACAGGTTCAATTTCTTTACTATCAGTAATATGTCCTCCTCCAAGAAAGAGTGTAGAATCCCATTGATTTGATTGAAAAATATTCAACATTGACTGAGAGCCAGGAGGGAATCGGTTTTCTTCTGTTGAAGATTTAAGCGTAATAGCATCGACATACACGCTTGCTGCAATTTTTATTTTCAATCCTGATTGATTGGTAACCCAATTTGCGACTTCATATACGTCACCACCACCCCAACTGTATCCTACAAGTACGATATATTGTAAAAGTGGATTAGATCTTACCCTGGTGGAAATGAATGCTTCAATATTGATAAGCGAAGAGCGGGCTTCAATATGCATATTTGGCATTATCCCTCTAATAATATGGTCTCCTGGATTTTCCCCAGACATGAGCGGCCATACTTCCTGATAATTTTCTTGTAACGAGGTAACTAATTTATCGAAGCCGGGGAGAGTTTTCTGCGCTTCCGCTTGTTGATTTGGGAACTGATTCGATCCGTAAATGACAACAATCATCGTATTTTTACTCGTTGGTATTTCACTTTCTTTTATCAGATCATAACCATTTCCCATCCATTTAAATTTTTCATTAGCAATGATTTGGGGTTGGCCGTCTGATTTTTGTATCGCATATGTCTCCACTCCACCCTGGATAGCCACCTCTCCCTGTGGTCGTAGAGTTGGTCTATTCATCTCGTCCAAAAAGAACACAAGCTTCGTCGATGCTCTTGGGTCATCAGCTGCAACTTTCTGGCCATCGGAAAGTTCGATGAATCCTTTTGCGATCAATCCATCCTGGTACACCTCTGCCGCTTGCAGCCTTGCTGTCTCTGAACTGATCTTAATCAACTCCTCACACCTCGTCGTCCACACCGACTTCACGGCTTCCAGAAGCGTATTTCCGTCGGGTATGCGGATGCCGATACTAAAGAGTTGATACATCGGAAGACTGGTTGCGTACCGGTCGACGAGAATTGCAAAATTTCTGCGAATGTCCGGCTCATGCCCGCCGCTTCTGACTTCCGAAAGGACGGTAACTGCCTTCTGCAAAAGTTCGCCGAGAATACTGTAGTACCTACTGTAGGCACCGCGGAGGATGCCCATCGTATCATTTCTCTGCATCACGATTCGGTTAAAGATTTGCGTTGCCGTGTATCTGGTTGTCTTGGATTCTCGTATCGCAGTCTCATGAATCGCATCGTCTTTCCACTCGGGATGCGCCGCCCAAAATGCCGATTCAAACTCCGGGATGCTGAGGCCCGAGGAGGGGAGCGCGCGAACGCCGTCGATGAGGGATTCCTGCTGCATCGCTTGCAGTACTCCACTACCGACCATCGGGTTTTTGGCAAGAGCAAGCACTTCCTGCGTCTGCGCATTCATGACTTTCCCGATCTGCTCAGAGCACTCCCAGAGCTTCTCATTTCCTGCGAGTGAGAGTTTTTTACTGTCTCTGTCCCAGTGGACTTCCACCGAGGCGAGCGTACTTCCATTCGGTCCTCCCGCGAGAACGATTCGATAATTTCCGGTTCCGTTCACGGCGTTCATCCCAAGCGAGACCGGGGTGACGGATCCATCGGTGACTCCTTGGATCACGCTGCCGGTGAAGAGTCCGTCATCCTGCAAATTGGTAAACCTCACGCTGTTCCCGCCCGTCATCGGAGAGGAGACGGCAAGGGTGATGTTGGAGCCTTGGATACCGACGACGCGAAGAAGCGGCGCATGCTCGTCGATGGTTTCCGATGCCTCGGGTCCCATCACCGATTCCGCTTTCTGACTTATTACTGTCTCCGCAATCGCTTTCACCGTTTCTTGGCTTACTAAAGAGCTTGATTGGGCTTTCTGCATCTCCGCCATCTCCGCAGGAGTGAAGGCACCTTCCGTCAGAATCAGCTCTTTTATTTTCGCTTCCAATTGGTAGTAACCGTCATCGGTTCTTCCGACGATCAGGGGTGCCGGATTTGAGATGTCGTAGTGCCCCTGCGCACCCTCGATGATCTTTGTCTCCTGCTCTACTCCGTCGATCCAGAGACCGAGGATGTCGCCTTTTCGGACCATGCTGATGTCATGAAATCCCGTCGTATCCGTGATCTTTCCAATGGAATTCAGAGCCAGAAAATTGCCTTTTCCATCACACAGTAATCCCTGAATCGTATTATCGTTCATTTTTCGCAGCCCATATCCCTGAGTATTCGCTCCTCTGGCAATCTTGAAGAGAATCATCTCAATTTCGTTGTTTCTCTGGAATTGAACCGATGCACTCACCGTGAAGTCTCCGCTGCCGAAGTCGAGTGTGTCGTTATCGGCAATCTCGGTGGTTCCGCCGTTGGTTTGGAAGGTGCCATCGGACATCGACGCACCGTTTTTCAGGGTCATCGAAAAGGATGAATCTGTAAGGGGGTGCACAAGGTTGGCAGTGGAAGTTTCCACCGTTATTTTCTGTTCCTGACTTGCGACGATTTCCGCGATGGTCGTGATGGTTTCTTGGCTTATTCCTTCGACGCTTTCAGCCGGTTCCTCGGTGACGGGGACTGCAACTTCGCGTGTTTTTGTGACGTCTAACGTCATCCCAAGCAGTGCTCCTTTGTGTCCCTCCAATGTGTACAGAACTCGTTTTACGGGTCCTACAACGGGAATATCGCCTTCCTGAGAAAGCTTCATCACTCTGTTCTGATCATCTTCCGAGAGCACGTTGAGCGTGCCCGCAGCACCGCCCCCGTAGGGGTTATAGCGGACGCGCACGGAGCTGACCGGAATCGGACTCTGGCCTTCGGCGAGGCTGACATGGATCCAGTCGTTGCCGCTGCCGGTTGGGACAATCGTGCCATTGTCCACCTCGAACATGTTGTCGCTATAGAGGCGAATCTTGATCTCCGGCGTGAGGTTCACCGTATGAAATTGTCCCGGTGCATAGAGACCGTTCGGGACACTCGAAAATGAGATAAATTCCGGTTCGGTGTAGGTTTCGATTCTGGACACCTTTATCTGCTGTGCCGTCGAAGCTTCCGTAGTTGTATAGGCTACTTCTTGGCTCACAGCAGTGCTGTTTGATTTTTCTTCTGCCTCCTGTACCGCAAGTAGTTCTGCAATTTGTTCAGGGGTGAAGGCTCCTTTTCGAAGTGTGAGGGCATGGATTTCTCCCTTCAGGCGATACACGTCATCATAGGAAATGCCACCAATAACTGTCGGCGACCCATTCGAGACATTGTAGGCGACAGCCGTTCCTTGTTTCAATTTCGTCAGAATCTCTCTACCGTCGACAAAAATTTGAAGAGAAGCTCCGCTGCGATTCGCCGTGATGTCATAGGTATGGTTACTATCGTTGAAGGTTTCAGTTGTTTGCACAACATGCATTTTGTTATTGGTAAAATCCTGAGCTTGTCCAAATTCAAGCGTTCCATCCGGATGCCTTCGAAGAAAGTAGCCCTGCCAGGTTGGCCCCCCCACCATGTTTCCAACGATCATTTCGATCTGACCGGATCTCTGGAATCGTACAGAAGTGCTGATAGTAAAATCTTCAGTACCGAAATCAATGCCATCTTGCTCGGGTATTTCAGCATATCCATTCCCAGTGAGGATAAGTTTTGTCTCTTCTCCTGAAGAAGAAAGCTTTGCATCATTCCTGAGCACCATCGAAGGATGGTGGACTGGATCGAATCCCAGACGGGGATCGATGGCGCTCTTGGTTGATAGCGTGTTGCCCTGGAATGATTCTACCGTTTCTTGGCTCACTACAGGGCTTGATGCTGCTTTCTGCAGCTCTGCAATCTCCGCAGGAGTGAAGGCACCTTTCGTCATTTTTAAATCTTTGATCTTCGCTTCCAATTGGTAGTAACCGTCATCGGTTCTTCCGACGATCAGGGGTGCCGGATTTGAGATGTCGTAGTGTCCCTGCGCACCTTCGATGATCTTTGTCTGCTGCTCCACTCCGTCGATCCAGAGACCGAGGATGTCGCCTTTTCGGACCATGCTGATCTCATGAAATCCTGTCGTATCCGTGATCTTTCCAATGGAATTCAGAGCCAGAAAATTGCCTTTTCCATCACACAGTAATCCCTGAATCGTATTATCGTTCATTTTTCGCAGCCCATATCCCTGAGTGTTCGCTCCTCTGGCAATCTTGAAGAGAATCATCTCAATTTCGTTGTTTCTCTGGAATTGAACCGATGCACTGATCGTAAAATCTCCGCTCCCGAAGTCGAGTGTGTCGTTATCGGCAATCTCGGTGGTTCCGCCGTTGGTTTGGAAGGTGCCATCGGACATCGACGCACCGTTTTTCAGGGTCATCGCAAATGATGAATCCGTCAGAGGATGCAGCAGGGTGGAGGGGAGCATTCTGCTTTCGAACGGTTCGATCATTCCTGAGACTTCGCTTTTGATCGGCTCATGTTTTTGACGTTTTTTCATCGCATTGCTCATGCGCGCATGGGTACCGAGTCGGGTCGGGGAGACGTCGATCCCGAGGAATTCTCCTGTGCCTACCGATGCCATCGCGGCATCGATCGTGTCCAAATCCTGAAGAGCATTGCTCTGCATAATGAGTGGGGGGAAGCACACTCATTTCATGCTTCTTCGAGGCGATCCGGGATGCACTCCGGAGGACCGAGACGACACGCCTTCATTATTTTGGCTTCAAGAAGGGATGAAGAGTGTTCTTTTCTCCTGAGGAACCTCCCTCATCAGCAGTTGACACATAGGTAATACTATAATCTGGTTGTATGTCTGAGCATGTCAAAAACCGCAGTAGTATGCTAAAATAATAAGATTTTACGCTTGCGCCATAAAAGGAACGCACGCGCGAAAACAAACACACACATGAACACCGTCCGCCGACCACTGGCCAGTTTCGTTCTTGCGGCACTCATCTTGTCACTTGCTTCGTCGGACGGACAGATCGTTCCGGCTGCCGAGCCGGCTGTCGTTTCTGTTTCACGCGGAAGGAAGATGGCATCCAGGGGGTCATTCGGTCCTGCGGAGAAAGATCTGTGGCGTGTTTCATCTTCCGGCGAGCAGGGCGAGTCGTTCGGACCGCAGAAGATCGCTTTCGGACCGAGGGAGATGATGCTGGATGCGGGGGAATCCCCGACGATCGTGAGGGGAGGCCGGACATCGCAGATGGCGGAGACGAGAGTTCGCAGGATGGAACGAATGAAGATCCGACTGAAGTCGGTGATTTCGATGTTCTTCGGATTCTCCCGAGGCGAGAAATACGCACTGGCTCCAGCAAAGGATAATCAGGTTCTTGCCTTCATCGATGGAAAGATCTCGTGGAGTTTCATGACGCCATCCGGAGCACTTGCGGACTTCGTGCATGAACCCGGCAGAGGAAGAAAGCCTTCGAGCGATAACGAGTCCAGAAGCAAGGGAGGCCAGCCGGTTCAGGCAACTGCAGCGGCGACCGACACGAGTATTTCTGAGACTTCAGCCGATGCCCGATACGTGAATGTCTCGGGCGATACCATGGACGGAGCCCTGACAATCGCGAGCAACGGTCTTGGTCTTGTCATCTCCGGCACCGCTTCCGGCAATGCCTTGCATGCGGAGCGTCTGCTCACTGTTTCCGGCTCGAGTATCTTTGACGGCAACGTTCGATTCAATTCCACGGTGACCATCGGGGGTGTTTCGTACACGTTCCCGGGTTCCGATGGCGCCGCTTCGGGCAAAGTGCTGAAAACCAATGCAGCCGGTCAGCTGAGCTGGTCTGATGACGATAATTCCGGAGGCGGAGGAGGTCTTTCGCAGACCGGTGCAGATCTGCGTTACGTCAATGTGTCCGGCGACACGATGACGGGAGCACTTTCGATCAATCTCAGTTCCGGCTATCTCGGCCTCAAAATTCTTCAGACCGCTTCCGGAAACATTCTCCACGCCGAGAAATCTCTCAGTTCTTCGGGAACGCTGACGGTCTCCGGCATTGCAAGATTCAAGAGCAATGTGAACGTCGTCGGAACGATCTCCGGATCTGCTCTGCAGATCATGAACGGCACATCGTACGTCCTCGGTTCTCTTGGCATCGGCACAACCACACCGAGAGCAAAGCTGGAAGTCCTCGGCTCGTTCTCCGGAGCAAGGCTCTATGCAGCATCGGCTTTCTCCGGTGCCGGCCTCGCAACATGCTCCGGTGCGGGACAGAAACTGCTTTGGAACAGCACGACGCAGCAGTTCTCTTGCGGTACGGATAGCAATATTGCTGTCAGCAGCGGAAATACTTTAGCCATCGGTGACACGCGCTACCTTCGCACGTCCGGCGGAACGATGACGGGAGCACTGACAATCAACCTGAGCTCCGGTTCTCTGGGCCTGAGGATTCTCCAAACCGCTTCCGGAAACATTCTTCATGCCGAGAAGGATCTCACAAGCTCCGGAGCGCTCACGGTCTCCGGCGTTGCGAGATTCAAGAACAATCTGAACGTCGTCGGAACGATCTCAGGCGGCGCTCTACAGATCATGAATGGCACATCGTACGTTCTCGGTTCCCTCGGCATCGGTACGACGTCACCGAAGGCAAAGCTGGAAGTCTTAGGCTCCTTCTCGGGCTCCAGACTCTATGCAGCGTCCGCTTTCTCCGGTGCCGGGCTTTCCTCCTGCTCTGCTGCGGGGGAGAAGCTTCTCTGGAACAGTACGACGCAGCGGTTCTCCTGCAGCACGGACTTAAACGGCGTCTTCGGTTCGGCAAGCGTGCTCACGATTTCCGATGCACGCTACCTCCGCACGTCCGGCGGAACGATGACCGGAGCACTTGCAATCCGCGTCAGCAATGCCATCAACTCCACCATCGGACTCAGCGTCATCAATACCGCCTCCGGTGCGATCCTGCATGCCGAGAAAACACTCACATCATCCGGAGGGCTCGTCTTCGAAGGTGCTGCCTCGGGTTCTTCTCTCTATGTTGCCACGTCCCTTCGAGGTGCAGGTCTTTCCGACTGCAGCAATACGGCAAACAGCAAACTTCTTTGGGATGCCACGAGCGGCAGATTCCTCTGTGCTCAGGATCAGACGGGATCGGTGCTCACGATTTCTTCCGCTGATGAACGGTACGTCAATCAGTCCGGTGACACGATGACGGGAGCCCTCAGGATCAATCTCAGTTCAGGGTTCCTCGGGCTCAGAATCATTCAAACCGCTTCCGGAAATATCCTTCATGCGGCGAGCGATCTTACAAGCTCCGGAACACTCACCGTGAACTCTACCGCGAGATTCAAGAACAATGTAAACGTTGTCGGAACGATCTCAGGCGGAGGCCTGAATATCATGAATGGCACATCGTACGTCCTCGGATCCCTCGGCATCGGCACGACGTCTCCGAAGGCAAAGCTGGAAGTTCTCGGTTCATTCTCCGGAGCAAGGCTCTATGCAGCATCCGCCTTCTCCGGTGCCGGCCTCACAACATGCGCCGGTGCAGGCCAGAAACTTCTCTGGAACAGCACGACGCAGCAGTTTTCGTGTTCGACGGAAACAGTCATCGAGACATTTGGCAGCGGCAATGTTCTGGCCATCGGTGATGCACGCGATCTCCGCACGTCCGGCGGAACGATGACCGGAGCACTGTCGATCAACCTCAGCTCCGGTTCTCTGGGCCTCAAAATTCTCCAAACCGCTTCCGGAAACATTCTCCACGCCGAGAAATCTCTCAGTTCTTCGGGAACTCTTACTGTTTCCGGCGTTGCGAGATTCAAGAACAATCTGAACGTCGTCGGAACGCTCTCCGGATCTGCTCTGCAGATCATGAACGGCACATCGTACGTTCTCGGTTCTCTTGGCATCGGTACGACGTCACCGAAGGCAAAGCTGGAAGTCTTAGGCTCCTTCTCGGGAGCAAGACTGTATGCAGCGTCCGCTTTCTCCGGTGCCGGGCTTTCCTCCTGCTCTGCTGCGGGGGAGAAGCTTCTCTGGAACAGCACGACGCAGCGCTTCTCGTGCAGCACGGACCTGAGCGGTGTCTTCGGTTCGGCAAGCGTGCTCACGATTTCCGATGCACGCTATCTCCGTACGTCCGGCGGAACGATGACCGGCGCGCTCACGATTCGTGTCACGAGTGCCATCAATTCCACCATCGGACTCAGTGTCATCAATACCGTTTCCGGTGCGATCCTGCATGCCGAGAAAACACTGACATCATCCGGAGGGCTGGTCTTCGAGGGTGCGGCCTCGGGTTCTTCTCTCTACGTTGCCAATTCCATCACCGGAGTCGGCCTCTCCGATTGTGACAATGCGGCAAACAGCAAACTTCTGTGGGACTCTTCGAGCGGCAGATTCTCGTGTGCTCAGGATCAGACAGGGTCGGTTTTGACCGTTGCTTCCGCAGACGGCCGCTACGTCAATACGTCCGGCGACACGATGACAGGAGCACTGACCGTGAACCTCAGTAGTGGTCATCTTGGCATCAAAATTCTTCAAACTGCTTCGGGAAACATTCTCCACGCCGAGAAATCTCTCAGTTCCTCGGGAACGCTCACGGTCTCCGGCATTGCGAGATTCAAATCCAATCTGAACGTTGTCGGAACGATCTCGGGCGGAGCCCTTCAAATCATGAACGGCACATCGTACGTTCTCGGTTCTCTCGGCATCGGCACTACCACGCCGAGAGCCAAGCTGGAAGTCCTCGGTTCGTTCTCGGGAGCAAGACTCTATGCAGCGTCCGCTTTCTCCGGTGCCGGCCTCAGTTCCTGCTCGGGTGCGGGGCAGAAGCTTTTCTGGAATAGCACGACTCAGCAGTTCTTATGTTCGACGGACCAAACGAGCGAGAATTTCGGCAGCGGGAATGTGATTGCGGCTGCCGATCCTCGGTATGTGAACATCGGCGGAGACACGATGACAGGCGCACTCACGATCGATCTCAGTTCCGGTTACCTGGGCCTCAGGATCCTCCAGACCGCTTCCGGAAATATCTTGCATGCGGAGAAGACGTTCACGTCGTCCGGAACGATCGTTGCAAAGAACAATGTTCTTTCGGAGCAGGGAGCTTTCGTTACGCGGTACGGTCTGCAGTTCTTGTCCGGCAGTTCTCTCGCTGAGCGCAGCGGCTTCCATCAGTACGTCAACTTCGGAGAGGGCATCGGCACCGATGCGAGTGTGCGCATCACCACTCGCGGCAATCTTCAAAATATCGGCTCCATCCAGGCGGGAGAGACGCTCCTGACGGCGGGAGGAACCTTCGCCACCCGCGTGAATTACAGAACGGGAACGCTTCCGACTTCGGTTGCGATCGATGATCTCAATGACGACGGCAAGCGGGATATGGTGACGGTCAACAGCGGCGGCAACTCGGTTTCCGTCTTTCTGAATACCGGAACAGGTTCGTATGCCACTCGCGTGAACTATACGACCGGTTCGTCTCCAAGGTCGGTGGCCATCGGCGATCTGACGGGAGATGGAAAGCCGGACCTTGCCGTTGCGAACCAGAACGGTGCGACCGTTTCGGTGTTCAGAAATCTCGGCAATGGAACATTTGCCGCTAAGGCTGACTCGACGGCCGGAACCAATCCCTACGCTCTGAGCATCGCGGATTTCAATAGTGACGGCAGAGCCGATCTTGCCGTCGTGAATAACGGTAGAGACACGTTCTCGATTCTTCTGAACACCGGCAATGCGGTCTTCGCACCGAAGGCGGATTACAGTACGGCAAGTCTTCCTTCCTCGATTGCGCCGTCAGATCTGAACGGGGATGGAAAGCAGGATATCCTCGTGACGAGTGTCGCTACGGATACCGTAGCGCTGTTCTTCGGACTCGGCGACGGGACGTTCTCGTCCGGCGTTTCGTACGTGACGGGTTCCGCTCCGTACTCGGTTGCAGTCGGCGATCTGAATAGCGACAGCAAACCCGACTTCGTCGTTGCAAACTTCAGCAGTGATTCGGTTTCCGTTTTCCTGAACACGGGGACGGGATCATTTGCGAGCAAGGTTGATTATGCAGCCGCTTCCGCCCCCCACTCCGTCGCCATCGGCGACATCACCGGAGACGGAAAGCCCGATCTTGCGGTTGCCAGCAGCAACGACGATTCGGTGTCGATCTTCACGAATCTTGGCAGCGGCACGTTTGCCGCAAAGTCGGACTTGAGTACCGGAGCCGTGTCGCACTCGGTGGCGATCGGGGATCTGAATAATGACGGAAAAGCCGATCTCGCGGTTGCCAATAACAGCGCAGCGACCGTTTCCGTCCTGCTCGCTCTGCCGCGCACGATTCTCTTCGCTTCGGTATCGACCGGAGGAGTCATTGGTATCGGTCTCTCCACTCCGGGAGCCAAGCTGTCGGTTTCGGGCGCGATGATCATCAGCGCGAGAGGCAATCTGTTGAATGCGAGAACGGACAGCGGCATCACGCTCGAAGTGGCGGGAACCATTTCCGGTTCCGCACTGAAGGTCTTGAATGATGTCACGGTATCGGGGAGCACGCTTGCTCTCGGTGGCATGACGAGTCAGAGAACGATTTCAGGAAATAATCTCGCTGTCTCCCACGGCGCGACGATCTCCGGAACGTTGCTCGTGAAAACTTCGATCACGTCCAAAGGTTCTCTCTCGGGTGCAACGATCGGAGGTTTCGGACTCGGTTCCTGTTCGAGTGCGACGCAGAAAATCCTCTATAACTTCACAACAGGAAAGTTTGAATGTGGCACCGACAACGTGAATCCCGTCTTCGGCACGGGAAACTATCTGAATGTCACGAATGCGCCGTACGTGAATGTCGCAGGCGATACGATGACGGGTGCCCTCACGATCAACCTCAGTTCCGGATTCATCGGGCTGAATGCGGTTCAGACGTTCTCGGGGAATATCCTCCATGCGGAGAAGGATATGACAAGCAGCGGAACCCTTACCGTTTCGGGTATTGCTCGTTTCAAGAGCAATCTGAACGTCGTGGGAACCCTCTCGGGCGGTGCCCTCAGCATCATGAACGGGACAAGCTACGCTCTCGGTTCACTGAGAGTCGGCACGACTTCACCGAAAGCCAAGCTCGATGTGTATGGCACCATCTCGGGAACAACGCTTACGGTAAGCGGCAATGGTTCATTCTCCGGAACATTGATGATGGTCGGCAATACGACGGCTCGCGGAACGCTTTCGGGTACGCATCTCACTGTCAGCAGATCGGCATCGATTTCGGGTGCGCTTCTCGTAAAAACTTCCATCACGTCGAAGGGTTCCGTGTCCGGTGTGACGATTGCGGGCTTTGCACTCGGTTCCTGCAATGGCTCGACGCAGAAACTTCTCTACAACAATTCTCTGCAGACATTCGCTTGCGGCAGAGACATCGGGCTCATCGATAACACCAACTCCGGAAACGTGCTGAAAATCGGCGATGCTCGCTACGTGAAGAAGCAAGGCGATACGATGACGGGGGCGCTGGTCATCGATCTGACGAGCGGCTATCTCGGGCTCCGCGTCTTGCAGATGGCATCCGGATCGATCCTTCATGCCGAGAAGAGTCTCACAAGCTCAGGGCTTCTGATGGTGACGCAGAACAGAAGGCAAGGATCGGGAGCACTCGTCGTCGAGCAGAGGGCCAATTCGACCGGTGTGTATATCACCTCGCGTTCACAGTTCAATCCGGTGCTCGCACTCGACAGTTCGACGGGATCTTTTAAGGCGCCGCACATCCTCTTCGGAACGAACGGCTTCTTCGATGTCGCACTGTGGCGCACGGCAGGGTCGCTCAATTTGTCCGGTCATCTGCTCCCGCATCTCACGAACAAGTTCGACTTGGGCTCTTCGACAAAGCGCTGGAGATCTCTGTACCTCTCCGGTGGAACGATGTACATCGGCACGGCCGGCAATGATGCAAGCATCAATTACAACACGTCAGCCTCGCGCTTCGGCATCGACAGCAACAATGACGGCACGAACGATCTTTCGATCCTCTCGACCGGGCTTGCCGGCATCGGGACATCCGCACCGAAAGCGAAGCTCGATGTCTCGGGCACGATCTCGGGAACCACGCTCACGATCACGAGAAACGGTTCGTTCTCCGGTTCTCTTACGGTCGTCGGTGGCATTACGTCCCGCGGCTCTATTTCCGGTTCGACGATCAACGGCTTCTCGCTCGGTTCCTGCAGCGACGCAACCGCAAGCAAGCTTCTCTACAACTACTCGACGCAGAAATTCGAGTGTGGGTCAGATTACGACCCCACCGGCGGACTGACATCCGCATCACTGTTCGCAATCGGTGACCCTCGGTACGTGAAGAAGCAGGGCGATACGATGACGGGAACACTCAAGAACAGGGGATACCTGCTCGCCTCCGGCACGACCCTCAGTGAAATGAGCGGCTGGAACGAGTACCTGAATGTGATCCACTCCGGAGTTGGAACAAATTCAGTCACTCGTCTGACGAAAGACGGAGACCTTAAAAATATCGGGACGATTCAGTCCGGAGAAGCGCATATGAGGAGGGGCGGGATCTTTGCGCCGAAGGTGAACTTTGCGGCAGAAGGAGAAATGATTTCTCCTGTCATTCGAGATTTCAACGGTGATGGAAAGCTTGATATCGCCGTTGACGATGTCCAGGGCGGAGTGGTCTCGGTGTACATCAATACCGGTACCGGAAGCTATGCCACTGAAGTGGAGTATACGACGGGAGGGAATCCTATCGGTCTTGCATCCGAAGATTTCAACGGCGATGGTAAGCCGGATCTGGCTGTAGGCGGGGGTGCCGGTCTTCTCACAATACTGATCAACAATGGAAACGGGACATTCCGAACGAAGGTGGATTACTCCACCGGGAATGCTCGCAGCGTTGCTTCTGCGGATTTCGACGGCGACGGAGACATGGATGTAGCGGTCGCAAGAGATGGTGTTGCTGCCGTCGTAGTATTCCTTAACAACGGGAATGGAACATTTGCGACTGCAACGAGTTATAGCGTGGCAACTGCTCCGTATGGTGTGGATACCGGAGATTTCAACGGTGATGGAAAGATGGATATTGCGGCTGCAGGTCCATCATCGTCCAATATTTCCATTCTCATGAACAACGGCAATGGGACGTTTCAGACAAAAGTTGATTATGCGGCAAGTTCCGGTAATTTTGCGATTGCAGTCGATGATTTGAATGCGGATGGAAAGGATGATGTTGTCGCTGCATCAAACTCTGCCGGTGCGGTCTCCGTCTTCATCAATAATGGCGATGGTACCCTTGGAAGCGCGATTGCATACGGATCTCTTTTTCAGCCGAATTCAGTGAAGCTTGGAGATCTGAACGGAGATGGAAAGAATGACATTGCAGCAATAAGCACGGGTGCAAGTTCGTTTGTTGCGGTCTTGATGAACAACGGGAATGGAACATTCGCGACACAATCATCGTATTCGATCGGTACGGTTCCGGAAGGCGTTGCAATCGGTGATCTCAATAATGACGGAAAAAATGATCTTGTGACTTCACATGGCTTTCTTGGTAGTAAAAATATTTCAGTTCTCCTCAACATCAGTAAAACCATCCTCTTCGCCTCCTCCGGCACAGGCGGAGCCGTCGGTATCGGTACCTCCACTCCCGGTTCCATCCTCTCCGTCTCCGGTGCGATGATCATCAGCCGCGACGGAAACCTCGCGAATGCGAGGGCGGACTCCGGTATCTCCCTCGAAGTCGTCGGGACGTCGTCCGGTCGTGTGCTGTATGCGAAGGATATGTTGCATTCGTCCGGCTCTGTCATCGTCGAAGGGACGATCTCCGGTGCTCTGCTCAGGCTCGGAAACCTCGGTGTCTGTAATACGACGGTGAAGAAGCTTACGTACAACACCACGACCAACAACATCGAGTG
>SXGR01663007.1_pt1 | contig 23962 bp, 24 predicted proteins | sample 3174711 | NCBI WGS metagenome assembly SXGR01 (sample SAMN11356860, study PRJNA531348) | freshwater metagenome | isolation source: freshwater sample F1-60 | place: China: Fuxian Lake, Yuxi | collected 2017-12-25 | reverse complement strand
GTTCCCCCGACCCAGTACGCCCGCATTCTGGACTTCAGCGGATGTGCGAGGTGAAGTGCATCGGCCGCAATGGCCGGCTAACCTCCAAATGCAGCCGACGCGCCGCGTGACGCTTGGCGGCGCGCGGCTGATTTGGCGTCGGTTCGGCCGCTAGGAACTGCTGGCACGGTTGCCTGTTGTCAATACATCGTGCATACTTAGAGTTCAGGGATGGCTGAACTCGAATTTGTCTGGGATGAGACCAAGGCTGGGTCGAACGCCAAGAAACACGGCGTGTCATTCGACGAGGCCCAGTCGGCGTTCTCTGACGAACGTGCCCGCATCATCGACGATCCAGACCATTCCGACGACGAGGATCGGTTCATCCTGCTGGGGATGAGCGCGAAACCGCGCTTGCTTGTCGTGGTGTATGCCTATCGCGATCGGGAAGCCAGGATCCGGATCATCTCCGCTCGCAAGGCTGCGCCCCAAGAGCGAACGCTCTACAACCAGAAGGCGCGACCATGAGAAAACAGTACGACTTCACCAACTCCAGGCCGAATCCGTTCGCGAAACAGCTGAAGCGGGCGGTCACGATCCGCCTCGATGAAGCGACGATCGGCTACTTTCGCGAGTTGGCGGAAGAAACGGGTATCGGTTACCAGACGCTCATCAATTCCTATTTGAAGGACTGCGCCGCCACCGGCCGTCGACCGAGCGTGCGCTGGGCCAAGTCGCAAGGCGCGGCCTAACACGCGTTGCACCAGACGGCGGCCGGTGCCATCATGGGCCGCCGCTGGTGAACGCCAGCGTTGGCCAGCTTGAGCGAAGATCCGGAAGGCGATGTGCTGAGGTACTTAGTTACTCGACCGTGACACTTTTGGCGAGGTTTCTCGGTTGGTCGACGTCGCATCCGCGCCGCACCGCAATGTGGTACGCGAGAAGCTGCAGTGGAACCGTCAGGAGAATCGGCATCAAAAGGGGATCAGCGTCTGGTACCGTCAGCACCACGTCGATGACCGGGTCTAGGATTTCATCAAACGCGCGTGCGTGCGACACGTTGGTGACCACGGTCACCTGACCCCCGCGGGCCTTGGCTTCCTGGATGTTGCCCACCATCTTTTCGAAGACGTGGTCGTCTGGCGCCAGCGCAACAATCGGCAGGTCTTCGTCAATCAGCGCGATTGGGCCGTGTTTCATCTCTCCTGCCGGATACCCTTCCGCGTGGATGTACGAAATCTCCTTGAGCTTCAACGCGCCCTCGAGCGCGATGGGATAGTTGATGCCACGTCCTAAGTAGAGAAAGTCACGTTTGTGGGATAGGCGATCGGCCAACGCCTCAATAGCGCTGTTGGACTTGAGCGTCTCTTCGATCTGCACCGGCAACTGGTCTAGACCCTCCAGCAATTGTCTCGCCCGTTCGTCGACGAGCAAGCCACGCACCTGGGCGAGGTGGACCGCCAGCATCTGCAGCGCCACTAGTTGTGCCGTAAACGCCTTGGTGGACGCCACGCCGATTTCAGGGCCCGCGTGTGTATAGACGGTGCCCTCGGCCTCGCGCGTCACCATGCTGCCCACGACGTTGCAGATCGCGATGCTGCGCGCGCCCTTCTGCCTGGCCTCACGCAGCGCCGCCAGCGTGTCGGCCGTCTCGCCCGACTGCGTGATGACAATGGCGAGGGTTCGGGAGTCTACGAAGGGATCGCGATAGCGGTATTCGGAGCCATAGTCCACCTCCACGGGTAGGCGGGCCAGATCTTCGATCAGAAACTTGCCGACAAGCGCCGCGTGCCAGGACGTGCCGCAGGCGAGCACCACGACGCGATCGATTGCGCGGAGGGCGTCGGCGTCAATGTGCATTTCGTCCAGGAACACCCGGTTGGACTCGACTGATGCACGGCCGAGTACCGTTTCGCGCACCGCCCACGGCTGTTCGTGGATCTCCTTAAGCATGAAATGGGCATAACCAGCCTTTTCGGCCATTGCGGGGTCCCAGTTGATGGTCTGCGCCTCGCGCGCCACGGGGACGCCGTCAAACGTCGAGAACACTGGGCCGGCTTTGGTCACCACCACCATCTGGAGGTCGTCCAGAAGAACCACTTGCCGTGTGTGGCTCAGGATGGCCGTGACATCCGACGCCACGAAGTACTCATCCTCGCCCAGACCCACAATCACAGGCGGGCCGTTGCGGACCGCTACGATGGTGTCTGGCGCGTCGGCGGAAATCAGCACCAGTGCGAACAGGCCCCGCAGTTGGCTGAGTGCACGGCGCACCGCCGCAACGAACCCGTCGTCTCGTGATTCCCTCTCGACCAGGTGCGCCACCACCTCGGTGTCGGTTTCCGTGATGAACGTGTGGCCCTGGGCCACCAACGAGCGCTTGAGCTGGAGGTAGTTTTCGATGATGCCGTTGTGGACCACCACGATCTTCCCGGAGCAGTCACGGTGGGGATGGGCATTCTCTTCAGTGGGCCGACCGTGAGTTGCCCACCGCGTATGGCCAATGCCGTACTCGCCCTGGATCGGGTGAGCGGCCAACACGTCCTCGAGGTGCGACAGTTTACCCGCGCTCCGACGGACTTCCAGCCGACCGTTGCGCACAAGGGCGACGCCTGCTGAGTCGTAGCCGCGGTACTCCAGCTTGCGCAGTCCCTCAACGAGAATCGGCAGCGGAGGTTTCGCGCCGACGTAGCCCACAATGCCGCACATGGACGTTAGTGGTCGCTCTTGGTGGCGGGGCGGCTGGCCTTACGTTTGGTGGCCCACCCGGGCTTGACCACCTGTTGAGCGCGCGCAATGGCCAGGGCGCCTGCCGGCACATCAGATGTGATCGACGACCCGGCGCCCACGTACGCGCCCTTGCCGATAGTCACAGGTGCGATGAGCTGCGAATCACTGCCGATGAACACCTGGTCTTCAATGACCGTCGTGTGTTTCTTCTCGCCGTCGTAATTGCATGTGATCGTGCCGGCGCCGATGTTCACACCGTCGCCGATCGTGGCGTCGCCCAGGTACGATAAGTGGCTCGCCTTCGACCCCTTACCCAGGGTCGTCTTTTTGAGTTCCACGAAATTGCCGACGCGTGCTGAAGGTCCGACGACCGACTGCGGCCTGACGTGCGCCATTGGGCCGATCTGCGCGCCCTGGCCGACCCTGGAGTCAACAATCACGCTGTAATCGAAAACCACCACGTCGTCTTCCACAGCAACGTTGGTGAGACGGCTGCCCGCATGAATGCGGCAACGCTTGCCAATGGCCGTCCGGCCCTCAAGCCGCACGCCTGGGCCCAGAACCGAATCGGCACCGACAATGACGTCTGCATCGATGTAAGTGGTGGCGGGGTCTTCCATCGTCACGCCGCCAAGCAGAAGCAGCCGGTTCTTTCGCTGACGGACGATCAGCGACAAGTCGGCCAGGTCCTGCCGGCTGTTGACGCCCCGCAGCTCGTCCGCGCTTTCCAGGCACAGGCTTTCCACGCGCAGCTTCTTCTGCCGGTACATGGCGACTAAATCCGTCAGGTAGTACTCGCCCTGGGCGTTGTCCGTGGCCAGATCGTTCAGGTTATTGAACAACTGCCGCAACGACAGGGCATAGATCCCGCTGTTGAACTCCTTGATCGCCCGCTGTTCCGGCGACGCGTCGCGTTCCTCGATGATCCGCTCTATGCGGCCGTCGGCGCCACGCACGATGCGGCCGTACCCGTAGGGGTCAGCCAGTTCGGCGGTGAGCACCGTCATTGCGGCCTTGGCCCCCCGATGCGCCTCGAGCAACCGCAGCAGAGTGCCCGGCTCCAGGAGGGGGACGTCTGCGTAAAGCAGCAGGACATCGCCCCTTAGACCCTTCAACACCGGTTCGGCCTGTAGCAGGGCATGTCCCGTGCCCAACTGGGGCGACTGAACCACGCACTGGAGGTTCGGGCGGTTGGCCAGCGCAGCCCTGACCATGTCCGATCCGTGGCCGACAACCAGGGTTATTGAGGCCGTTTCAAGGTGGTCAACGGTCGCCAGCACATGCTCGATTACCGGTCGGCCTGCCAGCGGATGCAGCACCTTTGGCGTTTCGGATTTCATCCTCGTGCCCTTGCCGGCGGCGAGGATAACGACGTGGAGACCGATCATCCTCCGTGATTATCACTTAAGCGCTTGGCGAGGATTCGGGCTTTTTTCAGGAACTTATGGACCTTGGCGGCAGGGATCTCGAAGTGGGCGGCGGCCAGTTTGACCGCAGCTTCCTCGTCAAAACCCATTAATTTAGTTATTTGACCAACAAAAGAAGTCACAGGAAAGGCATCTGGTTCCACCAGGTCAGCCTGATCGGCGGGTCCAACGACCACTACAAACTCACCCTGTTGCCTGATCGGACTTTTATTATCCCATATGACCAAAGTTTCATTGAGCTTAGTCAGCTCTCTGGCGACAATAATCTGTCGTTTGACCACATATTCTGCGACCTCGGCAAGCGTCCGTGAGATCCGATGTGGTGATTCATAGAACACCGCGGTTGTTGGCTCGTTCGCCAACCGATCAAACCAGCGATCCCGCGCCGCGCCTCCCGATGGCGGGAACCCCAGAAAGGCAAACTGGTCGGCGGGCTGCCCCGAGACGGAGAGCGCCGCCGCCACTGCACTCGCTCCTGGGATGGGCACCACCGTGAGGCCTGCCGCCCGCGCTGCCGCCACCAGGTGATACCCGGGGTCGGCGATGGTCGGAGTTCCGGCGTCTGAGACCAAAGCCACCGCCAGGCCAGACTGGAGTTTCTCGATAAGGTGCGGTGACTCCCGGTGTTCGTTGTGTTCGTGCAAGCTGACCAGGGGCTTCCGCACGTCGTAGTGCGCTAGAAGCTTTGAGGTCCGCCGGGTATCTTCGGCGGCGATCAGGTCAACCTCCCTGAGAATTCGAAGAGCCCGGAAGGTCAGGTCTTCGAGGTTCCCGATAGGTGTGGCGACGACATAAAGTTTGCCGGCCATGGTCTCTGTAGCAAGTGTATCTATAATCAGGGGTCGTCCGAGGAGACCAGATGCCTCTTTACGAATACCAGTGTGACGCGTGCGGCCATCGCTTCGAGCGGATCCGGAAGTTTTCCGACCCACCGTTGGAAGACCCCTGCGGCGTGTGTGGCGGACACATCACGAAGTTGATCTCCTCACCCGCCATCCAGTTTAAGGGCAAGGGTTGGTACGTCACCGACTACGCGAAGCCTGGCGCCACCGGCGACTCGAAGACTGCGGCGGCCACATCTGAGGCGAGCGCTGACGCGAAGTCCGATGCGAAGAAGAAGGACGCGTCGGCCGACGGCAAGTCCGACACGCAGTCAGAGACAAAAACCGAGACCAAGACTGAGACCAAGACTGAGACCAAGACTGAGACCAAGACTGAGACCAAGACCAAGCCAGACTCAGCCGCCAAGCCAGCACTATAAGACGGACTCTCGGGCGTGAGAGCCAGCCCGAGCTCCGTCCGAACCCTTCGGCCTTCAGCGCTACGTGACGGTCTTCAAATACTCACGTAGCGGGCCGGCCAGTTCCGGCCGTTGCATCGCGAAGTAGACCACCGCTTTCAGGAAGCCCAGCTTGTTCCCCGTGTCGTGCCGGACGCCGGTGACTTCGCACGCGTACACGGGCCGGTCCTTGAGCAGGTGTTTCAACCCGTTCGTCAGTTGGATTTCACCGCTGTGGTCCTCCCTCGTGGCGCGCAGGGCGCCGAAGATGTCGGGCGTGAGGATGTACCGGCCGATGATAGCCAGGTTCGACGGGGCCTGTTCGCGCGGCGGCTTTTCCACCATGTCCGTGACCCGGTAGACACCGGGCCGTATCGGGTCGGCCGCAATCACGCCGTAGTTCGAAATATCTTCCGGCCGCACGCGTTCAACCAGAATCACCGGGCCTTCTACCTCTTCGTGCACCTTAATCATTTGAGCCAGCGCCGGCGGTGTCGCATCAATCACATCGTCGGCTAGGATGACGGCAAATGATTCGTCGCCCACGAGGGGCTCAGCCATCAGCACGGCATGGCCCAGGCCCCGGGGCTCCCCCTGGCGGACGTACGCGACGTTGATCAGGTCCGAGACCTTCCGGATCTCTGCCAGCAACTCGGCTTTCCCGCGGGCGGTGAGAAACGCTTCGAGCTCAAAGGCCACATCGAAGTGATCCTCAATGGCATTTTTACCTCGGCCGGTGACGATGATCATGTTTTCGACGCCGGAAGCGATCGCTTCTTCCACCCCGTACTGGATGATCGGTTTATCTACGAGGGGCAGCATTTCCTTGGGCTGCGCCTTAGTGGCCGGCAGGAAGCGGATGCCCAGCCCAGCGGCCGGAAAAACGGCTTTACGAATACTAAAAGGCATTCTCAGCATCGTATCGCACCGGCGCGACCGGGCGGTATAGCATGGCTAGATGCTGGACCCCGCCTTTGTCCGAGACAATCCAGAGCTGGTCGCGGCTCGTTTGCGTAGCAGGAGGCTTGACCCGACCGCCGACCTTGCTGCGCTTGCCGGCCTGGAGTCTGAGCGGCGTCGACTGCTTCCTGAGGTCGAGGGGCTCAAGCGCGACCAGAACGCGTCGGGAGAAGCCGTCGCGCGTGCGAAGAAAGCGGGCGAGGACCCGAGTGCGGTGTTTGCCGCGAACAAGGCACGCGGCGGCCGCATCAAGGAGCTGGAAGCCGAGTTGGCGACGATTGAGGCGAAGCGCGACGAGCTCTTGCTGACGTTGCCGAACCTGCCGCACGAGAGCGTGCCGCTGGGTGCGTCCGCGGCAGACAACGTCGAAGTGCGCACGTGGGGAACGGCGCCGGCGATGGCGTTCACGCCCAAGCCGCATTGGGACCTGGGTGCCGCGCTGGGGATTCTGGATTTCGAGCGGGCCACCCGGATGTCCGGCGCTCGGTTTTCTGTGTTGATGGGGGCGGGCGCTACGCTCGCGCGGGCTCTTATCAATTTCATGCTCGATCTGCACACGGTCGAGCACGGGTATCGCGAGGTGGAGCCGCCGTTCCTGGTCAATCGTCAGGCGTTGACGGGCACCGGAAACATCCCGAAGTTTGAGCAGGATCTGTTCAAGATCGCAGGTGATTGGGACCTGTTCCTGATTCCGACGGCCGAAGTGCCTCTCACGAACCTGCATCGCGAAGAAATTCTGGACGGGCGGATGTTGCCGTTGAAGTACACGGCCTACACCCCGTGTTTCAGGAGTGAGGCCGGTTCGTATGGCGCTGACGTGCGCGGCCTCATCCGTCAGCATCAGTTCGACAAGGTCGAGCTTGTGACATTCACAACGCCCGAGCAGTCGCATGATGAACTGGAGGCCCTCACGCGAAATGCCGAAACAGTGCTCGAACGGCTTGGGCTCTGTTACCGGCGCATGTTGCTTTGCACTGGGGACATGGGATTCGCTTCGGCGAAGACGTACGACATCGAGGTGTGGTTGCCGAGCCAGAATGCGTTCCGCGAGATCTCGTCGTGTTCAAACACCGAGAGCTTTCAGGCGCGCCGTGCGCAGATTCGCTTCCGGCCCGACGGGACGGGCAAAGCGCAACTGGCACACACGCTGAATGGATCCGGCCTCGCTGTGGGCCGCACGCTCATCGCGATTCTCGAGAACTACCAGCAGGCCGACGGCAGCGTGGTGGTGCCAGCCGTGCTGCGCCCCTACATGCGCGAGCTTGAAGTCATCACGCCCGCTACCGAATCACCAGCAGTCGATAGTTGGCCGCGTGGAGGAACTGGACGCCACCTTCCATGACAATGGCGCTGTCTTCGATGGGCACACGGAGTTTGTTGCCTCCCCATTCTTCTATCGGGGAGTAGGCGAAGTACTCAAACGAAAACATGTGCTGCCGGTGCAGCGTGAACGTCTGTTGGAACGGCTGCCACGTAGTCATGGATGGCCCAACGTCATGGCCGGCATTTCCAACTGGATGAAAGCCGTAGGCCACGTCCGTCTTGCTATCGGCGTTGGGACGATTGAACGCGATACTGCCGAACCCGGCGGCGACAAGTGCCGCATCGATCGCCTTCATCGTCTCAGTCGCCGTTCGTCCAGGCTGCAGCGCGGGTTTCACGGCGTCACGCACCGTCATCGCCTTGTCGAACGCCGCCTGGATGCTGGCGGGTGGGCGCGTCTCGCCCGGCTTGAGGACGTAGGCCACACGTTTCACATCGGTGGCCATGTTCATCAGCACTACACCCCAGTCGATCATGATCACGTCACCCGGCTGGACGATATAGGAACTGGACGTGGCGACGATCCCTTCAGGGCCGGTGACGTAGACCGACGGCATGTCGAATGACGAGCCGAGTCCGCGCTCGAGCAGGCGGTCCTGCAGCCACCACGCGGCTTCTTCCAACGATGTCTTGCCCGGCGTGATGACTTCATTTGAAAGTGCGCGCTCGGCCAACTGCACGGCTAGTCCTGCCGCCTCGCCATACGCGACTATTTCAGCCGCTACGCGGTGCGACCTGAAGTCGCTGACGAGGCGCTCGGCGCTGACCAGCCGTGAGGCGTACGGTTCGCCCAGCGTCGTCACCAGCGACTGATGCATTGCGTGAGAGAGACCATCGGCTGTGCCCATCTCCTGCGACATGTTCACGCCGATGCGTTTCGGGTCGCGCGCGCGCACGAACTGCAGCAGCATCGACGACGGCCCGAAGATGTCGTAGGCGCCAGACTGTTGCAGCATGTAGCCCGATGGCCCAAGAGCCGCACGCTCGATGCGCGCCATGCCGCGGTCGGTGAAGACGTAGTGGCCGATACCCGTCACATACCCTCGTCCGAGGTCCTCCCAAAGCGGGTCTGTGTGGTTTTCCTTCACCGCGACGATCCACATGTCGATGCCATGCGCCCGCATCGCCTTGGGCAGGACTTGCTCGAACTTGTCGAGGCGAATCTGCCGTTGCAGCTCCCACCGCCTGCGAGCCTCCTGGGCGGAGAGCGTTGAACCAGCCACGGCAAGGGCCAACAGGAGAAGGAGTAACCGGCCAAATAGGGAGGGTCGCATCGCTTGCATCTTAAGTCGTTTCTAGATGCAGTGTTGCCGGAAACGTCGTGCGGAAACGAAGGCCTTGAACCGTCAGGGCGCGTGGTAGACACTGGCGCTGGTCATACCCCGTGTTTCTTGCGACTGCCCTCGGACTTTGTGCGACGTTACGGTGCCGCGAACGCCCGACCGAGTGGCGCGCGGCCAGTATCTGACCGAAGAACTCCTCCAGTGTTTTGTCTGTCACTCCGAGCGCGACTGGACGAAACCCGGCGCGCCGCCCATTCCAGCGACGAAGGGCGTGGGCGCGGTCTGGCTCGGCAAGCCGTGGCTGGTGGCGGCCAATGTGACGCCGACCAACGAGACCGGCATCGGCCGTTGGACGGACGACATGTTGCTACGCGCGATTCGCGAGGGCATCGGCTACGACGGCCGCATGCTGCATCCGCAGATGGGGTACTCGTCGTTCCGCGCCCTGCCTGACGACGACGCTGAGGCGGTGGTCGCCTACCTGCGATCACTGAAACCCATTCGCCGCTCCCTGCCTCAAACAAAGATCCCCGAAGACGAGTCGAAGGACCTGGATGTGCCAGAGCTCTTGATGGCGCCGGTGCCGCTCGTGACGCCGCATGATGTGGCGCAAAAAGCCGGCACCTGGCTCTTCTCGCCGACGGCGCGGGCTACCACACTTCCTGATACACGCCGAAGAACCCAGGCCTGTTCGGCGGTGAAAACCTGGTCACTCGCGGTGAGCGTTCGTCGTCCAGCTCTCACCTGACCAGCGATCCGTCCGGTCTTGCCCACTACGACGAGAACATCTTCCTCGGGGTGATGCGCACCGGTCATGCGACAAGCCGGGAATTGAACCCGATCATGCCGTGGACTGTATTCAGAAACTTCAGTGACGACGCACTGAACGCGGTGTTCGCGTATCTGCGCGCGATGACGCCGACCAAACATGTGATCGACAATATTGATGCGCCATCCGCATGCAAGATTTGCGGCGGCGTGCACCCTCTTGGCAAGTACAACCGGCCCCGGCAGCGGACGCTTGTGAACTACCCGCTGGAGATGGCGGAAGGCGCGGTCGGCATCCGGGTTGTGGGGCGCTCGTCACGACCTGTCCCACTTGCCGCGCCGGTATGACGTCGCTCGTGCTCGAGGGACACTATGGCCGCCCGGTGCCCATCGACTCCTGCGAGGCGTGCCAGGCCGTCTGGTTTGATCGACACGAGAGCCTGCAACGCTCGCCAGCGTCGGTGCTGCGGCTCTTCCGGATTATGGGGGACGCCGGAGCACGCGCACGGGCGTTCGTGTCGAATCTTGCCGCGTGCCCGCGGTGCCGTCAGCCGCTCGTGACGACACACGACCAGCAGCATCAGTCGACATTCGAATACCGCCCCTGTCCCGAAGAGCACGGCCGCTTGATCACGTGTGTTAACGTTCTTCGCGAGAAAGACTTCATCCGGCCGATATCGGCGACGCAGCTCGACGAACTTCGCAAGAACCCGCAAAGCGTCAACTGCTCCAACTGTGGGCCGCCGATCGATCTGGCCTGGGCCACCGTGTGTGCCCACTGCGCGACACCCTTGTCCATTCTGGATATTGGGCTGGTGAAAGCGACAGTCGGCGAGTTCACATAGTGGCTCGCATAACGCCGCTCTATCGCCGCAAGTCGAACATCGCCATCTCTTTGAGATTGCGTACCAGCAGGCGGCCGTCGGAAAACGCCGGATGGTTCCACGTCTTGCCGTCGAGCACAGGGAATCTTGCAAGCTCCACATGCTTGTCGGGTGTCGCACGCACCAGCGCCATGTCCCCGTCTTCGGTCAGCACGATGATGTGGCCGCTCGCCAGCACGATCTGGCCGTAGCCATACCGGCCGCCCTTCCATTTCACGTCGCCGGTCTGCACATCGAGACACGCCAGAATGTTCCCGTCGAGCCCGTAGATGTAACCTTCATACAGCACTGAACTGCTGAACTGGTTCTTCATCCGGTTGTTCTTCCAGACCTCGCGCACGGCGCCACGGCCGTCGGTCATCGCGACTTCAATCACCGCCGCACCCTTGTCATAGCCTGAAGAGATAAACACGCGATTGCGCCCAATCACGATGGGTTGCCCCGCGTTTACGTCGTACATCGTGGCCCACGGAAACTCCCAGAGGAGCATCCCGTTTCCGGGTGCGAGTCCCATCAGGCGCGAGGCGCTGAGCACCAGGATCTGGCGCACACCATCGATGGTCACAAGCATTGGCGAGGCATACGCCTGGCGATCGCTCAGCGCCGACCAGACCGGCTTCCCGGTGCGATGGTCATACGCGGCCACACTGTGATTGCTGGATCCGCCGGGCAGCACCACCACGGTGTTGTCCACGATCAGCGGCGACGCGGACATGCCCCACTGCACGTTGGTCGCGCCCGCATCGGTGAGCATGTTCGTGCGCCAGATGGTGCGGCCGGTGACGGCATCGAGCGCGCGCACTTCACCTTCAGCGCCCTGCGCATACACGACCCCATCGAAGTACGTGGGCGTAGCGCGCGGGCCGTCACCGCCCATAAGCTCTTTGAACTCGGCGGACCACTTAGCGGTCCACTGCTCGCGGCCGTTCGCGACGTTGTATGCGACGACAACTTCCTGACTGCCGCGTTGCTCGATGGTAAACGCGAGGTCGAGATCGTTGACCTTGGCCGTGACCATCGACGCGTATCCGCCACCGACGGGCTGTTTCCACACCGGCGAGAGGGTGCCATTGGGCCAGCTCGTCAGAATTGGCCGCGTGGTGTAGTGGCCGTCCCGAGCCTGGCCTCGGAAGTCGGACCAGTCGAGGGCCGTCGCCGTGGCCACCGTGACCGGTATCTCGACGGTTGCGGTATCTGGCGCGACAGGCGCCACGGCCGCTGCGGGCGTGGTTGACATCTGTGCGACACGATGACGTTCAATGACCTCGGCCTGGGCGTGCGTGGGCGTCACAAAGGCGAGTCGAGTAGCGCCTCCACCGTAGACCACCACGCGGAGTCCGAAGAACTGATACAACACCGCGCCAACGACTCCGGCGAGCGCGGCCGCCATGCCTAAGGCCCGTAGAACTTTCTTGAGTGTTGACATCAGGCCTGAGCGTACTACGGGAAAACCTGTGGGCTACACTTGTCGGAGCGCGGAGGGATGGCCGAGTGGTTTAAGGCGGCGGTCTTTAAAACCGTTGTGCGGTAAACCGTACCGGGGGTTCGAATCCCTCTCCCTCCGCCAGCCTTGGCCAGACGCTCCCTGCGCTCGCGGCTACGGCTGGCGAGCCAGCGAGCGCTCTGCGGAGGCGGACCAGATTATCGATTCACCCACCTCTACCAGATCTTGACGCGTTTGGCCGGCTCTCTGCAGAGCTTGTCTCCGGCCTTCACGCCGAACGCCTCGTAGCAGCCCGCGATATTGCCAAGCGGGGCATTCGCGCGACACTCGGCCGGCGCGAGTGGGTCTGCCATGACCTGCTGACGCAGGTACTGCTCACGCGCTTTGAGCCGCCAGGCCTGCGCCCAACCCAGGACCACGCGCTGGTCGTCCGTGAATCCGTCAAGCACAGGCGACGCTTTTCCCTTGAGCGAAAGTTTCCACGCCTTGTAGACAATCGACAGTCCGCCAAGGTCTCCGATGTTTTCGCCGAGCGTCAGTTCGCCGTTCACCATTAGGCCGGGCGCAGGACTGAGCACGTTGAACTGTTCGACCAAAAGCTTCGTGCGCTTCAGGTAGAGCGCCACTGTCATGAGCCCGATGGCGATCACAAATCGTCAGATATCTATACGGGGGATCTTGCTGCCGCATTGGCCCATTAGCCCATTGGCTCATTTCTTACCCGACGTACCTCGCCTGCACCTCCCGAGCGCCGTGGCCGGTGACCGCCAAGACCTTCAACTCGAAACGGTCGTATTCGACCACGTCACCCACCACAGGCGGGCGATCGAGCAACGCCATGACCAATCCGCTGACGCTATCCACCTCGTCGTGCTGAAGGTCAACCTGGAAGTGCTGGCCGAGTTCGTCCAGACGCAGCAGGCCTGAAACAGTGACCGACCCATCCGGCAACGCGACCAACCTCGGCGCCTGCGGCGTGCCCTCGTCGAGTTCACCCACCACTTCTTCGGCCAGGTCTTCCAGGCTCAACACGCCGGCCGTGCCGCCGTGTTCATCAATCACCACAGCCATGTGCGCCCGCGTCCGCTCCATTGTTGTCAACACCGCGTCGAGTGTTGCTGTCTCGGGGACCACCGGCAGCGGACGGACGTCGGCGGCGGAAATCTGCTCGTTGGAGATGAGACGCCGCAAGAGGTCTTTCACGTGCAGCATGCCAACGATGTGGTCGAGGTCGCCGTCGAAGACCGGATAACGCGTGTGGCGATGTGCCAGGAGCAAACGCCGCAGGTCTTCCGACGAAGCGCCGACGGGAATGCCGACCACGCGGACGCGCGGCACCATCGTCTCCCCAGCCGTGAGGTCTCCGAACTCGAAGAGTTCGCGCACCAATCGACCCGACTCAGAGCGCAAGGCGCCACCGGCCTCGCTCTCTTCCACGATCAGCTGCAATTCTTCGGGCGAGTAGGACTCTTCGTGCGTATCCTGCTGCCGGCGGATGCCGACCAGGCGCAGGCACATCGCGCCGATCCCATCGAGGCCGACCACGATGGGATACAACGCGAGGAGCAGCATCCGCATCGGCCAGAACACCGCGCGCGCCGTGGCTTCGGCGCGGCTCAGCGCGAGCGCTTTCGGAATCATCTCGCCCAGGAAAATATGCAGGTACGTCAGCGCGGTGATGGCCACAAGACTCGACGCCGCATGGGCCGTGATGAAACTGGCGTCTCCCACCAGGCGCTCGAGCCCCGGTTCAAGCCAGACGGCGAGTGTGTGCTCGCCATACATACCCAGGCCAAGGCTGGCCACGCTGATGCCGAACTGCGCCGTGGCGATAAAACGGTCACGCTGGCGTGGCGACGAAAGTAACGCCAGTAACCGCACCGAGAGTCCTTCGCCCGAGGCCGCGCGATGTTCCACCGCCGTACGCGGCACCGCCACTATCGCAAACTCCGCCGCCACGAACAGCGCGTTCGCCAGCAGAAGCAGCGTGACGATCAGGATGACGGTCACCCGCGCACCTCGTCGACGCGCGCGTGGCCGGTGACAAGAAACGCGCCGATCACATCCTGAATAGTGAGCAAGCCAATTGCAGTATTCTCCGCGTCGGTGACCACAGCCTGATGCACCCGTTTGTCGCGCAGCAGGGCGATCACGCGGTCGGCCGGCAGGTCATGCGCCACATGGACGACGGGTCGGACGAGCCGCTCGAGCGGCGAGCCGACGCCGTCGATGACGTACTGGTAGACGAGATCCTTCACGCGCAGCGTACCGATAATCTGGTCGGGCGAGCCGCGATAAACAGGGATGCGGCTGAAGGGACTGGCGGCCATCACGTGCACCAGATCCGTCCAGGTCGTGTCTATCGGCAGCATCGTCAGTTGTGGCAGAGGTACCATCAGGTCGCGCGCGGTGCGCAGGCCCAGTCGCAACGCCCGTCGCAACCGCTTGTGTTCGTCGGGCTCCAGCAGGCCGCCGTCGCGACTTTCAACGATCAAGAGCTCGATCTCGTCGGGTGAGTGAATGTGACGATGCGGGGAGGCTTCGATGCCGAAGAGTCGAAGGACCGCTGTGGCCGACCCGTTGAGCAGGCCGATGAACGGACGGAAAGCGGCCAGCGACCAGCGCATCGGAAGGACTGTGGCCAGCGCCACCTGCGTGGGGAATTGCAGCGCCAGCGACTTGGGAATCAGCTCGCCGAGGATGACCTGCGCCGCCGTCAGGACCACAAGCACGCTGATTGCGGCCGAGGACCCGGCCGTCTCGGGATCGAGTGAGAACCAGCCGGCCAGATGGGGAGCGAGCCAGACAGCCACCGTGGCTTGAGCGTAGGCGCCAAGGAGCAGGCTCGAAAGGGTAATGCCGATCTGCGAGACCGCGACGTACCGATCGAGATTGGCAGGGTCGTTGATGAACGGCATCAGCCGCCGGGCCAGCCAATTGCCGTCGTCACTCAAAGTCTTCACCCGACTGCGCCGGACGCCGACTGCGCCGAATTCGGCGGCCACGTAGAGGGCGTTGATCAGGATCAGGACGAGAATGACCGCCCAGACGGTCAGGGACATGCCGCCTTAGTCTATCTGGAAGGCGCCACCTTGCGGGGGGCAGGTCAGTTTGGTGGGCTGCCGTGCTCCAGCAGTCGATTTCTTTTCCCGATGCCGACGAGCCGAACCTAAAGCGGAGGATCTGTGAGAGGGCGTTCATGGCCAACGTCGTGGAGGAGGTGCGGGGGACACAAAGGGTGATCCCGAGGCACCGAGCCGTGTGGGGCTGGCCCCGCAGCCGATGGTGGACTGGTTTTCGCCCATCGAGCTGAGGCGGGCGGGAGTGAAGGCGGTGCTTGCCGCCACGTTCGGAAACTACGCCGACAAACGCGAAGCGCAGGCGGCGCTGAATCCCGGCGCGGCTCAAGTGCGGTGGCGTGGCTGATGGCGCAGCCGCTATTAGAGGTGCATATAGAGGGCAAAGACGCCGCAGCAGCGGCGGTCACGCTGCCGACTGGGCGATTCGTCGTGCTTGGCGGAGACCAGGTGTATCCGCTGGCCACGCGCGACTAGTACCGGAAGTGCATAGTCGACCCGTACAAAGTGGCGTACGCGACGGGCTAGGGCGAAAAGCCGGACGCAGAAGCGACACGCCTCTTCGTGGTGCCGGGAGAGCAATCTCCTAGCCGAGAGTTTCATATCCACGGCATCTGCGGTCGAACATGCGCGATAACATGCGCACGTTCAGATCCGCGTAGTCGTACACGCGCACGTCGCTACCGCAGTTGGCAACGCAGCCGAGCGGCGTCACAAGTTATTCAGACCCAATAAATTATGGCGGTGAGGCAGGGATTCGAACCCTGGGTACAGGTTTAAGCCCGTACAACGGTTTAGCAAACCGCCGCTTTCGGCCACTCAGCCACCTCACCGGCGCGCGGGACAAAAGAAGAGGATACCGTACTCGTGGGGCTCAGGGCTTGCAGCAATTGGTCGCGGCGCTGCTCAGAACCCGCAGGGGGATCGACACCAGGCGGCTCAGTTTCTTCCTGTCCGAACGGGCGGACGGCACCGCGCCAAGCGCTTCCAGCGCGGCTTTCAGGACCTTGGCCGATGCCGGATCGGGCGGCATTTCCAGCCGATAGTGCATCCAAAGCCCGTCGCGTCGCGCGGCCGCCAGGCCCGACTTGCGCAGGTAGGCCAGATGCCGCGACACGGCCGGTTGCGGCAGATTCAACGCGCCATGAATGTTGCAGACGCACACCTCGCCGGCCGACAACAAGCCAAGAATCCTTAAGCGCGTATCGTCGGCTAGGGCACGAAACAGCTGCTCCAGTGCCGGTAATGTGGGACTCGCCATATTTGCCTTGACGAATGTAACACGGCGGCACATATTCGCCTGAACATATATAACTTGCAGGGCCACCCCCTTCAATCCTCAATCCAGGAAATCAGCCATCCGATCCGCAATTGTCAATTGAGAGGCACCACATGACCCCCAATCCCGATCCTCAATCCTCCATCCTCACCCCTCAATCTCTTGATCCCTTAACTTCCTCGGTGCAGGCGCGTTATGGAAAAATCGCGCGCTCTGTCACCGAGGGCGGCACCCAGGCGTGCTGCGGCCCCACGGAGCGCGGGTGCGGCAATCCCACCGCGCTGGCCACTCTCCACGAGGGCGATGTTGTGCTCGACCTGGGTTCGGGTGGCGGCATCGACGTGTTACTGTCCGCCACACATGTCGGCCCCACAGGTAAGGCCTACGGCCTCGACATGACAGACGACATGCTGGCCCTCGCGCGCGAAAATCAGCGCAAGGCCGGGGCCACCAACGTCGAGTTCCTCAAGAGCCACATCGAGCACATCCCGCTCCCCGACAACTCAGTGGACGTCATCATCTCCAACTGCGTGATCAACCTCTCGGGCAATAAGGACAAAGTCCTCGCCGAGGCGTTCCGCGTGCTGACACCAGGCGGACGCTTCGCTGTCTCGGACGTCGTGAGCCGCCGCCGTGATGTGCCCGACGAAATTCGCCGAAGCGTAGAGTTGTGGATCGGCTGCGTGGCCGGAGCGCTCCATGAGGACGACTTCAGGGCCAAGCTCACGACTGCAGGGTTCGAGCACGTGGACATCGAAATCGTCCGCGAGTACCGCGCCGTTGATGCCCGTCAGTTCCTGAGCGACGCGGGCCTGGACGCCGATACCATCGCGCCCATGGTTGACGGCGCCTTCGGCAGCGCCTTCGTACGCGCGTCAAAACTACGAAGGTGAGCACCGGCCGTGACAGAATCTTCCGGATGCCGCCCCGTGTCCGCTTCGCCCCGTCCCCGACGGGATACCTGCACGTGGGCGGCGCCCGAACGGCGCTCTTTAACTGGCTCTACGCTCGTCGGCACGGCGGCACGTTCATCCTCCGTATCGAAGACACGGACGTAGAGCGCTCTTCGGCCGATATGATCAGCGGCATCCTGAGCAGCATGACGTGGCTCGGGCTCACGTGGGATGAGGGTCCTGGCGTGGGCGGCCCTCACGCGCCGTACTTCCAGACCGAACGCCTTGACAAGTACCGCGCAGCCGCGGCGAGGTTGGTGGAATCCGGCGCCGCGTACTACTGCTATTGCCGGCCGGAAGATCTCGCCGCGAAACGCGCTGCAGCTGAAGCCGCGGGGTCGGCGTGGATGTACGACCGCACGTGCGTGGTGCTTTCCCCCGAGGAAGTGGCCGCCCGCGAAGGCGCCCGCGAACCAAGGGCGGTTCGCTTTTTCGTGCCCGCCGGCGGCACCACCTTCACAGACCTCGTGCGTGGCCACATCGCGTTTGCGCGCGAACACATCGAAGACTTCGTCATTCTCCGTTCCGACGGCTACCCGACCTACCACCTCTCCGTAGTGGTAGACGATGTGGAGATGGAGATTACGCAGGTGGTGCGGGGCGACGACCACATCTCGAATACGCCGAAGCAGGTGTTGTTATACGAAGCGATGGGTGCCACTATCCCCGACTTCGCGCATGTGCCGCTCATCCTCGGGCCCGACAAGAAGCGCCTCAGCAAACGCCACGGCGCAACATCCGTTGGTGAATACGAGACGCAGGACTACCTGCCCGAAGCGATGATTAACTTTCTGGCGTTGCTCGGGTGGTCGCCTGGGGGAAATCAGGAAGTGTTCTCACGCGAGGAACTCGTCGAACGTTTCACCCTGGACGGCATCAGCGGCGGCAATGCCGTGTTCAATTCCGAGAAGCTCGACTGGTTCAACCAGCAGCACATCATGCGGCTGCCCGCCGACGACATCCTGCGCCGCCTCACGCCGGCCATCACCGCCGCCGGTCTCTGGCGCGATTCGTTCTTCACGACCGACGCCGACTGGATCGGAAAGGTCATCGAGTTGCTGAAGCCGCGCGCCCGAAAGCTCGGCGACATCGTGCCTGCGCTCGCGCCGTTTGTCGCCGACATCGTAGTTTACGACGAAGCCGCCGTGACCAAACACCTCAAGGTCGCCGGTGTCGCCGCGCATCTGTCCGCCTGGCTGCAGGTGGTGGAAGGCCTGCCCTCACTCGAGCCCGCGGCCACCGAAGCCGCCCTCCGGGTATTGGCGGCCGCACGCGGCATCAAGCCCGGCGTGCTGATTCACGCCACGCGCGTGGCGGTGGTGGGCCAGTCCGTCAGCCCCGGATTGTTCGAAGTGTTGGACCTGGTTGGGCGCGATCGCGTGGCTGAAAGGCTCCGAGCGTACGCGTCGTAAAGCACCCAGCCCCGTGACCCACCCCGTGACCAAATACGATACGATTACCGCTCGCCGCGCCGCCTTCGAACGGGCTCGCCGAACCCTGATGGCGCGCGACCCTCGGCTGGCCCAGGTCATACGGCGGACCGGTCGCGTTCGTCCCGATTTCGAACCGCGCGATCCCCTGGCGGCACTCGTGCGTGCGCTGGTTTCGCAGCAACTGTCCACCAAGGCGGCGAACACCATTCATGGCCGCGTTATCAAGCTGCTGCCGTCGCTCTCAGCCACACACCTGCTGAAGGCGAGGACGGCCGACTTGCGCGCGGCAGGCCTGAGCGGGCAGAAGGTGGCGTATCTCAAGGACCTCGCGGCGCACGTCGCCGACGGCCGGCTCGATCTTGCGTCACTTTACAAGAAGTCCGATGAAGAGGTCATCAAAGCGATCGTGGCCGTCAAAGGGTTCGGCGTGTGGTCGGCACAAATGTTCCTGATGTTCTGCCTCCACCGGCCCGACATCCTCTCCACCGGCGATCTCGGCATCGTCAAAGGCATGCAACGCGTGCTGGGGATGAAGAGCCGCCCCGCCGAAAGAACGATGCAGCGCGCCGCGGAACCGTGGAGGCCGTATCGATCGATCGCGTGTTGGTATGTCTGGCGCAGTCTGGAGTAGGCCCCATGCTCATACGCCGCTTGATTCTGATCAGCCTGTTGCTAGCCCTCGCGTTTGCTGCTGCGGCGTCGTGGGGGATCGAGCGCGTACGCGCCCGCGACCGCGTGGTGGCGATCGAACGATATGCGGCATCGTTCGCGACTGAATTGGTGCGTGCCAGGTGTGAAGCCAACCCCAATTGGTTTCTGGCAGGACCGCGTGAAGCCGCACCGACTGCGGCGCTACTCGCGATGCCCGATGGTGATGTGCTCGCGCACCGCCCGGATGCGGCGCCGAGACCAGTGGAATTTTTTGCGTACGACATCGAGTACGTCGGACAAACTACGGCCGCACCGAGGCTGCCGGCGTCGATACGGGCCGCCCTGCGTGGGGGCGATACGGCAGTAACGGAGCCCTTCAAGAGCGACGAAGGTACCGGTGTGCAAACGGTGTTTGCCACGGGCTGGAGCGGCCCGTGTGCCGTGTTGTTTTTCCGCATGCACCCGCCTCCCGGACAATTCGCCGAACATACGCGCATCTCCGGCTTCCTGGCGACGGGGGCGTTCCTGGTACTGGTGATCGTCGGGTGGCCGATCGAACGACGTATTCGAACGGTTGGCGCCAGGATGCGCGAGTCGGCGCGCACAGAATATCGCGAACCAGCAGCGGTGACCGGGCGCGACGAACTTAGCGGCCTTGGGTTTGCGTTCAACGAAGCGACGGTAGACATCCGTCGCCTGCAGATCAACGTGCGCGATCGTGAAGCGGACCTTCGGCGCTTTGTGGCTCACGTGGCGACCGAAGCTGACGAGCCCATGCGGGCCGCGCTGGCCACTGGCGACATCGCGCAGGTCACGGAAAGTGCGCTACACCTCAGCAATCTCGTGACGGGCGCGAGGTTCCGCGACCCGGGCGACCGTGTGCAGACCACCGCTGATGTGTCGGTGGCCGCCCAGGTAGCTGCGCGCGAATGTGAACCCGCCATTCATCGCCGGGGCGTGCGCCTCGACGTCACCAACCTCGACTCGGGCATCGCACTGACCGGCGACCCCGCGTTCCTGACCCAGGCCGTGCGCAACCTGCTCTCGAATGCGCTGCTCCGCGTCGGCGAGGGCGGACGGATCACGCTTGACGTGGAGCAAGCCGATGGCGCGTGGACGCTTCGCGTGACCGACACTGGCGCGGAGATTCCTCCCGCCGAGCTGCAGGGGCTGAATGCCGTTCGGAGATTCCGTGGCGACGAAGGCCGCGGCGCCGGCCTGCGCGGCGACATCGGCCTGAGCCTGGCCGTGGTCCACGAGGTGTGCCACCGGTTTGGGCTGACGCTGACATTCCGGCGATCAGCTGCCGGTGGCCTTGACGCGGAGATCGCCGGCAAGCCGGGAACGTAAAGACATGTCACACGCACGTTCACGCCGAGATTTTTTGCGGGATTCATTGACGATCGCCGGCGCGTCAGCCTTGATCCCGCGCGCGGTGCGGGGAGACGACGAGTTTGACTATGTCGTGCTCGGCGCGGGGTCCAGCGGGTGCGTGATCGTGAACCGACTCACTGCCGACCCGCAGACCCGAGTGTTGTTGCTCGAGGCAGGGGGCCCCGATTCAAATCCACTCATCCCGGTGATCGGCCAATGGACGTCGCTCAGTGGATCAGACGTCGATTGGAATTACTCCACGGAACCGGAGCCCGGTCTGGATGGCCGGTCGATCAAGTGGCCACGCGGAAAGACGTACGGTGGATCGAGCGCGATTGGCGCGGCGGCGTACGTGCGCGGCCATCAGCTCGATTTCGATGGGTGGGCCACGGAAGCGGGACCGGCCTGGTCATATCGTGAGGTGTTGCCGTACTTTCTGAAGTCGGAAGACAACGTGCGTGGCGCGTCGCCGTATCACGGCGCCGGCGGCGAGATGGCCGTGGCCGACACTCCCGATCCTCATGCCGGCCACTTCGCGTTTCTCGAGGCTGCGCGCGAGTTGGGGTTCGCCGCCGATCCCCAATGGGACTTCAACGGCGCGCAGCAGGAAAATGGCGCGGGGTTCTATCAGAAGAACCTGCGCGACGGCCGGCGTCATTCCGCTGCCGCGGCTTTCCTTACACCGATTCTTAGCCGGCCCAATTTGACGGTTCGACCCCAGTCATCCGTGCGTCGCCTGCTGTTCACCGGCAATCGCGTGACCGGCGTCGAGTACTTGCGCGGGCGGGGAGTTGGTGCGAAGCCGGTGGTGGGGCGCGTGAACGTTCGTCGCGAGGTGATTGTGGCAGCCGGCGTGATTGAGTCGCCGAAAATCCTGATGCTCTCGGGCATCGGACCGGCGGAGCATCTGCGCGCGCATGGCATCGCGGTGGTGCACGACCTGCCGGGTGTAGGCGCGAATCTGCACGACCATCCGCGCATCGGATTCAGGTGGGCGGGTCTCACGACTCTGCCGGGGTCATCAGTGTCAGCGGGGTTGCTCACGCATTCGGTGCGTGGCGCGAATCCTGGCGCACCCGACTTGCAGTTCTACGTGGGACGTGGGCTCACCGCATCCGATCCGGCGATCGCGTTTTCGGTCACGCTGTGTCGGCCGCACAGTCGAGGGTCCATTTCACTGCGTTCTGATGACCCACTCGCCGCGCCCATCATTCGCGCTGGGTACTTCACCGATGCCCGCGACATGGACGCCGCGCTCGAAGCCGTCCGCCTCACACGCGTCATCGCGTCGTCTCGCGCCTACAACCGACTAAAGGGCGCCGCGGCCGACCCACTTGACAGCGAAACGACGCCAGACCAGATTCGCGCGTTTGTCAGGAGGACGTGTTCGACGATCTATCACCCGGGCGGCACCTGTCGCATGGGCAGGGGAGCCAACGCGGTGGTGGACCCGCACCTCAGAGTTCATGGCATCGAAGGCCTGCGCGTGGCCGACTCCTCCATCATGCCGACGGTCGTGAACGCCCAGACCAACGCCGCTTGCTGGATGATCGGCGAACGCGCGGCGGAGCTCTTGGGAAGTTAGGGCCAGGGGGCCAATAATAACTATTTTCCTATATAACCTATAAACACTTGACTTATATAACTTTCTAAGTAATTGTAGAAATAATGATTATCAGGGACATCAAAGTCGCCGACGAGGTCTGGATCGCGACCGCTCTCCTTTCGCGGGAACAGCCCAACCGCGGCGAGTTCTCTCTCAAGGAAATCGAACAGCGGTTGCGGCAGGAAAACCTGGCCGGGGGTGTCCGGGCGGGCGTGTATCCCCACATTTCGGTGCACTGCGTCGCCAATGTGCCGCCCAACCCGGGGCGATATCGGATGCTCGTCTCAACTGGCCCGTCGAAGCGTCGTCTCTTTCGGGAAGGGGATCCGGCGCATCCGCGTCGCGACGGATCGAAGACGCATCCGCGTCGCGACGACATTCCGGCCGGCTACCACGAACTGATTGACTGGTACGAACATGACTGGTCGGCGCGTGTCGCGCTGGTCGATCCGCTGCTCGCGCTCTTCGGGCAAGGCCGCACCCTGTGGGGTGGGGAATCGGTAGACGACTTCGTCCAGAGCCTGCGAGGCTCCGAGTCGTGACGCGCATCTTCTGGGACACGCATCTGTTCCTCTATCTCTTTGAGGGCGGACCGTCTGCAAATGACGTGAAGCGATTGCGCGAGCGGATGCAGGCGCGCGGTGACAAGTTGTTCACGTCGAGTGTGACGATGGGCGAGATTCTGGTGCGGCCGGTCGCGGCTGGTGGAGGCGTGGCCGACGTCTACGAGACTGCGATCGCTCGTGCGGCGACGCTACTGCCGTTTGATGCCGCGGCCGCGCGGCCCTACGCGGCCCTGCGCGCGGATACAGCGATGGCCGCGTCTGACGCGATGCAGCTGTCCTGCGCCGCGGCCGCCGGCATCGACATGTTCATCACGAATGATGACCGGTTGTCGGGCAAGGTTGTCCAGGGCGTGAAATTCATCACGTCGCTCTCCCGGGCGTTTGTGTAAGAAAACGACCTCCCCCCGCCGCTTGCGTTGCGCAGGGCGATGACCTTGGCAGCGGGCGTTTGGTGGGCTGCGGGTGTCGCGTGGCGTGGACCGGTTGCTCTCGCACGAAGAAGCTGATGAATGGCGATGGCGGATGATGGCCCGACCTCCCCGGACCTAGAGTCGCGCGAACCCACATTGGAAGATCTGTGCGACCTGTGCCGCGCGTGAAACGAGCGCGGGGCCCACTACGTCGTGGTCGGCGGGTTTGCCATTCGTGCTGCCGGCTACAACCGGCGCACCATGGATATTGACCTGGTGGTAGGGGTTGCCCGAGCAAGCGTTTTGCTGGTAACTTTGCACGGTTCGCCGCGAGCATCCTGCCTTGCTGGGAGGTCGTTCAACGGTAGGACAGCAGACTCTGACTCTGCTTATCGGGGTTCGAATCCCTGCCTCCCAGCCAACTAACTTGTTCTAAAAATTCGACTTTCTCTCGCGGCCTCGGGGTAGGCATTGGGCGTGCCGACACCGGTGAATCGTACGCTGCAGGCGCTCGTGGGCCGAGGGCCAGTTACAGG
>SXGR01638661.1_pt1 | contig 23970 bp, 16 predicted proteins | sample 3174711 | NCBI WGS metagenome assembly SXGR01 (sample SAMN11356860, study PRJNA531348) | freshwater metagenome | isolation source: freshwater sample F1-60 | place: China: Fuxian Lake, Yuxi | collected 2017-12-25 | reverse complement strand
TACAAATCCTCTTTACAGGTTCTGTTTCAAGGCGTTTGATCCTGATTGGCGAAAGACTGAGGAATGGGATAGCTCGGGCTTTCAGCCCTATGTGAATTTGGGAATGGGTACCTGGGGCGTTGCCCCAGGCTGGTATGGCACCACGCCGTTGGCGTTAAAAACATACGCCGGTGAAAATAGGAAGGTGGCATGCCAATCCATGTCTGTGGCCTGACAAATACCATCCGGTCAAATCCTACCCTTGCCGTTTTGGTTCTGCGGGCCAAAGGCCCGATCTATACCAGCCTGGGCCAACGGCCCAGGTTTCGGACCCCCCCCCAAAAAAAATATTTGAGGGCTGAAAGCCCGAGCCATTGGCCATTGGACCACAAACCAAATGTTGGCGAGAGATGGAAACATCTGCCTCTTGTTCCACACCGAAATTCAACCTTCAAACCAAGGCAAATGGTTTAAAACCGTTCAGTAGATCCGGGAACAATGGCAAACCCCATTGTTAAAATCGCACAAGGAGCGGGCCATATCAAGTAACCTGGTCGAACCTACATACCTTTTTGAACTCGACATACTCCAAAAGCCTGGGAAAAACCGCAACCAGGTTCCATAATTGGCCAAAAAATCGGGAAAAATCACCCCAACTGCGTAACTTGGGCTAACCACCAACCACTTTTTTTCCTTTTAACCTTGCCCCAATACCCCCCTTTAGGGCATAGGTCAGGGTTGCCCATTGGAATGGAGGGGGATCCCTTGCTACAAACATTGCTTTTTTGCCTCGCTTTTGGATGGGATTCGCCGACCTGTCCCCAGGATGCCTCCTTGAGGGCGGTGTGCTTCGTCGATCCCTCAGAAGGGTGGGCGGTCGGGGAAGAGGGAACCATCCTGCATACGATGGATGGGGGCAAGAACTGGGAAAAACAGCCCACTGCCACACGGGCCACCCTGGAATCGGTGGTATTCACCAGTCCCTTGGAAGGGTGGGCGGTGGGTCACGAGGATGAGATGCCCGAGGATGCCTCGGGCGTGGTCCTTTTCACCAAAGATGGTGGGATTTCCTGGAAGCGCATTCTGGCTGGGGAGGTCCCCGCCCTTTATTCTGCCCAATTTGCCGGAGAAAAAGGGTGGTTCATCGGGAAAGCCAATCATCGCTTTCCGGGCGGGGTATTGGAAACAACGGATGGTGGCCTGACCTGGAAGCCTGCTCCCGGTGCCCATGTGAAAGGGTTTATTGCCTCCGCCCGAAAGGACCGGGAGGGCGGGTTGATCGTGGCAGGACCTCTGGGTGTGATTGGCCAGAATGCATCCCAAGGCTGGCTCGTTCAGACGGTGGATCCCAATGCAAAGCGGTCCATTCGGGCCATCGTTACAGACCCTTCCCTTCGGGAGGAAAAGGAGCCCACCCAAAGTGTTTCCGGGGCGGAACCGGTGGCCGGTGCGATTGCCTTGGGCGAGCAGGGATTGGTTCTTCGCCAAACGGCCAAGGGGTGGGAGTCGATTACCGGAATTTTGTCCAATGATGCCTTGGGCCAGGTGGATTTCCTGGCGGGCCACAGGCGGGCAAATGGTATCTGGCTCGCGGGGAGGCCTGGTTCCTTTGTGGCGAAAAGCGAGGATGGAGGCAGGAACTGGACCAGGGCATTGACCCACCAAAACGCTCCGCTAAGGGGTCTTTATTTTGTGAGTGAAAAACAGGGTTATGCGGTGGGGGATCGGGGGACCATTCTTGGAACCATGGATGGTGGCCAAAGCTGGAATTCCTTGCGGAGGGGGGGAGAACGGGCAGGGGCCCTGGTCGTTGGTACCGATCGGTTGCACCTCAACCTGGCCATGATTGCAAAGGTCGGGTGGGTGGATGGGGTTCATGCCGAGGCCTGGGTTGCCAGTCAGGGTTTGCCCGGCGAAAGGGAATTTCAGGCCGGAAACGATGTATTTAAGAACCTTAGAAAGTTGGGGGCAACGGGTTTTTCCGCAGGGCTGACCTGGTCGGGTCATCCCAACGAACCCGGCCTATCCGCAGCGGATTGGTCCGAACGAATCGGGGAACGATTAGGCGGCAATGCGGTTGAAAAGCTGACCCGGAGCCTTGTGCTTGCAATCCGGTCATCCCGGCCAGAATCAATCATCGTGGAAAGGACCGGGACCGATCCAAACCATCATGGATTGTCCTTTCTCCTGCATGAGTCACTTGGCCTGGCCATTTCGTATGCCAATGATCCGACCCGGTATCCGGAGCACATTCGGGAATTGCAACTGCACCCCTGGAGGGTTCCCGAGATTCTGAATGTAATAGGCTCGGTTGGATCAATGCGGGTCGATTTGATGGAAATCCGCTCCCGATTGGGCGAAAGCCTCAGGGATTTTACGGCAGGGATTTTTCCGGCCGAAGCGAGGCGGTTGGGGCATGGTGGAGAGATTTGGTTGAGAGAGGAGCCAAGGGGAACGACATTGGGCAAAGGGGCGACTGGTCAAGGGGCATGGAATGGGGTAACCGATCCCCTTCCATGGCGCATGATTTCGAGGACCCTTGCCTTGGATAAGGGGATGGATTCGGCCCAATTGCGGACGATTCGCCGGAAGAACCAGGTCATGCAAATGATTGGGGCCTCCGAAATGGCCCTGGTGGAACCGGAAAAGCTTGGTTCAAACCTGGAGGGTTTGCTAAAGGGGGTGGATGAGGACGGGCAAGCCCGTGTCCATCTGGCTTTGGCACGATTGGCCCGGGACCAAGGGAATTGGAACCTCGCCCGGGAATTGTTTACCCGTTTTTTGGACCGGTTTCCAACCGACAAGGGGGTCATCGAAGCGGCTACCTGGGTTATCGTCCACAATTCCAGTGGGGAGGCAAGAAGGCGTCATGAATTGCGCCAGGTCCTCCGCGAGGGTGTTTTGCAATTTGAGACCGGGGGGAAACCAGAAGGCGAGGGGGGGGAGGGCACCGTTACCGTACCGGTTGGCAAGCCCCGGCCCGGTGTCGGCAGGAATCCTGGATTGGCGATTGCCCAGGCCATCCATGATGCCCCTGCCGCCAATACCTTTACGATGCCGATTCCAAAAACCCCGCAAACCCTTGAAAAAATCATTACCCAGACCTCCTTTATAGACAATGTCATGGAGGCAAAAAAATGGTACCAGGATTCCGTGGATGCGGGGGGGAAAATGAAAGTGTTCGGGTCCATGGTTTTTGAGGATCCGAGGATTCGTTTTGCCTGGCTGAGTGCCTCGCGAAAACTGGGGGAACATAGCCTTACCCGCGAGTATTGCGAAAAAATGAGCAAGGATTTGGCCGGGCCCGTGGATGCCCAATCCAATGCCTGGCGCAAGGCAGGGGCCATGGAGCTTTGGCTTTCAAGCCGCAAAGGCCCTTCCCCCATGCCTGTGTGGGCCTGCCGCAAAGGGGAAGGGAAACCGTGGCTGGATGGCAATCTTTTGGAACCTTTTTGGCAACAGATTCCTGCCCAACACCCCATTAAACCAGGTGGGGGACCACCCCAGGAAAAGGGCCAGAAAGCCCAAGCCTCCGACCGGCGGTTTAATGAACCGGCCGCCTTCTTTGCCCATGATGACAACTTTCTTTACCTGGGCATTCGGGTGAAATCAGAAGCCACCTCCGGGGAGACGGGCACAGGGAAAAAAGACGGTTCGACAACCCGTCGAGGCCATGACACGGACCTCTCAAACAAGGAACATTTGGCCCTTGTTATTGACATCGACCGGGATTATTCCAGTGCCTACCGCTTTCGTGTGGATCCCAATGGCTGGATTGATGATTCCTGTTGGGAGGACCCTTCGTGGGATCCAAGGTGGTTTGTGGCTTCCAGGCGTTCGGGCGATTGGTGGGAGGTGGAGATGGCCATTCCCCTATCCCTAATTTCTCCGGAACGCATTTCCCATGGGAAGGCATGGGCCGTTGGCATAAGTCATTACCGTGGCAGGAAAGGGAAGCCTGGTAATGTCCCTGAAGGCGATCTTTCATGGAGCGGAGCGGGCAGGATTGTGCCCTCCACCCCCAGCCCGTTGGATTTTGGCATTCTGATGTTCCAGGCGGCAGGGGAAACCAAATGAAGGCGCGATTGGGATCGGGCACAGGGATGGTGTAATCGTCACGCCAAAATCGGAAGGTTGAAGTGTGATTTTTGTAACAAGGGGCGATCGACCCATGAAGGGATGAATTGTGTCGATCAAACGCAAACGGATTTTATGTAAAACCACCAACTTGTCAAGCCTTGGAAAAAAAACCGCGAATCAACAAAAAACCGTGACCATCCGAATGAAAAGCAATGGGATAACCCAGGTTTGTCCGTGGGTGGCAAGGATCCTGTTTCAATCCTCCTGAAAGAGACGGCCAGGCGCCGGGGAGGAACGGCCAGGCGACGGGGTAGGTACGGGGTAGGTACGGGGTAGAGCGGTGGTCCGTACCCCCTCAATCGCCAAAATCAATCGACCTTTAAAATATCAGCCTGGACCATGCCGATCAGTTTTTGAATGGGAATTAACGGGGCCATCGAATCTTCCTGATACCAGCTTTGGTCTCCCACCTTGATATGGCCTGGGGTGATCCCCCCTTTGCCAAGCGTGCCGTCGAGCCCAATCCATTGCCCATCAATATAGACCTCGGTCCACATGTGAAAACCCAAATAGGGGGCCCGACCCACCCCGGGTTTGCTTCGTTCGATATAAACCAGCCCGGTGGCCGTTCGTGCGGGCAAGGCCGCTGCCCGACAAAGGGCACAAAGGAGAATCGCCGCATGGCGGCAATCGCCATGTTTCGACCGGGCTGCCTCCGCGGCGGAGCTAATGGGTGCGGAGGCATCGGCAATCAGGGTGGATTTCACATAGCGTTCAAGTCGTTTCGCCGCGGTCCAACTATCATCGTTAAAGGCCCCGGAAGCCTGAGCCATGGAACGGATAATGTTGTCTGTGTGGTCCACCATCCGGGAAACCAGCATGTATTCCCTGGGGGGCGGTGGCGCAATCCTCCTCGTGGGGGGTTGGCCCTTTAGTGCTGTTAATTCCACAAATCCATCCGGGAGGAGCCGGACCTCCTGGCGTTCATCAGAACTGAGAAGCTTTGCCAAATCCAGCTCCTCGGGAGCATGAAGGCGGTAAACCACCCGGCTGGGAGTGGGAACTTTGGGAAGGGATTTATTAAGGGGAATGAGGCCCAGGTTACCCACATCCAAGGCGTTTTTGGCCGGTTTTAGGGCCTCGGCCTGATCGGTCGGGCGGGCGGTGATCCGCCCCAAACCAGGCATGTCAAATTCCCGGACTTGAATCCGGTTCCGGTTTCCCAGGTTGAGCAGGGTCGCCGCCATGGGCAGGGTCTCACCGTTTGGGCCCTTGAAATGGACCTCGATTTGGGACGGATCACCCTTGGTCCTGGGTTGGACCTGGACGAAGGAATGGACCATCGGTTCGTAATGGTTCCAGGGGCCAGGTTGACCGGAAAGTATTTTCTCCTCCAGGGCAGCCATCCCCAGGGGAATCATGCTGGGATTTTGAATTTTTTGGGCCCCAGAAGTTTGGTTCAAAAGGATCCACCCTCTATCACCCCTGGATGCTTTGAGTTGAAGGGTGATTTTGTTGTTTTGGGATTGCTCCATGTTTGCCGCAAGGAGATTACCTGATGCATCCTCAAGGTCTTCGCGAACCTGTTTAAGTTTTATGGGTTGTCCGAATCGGTTCATTTCCAGGGTTAATGTTTCCCGAATTTTGCGGCATCCTTTCGGCAGGTCGGCCTCTTCCTTGGGAAAATTGTGATATTCCTGATGGCGACTGCCAATTCGTTTTCCCTGAAACTCCAGGGTTTCCCATTGGTCACGAAAGACATTTCCACTGGGCAGCTCCTGTTGGGGGGCCAAAAGGAGGGCTAACCAACCAAAGGGAGCCAAAAGGACCATGATACCCATCCCGAAGGTGAAAAATGGGGAAGTTCTCCGCTTCGATTCGACATCCAGGAAAAGGGAAAATTGGTTTAATTTGGGAAATTAAGGCCAAATAAGGATCGTACGGTGACAGTTTTGATAGATTTTTGCCAGAATTCCCATTTTTGGGGAGATCACCCAACTGATCAGCTGGTTTTGGACTTTTTTGTAGGGTATAATGGCACAGTGTTTCTTGGGATTCACCCCACCATGGATTGTGTGGGGAGGCGAGGCGGGATGCCTCCCGAACCATCGCAAAGGGTGGGGTCGTGGTGAATCAACCTTTTCAATCCGATAATTCCTCCGCCCTTTCCACCCGAAACGGCTTCCAACTGACTGGTGCAGTCAAACCTGGTCCCTGTAGTCCGATCTATCCTGTGGAAGGATTTCGACGCGAACTATGGAAAGGGCCCAAGGGCGAATGCGTTCCTTTATTGGCAATTTCTGCCTCCAAGGAAAAAATCCTTGACCTGTTCCTTGCTCTCCTTGAACCGCTTGGAAACCTGGTGGATGTCATTTTGGAATCCACCCATGGGCCCGATGGCAACTCCACCCCCTCAGGCAGGCAAGGACGCGATTTAACCCGAAAAACCATTGATTTACCCATTTTTTCAAGCCACTGTTTGGATTTTGAAAACCTGCTTTTAAACGATGGTTGTACCGGAATATCCGTGATAAGTTCTAAAGCCAGACGGAAGGGACTTATTAGGGAGGTTCAACTGGATGAGCACAAAACCCTGATTGTTTACTCGGAAAAGCTGATCTCATTCCAAAAGGTTTTGGCATCGTTTGGCATTCCAAGGCAGGATGAAATGCGTTTGCTTTTGGAGGGGGATCACATGCACCGGTCATCGCCCGACCACCAGGGGCAATTTGAGGAATTGGCGACAACACTAGGGGCATTCCCGGCCTGTTGAATTGGCCCCACCCTTTCCCACCTTTATTAGGGTAAGGGAAGGTTTTTCAATTCAAAGTTAATAAGGGTTTCCATCGTTTTCCAATGGTGGAAGGTAAACTGGAATTTTTGGGGTTTGCCTGCCGCCGCAGGGGTGCTTGGTTGGAAATCAAAGCCCATTTGAACATAATTTGGCCCGCTGGACCCCCAATTGCTGCTGGACAGGTTGAGTTTAGTTCCCTTTTCGTCACGAACCTCGATCCGCTGCCCCAATGAGTTCATCCAGGTCATGTCGGTGGGGTCTTTGCTTTGATCCTGAATATTCATTTTAAGGGATAACCCGCCATTTGGTCCCATCGTGGCGTTGTCCAGCTGGAAAGTAAACCCTCCCCCTTCAAATTTCTTCCCTTTGTCCCCCAAAAGGTCTTTGGAAAGGAGGAGTGATTCCTGTTGGATCAGGATATTGGCGGGAACGGATACCCGAATAAGGGTCGCCTCAAGACAGCGTTCATTTTGTCGTCTGAGGTTTATGCTGGATTGCATACTAAGCATACGGTAGCCATTGCCATAGCGACTGACAGACCGACCCCGGAAGCCCTGTAACTGCCCATTGGGGTTTGTCACAACCTGGGGAATGAGAGAATTGCCTTCGGAATCAAACGCTGCCAATAGTTTTGCTTCACCCAGGCCAAGAATGGGCATTTTGGGTTCACTGAAAACAGTATAAAGCAGGGTTAGGTTTTCGGTTCGATTGGCGGCCGGTTTGGTATTGGTTAGGTCCACCGTTTTGTTTTGCTGAATGCTCTGCGCAGCAATCCGGAAAGGGCCGGAATAATCGACAAACCGAGGTCCGTTACCGGTTTGGTTGAGGCGGATCCTATCGTCCCCATAGCCTTGCTGCAGGTTGAGGCCAGCTTGATCGGAAACTTGGTCAAGGACCAGCCAAAACGGTTTTTTGAGGCAATCGAGGGTGACCGTTTGGGTGGAAGGGTTCCAAAGTTCGATCGGATATCCTGTCTGTTTGGAAATCTGGTCCAAAACGGTTTTCACAGGAGCACCGGCCACCTTCAGGGTGACGATTTTTGGCTCCAACAGGGATTTCGCTTCGATTTCGGCAATCAGTTCCCTGGCTCGTTGAAGCATTTCGGGATCCGCATGGCCGCTTAAGGATTTTAAGGCTGGTAAAGCCAGGGTACCCGCATTGCTCAATGTTTGACTTGCCAGTTCGCGTTGACGGAAATGAGGATCACCCAATTTTTGAACCCATTCGGACCATTGGTCATTGGGTTTGGGAGAAATCACAGGTTGTTGAGCGTGGACAAATGGAAAAAAGGCAAGGAAACAGGCAATACCCAAGGATTGCCCCCACGGAAAATGAAATCGAATTGTCCAAATGGGTTGCATAGACATGATGGCACCTCGTGTTATTCATCATAATCGCAAGGGTAGTTGGTGTTCAAGGACCCAAAGGGCGATTTAATTCTGAATTTGAAAGCCTTAATGGTGTAAGCAGTTGGGTAAGCTGTAGGAATTGTAAGTGTTGAAAGAGTTTTGTGGACTTTCGCCGGATCGTCGTTGACATACCTCCATGGGCCTGTTTCATAAACTTTGGGAAAAACAATACCCAAGTTCAACCGGGTTTTCATGCATCGGGAAATACGCCAATCGGATGGGTTATTGGAAGGAGAGAGCCCTAGGGTTCTGGTCTTTGTTACCGTCCTCGTTGGTATTTTAATGATTTGGGATTTGCTTGGATTTTTGCCTACAAGTTGGTTTTTATGGGCCGGTTGGGACCTTTCGTACCTTCCAAAAGGAATTTGGGGTATTCGACCAGCCCTTTTGGCAGCGGTGGTTGGTGGCGCAAGGGCTCTGTACGGCGCTCTTGATTCCCTTTCCCAGGGCCGTCCTGGGGCGGATATGGCAATTGCCCTGGCTGCGTTAGCTTCCATCCTGTTGAGGGAGTATTTGGTTGCTGCAGAGGTTGTTTTTGTCGGGTTGTTGGGCGAGTGTCTGGAATGGTGGACCTTTGAAAAGACAAAAAATCAACTTCGGGGATTGGTCGAGCTTTGTCCAAGTCGCTGCTGGAGATTATTGCCCGACGGGACATCCGAGCGAATTGGAACAACCGCTGTTCGTGCCGGAGACAGGATTGGGGTCAAACCCGGGGGAAGGGTTCCGGTGGATGGAATCCTTCTGGAGGGGGCCGGGCCAATGGATACCTCGGCGCTTACGGGTGAAAGCGTGCCGGTGGACCTGGCCCCAGGGGATGAAGTATTAGCCGGGTATGTAAACCTACAGGTTCGGGTGGTGGTTGAAGCCAAGCGGGTGGCGGAACATACGGTAGCTGGTCGAATTGCCGAATGGACGGCCACCGCCTTGGGGAAAAAGGCTTCGATCGAACGGTTGGCGGATCAATATGCACGATGGTTTTTGCCCATTGTAATCGTGTTGGCGGTAGCAACTTTTATCGTGGGTATCACTTATTACGGGGGTGTTTTTAGGGATATTGAAGGGCTTCGCCTTGCATGGTCCGATGCGCTTCGGAAAGCCGCCTACCCAGCCCTTACTGTGTTGGTGGTGACTTGTCCTTGCGCCCTGATTTTGGCCACTCCGGCAGCAGTAATTGCTGCCATGGGGAGATTGGCGGGAACCGGAATCCTTATCAAGGGAGGGGCCGCCCTTGAACGGTTAGCCCAGACCAATGCGTTTGCCTTTGACAAAACAGGGACCTTAACCACCGGGAAACTTGCTTTTTTGGGAATACGGCTTTGGCCCAACGAGCAGGGCATTCTGAAAACGGATGAAGATTCCCTTTTGCGGTTAGCTGCCTCGGTGGAAATGGGGAGCGATCATCCCATGGCCAGGCTGGTGGTTGAAGAAGCCAGGCACCGTGGCATTCCGGAAACCAGATGTGTCAATATTTGCGAGTTTGCAGGCAAAGGAGTGCGTGCCGAAACAGAGGCGGGATCCATTGTGGTCGGGAGTGTTCGGTTTTTGACGGAACAGGGGATTCTTTCCGAAACGGCCCGCGATTGGGCCTTTACCCATCTTCACACCATGGCGGCAAGTGGGATAGGAATTGCCCTAAATGGCATTTTTTTGGGGTTAATATTGGCCAAGGATCAGCCAAGAGGCATGGCATCAGCCATGGTGGCGGATTTGGCCGGATTGGGATTTGCGCCCCTTGTCATGTTGACGGGAGACAATGACAAGTCTGCCTCATTGATGGCAAAGGCGGTAGGGCTGAATGAATTTCATGCGGGACTTTCGCCCCTGGAAAAAGCCCAATGGATCCAGTCCCAAAAAGAGGCTGGCCGTCAGGTTGCCTTTATTGGGGATGGAGTGAATGATTCCGTGGCCCTGGCCACGGCCCATGCCTCCATTGCCCTTGGCACCGATGGAAGTGATTTGGCAGCACAGGTTAGCGATATTGTGGTTCTGGGGGAACCGCTTGGAAAAATTGCCTTTTTAGTGCGCCTGTCCCGGGAGACGCTTTCGGTAATTCGGCAAAACATTTTGGGTTTTGCTTTAGGCCTAAACATTTTGGGAATTGTTTTGACCTCCTGGTTATGGCCCTTGCTGGTCCCTACCTCTTGGGAAAGCCAGTCCCCGCTTGCCGGGGTGGTGTATCACCAACTCGCTTCGCTGGCGGTCTTGATCAATTCCATGCGGCTCCTATGGTTTGAGCGTTTTGAAAAAAGCCCAACCACCCCTGGTAGATTCCAGGGAATTTTGGACCGATGGTTTGACCTTGATTATTGGCTTCATGAAGTAGAGCATTTTTTCCCAAGAATATTAACTTTCGCCGCATTACTGGGAATACTGGCGTGGGGGATGTCAGGAATTCGGTTTATTCAATCCGGTGAACTGGGGTTGGTCAGGAGATTTGGAACTTTGATTGAGCCAAACCTTGAACCTGGGTTCCATTTCAGGTGGCCCATGATGATTGAGTCCGTTCTGGTTACCCGAATGGATCAAACCAGAACTGTCGAATTGGGGTTTCGCCGTAAAAATGTTTTCGAATCCGTTTTAGATTCTCCTGTTGGAAAAACAGGGGAATGGACCAGTTCCCACTTGCAGGAAGGTGTGGTTCGCTACCCTGAAGAATCATTGGTGGTGACCGGGGATGGCAACCTGGTTGAGGTGTTCCTTACCATTCGTTACCATTACGGTGACCCGGCCCAGGCTGAATTGTTGGGTAGGGCAGATCCTGGGTTTGTACGAATGAGGGCAGAATCAACTTTGCGAACGATTCTTGGGAGCCAAAAATCCGAGGATCTCCTGGGCAAATCACGGGCGGATTTATCGGATTGGTTGAAAGCGGAAATTCGTAAAGTTTGGGATGGTGGCCAAAATCCAACCAAGGGCACTGGATTGACGAACCCTTTTCTGGTTATCGAGGATGTTGCGATTCATGATTTGCATCCCCCTCGAGAGGTGGTTCAGGCGTATCATTCTGTAGCCAAAGCAATGGAGAATGGGCAAAAACGAATAAGGGACGCCCAAACTTTGGTTTTGAGAAGGTTAGCTGATGAAAAAAGTAGGGCAGCAAGGGTACTCAAGGTGGCGGAGGCTTTGGGATTAAGCCAGGTGAGATTGGCCAAAGCCAAGCTGGATTCCTTTGCCATAAAGGCGGCTTCCAGAAAGGGATCGGAGTCATTAACCGATTTTCGGGTTTTTTGGGAAACCATTGGCAATTCACTAAGTCAGCGGGAAAAAGTCCTTTTGGATACGGTCAAAGAACCTGCCAAGGGTGTCCTTTGGATGCTACCCTTGGATTTTGGAAGACTTGGAGTTCCAAGTTCAAGCCCTGTGCCGGGAGTTACAGGGAGAGGGGATGGTAGATTGGAACCATGACCGGGAAACGCATTTGGGTAAACGGGAAATGAAAACGATAGTTGGGTTTATTACCGGGTGTATCGTGCTGCTGTTGGCCTATTCCAGCCTCCATGTGGTAGACTTCACGGATTTTGTCATTGTTAGCCGTTTTGGCAGGCATGACAGAGTATTCGATGGATCCGTTTCTAGCGAGGCTGGGCTACATGGGAAATATCCGTGGCCCATTGAAACGATACGAACCGTTCCCCGCAAGTTGTTTGTATTGGAAATGCCTCCTGCGGAGTTATTAACCCGGGATCCCCAAAAAAACACCATTGATAGGACGCTAACCATTGATTCTTTTGTAGCGTGGAACATTCCGGATGGGGTGGCAGCAGAGCGGTTTGCCAGAAGGGTCGGGGTCTTGGAGGAGGTGCGCCAAATCCTGATGCAACGGATTGCTTCCGAAATGGGTTCGATTATTGGAGGAATGGAGCTCAAGGATCTATTGGACAGTGAGGATGCAAAAAAGGTGCCGGCCAAACGGGAAAAAATCCGGGCGCATATAATGGAAAAACTGGCACCCTTTAACGAGGAATTTGGCATTAAAATCCTGGATTATCAAGTCCGAAGGGTAGGCTATCCCTCGGCGGTTCGCCAAGCGATCTATGACCGAATCATCAGCGAGAGGGAGAAAAAAGCGGCGGAATATTTGAGTGAAGGGGAGCAGGAGGCAGCCAAAATTCGCAGTGATGGAGAAAAAATTGCCTCGGAAATCCGCTCGGGAGCGGACGCAGAGTCAATCAGGATACGGGCCCAGGCCGAAGCAGAGGCGGACCGATTGCGCAATCAGGCGTTCAAAGTGGATCCTGAGTTTTATGCGTTTCTACGCAAGCTGGAAGAGTATGGAAAAATTTTGGGGGACAATAAGACAACTCTTTTTCTCTCTACAAAACGGGACCTGTTTGACCTTTTATTAACCCCCCCCAATCCCGGTAAAACCGGGGTCAACAATCCGATGAACCCGGTAGCACCAGGCCCGAAGGAGAGAGTGCAACCGTGAAGCCTTATCTGGTTTGGACCATTTTCCTCCTTTTTTTATTCACACTTGTGCTTTCCTCCTTGGTACAAATCAATCAAGGGGAAACGGCATTGCTTTTGCGATTTGGGGCCCAAGTGAAACCCAACCTGAACCCAGGGCTACATATGGTCCTCCCATTGGGAATGGATAAAGTTGTAAAAGTCCGAATTGATGCAGTTCAAAGCCTTTCCTTGGGAGATATTCTGGAGGAGGAGAATGAAGGTAACCAACCTGGCAGGCTGGTTACAGGGGATCAAAACCTTATCCTTGCCGGGCTTGCCCTTAGGATTCAACCGGATGGCCAAAATCTTTGGCAATTTTATTTGCAAGCTCCTGTCCGTGAGCAACTCCTACGAGCTGAAGTTGAAGCGATTATGGCCACCTGGGCTGCTGCAAAAGGTGTCGACCAACTCCTTCTGGAGGGTCGAATCAGCTTGGGAAGGGAATTGGCTATGCGATTAAGGGAAGGGCCGATCGAAAAGGAGCTTGGAATTCGGATATTGGAAATGACCGGGACAACAATTAACCCACCTAAAGAGGTACAATCCTCCTTTGATTTGGTCGCTCGAAGTGAGGCCAATCGACAGACCTTGGTGACCAAGGCCCAACAAGATTCCCAAACCAATGTACTCGTGGCGCAGTCAGATGCGTATCGCCTAAAAGCAACGGCCGAAGCAGATGGCTTTGCATTGAGGGAGGGTGCAAAAAAAGATGTGGAGCGGTTTAGGTTGAGGATGAGTGCGCTTTTGGAAAATCCTGATCGACCCAGCCATTTTCGTCGCATTTGGGAGGAGGAGACCTCGCGGATGTTCACCAAACTCAAGGACCAGGGTCGCATTGGCCTTTTGGATGGCGGCCTTCTTGGTGAAGCTCCTGACTTTTACCTGGCTCCTTTTAGTCCGTCTCGTCCATTTCCCTAGCATTTTTCCTTCTGGATAGGATTTCCTTTGTCATGAACCAAGTGCTTTTTCGAATATGGGTTCCCGTTGAGGGATTTGGGGGGATCCCGATTTTTGGATTTGGCCTCATGCTTTTTCTGGCCTTTTTTGGTGGGTCATGGTTGGCAAACCATCGAGCCAGACACCGTGGGATTCCTGTAGAACTTGTTTCAGACCTAACTATCTTTTTGTTTGTTGGGGGCATTGCAGGAGCAAGGGTATTATTTCTTTGGAATCATTTACCTGGATTGACCATGGCGGAATACGCTCTTGAGTTTTTCAAGATATGGAAAGGGGGCATTATCCTTTACGGGTCATTGGGTGGTGGATTTCTTGCCTTTTTGTTGTTTTGGTGGCTTCGCTGCAGGCCCAAAGGAATCGATCCCAAGGTTTTGGCGGATGTTCTTGCCCCATCGTTGGTGCTGGGAATTGCTTTGGGCCGGGTGGGGTGCTTGCTCAATGGATGTTGTTTTGGCATGGTTGCAACCCCAGAGTGTCCGTGTATTTCCATTCATTTTCCCTTCCCCTCTCCTCCTCGTTCAGCACTTTCTGGTGATGGTTACCAAACGGCTGCCGGGTTTACCTGGAAAAACGACCTTCCCTCGGCAAATGCTGAAGTGGGGCATGTTGATGGGCAATCCGCCGCCTTATTTGGTGGACTAAAAAAAGGGGATAGAATCCTTTCGATTTTGGGAAAGGAAGTTACTACGATACATGAGGCCGAAATGCAACTGGCCCAAGGCTGGCCCGAAGGCCAAAATGAAATGGTGCTGAAGGTTATAGGCGAAAACCCTGGGGAAGCCCCAAGGACGGTTCGATTTGTTCCAAGAACAATTGGTTTGGTTCCGGCCCAAATTTACGAAACCATTAGCATGGTGTTGCTACTGGGACTTTTGCTTAGTGCTGAGGAATACTTAAGGCCGAAACCAGGTCAGGTTATCTCGCTTTTCATGATTGGCTACGCAGCACATAGGGGATTGAATGAGCTTTTGCGAAACGATCCAAGACCGGTAGGACTGGAAGCAAATACCAGCTTGTTTATGCTGGGGATGGGTTTCGCCCTTTGGGTGGGTTTTGGCTTGGCAAGGAGGCGGGAGGCCAACCTGCCAAAGCCATGAAATTTGGATACCAATACCATCAAAAGAAAGTTACAACGAGCGAAATGGCGGGTCATTGCTTTGTCCGTGTGATTTTTTGAGAGCCATTTAGTTGTCGGTTCCCCCTGTACCCCCTCCCCCACCACCTGGATTTCCGCCCATACGCATTCCCGGTCCAATCATGCCACCTTGTCCGGTTTGTGGCTGGCCCCCGACGGGAACGGCTAAACCGGCAAGCAAGGATTGGAGGCTAACTGGAGAATTGGTTAGGGAATCATCCATGCCAAACTCTTTTTTCTTCATTTGATTTGCCATAAGAATCGTATCCGCACTATCCATCTGGTATTGGTTACTTACCCACCAAGCCCGACCGATGTCGTTATAAGTTTGATTGGGCGGTTCCCCTGCGGTCTTTGCAAAGGCCCGGGTGAACATTTCATCGAGAACTCTAGGCGAGGCCTCCATGCCCGGCGGGAGTTCACCAAGCAAAGAACAATATTTTTTATAGCCTTCCGCCTTTTGGTTAATGAGGAAATAGGTTAGCGACCATGCAGTGGATTGGGCCAAACCCCACGCCGTTTTGTCTCCAAGGTTCTTGGAGGATTGCAAATAGAATTGATCTGTGACAATGGCATGAACAATTGGTCCTGGCATCGTTTCTCCTTTTGAAAGGACCCCCTTGCGATGGCTTCGGAAAAGGGGAACCATTAGGCTGTTTGGCCCTCCTGTGCTTTTCCACGGAGTCCCCATAGGGGTCTCCATAAAAAGAGCAAGGCCATTCTCCAACCAGGACGGCGGAGTAACTCCCTCTGGAAAAAGCCCACAAGCCTGTGCCAATTGGCGAGTTGCATTTTGGCTGATAGCAGCCAATTCCGCCTCGTGTTGGAGGCCTTTACGCATTAGGTTGGCCATCATTACAAAGGTGGCTTCATTGACTTTGGATTGATAGATAGCTGGGGTGTTATTTGTCATTTCGATTTTGGGAATGGCATTAGCTTTGAATCCGCTACCTAATATTAAGTCAGGGTTGGGAATGTTGGATTTTGGAAGCGGGAGTTTAAGTAGCCCCTCTTTGGAATACCCGCGCTCCCAAAAGGGTTTGAGTATGCGATTAAGGGCTTGAAAATTGGCATCATTCCTTGTTGGGGTGAGGACCAAGGTGTTGCTTCCCCTAATAAGGAACCCGTTTTCATTTCCACTGCTGGGCTGATATAGGGAAACCAATTCCTTGTAGGATTTGCCGTCATTTTTGGGGAAATAGACCACCAGTTTTTCGAAGGGGACTTTGGGTTCGATCCCTTTCAGGCACAAGGTATAAAAAAACGATTGGAAGTGTTCTTCCAACATTTTCTGCTTGTCCTTAAGATCGTCCACCTCCTCGGAAGCAACGATCAGGTAATGGGTTTTGGCATCATCCAATCCTTCTACCTTGTTTCGGGAATCCAGTCCAAGCCTGGTGAGGATGTTTTCTGAGGGGTTTTTTGGGCTACGGACCTCAATGTCTTTTTTGAGTTGGGAATAAATCGAATAGATTTTATTGGCAATTTGATCGGTTTTGAAGTCCTCCCGAGTGGGCAATTTTGCCATATATTCATGAAAACTTTCCAGTAGCCCATGTTCCAAAGCCCACTTGGCAATATCCAAGGTGCCCCCGGTGGAACTTACCGTTTTAATGGTGTTGATGTACGCATCAAATCTGGCACGGGTGAGTTTGACAGGAATGGTCCTAACTCTACCCCCCGCCAAATTGGGAATCGCCAAAGGCTCTACCGTAATATTCAGATTTTCATTTTTTCGAATGACAACAGTTCCAAGGGACCCACCCAAACCGTGGGTAGCCACCACGGGCATACCGCTATCCAGCTTGAAAAGGAAGTTTTGGTGTTTTTTTGCCACCCCATCCCCGGCCTCTCGCTCTTCTCCTAAGGCAACAATGGTAGAAATTAGATTGGGGGTTTGGGGAACAGGGACTGAAGCACCACCCATCATCCCGGCCATCCCCATCATTCCGGCCATACCCATTGCGGGACCGCCCCCCATGGCTCCCCCGAATCCCATCATGCCGGCCCCCCCAGGCGCACCACCCCCTCCTCGAAGACCCCCAGCCGGGCCACCCCCCATGCCGGGCCCTCCAGCCCTACCAGCCATTCCTCCTGGTCCTCCTGCCATGCCACCGGTATTTGAGGATGGGTCCTCAAATTTGGGTGGTTTAGCCAAATCCAATATTAAGAGGTAATAGTCCGCATGGACCGGGGTGCTAATAAAGCAAAAGAAAGCTAGGACTGAAAAAAGACAAGCTTTATGAAACATGGAGAAAGCCTCCGGAAAAAAGTGATCCTTGGTACATTTTGGACGGAAAGGCCGTTCAGATCAAGGGTTTCTTGGTTCACCCGGCCTAGTTCCTTGAAAAATAGATGGATTTTTCGGTTCGATTGGTCCGGTTTGACCCGTTCAAGGGAATAATTCCTCAAATGGGCCATCCTTTAGAACCACGGGGAATAGGATTTAGAGTTTGAGCCCATTTGCCGGAAATGCCTCCGAATTCGCATTGGCATGGGGCAACCAGATCGCTAAAATCAATCTTTTGGAGGAAAATAAGATGGGTTGGAATAAGCCTGGGTACATTCGGAAACAAAGGCTCAAACGGGCCAAACGGGAATTAATGCGAATTATTATCAAGCTTCAGTCTGAAACTTGTTGTAATGAGCCTGGTGCATGCCAAGCCGAAAAAGGCGAAGCCTGTAATGGCGGGGTTTGCAACACGGAAGTCCATGCTCATTAGCAAAACGGAAGGTTAACAAATCTGCTCCGTTTTGATGTTCGGTTAACCAGGGTGATCCAAGGAAGGAATCCCCTGCAATGAAAAGCAAAGGCCGGATTCGGGGATCTGTAAAAGCACCTGAGGGTAGCCCACGGGTTGCCTTGTGCCAAACTGTAATTCGGGTGGTTATTGTCAATTACAGGCAATGGACATCAACCAAGGATTTGGTTCGAAATCTGGCCAAAAGCCACGCCTTTCAAGCGGGAAAAGTGGAAATTGTAGTGGTGGATAATGGTTCCCCCCACAATCCTCTTTCGGACAAACTGAAAAGGATCCATAACCTCCGCCTATATCAATCGGGGTACAATCGGGGTTTCGCCAGAGCTGTAAATACAGGGGCGGAAGGGTATTTGGGTGAATGGCTTTTGTTGCTAAACCCGGATATAACTGTTGGTGAAGGCTTCCTGGACCGGGTGCTTGCCTCAGGAGCATCTACCCAAAAGGTCCATCCCAATGTTGGCGTAATTGGTTTTGGGATGCTGGATCCAGAAGGGTCCATTCAACCTTCCACCGGCCCTTTTCCAAGTTTTGCCAACACACTGTTTCGCCAATTTTTGCCGAGGAGATTGCGTAAATACCATCTACCTTTTCGTCAAAACGGCTTGGTGGATTGGACATCGGGGTGTTGTCTTTTGATCAGTAAAGGATGTTGGTCTGAATTGGGTCGGTTTGATCCCGATTTTTTTCTCTATTATGAGGATGTTGATTTTTGCCACCGGGCAACCCAAAGGGGTTGGCGGATATTTTTGGACCGGTCGGTGACTGCGGTTCACCACCATCCTTTGCATAGAAGAAAAGTTCCATCGCATTTAAGGGTGGCCACACGAATGGCCCTTCACACCTATTCCCGCAAACATTGGGCTGCTTGGCAACATCGGATTATGAGCTTCATTATGTTGCTTGAAGCCCGGTTTGGAGCATGGCACTCCAGAACGATTGGGAATTGGGTAGCCGAATCATGGTGGACATCCTTGGGAGCCCTCCTCCAAGATTCCATGCATGGAAAAACATCCACCTCAATTCGCCGGTTATTTGCCCTTTTGGGAACGGGAGAGCTTAACCGCAAAGGCTGATTAGGAACAAGATCCAAGTTCCATTGGGGGCATTTTGTTTTCTGTCCTAATTCCAACAAAACATGGGGGAAAGCTTCTCCTTAGATGCCTTAAATCCCTTTTTGAGCATGGACCGATAGGCCTAAATGTGGTTATTGTTGCCGACGGCGCCCCTGACCTATCGGGGATTCGTGATAGCCTGCCGGAATTCATGAGTCTTGAAATCGTAACCGTAGACCAGACCCTTGGATTTTGCCATGCGGTAAACCGGGGGCTTGAAGTCATTTACCACCAATGGGTGCAATTATTAAATGATGATGCCTTTGTTACCCAAAATTGGTTTGAACCGATCATTAAGTGCTTCAATGATCCCCAAGTGGGAGCGGTTGCCCCTTTGATTTTGCAAGACAAACCGGGCGAAATCGTGGATAGTGCAGGGGATACTGTTCACTATTGGGGTAGGATCCGAAAGCGTTTTCGGGGCAAGCCCGCCCATTTAGTTCCCAAGGTTGTTCATCCGGTCTTGGCGTGTGGAGGCTGTGCGGGTTTTTTTCTGGTCGAGGCACTTAAGGAAATTGGCGGTTGGGACGAGGCCATGGTGGCTTATTTTGACGATGTGGATGTTTCCCTAAGGCTAAGGGAAATGGGTTGGAAAATTGTTTGCCAACCCATTTCCATCGTGATTCACTCAGGAGGCCAGTCGTATGGTTCCCCTGTTGGGAGGCTGCTTCAGTTGCAATCACGGAATGAAGAATGGATATTTCTTAGATACCCGACCCGGGTCTTTGGGTCCGGTTTGGCCCGGTTTTTTTGGAACGCCCTGCGGCTCATTCCCCATTTGTTTTGGGGTACAATTGGACCTTTCCTTTTTGGAAAATGGGAGGCATGGGTTGGGTTTCATGGGAAAAAAGCCATCAATAAACCCGAATTGGAAAGGAAATTTTGGCCTTTTGGGGCTTAAACAATTGCAATTTAGGCCATTTTGGTCTGGACACGGCATCCTATTTTAAGCATAGCTCGATCCAACCCTTTTAGCTTTGCTTGAATATGGGTTTTTTATTAGGGGTTGTAGATTTTAAGGGGGAATGCTGTGTCAGGCTGGTCAAAGCGATTGATCACGGCGTTTATGATTGGCATTGGTGCTGGGTCTCCGGGCAATTCCCTGATTGGCCAAGCCCCGTTCCCAACCATGGCAAACACACCCACATTTGCAACACCAGGTGCCCTCCCTGGAAGTTCCCCAACATTGGGTGCTCCTGTTCCTGTGTTGGAAAATACACTTCAACCAAGCAGCCAAACACCACTGATTTTTTCAGCGGGTGGAACAGCATATCCTGCCTCGGGAGCAAGCGTAATTCCAACTTCGAGCCCGGTTGGGGCAAGCATAAAGCTCACACAGGGTACCGCTCCGCTGCCACCGCCTCCGCCACCTGGAATAGGGACACCCGCTCCTTTGGTATTAACGCCCGGTGGACCAACCTTACCCCCTCCTCCGGTACCAGGCACCACCAACCCCAACCTGGCATGGTGGGAGGAAACCAAAGAAGCCTTGGCATTAAACGGTTTTTCCAAGCGCAAATTATTTCAGTCAGACCATTCGTTTGATGTCTTTTCCAGCCCGATTTCCAGTCCATTCCTGGCCCAGGACCCTCGTTCATTAACCCAAATTAAACCGATGCTCTTATACAACCATATTCCCTCAGCAAATCCCGTATTTGATGGAGGAGGTTTATTCTGGTTTGGTGTTCAAGCCTCGGTTGCAATTACCGAAAAATTGAGCGTAAAAATCGACAAATTGGGTGGGATCTCAATGAGTACCACCATCAATGAACCGGGTGGAGAAGACTTATCTGGAAGCAGTTTTTCCGAATTTTGGCTCACTCCCCAATGGACATTTCTGCGAAATGATCGAACCCAAACGGTAATGGCAACTGGCCTTCAGATACAAATTCCCGCAGGAAGCGATGTAGGTCAAAATTCCGGGGGAGCGACCCTAAATCCCTATTACAGCATTGCCCAAAATTTTTGGCGTACCAGCTACGGGAGCATCAACTTTATGGGCACTATTGGCGTGCCAATCAGTATTAATGGAAACCGAACCACTTATTTCAACACCAACCTTCATGTGGACTATGATGTTGCTAACTGGCACAAATGGTATCCCACTTTTGAAATGAACATTATGAGTTTCCTGGGAAATGGAAGCGTCTACGACATCAATACCAATTCTGGGGACCTGTTCAATGTTGGGGCAACCCAGGTTAAAGGCTTGACAAATCTGACTCTTGCTCCCGGTTTGAGGTACAAGTTTACGGAGAATTTTCAAATTGGTGGAGCCTGTGAATTCTTGTGTACTTCAAAGCGATCCATGGAAGATTTTCGTTTCATGTTTGACTTTATTGTTCGCTATTAAGATCCTTAAAAATGAATGCAGAAGATACAAAAAAAAGGCCTTTGGTTTTGCACATTCTTCCCCAAAGCCAGAAGCTGAATCCAGCTTCTGGGTGGACCCAAAATGATTGGCAAGTTGAGTTTACTTCAGGGCAATTCATTGCTGATAAGATACGCTTGGTTGATTACAAGTTGATTGTGGATGGTGGGGTAGGGGACCTTTGGCTTGATTTACTAAAGGGAACCGAGAACCAATCTACCCGTTTTCTGGAAACAAAATCCCATTCGGCAAAATTCTTGGTGGATTTGGCGGAAATCCAATTCCACCAACATGGATTTACCACAAATGAGGAACTGTGGGACCAACTGGGTAAACACCTAGCTTGGCGGTTTTGTGCTTTGGATAGGCCGGTTTGGGTCAGGTTCATTAGGGGCATCCTCATGCCCCATGAAACTACCCTCCTGGAAAGTCTTGAGCTTTGGTCGAGCCCAAGTATTACAATCCTGTTTGATGATTCTCTGGAATCCGCTTCCAAAAAAGTCCTTACTGTTTGAATGGTTACTTTTTAACCGGGGCCGGTGCGGAAACCGCCGGACCCGCAGGTTCTTTGTTGCCTCCCTTGAAGAGTCCTTCGCCCTTTTCTATGATTTCTTTCCCGTCATGTATAAATTTGGTTTTGTTAACCTCTACTTGCATGGCACCTCCTTTTTCCGAGGAGACGCTATACCATCCCTTGTACCATCCCATTACACCAAATACGACCACCCCCAAGCCGATCAAAGCAAACAAATTGCGCATCGTTCATTCCTCCTGTTAATGACGCATGCATTTTTTCCGAAATGTGGTTTTAAATGCCAGTCCAGTTTTCGGGGATTCATTGGAAAGGGCTTGGGACTAAGAAATTGTTGGGAATCCAGGATGGGTTTGGCGGATATTCATGGCCAACTGCAGGTAAGTCGTAATGACTTTTGTTCAAACTCCATGGATGAAATGGGGAAACCCTTGTTGATCCCTAAGAGATTTGGAGGTATTGTGATTGTTCCCTAGGGAGGACCCGCTTGGCCATTTTTATTAATAAACCTTTTTTTTCAATGTGCCAAGAAACTGCGGGCGTCCTGTCTCGCCTCCTAATCCTGCTTTCATTGATCGTTCACCTCTTTCATACTTGGGTTTGGTCGGATTACGACCTTGCTCAGGATGAGGCACATTATTGGGATTGGTCCAGGCACCTGGATTGGAGCTATTACAGTAAAGGCCCTCTAATTGCCTGGATTATTGCCTTGGCAAATTATTCCTTGTCAGGGCTTTCGGAACATTGGACAGGTTCGCTCACCGCCGCTATCCGGACACCGGCGGCGTTTTTCGGGTCCCTTTTGCTTTGGTTTCTATGTTTGTTAACAGAACAAATATTCCACTCAAGGAAATTGGGTTTTGTGGTGGTAATTGCCGCCCTTACTATCCCGCCGATTGCAGTAGTTTCTACGATCATTACAATTGATTCTCCCTTTACTTGTCTATGGGCAGCTGCGCTTTTATGTGCGTGGTGGGCTATTAACAGGCGAAAAAAGTGGATTTGGGCACTGCTTGGGGTTGTGGTGGGTTTGGGTATACTTGCGAAATATACCATGGCCATTTTTTATCCAAGCCTTGGATTGTTCCTTCTGATTAACCCGGCTAATAGGAAACAGTGGATTAGGCCCGGCCTTTGGATTTCAGGTGGTGTGGCAATTCTTGTGGCCTCCCCCATTCTCGTTTGGAACTGGCAACATGGGGGTGTCACTTTTGCCCATGTAGGACAACTGGCAGGGGTAACCCACGATAATACAAAACATTGGATTGGCCCTTTGCGATATGTCGGGGAACAACTCGGTCTTTTGTTGGGATATTGGTTTGTGCTTTGGGTTTGGGCAATGATTGCCTATCGCCCGGGGAAATCCCAATGCATTGGGATGAGTTACCTTTGGTGGATGTCTGCCCCCATGTTTCTGGTGTTTTTGGGCTTTAGCTTTCGGACGGGGGGAGGCGAAGTGAATTGGCCAGCGGCTTCGTACCTTGCAGGCCTGCCACTGATTGGCTTTTTCCTTTCCCGCCAATTGGAATCTCCCTCAGAGAAATGGCGTAAATGGGTCTTAAGCTTTTTGGTATGCTTTTTGGCGATTGGTTTTGGACTGGCATTTGTAGTTCATAAAACGGATATACTTTACCCTGTATTGTCCCGATTAGTGCCTGAGCCCACCGTAGGGTCACCAGTGCCTTTGCGACAACTCGATCCCGTATGTCGTGTACGAGGTTGGAAATTCCTTTCGGCGGAAGTGGATAGGATGAGGGAGGAAATATCGGCCTCAGGAAAAGAACCAATCCTCGTTGCCACCCATTGGTCCATTCCAGGGCTTCTAGGAGTCTATTGCAAAGGGCACCCACAAGCCTATTCAATCGGCTTGGCCGTGGGGGATCGACACAGCCAATACGACCTTTGGACCAATCCCATTGACCAACCGGCTCAATTTTTGGGAAGGGATTTTATAGTGGTAGGAGGAATTCCAAAGCAATTGCATGGCTCCTTTGACTCGATCCAGGAAGCCAATGAAATTATTTATCATACCCCAAATGGGTATCCTGTTGCCAATTTCTGGATCCAGGTGGGTAAAGGATTCAAAGGCATCCCAAAGGATGTTGGTGAAAAAAAGTCCTGGTAGGGGCCTGGTTTTCCCAGGGAAGGCTCAGGAGGTAGGCCCATGGGATTTGCGAGAAAAAAGTACATGAAAAAAATGCAAATAGCAAAAGAATTTTTTCGCATTTGAAAACAATAGGACTTACGCAGTTGAGGCTCTTGGAGCTTGAAACCAAGGATTCGCTCTGAAGGCCCTCACGGCCTCCTGAACGATCTTTAACTTGGTGGCGACCCAGTTGTATCCGGTATTGAAACAGTATTTTTCGAATACAAGGAATGCCCTCAAAGCC
>SXGR01616243.1_pt1 | contig 23974 bp, 21 predicted proteins | sample 3174711 | NCBI WGS metagenome assembly SXGR01 (sample SAMN11356860, study PRJNA531348) | freshwater metagenome | isolation source: freshwater sample F1-60 | place: China: Fuxian Lake, Yuxi | collected 2017-12-25 | reverse complement strand
GTCATCTTTGAAGGTACGAGGTTGGACCATCACATACGAAATGTCCATCGTGGTGGATGCCTCCAACCACTTGCTTTTGACCAACGCTTCCGGCAGGTCGACCGACGACAGCACCAAGCGCTGCAGTTTCTGCACCAGAAGTTCATCCTCCATTTTGGCTTGGTACTTCTCCAAGCTCAGGCCCTGACGGCGCAGCATGTTGGCGAGGATCGTCTTGTCGAATTCCCCTTCGTCATTTTTGAAATTGGGGTCGTGAGCGATCACCAAGGCGATTTCATCGGTCGACACCACCAATCCAAGACTCTGCGCCTGTTGCCGCAGGAGCTCGTTTCGAATCAATGCCTTCTTCACCTCGGCAAAAAGAGCCTTCTCATCGTCTTCCGACAATGGCCGTGGCGCCACCGGGCTCCCGGTGCGGGCCGATTGCGCTTGCGCTTCCTGCATGCGCTGGGATTCCTCCGCGTCCAATGCGCGCTTGTAGAGCGGCTGAGCGTCGATGTCCAGAATCTGCGTGCCATTGACCGTGGCCACCGCGGATACGGTGTCGTTCGACGAGAACATACCACCAAAGTAGACAAAGGATACGAACACGCAAACGAGGATGCCCTGCACCCAGGGAGAGTCCGAACCCGCCCGCATCTTGTCCATCATGGCCATGGGCCAAACCTCCGCAGGCGCAGGCCTGCCACCAGAAGCCCCGCCCGTATCGGATTCGCTAGCGGTTGGCCAGAGGGCTACCTTTTGTTACCCCACATCGGATCCTGGGTGTCGTAGCCCAGCTTGTTGCGAACGTAGCGCTTGCGGGCTTTGGGCAACCATTCTTTCAGGTTTTTCTGCCGTTGTTTGTTGCTCGGATGCGTTGAAAAGAACGCAGGAACACTCGACCCACCGGCATATTCCTCCATCCGCTGCCATACCTTGATCGACTCACCTGGCGGATACCCCGCTTTGGACATGTACATCATGCCGATCACATCCGCTTCGGCCTCATGAGCCCGCGAAAAAGGAAGGATCACCCCAAACTGCAAACCCACACCGAGGGCCGCAATCAACAGGTCCTTTTCCTTTTTCTTCAACTTCTTGGAGCCGTCAATATACATCGAAAGACCTGTTAAACCGCCGAGAAGTACCAGCTGTTGCGACATGCGTTCGGCGCCATGATGCGCCGTGGCATGACCCACCTCGTGCCCCATCACAAACGCCATCCCGGCTTCGTTGTGTAGAACAGGCAAAATTCCTGTATAAAAGCCAATATATCCGCCCGGCAAGCACCAAGCATTGATCGTCTCTTCTTTAATGAGGGCAAACTTCCAGGCAAAGTCCTTTTCGTTCGCCGACTTTGAGATCCGACCGCCGACCTTCTTCAGAACGGCGGCGTTCGAGCCCTCCCGCTGCACCTTCGATTCCGCGAGCATATCCGCGTACGTCGCCTTGCCCAGCCCCTGCATAATCCCATTCGGAATCAGGTTAAATTGTTTACGCCCGGTATACGGGACCTTCGCACAGGCGACGGTGATGGATACCAGCGCCACAGAGGCGGCGATCAACCGGACAACCTTTCGCATTCCTTCTCCTTACAGCGCACTGTGGCACAAAACCCACGAGAATGGCAATGGGCGGGTTGCGGACCACATTCCCCTCGCGCTATAACGCGGGTGCCTCGCATTTCATTCAATCCCACCGTCTTGATGTGTCAGCAATCCCCCGCCGGCACTTCGGACACCCGCCCCCAGAGCCCAAATGCTAAGTTCGGTCCTTGGATTGTTCTCCCAGGATGTGGCCATCGATCTGGGCACATCCAACACGCGCGTGTACGTTCGCGGAATCGGCGTCGTTTGCCAAGAACCCACCGTGGTTGCCGTGCACACGGACGGTAAGGGTCGACGGAAAATGCTGGCGGTAGGCCGAGAAGCCCTTCCCATGTTGGGTCGAACCCCGCCGGACGTGCGAACAGTGCAGCCGGTCCGCGAAACGCAAATTCGCGACTACGAAGTGGCCGAAGCACTTCTGCTACACTTGGTTCGGCGCGCTCACGGACGCAATGGCTGGGTGAGTCCACGCATGGTGGTCACCATTCCGCATTCCGCCTCCGAAATGGAGCGAAGGGCGGTGCGAGAAAGCTGCGAAGGCGCAGGCGCACGTGAGGTTCATTTGGTGTCGCGACCCTTGGCAGCGGCGATTGGAGCGGGCCTTCCCGTCGACGAACCCTCCGGTCACCTGATCGTCGACATCGGTGGCGGTTCTACGGAAGTATCGATTGTATCGCTGCATGGCGTTGTTTTGAGTCAGTCCGTCCCCGGCGGCGGCGAAGCCATGGATGAGGCAATCATCGGATGGTTGCGGGAGGAGCATGATCTTCTTGTAGGCAGGCCCACCGCAGAACAGATCAAGATCGCCATCGGCACCGCCACCACCAAAGACATCGGACCCACCGCACATGTCGCCGGCCGCTGCCTGCGAAGGGGGATTCCGCGATCGGTAGAAGTGTCGGCCGCCGATATCCGGGATGCGCTGCGTCCAAGCTTGCAAAAGATTGCTCGCGGCATTCGCGAAGTGCTCGAAAATACACCGCCTGAACTCGCCTCCGATGTGGTGGACCAAGGGGTGGTTCTCACCGGCGGCGGAAGCCAATTACGTCGCATTGACCTCGCTCTTCGCGAGTCCACCGGACTCGCTGTGGTCGCCGCGGATGACCCCGCCGATGTCGCTGTGCAAGGAGCGGGCAGAATGCTGGAAGAATTACCCCTTCTCCGCGCCCTAGCTTCCTAGGACTCCCATGAACATCGTGATCGTCAGCAGCGAACTCGCCCCATTCAGTAAAACCGGCGGGCTTGGCGATGTTTGCGGCGCCCTCGGTCCGGCGCTCGTGCGGCGCGGCCACCGCGTGGTCACCGTCTCCCCCCGATCTGGGGGGGTCGATCTCGAAGCCATGGGCGCGGAAGATACGGGAGTGATCGTCGGTATTCACGCCGCCGGCTGGGTACACCCGGTCCGGTTTTGGCGGGTTCGCGCGGACGGGGTCGATCATCTGCTGGCCGACCATGCGATGTTCCACCGCAATGGTATTTACGGTGATTCGCAGGGCACCTTCAGCGACAACCACCTGAGGTTCGCCGTGCTGAGCCGCGCCGCGCTCGAAGCCGCACGGCGGGTCCCGCTGGACGGTGGTCCGATCGGCGAAGACGTCTTGTTTCACCTGCATGATTGGCCGACCGGTTTGCTGCCGATCTTTCTGGAAGGCCTGTATCGACCGCTGGGGTTGTTTCCCCGTGCGGCGACCGTGCTCACCATCCACAATCTCGCTCACCAAGGCCGATTTCCTGCGGAGGTGTTCCGGGACTTCGATCTCGCGCCGCGTTGGTTTGGTCCGGAAGCGCTCGAGTGGTATGGCGATCTAGGGCTTCTCAAGGCGGGTTTGCTATGGTCAGACCAGCTTACCACCGTTTCGCCCACCTCTGCCCGGGAGATGCTCCAACCGGAGCAGGGTTTCGGTTTGGACGGGGTTTTGCGGCACCGTGCCGGCGATCTTCATGGCATCCTCAACGGCATTGACGCCAAAATCTGGGATCCAACCGCAGATCCCCACCTGCCCGCGGCGTTCAGCGCCGACGACCTCAGCGGGAAAGCCAAGTGCAAAGCCGCCCTCCAAAAGGACCTAGGCCTCCCGGTCACCGCCAAGGTGCCCCTGATCGGCGCCGTTGGCCGCCTCGATCCCCAAAAAGGCATCGAACTGATGCTGGATGCGCTTCCCACCCTGATCCGTGAGACCGGCTGCCAAGTGGTGGCGGTTGGGACGGCCGTTGCCGCCCATGCCGCATACGAACACCGTTTCCGCGAACTTCAAGCCACATTCCCTAAGAATGTTTGCGCCTACATCGGATTTTCCGAGCGCCTCGCCCATCGGGTGGAAGCCGGCTCCGACCTGTTCCTGATGCCCAGCCGCTTCGAACCTTGTGGGTTGAACCAAATGTATTCAATGCGGTACGGCACCGTCCCCGTGGTTCGCGCCACTGGAGGCCTCGCCGACAGCGTCGAAAATGTGGATATCACCAAGGGAACCGGCACCGGATTCACCTTCCACTGGTACGACGCCCAAGCGTTATTGGACACCCTCCGGCACGCCGTCTGGGTATGGAAGGAACGACGCCCCGAATTTGACGAGATTCGAAAGCGCGGCATGCGCCACGACTGGTCCTGGGACGCCGTCGTTCCCGCCTATGAGGCCGTGTATCGAAAAGCCGCCGCGGTGCGGGGATTACCCACCGAAGAGCGCTGAAGCCACCGCCAACATTCCGGCGATCGATACGCCCCAAAGCAACGTTCTTACATAGACAATCCCAGCCGTATACGCGACCGCATACAACACCCGGGCCACCACAAACACCTGCGCGCCCACCGCGCTCCGCACGTTTTCGGCCCCGGCCGCATGCACCACCAGCACCAAAGCCACAAACAACGGTAGGTTTTCCTTCATGTTGTTGCTCGCGCGTTCCATTCGGCGCACCCACTCCGGCTGCGCCGCTTCCGTGTCCCGATTTCCGAACGAACGCATAGGATCACGCAACAAACCTGGAGTTGCAGCGACCATGATTTGGGCCCAGGCCACGCCCACTGCGGCCACCACCATCCACAATTCGGTCGTCATCCGTCCCCCTGTTCGTCAACTGAGTTTACGATTTGATCCAGTCGATCAATGCCGCGAGTGCCGGTTCGCGCTCCTCAAACCATTGATCTTCTTCTCCGACCCACCACACTCCGGTGTGAATCCGACCGAGAACATTGGCAAACACGCGGTCGCAACCGGTCCGTGTTCGTTGCCGGCGAGCGATCTCGCGAAGATCGGCGTCCGAGGTCGCAGGCGCGGCAGCCTTAAAGGTGACGTACTTCCCCTGCAAGCCCCATCCCCGCACGCGATCCGCGATCTTTGGCGTTGGCGTCAGCACCAGCTGCCACTCCGCCATTCCCGACGGCGTCTTTCCGGGGTTGGGCTCCGATCGTTCATAATCCCCAACCGCCGACGAATGGATCACCGCGCCCTGGGGGTTTGCCCGTACCCAGCGCTCCATCCGTTCCATTAAATCGCGCGTAGAACCGTATTCCTCCCCCGGGATGTCCCCCGCCCTCAAGCGGGTCTCCGCCGAACCCATCAACCACACCTCGTGACCTGCGTCGCGGAGCGACTTCGCCAGCGAAATCCCCGTACTCCCAGTAGAACGCGCCGACAGATAGCGCATGGCGTCGATCGGATTGCGGGTGGCGCCCGCCGTGATCAAGATGTTCATCGCTCTCTCCAAGGCGCATTTCGGGCCCCGTTCGGCCGTCCACCACCGGTAGCGCGAAAAGGCCTTGCCCGGAACCCCTGGCGCGCGCAAACTGCCGGGGATGCAAGACGCTGTCGCGTTCGAGTACGAACTTCCCGCAGAACCGCTCGCACGCGGTGCTCAGGGAGCCGTGTATCTGGCGACAAGGTCGGACGGACGCCAGGTTGCCGTGAAGGTCGCCGGCGAAGGATCCAACGCGGTCGAGACCCTGCAGCGGGAGGCGCAAATCCTCAAAGCGTTGGGGCAAGCGCGGATCGCAGGCGTCGTAAAGTGCCTGGATACGCCGACGATCAACGGACGCCCGGCGATCGTCATGCCCGTCTATGTCGGGCATTTGGGCCAATGGCTGACTGCGATCACCCGCCAACCCTCCCCTGCATCCCTGGACGAAATCCTCGGCAGAACTGCTGAAATCGCAAGAACGCTGTCGCGATTGCATCAGTTCAACCATGGGGGCCAACTCGTCCACCGCGACGTCAAACCCGAAAATGTGTTTGTTGACGCCAAAGGTAGACTCTACCTGGGTGATTTCGGCTGCGCGATGACCATCGACGGCTTGCAGGCGGTGGAGCTCGCGCTGTTCGGAACCCCGATGTGGGCACCGATCGACCAGTTTCTCCCTGGCAAAACCATCCCCGACCCTACGTGGGACACCTACGCCCTGTGCGTGATGCTCTATGCCGCCCTGACCGGCTCTAGACCAGCTTATCAAGCCGATCCTCGTGAACTCCTAACCTCGAAAGGCAGACAACTCTGGGAGCTGGGGCGCCGCGCCGTTTCCGCCGATGGCCCCCATTCCCGCGAATTGCGCACCGCTTTCGCTCACGAACGTATGGGCGCCACCGCCGCCGATTTGATCGACTGCACCGGAAGAGCCGCGTTGATCGACACGGATCGCGCGGTGATCCAGACCAAGTTCGACGCCCTAGCGGATTTGGCTGGGCTCAGCCCCGGAAATCGCGCTGCCCTCCAAAGGGGACTATGGAGCATCTTGGTTCGAGGGTTATCGCCCACGTCGCACCCCTCCCCGCCAAACCGATTTCGAGCTGCGGAAGAGTTGGCGGAGCAACTCCAAGATTTGCGCGACCTTGCCCGACGTCAGGGCACCCCCACCCCGCCCCCCATGCCGCGTCCGGCCGTGGGAGCCATGCCCGGGCCCGCCGAAGGCCCCGATCTTCCAATCGATCTTTCGGCCGAAGACGACCACCGCCCGTTGCCGTCGTTCTCCCGGCCGGTCGCCCCCATCGTGGTAGGGCTCGTCAGTGTCGGCTTTGTGGCTCTCATTCTCACCGTACAGACGACCTGGACCGCACTCGCCGTATGGCGAGAACCGGCCGTGGTGATCGACAACGGCAAGGTTCCCGCGTTTCGCCTCGATCGTTTTGAGGTCGATGGCGCACGATGGGGGGCCTGCGTCGAGGCGGGGGTCTGCGCCGCGCACGCCGCTGACGAAAGCCTGCCGGTGTCGGGGATTTCCCTCGCCGAAGCCGAAAGTTACTGCGGATTTGCACAAGGCCGCTTGCCTACCTTCGAGGAGTGGTCGGCCGCCGCCGGTTCTGCGCTTTTCCCGTGGGGAGATGACGGTGCGAGCTGCGATCACGCCAACGCCCTCGGTTGCGGTGAGCAACTCATCGCTTCAGGCACCGCTCGCGATGGGGCTTCCCCCCAAGGTGTTTTTGATCTCGCTGGAAACGTCTGGGAATGGACCTCCGACGGTTTCGCTGTGGGTGGAGGCGCTGAATCGCCGTTGTCGGAACTCGGAAGCGCAGGGCGCACCGGTTCAAAGAAGGAAACGCCCAAGTTCGCCGGTGTTCGCTGCGCCTACGATATCGTCAAGTAGTTTACTATCTAGCGCCGAACACCTGAGTCCACATCTCCGCCCCGCCGACATACCCCACCCCGAGCTCATGGTATTCGGGATCCAGAATGTTCTCGCAGTGACCTGGACTGTTCATCCAACCCTCCATCACTTCTTCGGGCGTCGTGTACCCAAAGGCGATGTTCTCGCCCACCGCCGTCCAATTCGAATATCCGGCATCCTCCGCCCGATCCCAGGGCTCGCCCCCGTCCAGGTCTTCATGGGCAAAGTAGTCGTTTTCCACCATGTCGAGAGAATGCACACGAGCCGCACATCGAAGCTCCGCATTCATCGTCAGCTCTCCGGAAGGGTCGAAGCTCAGGTCTGCGCACTGGCCGCCCTGTGCACGCTGGGCATTCACCAAGGATAAAACCTCTCTCTCGAACTCAGAGGCCGTGCTGGACCATTCGCGTACGCCTTCGCAATATTCCGAATCGGGAACCTCGGTGTCCTGCGGTTGCTCGGTATCCACGTCGGTTTCCTCTGAGCTGTCCTGAGTGTCCGCGACATCCGAGTCGATCGAGCCGGAATCCTCTTCCTGCGCACCTTCCGGCCAGATACCGCATGCCAACAACGCCAAACACCACACAAATGCCTCCAGGCCGTCGATCTACCTGTTTTCTGTGCTAACCGCGCGCACCCACCAAACGTTGACCGGAACTTTTACTTTCACCAACCGATCCAACCAAACCGCTTGATCATCGCGCATCGCGTCCGTTGGCCCCTTCACCTCGATCAGGAGTAGCCCCTGCACCGACGATGGAAACACTCGTGGTAACCGAACGTCTGGCCCGTTGAGCACCAACAGATCTGGAAGTCCGCGGGCCGCTGGCCAGCCCCGTTCCAAGATCTCGCTCAAGATCGCCCAACACCCCTTCGGTCCGATGCTTTCCACGACCCCAACCAGTGCCTCCTCGTCCCAGGCTCCACTCACACCGGCCAGCGAAACCCCTCGGAACCTTTCCAAGGATTTTCTCAGCTTTTCGGGGCCTCCCCCGCCGAGAATTTCGGCGCCGATCCGCTCCACGTCCGCGCGGCGCCGCGTCGCAAACGCCGGGGTTCCGACATCGAGCGGCCCAGTCAGGCATCGAACCGGCAACATTCCCGGGATCGGAAGAAAGTACGCTTCCGAAAACAGCAGCGCAAACACGGTAGTCCACAGGGCGCCTTCGGCGCGCAACACCGTTCGCCCTGCGTCCCGAAACATACGTGCAACGGCCTCTTCCACGGGAACCCCCTCGCCGTAAACGGGGCGCCCGCCGGAAACTCCCACCCATTCCAAAGTGACATCACGCTTTATCGCAGATGCTAACGGAACATCCGGCGCCCACCCTTCGCCGCAGGTTTTTGCGAGGCGCTTTCCAGATCGCGAAAGCGCCAATCGCTCCGACGGATCACTCACGGTCGCTCGCCCGTGGCGCAGCACGGCCAACGCCTCACGCGGACGCTGGTGCCGCTCCAACCAGCGCGATCGGCGAATGGAGGTATCGACTGGAAGACGTTCTAACCAGGCCAGACCTTGCTCGCTTTCTTCGTTTTCAGCCAATTCGCATACGCGCTGGATCAGCCGTTCTCGCAGGTGCAATCCTCCTTCCGGCCCAAAATTTCCCGCTTCCAGCGCCGAAAAACAGGTTTCTGCGGTCCATTCCTTGCGCTGTTCGACGCATCGTTCCCAGGCCAGAAATGAGCTCCGATCCCTAAATAACCCCCCGACGACCGGCGTGAACTCAGGCCACCGCCGCCGCCCCATTCGTTCCAGCACCCATTGCGAACGATCCCGGTACAAATCCAGAAAGGTCAAGCGCTCCAAGCGCCGAATCAGGTCCAGGTGCAACAGGCGAAACCAACGAACGTCGGACCAACCCCTCCGATCCGCAAGGCGCGCCAGCAGATCGTCCCGTTTTCCCCCCGCGGGCAAGCCCAAGGAGGCGCAGGCTTCCCGTAGTTCCGCTACAATGCACGCTTCGGCGCGCCATCGCCAAGGAACCAACCGATCGATCAGCCCGCTTTCCAACCACTCGGTGACGATCTCAGCCGAAAACTCGCTGTCGCGGAACGGCTGTGGCACTCGCATCGTTAGACGTGAATAGGCCTCCGTCGCCGGCAACGAGAGGGTGCGCACCGCTCGAATCACCGACATCTCGCCTGCAGCAAGCAGATGTCCCCCGTTTTCCAGGCCCGTGTCGATCAGCTCCCAAAGGTCCGTCACCGCATAGGAGGGTTCGTTCAAGGGATTTCGACCGCATCCTCAACCGCATGCCCGACTGGCACCTCCGCCAAACGGCGCAGCGCATCGGACATCCGAGCCCCCGATTCGCGCACTCGCCGTCGCGCCGAAATCGCCGATAATGCAGGAGATACAACCGGAACCCACCGCATCAACCCGCCGGACACCTGCCGCAAGGTTCGCCACATCACTGAGCGAACCATGGAAACGCCGACCGACTGCAAAGCCGCAGCGGGAGCCACCAAACTGCGAAGGTCGCTCACCCGAACGTCCATCGGGCCTTCGGCGGGCAATTCAACCTCCAGAGCCGCCGCGAGCGCGCGCCATACGGCAATCTGGCCACGCTCCTGCTCCGGGTCAAAACCATAGGTGATCGCCAATCGTTGAGCCAGTCGGACCAGGGAGACCGCCCTCCCCATCGCCTCCGGTGGAACCGAAGCCAAGCCGCCAACGGCAGCAATTCCGCTGATGCCCGCTGCCGTGATCATCGAGCGCTCGATCCACCACCGCGCCGTATCGTCCACATCCACCATCGAAACCGATGGACGATCCGGCCCTAAGAACACTCGGCCGGCCACCCGCATCTGGTCGCGAACCCTCTCGGTGGGAACGGACACGGCGAGGTAAAGCCCTGCCGGCAAGTGCGCATCCGCGAACTCAGACCATTCCGACATGCGATCGCGAAAAGCCGACATGCCGTCCAATATAACCGATACCGGCACCAGGATCGACCAACTACTTCACCTGATTGCACGCGCCTTTTGCAGTCACGCCAACGGAAAGCGCGATGAGTCCGGTGATCTCCGTGTCCTCCTCCGGACGGGTGCCCACCACCTCGGTGGTGATGTCCATCGACTCGGCCACGACGTATTCGGTCAAATCTACGTCTTCAAGCACCATTTCCGAGCGCGTCTCTCCCTCGGGAAAGGAGGTCTGGTAGGCGATGCGCTGGCGGGGGAGACCTTCCGATTCCACAAAGAACTCCAGCTCCTCAATAAACGAAAGATCGCCATCGGCCTCCAAAACCAGCTCTTCTAAAAAAACCTCCTTGATGTCCCCGGGCTCGACGCCCTGATTTTTCAGTTCGGTGGACTCAGAGATGTCAAGGGCCATAAACCCCTCGAATCCGAGATCTCCGACGATATCCTCAAGCAGGGTGCCTTGCTCCACCACCGTGGTGGATTCCTCCTCCACGCGAATGGTCAGCAACTTGGAGCACGCCAACAACAACACTGGTAATGCGGCATAGGACCAACGGTTCACGGCGCCGTGCCTCGTACATCGAGCACGAATTTCAACGCGTTTTCATTGCGCATTTTGCCACCCACCGCCTCAAACGGCTGGAACCCGAAGTCTGAGTGCAAGATCGAGAAACCACCGGTGCCGGAAAACGCTCGATCTCCCTCGATGATATTCATATCTGCAGTAATCTTGCGGGATACCCCACGAATGGTAAGATTCCCCGTCACTTTGACCGGCCCCCGTACCGCAGAACACGACAATGCGCTGAACTTGATGTCGCCGTACTTGGACGCCTGCAGCTGGGTGTCCCCGCGAAAATTCTCGGTGATCTTCTTCTTATCGTCCTCCGGCGTCTCTTCTTTCTTGAACCCCTGCGAGGCGCGGGCACCGGAGGGATCCACGACCAGCCCAGTCACCGGAACTTTAATCTCTACCTTGCATTTTGACGGATCTGAATAGTTCCACTCCACGGTCCCGGTCCAGCCGGTGGCCGCGATCACATGGTCGTGACCGAAGGTTCGACCTACAAAAGTCGAGCGGTCCGCCTTCACGACCACCCAAAGTTTGCTTTTTCCAGGGTCCAAGGTGTATTTCCAGATCACCGGCTCCGCGATCGGCTCAGGTGTGGGCGCCGGGGCTGGCTCGGTCGCCAGCGCCAACGATGACACCGACAATACGGCCGTACAAACGGTGGCATTCAGCCAGTTCACCAATCCAGTCATCGCCCCTCCTTTTCATTCCATATCCGGTGCGGCCACCTACCGTCAGACTGAGCCTCAAGTTCTGGTACCAAGCAGGATACACCCCAGGGAAAAAAGAAATTCCAGAGCCGGAGCTTGCGGCTCGACTGCGCTGGGCTTCGCGGTTAACCACCAAAGACGAGGAGTCCCGTACCGGAACGGATGGCGGACTCTGGGAGGATCGGTGACACCGGCCATCGAAGTTTACGATGCCACTGTGCGGGCAGGCGAAGGTTCTACGCTTTGGGACGTACTTTTGTTGCTTCCGATTGTGGAGCTGGTGATGCTGCTGTTGGTCGGCATGAGCGTCGTCAGCTGGGCGATCATGATTCAGAAGTTCTTTCGCCTCAGTTCGGCCTCGCGCCAGTCTGCTGCTTTTCTCGATGTCTTCTGGAAGAGCAAACGCTTGGATTCCGTCTACGAGCAATCCGGGCAATTTCGAAAGAGCCCGGTCGCCGAGGTGTTCAAGGCGGGCTACCAGGAGCTCGCCAAATTGACCTCCGGCGGCCAAAACACTGACGGCAGCGAAAATCTCGTTCGCGCCCTCCGGCGGGCCTCAGCGGTCGAGTCCACCCAGCTTGAGCGCTATGTCATTTTTCTTGCCACCACAGGTTCCACCGGCCCTTTCATCGGCCTGTTGGGCACCGTCTGGGGCATTCTCGGCGCCTTTCACAAGCTCGGCGCCCCCGGTCAGCAAGCCACGATCCAAGTCGTCGGACCCGACATTGCGGAAGCGTTGGTGGCAACGGCCGTTGGCCTCGTCGCCGCCATCCCGGCCGTGATGGCCTACAACTATTTCATTTCAAAAATCCGCGTGCTGAACACCGAAATGGAGAACTTTTCGGCAGACTTCCTTAACATTGTCAAAAGGCACCTGCATTGAACCGCGGCGGGATTTGGTGGTCTGAGCGATCTCGGGAGATCCATCCATGGGCATGACCGGCGGGAGCGACAGTCGAGCGCCGATGGGCGAAATCAACGTGACTCCGCTGGTGGACGTCATGCTGGTGTTGTTGATCATTTTTATGGTCACCGCACCGATGATGAACGCCGGTGTCGACATCGACCTCCCCAACGTCGAAGCGCCGCCCATTTCGCAGACGGAGGAGCAGCTGATCCTCGCCATCGACAAGGATTTGAACTACTATATCAACGAATCCAAATTTACTGCCGAAGAAATGCCCGCACGTCTAAAAGCCATCTCAGAAGCAAATCCCGATCAACCGGTCTTTTTAAAGGCGGATGGGGAAGTGCCCTACCGCGAGGTAGCGCTGCTGCTGGCCTCGGCCAAGATCGCGGGAATACCGCGGGTCGGTCTGGTGTTCGAACCAGGTGCAGCGGAGTAAAACGGTGAAACGTACAGCGCTTCAGCCAGACTCGGAGCCCCTCGCCCTCGCCATTCTGGCATCCGTCGGCTTTCACGTTGCACTGGTCGCTTTTATCGCTTGTATGGGATTTATTGTCGATTGGCTCGACTGGCGCAGTCACAAACCCCTGCTCGACACCCAGGCGATGGAAGTGTCGATGATGGTGATGAAGAAATCTCCAGGTCGAATGCCTACCAAGGCGGAGACCGTCAAGGCTACCGCGCCCGTCGCACCGACCGAAACGCCGCACAGCGCTGGCGCACCGACCGAGACCCCTTCCGCCGCCGCGCGCACCTCGGACCTCAGCCTCCACAAACCGGACGCCCCAAAGACCAAGGGCGACCCCGATCGTGCGGCGGCCATCGACCGCGCATTGCGCGACGCGCTGATGGACGAGGCGCTGGCCGACGCGTCCGAGGGTGACAAGAATGTCGAGGCGACAAGCCCCGATTCGAATTCCGACGAGTCTTACAATCTCGGTGGCACCGGGCGCGCCGATCCCGAGTTGGCGAAGTACCGAAAGCAGATTGAAACGCTGTTCAAACAGAATTTTCACCCGCTTAAAAGCGTCGTTGCGGCCAATCCAAAGCTGCGCACCGTAATCATCGTTCGCATCGACCCGACCTCCGGTCGCGTCCTGGGCTATGACATCCACAGGGCCAGCGGCAACGAATCTTACGATGCAAAGGCCGTTTTTGCAGTGGAGTCCGTCCCGGTGGTGCCCCTGCCCCCACCCAAGCACGCACACGTGGTGGAAGATGGCCTCGAAATCACCTTTGACCCTCAATAGCCCATGGGACGCCCGATGAACGCTCGTTGGATTCGGCTGTTGCCGGCAGTGTTTGCCGCCTTCGCTTTGTGTTGGTCCGTTCCCGGCAACACCGGGGAGAGGTTTGGCGTTCACGTTGCCCCCGGCGGAAGCGAGTTTCCGCTTGCCCTCCCGAGGCCCGTTGCCCAGGGAGGTACCGACAAAGCCGCCGCCGAAATCTGGGCGGTGGTGCGCCGGGACCTGGAAATGACTGGATACTTCAAAATCATCGATCCCAACGCCTACATCGAGCAGACGGGCGGAGTGGAACCCGGCACCTTTGATTTTGGAAACTGGCGGATGATCAAAGCGGCGGGACTCGCAAAAACCCGCGTGCTAACCACCGGTACCGGCGTTCGAGCCGATGTGTACGTCTACGATGTCAGCAGTGGAGAAAAGATTGAGGCCAAGGGATATGTCGGTGACAACGAAGACATTCGCTACCTCGGCCATCGCATCGCCGACGCCATCCTGCTGGCACTGACTGGGGAACCCGGCTTTTTCGGCGCACGGCTCGCAGTGGTTGGAAGCAAATCCGGCAAAAAAGAGATTTACCGTATGGACATCGACGGCGAAGGAGTCGCGGCGATCACCAACAATGGCACCATCAACCTGTCTCCCGCATGGGCGCCAAATGGCACGCAGGTCGCTTTCACAAGTTACCGACGCAACAATGCCGATGTGTACATCAAAGATATCAAGACGGGGCGCCTGCGACCCATCTCCGAAAAGCCCGGTATGGATTCCGGTGCCGCCTAGTCGCCCGACGGCACCAAGATCGCGCTCGCCCGCAGCGAGGGCGGAGAAACTGACATTTTCGTGATCGACGCCAGCACCGGCGCTGAGATCCAACGCGTCACCAAGGTCAGCGGCATCGACGTCTCCCCAAGTTGGTCGCCCGATGGACGTAAATTGGCGTTTGCCTCGGAGCGATCCGGTGGCTCGCAGATCTACATTCAGGATCTCGCTTCAGGATCCGCCACCCGAGTCACCTTTCAGGGTTCGTTCAATAGCGACCCTGTCTTTTCGCCAGATGGCACCAAGATCGCATTCGTCGGACGAGATGGCCGATTCAATGTGTATGTGGTGGGGATCGACGGGCGAAATATGATCGCTATCACCCAAAACGATGGAGACAACGAGGATCCCGCCTGGAGTCCCGATGGCCGCTACCTCGTGTTCTCCTCCACCCGCCGCGGCCGAAGCGAAATCTGGTTATCAACGGCCGACGGACGCCACCAATCCGCCGTCACCGACGGCACCGGCGGCTGGACACAACCTGCCTGGGCACCCTAATGAGCCGTGCGGCCATTGATATCGGAAGCAACTCTCTTTTACTCACCATCCTGGATGACGCTGGGGCGATCGTTGTCGATGAAGCGCAGGTCGTAGGCCTCGGCCGAGGTCTCGGCGATCGTGGCTTGTTTGCGTCAGATCGGATCGCTCACGCTGAAGAAGTTCTCGCCGAATACGTCAAAGCGGCCGCCGAACATGGGGTCAGCGCAGGCTCGATCCGTGCGGTCGCCACCTCCGGCGCACGACGGGCGATGAATGCTCAAACTTGGTTTGCCCGCCTCCAAAAGTCGCTTGGACTGCGCATTCGCACGATCACCGGCGATGAGGAGGCGCGCCTGTCCTGGCTGGGAGCCCGGCGGGACCTCGATCTTCCCGAAGGCCCGCTACTCGTGGTCGACATTGGCGGGGGTTCGACGGAATTGGTCCTCGGCGAAGGCGATCGGATTTTTGGGCGTGCCTCGCTCGAAATCGGCAGCGTCCGACTGACTGAGGCGTACTTGGGCGTAGGGCACGTCGATCCGTCCGGCCTTGCAAAGCTGCGCAACCACGTCGATTCGCAGGTTGCATCGGTCAAGTTGGAGCCCGCCCCGCGCACCGTGATCGGTGTCGCCGGCACGGTGACCACCCTCGGCGCCATGGCGCTCGGCCTGGAGCAGTATTCCTCCGCCGAAGTTCACGGAGGTAAGCTTACTCGGGTCGAGCTTGCGCGGTTCATCGATCGTCTGTTGCCAGCCAGCCCCGCCGAAAGGCGTCAGATTGCTGCGGTTTCACCCGATCGGGCCGATTACCTTCTCGCAGGCGCGACCATTCTCGATCGCGTACTTCAATCCTCCCGACGTCCACAATTGACGGTGAGCGACCGCGGTCTCCGTTTTGGACTGCTCGCGGATACCACCCCGGTTGCTGGTTGACGAACTGGGTTTTCGCGGCCATGCTGGCACCGGAGTCACCGATGTACCGTTCGCTTTTCTGCCTGTATCTGCCGCTTTTGGCAGGTTGCCCGCAGCCTCCCGACGACACTTCCCAGGACAGCGACACAGACCCGCTGGCGGACAGCGATTCAGACCAGATCGTGGATACGGCCGATACCGATACCGCTTTAGATGAGTCCGACGTATTTACTTCGGTGTCCGCGGACCTTTTTGGTGCCACCGACGCGGACGAAAGAGTCGGCGGCATGGCCATGGACGCCGAAGGAAGCCTGTATTTTACCGCGAACCTAACCGGCGTACTCGACCTCACCTACTCGGATCTGCTGATCGGAAAAGTGGACGCCGACGGCGATCTCGCCTGGGCCAAAATCTGGAATGGGCCTTTCGAAGACAGTTGTCCGGATGCCGATCCAAGCGGCGTTTTGGGAGGCACTTCGGCGACGATTTCGGTGGATAGTGACGGGAATCCCTATGTGATCGGTGCGGTGAGCCCCAACAGTAGCAACTACCAGCAATGGTCGTTCATCGCGCGGCTCAACCCCACCAATGGCAGCATTCTCTGGGAAAGAGGCTGGTCTCCGCTCGGCGAGGTTACCACTTACGACGGTGGTTCCAGGTTTTTTGCCGTAGATGCCTCCGGCCCGATGGTGCTCGCGGCCGGATCTTCCAGGGACGATGCACAAATGACGTTGGTGGGCTTCGACCCCGAAACCGGCGACGTCGCCTTCGACCGCGAATTGGATGTCGCACTCGGGCAGCTTGATCGCGCGTTTGCGATCCGTCGAGACGGCCTCGGCGGGGCCTATTTGGCGGGGAGTACTGCTGCGAACGGTGTGATCATTCACCTGGACGATGTCGATATTGGCGCACCGGACGTGGACTGGTCCTACCGCGCGAACATCGCCACCGGCGGTCGCATCAACGCCCTCGCCGTCGACGACGACGGAAATGCGTATGCGACCATCGACGTCGATGGTTCTACCGATGCGTTCGCTTGGGCACGTTTCAACCTCAACGGCACCGTCGAATGGGCCAAGAAATACGCCGGCTCGGTGAATGCCAACAACAACGTTGATTCCATCGCTGTAAACGGCGACGATGTCTGGGTAGGCGGCCGGGTCGGGTTGGCAAACGGCGACCCCGTACTTGGGGATGGGCTCCTGTTGATCAGCGAGCGCACGGAAGGTGCGGTTTCGGCCGCCGGTGTGTATTTCACCGGCTCCGAGCACGAGCAACGGGTGGAACACCGCATCAAAGGAATCGCGTTTGGTGGAGGCAGCGCGTCCATTTTGGCACAGTCGGTCTCTAGCACCGAAAATACGGAACATTTCGACGGCCTGTGGTACATCGCCCCAACCACGACGGAGGAACTCGATCTCACGACCACGGCGCTCGCATCCGTGAGCATGACCACCCCCGCGGACGGCGACACCACCGATACGTCCCTGCTTCGCGACAGCTTCGGCAATGCCCCCACCAACCTTGACTGGCAGCCTGCCGCCGACAAAGAGGACGGGGAACCCCCCGATGCGGACGTTCTCGTCATGAGGCTGGCGCCCTAAGCGGTTGCGCTCAGGGACACGCCGGTTACGTTGAGAACATGCGGGTGTAGCTCAGTTGGTAGAGCACGAGCTTCCCAAGCTCGTGGTCGCGAGTTCGAGTCTCGTCGCCCGCTCCAATTTACGAAAGCCCGGGGTTATGCCTCGGGCTTTTGATTTTGTGGGACGTGCACGTAAGCATCACCCCTAAACCGCTGCGTTCGGCGAAACCTACGCCATCTTCAGGTGGGCATCCAGATTGCCAAACGCGCGGTCCCAACCTTGTTTCAGCATCCCATGGCTTGCGTCGAAGGTGGCCTGTTCTTCCGGCGTAGCGCGGTGTGCGCTCCAGTCGAGCAACATGTGCGTCTTGCCGTCCTTCTCCGTGAGCGTAGTGGCTATCCGCATTTCCAGCGGCCACGTGGGCGACATCGGGTGGCGGGTGATGTTCTGCGCTTCGTCGCAGTAGGCGGCGATGGTGACGAACTTTTCCTGCGGCCTAATTTCCGTGAAAGTCCGCTTAGCGCGAAGAACCGCCCCACCTGGCGCGGCGATACCATAGAGAAACACACCGCCTTCGCGCAGATCGACGGTTGCGTAGCTAAGCTCTCCCGTTGGCCCGAACCAGTGCTGCAGATGTTCGGCTTTGGTCATGGCGTCCCACACTTGTGTGCGCGGCGCATCAAAGGTGCGTTCGAGAATGAAGGGTTTGGAGGTCATGATCAGCCTTGCAGCCAGGGTTGAGCGGGCGGAAACGTGAGGCGCGCTTTGGCGTAGGAAGCCTACCGTGACGCGCCCCCCCTACGCAACCGGGCCGGCGGCGGGAACCATCGGAACCGCGGCCTCCCCGGTACACTTTGGTACACGCGGCGCCGATCTCGCCGTTAGAGTGCGCCACTACCCGGAGCGCTTATGTGGAGTTCATTCGCCTATCTCTGCCTGATCGGAATCGCTCCCGCACAAGATCCACAGCCCCCGGTGGTCGGTCTCGTTGACCTTCACTCCCACCTCGGCGCCCATTTGGCGGTCGCACCCAACTATTCGCCGGGTCCGGATGCTCCGCTTCCTCAACGCCCGTCCTACAAACACCGGTTCTCACAGCAGATGTTCAGAGAGGAACTGCTCAAGTCAGGGACCGTCCTATTCGTGAATGCCTCCTACGAACACCCCGTTCGCATCGGTTTTCGTTCCAAAAAAGCGGTCGCCCGCACGATGGAAAAACAGTTTGCGTTCACTGAGGCATTCATCGCTTCCGATCCGGAACATTTTGCGTTGGCGCGCAATCCGGCCGAGGCGCGTGCGGCGATCGCCGACGGCAAGATCGTGTTCGTTCATGCGATCGAAAGCGCGTACCACGTGATCGACACCCCCGAGGACATCCAACATTGGGCGGATCGCGGCGTTGCGTTGGTCACTCCCATCCATTTGGCCGACAGCCCCTATGGAGGCGCCAGCTACACCGACACGCTGGGTTGGATCCTCAACGTCAAAGGCCAATTCAAGCATGCCTTTGCCCCCAAGAAACACCGCGGCCTCACCCCGCGCGGCAAAAAGCTCGTTCAAGGGTTGATCGACGCCGGCATCGTTGTGGACGTTCAACACATGTCCTGGGATTCCATAGATGACACCTTGGATATCGCTGAGCTCAACGGCGTCGCCCCCATTGCCACCCACAGCACGGTATTCTCGGTTCGTGGCGAACCACATGCCTTTCGGGACGACCAGATTGAAGACATCTATCGAATGGGTGGCATGATCGGCATCGCTGGAAACCCCGAGGGTCAAAACCCACATCCCGCCAGACCTTTCTGGGCTTCGCACCCGAAGCCTGTCGACTATTGCCCTCGAACCGTCGACGATTTTGCTCTCCATTACTCCCATCTGGTCGAGCTAACCAAAGGTCAACCGGTGGGCTGGGGATCGGATTGGAACGGCGGAGTGATCCATGCCCGGCCCAAATACGGCAAACACGGCTGTAACCCCACCCGCTCCGATGGCGCTGTCATGGATGCCTACGATACCGCCGGCTTGGTACACATCGGGGCTTTACCCGCATTTGTCGAGCACTTAGAGCGCGATGGCGGTGTTGACGACGGGCCACTGATGCAATCCGCTGAGCGCTTTCTTCAAATCTGGGAGATCGCCTGGAGCAAAGCACACCCTTCGGACATCGCGCACTGAAATCTACGGCAGTCCGGGAAACGAGCCCACGTACTCGATTTCGATGTCGGGAAAGGAGTCGACCAACTGCACCTTCAGGTCGGGGAAGTTGCCGACCAACTGCCACTGTCCGCATTTATCGGGGAAGGAACCCACCTGTTGCACGCGGAGGTCGGCGAAGGCATTGGTCACCTTCACCCGAATGTCGGGAAAATGGTCGACGATCTGTACCCGTCCGTACAGTGGCTTCCCGTTAAACGTGCAGTCCGGTCCAACTTTTCCACTCGCATGTGCGGAACCGACCAAGCCTAGCCATACCAACAGAAGGTGCATCGTTCACTCCACAGCGGTCCCCTAACCCGCCGACAAGCGCAATTGTTCCACAATCTGAAACACGCACCGCCGACCGGCCCCTTCCACGCCAAAGAAGCGGTTTCGGAAACCCCCGCAAACTTTCGGTAGAGGATGGAACCCCGTTTGGGTATACCCCGGCCGTTCGGAGGAACACCGATGGACGTCCGCACCGCCGCTGCATTTCTTGTTGGTTGGTTGCCCAATATGGCAATTGCCGCACCGCCACCGGTTGCGGAGCCCATGGAAGACAGCGAGGAATGGGACGGTACCCCGGTATCCATCTACGGCGGAAGCGAGACCAGCCAGTTTCCGCAAGTGGTGCTGATCGAAATCACCGCCGCCAACGGGGTAGAGTCGCGGTGCTCCGGCACCGTCATCTCCGACCGCTGGGTGCTGACCGCAGCCCATTGCATCGACAACATCCCCAATAACGGCGCGCTGAGCTATTTGGTGGTGGTTGGCGATGATTGGACGGACAAACAGGTGGCCGTCGACGCCGGATATCTCAATCCCACTTATTCTGCGGCCTGCAATCTGTGCGGAAATGACGTCGCATTGCTCAAACTCTCCGATCCGCTCGATGATGTGACCCCCATGGGGATTTCCGTCGACCCGAACGACATCACCGAAGGCGACTCGCTGATCTATGTTGGCTTTGGAGCCACCGAAGCGGAAGAGTTCAACAAACGAATTCTGAAACGGAAGATCAACCTGCCCACCACCTTTGTGATGGACGAACTGGTGTTCGGAGAAGACCCCAGCGGCGTTAAAGGCGCTTGTTTCGGCGACTCTGGCGGCGCGGTCCTGAAAAAATTCGCCGACGGCTACCGGCTCGTCGGGGTGATGTCCTATGTCGAAAACGATGACTGCAGCGGCGAAGTGGCCTCCGGCCGACCGGTGTCCCAGCTTGAGTGGATCCAGTCTTATGGCGTTCCCTACACCACAAGCGGGCTATCGGAGACTGAGACCACGCCGACCGGAGGCTGCGGTTGGTTGACGGGTCCGGGAGCTGCAAACCAACTAAAAATGGCTTCCCCTCTCGGATTGTTCTGGCTGGGTCGTCGCCGATCGGAAAAACACCGCCGGCGCAGTTCTGGAAAGTGATCGTCGCGGGTTTGGTGTGGCACGGTTAGTAGAAACGCCCATTTAACCCGGATGCCGATGCCCCCCAAACGGCGCCGATTCCGCTGGCTGCTCTGGCCCGCCGCCCTAGGCGGCGGCTCTGCATTGCTCGGGTTTATCGCACTCTATGCGTGGCTACGCAGCGACGACTTTCAGCGCCGCGCAGCTGGCGCCATTGAGTCGGTGATCGAGAGTCAAACCGGGGAACAAGCCACCCTTCGTGAGGTATCGGTATCGTTCTGGCCGTTGGGCGCTTCGGTCGGCGGTCTGCACCTCTGGGACACCGACGACGGCGAAACCATTGCTTCCGTGGAGGAAATTCACGCCTTCGTTGGCTGGAACAGCGGCCCCACCTTGGGGCAGGTGATCTTGGACTCGCCGGTGGTGCAGCTGCGCTTGGGCGACGACGGCAAACTAAAATCCTTCGACCATCGGCCTCCCGGACCTAAAAAGCCGCTCAAGAAAATCCCTTGGCAGTCGCTGGTGGTCACCGACGGCACCTTTCGATTGCAGTTCAAAGACGGCGAAGTGGCGGTTGAAGCGATCTCCGTTTCATCGGATGGAGGACCCGTTTCCGACGTTTCCGGGTCCCTGCAGGCGCAGATTCGGGATCTTTTGATCACCGACGACTTCCTCTGGGAGAAAGTAGAAATTGGGCCGGATCGCATCGTCATTCCGGACCTGAAACTGGATACCGCGCCCCTCGATTTGACCGGTTCGCTAACTTTTCCGCTCGAAGGCGATATTGACGCGCGCATCAAGGGTGAAGCGCTCTTACCAGAGTTGAATCCTCTCCTGGTTGCACCTCGCGAACTCCGCGGATCTACGCAATTTGATCTGGCCTTGCATGGTCCCTCCAAGGAGCCGGAAGCCGAACTTACCCTGGTCGGATCGGATCTTGGGTTCACCAATGTGGCCAAGACGGGCCGACTAATTCATCACGGATTCGGTGATATGCATGCTTCCATCCATGCAACAAAGGACGGAGCCACCATCGAAAAAGCGGTATTTCGTTGGGGTGAAGGCGACGTGGTCCTCACCGCAGAAATCTCAAAACGAGGAGAAGTCCAGAAGGGTCACATCGATGCAACGAATCTTTCGATGGCCCAAGTTTTACGTCAATTGGACGCTTTCCCCAATCCCTGGGTGGATTTCCGTTCCAATGCCACCGTCGATTTTGGAGGAACACTAAAGCCCTTCCATCTCGATGGAACCATGGATTTCGCTTTGCGTGACTTTAGGGTTGCAGGAGGCCCGATCGACGATCGAAAATCCGACCTCAAACTGGCGATCCCGTACGGTTCGATTGGTGGAAGATTCAGCGTTGAACCCCAGGAAGTCATTCTACGGGGCGATCGGATCACCGCTCCGCGGAGCCGGGCCAGGGCCACCGTGACCATCGGCACCCGGGTGGGGACACCGATCGACATTCGCGCCGATCTTTGGCAGGCCGACCTCGAGGATCTGCGCCCACTGGGCACCTCCGAACTCAAAGGAAAAGGGACTATTGAAGGTCGGATTTGGGGTGAGGCTGGCGCATTCCATTGCGTGGGGACCGGCGATCTCCGTTCGTTTGCGGTGACCGGACTCCCCTATGCAGACCACTTGGTGGCCGACATCTCCTCACCGGACATGAAACGCCTGATCATCGACAATGCGCGCGGGATCCGCGGCACTACTCAGTATGGGGGACGTCTAAACCTCGGTTTTCAACCACCGATGACCATGGATTTGGACATCATCATTCCGAACGGGAGGATTGAGGATGTTTTGGGCGTATTCATCGACTTACCCGGGTTCAAGGGCGGAATGGAGGGCACCCTCAATTTGACCGGTCCGATGTACGATCTGACTGGCGAAAGCCATCTGGTGCTTTCCAACGTTGACCTGTGGGGAGAGCAGTTCCCAAGCGGTAAAGCCGACGGTTACATGGATCAGGGGCTGTTCACCCTGGACGACCTGCGGCTCGAGCGCGATACAACCTCGGGTCTGGTGCTTCGGGGGGGTATCGATCGAAAATGGGCGTTGAACATGGAGTTGTACGGCGATGGACTGCGCCTGGAACGGCTCGACCACCTGATGGGCCGAAATGTGCCTATCACCGGAAACCTTTCGTTTGTGACCCGAATCGACAACACCTTGTTTGAGCCCGCACCCCACGGTCGAATCGCCGCCACCGACGTCCGATTTCGCGGCACCGCCTTAGAGGACTCGCGGGTCACTTTCGGAACCGAAGCGGGTGTCGCCCAATTTCACGGGGATCTACTGGGTAACAGCGTCGATGTTGACGGCTCCTTGGGTTTATGGAAGGATCAACCGTACGACATCACCGCTTCGTTCACCGAGTTCCCGGCCCATCTCGCTTGGCCGATCGCCGCCGATGGCCAACCGATCCTCGCTACCGTAGACGGAGATTTGGCGTTGTCGGGCAATTTCGGTGAGCATCCTTCGCCGGTCGATCTCGCCGCCAACGCGTCGGCGGTCAGAGTGTCATGGGGACGCCACGTGCTCACCAACCCCTCCCCCTGGCGTTATACCCAGAAAGGAACTGCATTTAACCTAGAGAACTTCGACCTCGCCGGCGGAATCAGTCAGTTTACCTTCGCGGCTGCAGGCGGCGATCAACCTCTGCAAGTCGCAGGTACTGGCAAAATCGATATGGATCTCCTCCGATTGATCGTTCCCGGCCTGGAACGTTCCGATGGCCTCGCCGCGGTTCAGGTGCGGGCGACGGGGCGACGGCCGCACGTTCAAGCGGAGGTGGATGTCGAACTCGACGGGGCGCTCATTCGGCACCGCGCATTTCCGGCGTCCATCGAGGATTTACGCGCCACGATCCGGGGATCCCGAGACGGGTACCAAATCCTCGAAGCGACCGCGGGGGTGGGCGGCGGAGAGGTGATGGCATCGGGCTCTCTTCGCGCAGAACGATGGATTCCCACCGATTTTCATCTGCGCGCCGACGCCACCGACAGCCAGATTCAGTGGATCGAAGATCTCCCGCCCGCG
>SXGR01602065.1_pt1 | contig 23976 bp, 29 predicted proteins | sample 3174711 | NCBI WGS metagenome assembly SXGR01 (sample SAMN11356860, study PRJNA531348) | freshwater metagenome | isolation source: freshwater sample F1-60 | place: China: Fuxian Lake, Yuxi | collected 2017-12-25 | reverse complement strand
GGTCCACCCAGTCGGTAGTGATCCACCCATTGCCCCCGATAAGGTGGGATCTAAAATTTCGTTAGGACCTACCACCGGAGTTGACTGTGTGCCGGAGGGAACTGTTTTGGCGATGATGGCATAACCAATATCTTCATCTGGACCATTCCACCACTGGAGACCAGTCCCGCTCTGATAGGTAGAGGAAGGAGCGGTGCCTCCGATGGTCATAGTACCAAATTGAAGAGTGCCTGCTACTCTGGAAGAAGTGCCGGATGAATTATAGGCAAAGGGACGGGCTGTTGGCAAAGATTTTCTTTTTTTTCTATATATCTTTTTGTAATGCCTTCCTCGAGAATTATCTGTTTTGTCCAGGATATATAGGAAAAAAGATTTTGAAAACAAAAAAAAAATTCAGGTTCGAGCAGTCCAAAGAAATCACTGATTTAGAAGTGGCCAAAAAAATGCTCAAGATTTATCAGAGTGCCCAAGACAGAGGTCTGGAATTTGGCCTTAGTTTTCCCACGGTCAAGAATCTCTTGACCTATTCACAGTGCTACTACACCGGTAAAAAATTCGAGGAGGAAGGCCCTTTTTCCAGAAGTTTTGACCGGATAGATTCAGCCAAAGGATATATAGAAGGCAACGTGGTTTCTTGCACGGTCGATATCAACTCTAAGAAAAGCAATTTGTCCTATGAAGAGATAGAATTGATCTACAAAAAACTCTCCTGCCACAGGAATTCTGCGGAAGCACAGGCCGAAAATAAAGACGCACAAAGTCATGAAAATACCGAAAAAATATTTGACCAAAAATCCGAGAGTGATGAAAAGAGAGATCTTGAAGCATAAAGACAAGGAAGATTCTGACTCCTCAGCCTACGGTCCCTGGGACGCAGATTATAAAAGCAGAAAGGCCGGTAAAGGTAAAAAAGTTGAGACTAAGATGAGCAAGTACACAAAAAAATACAAGGAAATGTTTGGGGAGAACGAAGAGACTTCTTTGGAATCCAACCTTGTTGTGTATGAGGATTTTGTATCCAAAATTGAGCAGGCCGCTTACGAGGTTTTTCTTGAGCTTGAGGAATCAGGAGAGAATCAGGACGCTTTGGACGAGGGATCAGCAGCAGGTTCGGTTGATACTTCTAGTTCTCCAGCCCACAAAGCACTAAAAAAGAAAGCAGAAAAAAGTGGATTCCCTTTAGGAATACTTAAACAAGTGTTTAAACGTGGCAAGGCCGCCTGGGCGATAGGACATATCCCAGGAACAACTCCAGACCAATGGGCTCACGCTAGGGTAAATTCTTTCATTACAGGAGGGAAAACAACAAAAATGCACGATAAGGCCCTTTACCAACAGGCAAAAAAAGCTAAGGCGGAGAAAAGAAAGTAATCACTCACAACTGCTGCCAAGAGGTCGATTGTTTGAAGTAGTAGTTGTAGCGAGATTCCACATTTTCGAACTTTGATTTCAGAAACTGGGTCACGGTAAAAGGATTCAAGGCGTTGACCCTGCCATAGCCAGGAGATGTTTGATCGGGTTTGACAAAAAGCTGCTCAATAACTTTGGCGTTGAAGATGACACCTTGACTTTCTAAATAGATGAAAAAATCTTTGAAGTACTTAAATTTAATATCGTGTTTATTCATTGCTAGCTCAATATCAGGTCCAAACCAACCATATTCAGCATAGATCTCTAAAGCCTTTCTAGGATTTGATGCAATGATGACCTCAACCAAAGGGGTTTCGGTTTTACTATCCCACTGAAAAACATAGCCACCCAATCGACTTAAGCCCAGATCATCTAGAAGATCCATATCTAGGGGATCCATATAAAATTCCCAAATTTTTTGAACCTTACTCATCTGTCCCTTTTTTTTCTTGGTACTTGATTAAGAGTTCTCCCCAGACTTCTATGAGTCCGACTAACTTCTGGAATTCAACCTGAGAAATTTTAACAGATTTACCCACGCTCTGATTCAACTCGTCAATCAGAGAATTCAGAGTTTTTATTCCCTGCTCCGGCGAGAATTTACCCCTGGCTGATTTTTGATAGATAGGTAATTTGACGTTGAAGTGGTGGTAGGTCAACATGGCGTCTCCTCCCTTTTCTTTGGCATTATCTGCTATTTTAGAAGCACCTGACAGGCGATTGTCAGCAAAGGTCTCAAAGGACTCACTTTTAGTGTCTGATGCCTCGTTCAAGCGAAGATCTTCGTATGTACGTAAATTGTGCATGTTTTTTTTCTCTTATATATCCCTCTTTTTTGAACAATTTGAAACTTTCTTCCCCTTATGCAGATAAAAAGGTTGTAATGTTCAAAAGACACCTGGCTAAAACAGTCAGCTATAGAATCCTCGGAACCCTGACCACAGTTGTCATTGCCCTCTGTGCCGGTTTAGATTGGCAGATCTCATCTCTTCTTGGGGCGGGAGAACTCTTTTTTAAACCCCTGGTCTATTTTCTGCACGAGAGGTTCTGGTACAAGTTCATTAAATACGGAATTAAAAAATAACCTCATAATTTCCATCTATGCCCAGAAGTAATTCTTCTTCCCCGACTATTTTCGTTCAAATAGCATCTTATCGGGATCCCCAGCTGGTTCCCACCCTCAGAAGCATGATTGAAAGTGCTAAATCACCTCAACATTTAAGGATAGGCATTTGCCGTCAGTTCCACCCAGATGATGGTTTTGATAATCTGGACGAGTTTAGAAACAACTCCAATTTTCGCATCCTAGATGTACCTCACGAAGAAAGTCAAGGGGTGTGCTGGGCCAGACACCTAGTTCAACAGCAGTACCAGGGGGAAAAATACACTCTCCAGATTGATTCCCACATGAGATTTGCTCCTCGTTGGGATGAAGATCTCATTCAGATGGTAAACCAATTGAAGAAAATGGGTCACAAAAAACCTTTGCTAACGGCTTACGTTTCCTCTTTTGATCCAGAAAACGAACCAGCCGGCAGGATTCAAGATCCCTGGAGGATGGCCTTCGATCGATTTATTCCAGAGGGGGCAGTGTTTTTTTTACCTGAGACCATTCCAGACTGGAGAAACTTGACCGCTCCGGTAGCGTCAAGGTTTTACTCGGCCCACTTCGCATTTACGCTCGGGAAGTTCTGTGAGGAGGTTCCGCACAACCCTTATTATTATTTTCACGGAGAAGAAATTTCCATTGCCGCTAGAGCCTATACCTGGGGATATGATTTGTTCCATCCCCATCGAGTAGTCATCTGGCATGAGTACACCCGCAAAGGCAGAACCAAACAGTGGGACGACGATAAACAGTGGGTCCAAAAGAACGAAAGATCCCATTTGATGAACCGTAAGCTCTTTGGGATGGACGGATTAGAGCAGGAAGGACACGACGGTCGATATGGATTTGGTCCTGTCAGGACCCTCAGACAATATGAAGAATATGCGGGTATTTTATTCTCAGGCAGATCAGTTCAACAGGCAACTCTGGATAAAAAATACCCTCCTAATCCGGGGATTGAAGAATTCGGAGGAGACGAGAACCAATGGATGAATAGTTTCTCGAGGGTCTTTAAACACTGCATTGATCTGGGATATCACCAGGTAACAGAGCCTGATTATGATTTTTGGGTTGTGGCTTTTCACGATGCCCAGGACAACACCCTTTTCCGGAAAGATGCAGACAAACAGGAAATATCCAGAATGATGATGGACCCAGATGGATACTATAAAATCTGGAGAGAATTTCAGACGGCGGTTCATCCAGCCTATTGGGTAGTATGGCCTCATTCTGAATCCAAGGGTTGGTGTGAAAGAATTACAGGTCAATTATCACATTCGGTTTCTTAAAGCATAAAAAACATGTCTAAAATCACTTTTTCAGAAATTAAAAAAATTGTTATAAATTTAGAGAAAAGATCCGATAGACTGGAAAAATTCAGAAAAGAAATGGAGTGGATTGGATGGGAATTTGAAATATTCCCCGCTATAGATACATCTTCTTATATAGGATGTGCAATTTCACACCAAGAAATAGCCAAAAAATGTCTTGAATTAGAGGAAGATTTTTTTATGGTATTTGAGGATGATTCCTGTTTTATGCCTTACGCAAAAGAACAAATCTCCAAATGTGAGATCGAATTATCTAAAATAGACTTTGATTTTTTTCATTTTGCTCCATGCTTTCATAGACCCGTTGAAAACTTCTCAAAAAATTTAATTAATCTTCACGAGCTACCAGAAAAAAACCCAGAAATACATAGGGGAATTTTCGGCACTTATTGTTATATATTAAATAAAAAATGCTGTGAAATAATTAGCAAATGGGACACGGACATCTACATAGAAAATTATCACAGACAAAAACCCATAGATGAATACATGGATCTGGCATTGTACCCAAACACAAAATCTTTTGCCTCTTCTCTACCAATAGTAACACATTCAAGTGGGTTCTCTGATATAGGGAATGTCCACTACAATAACCACTACCAAATGATTTACAACTGGAATTTATACACTTCAAATAAGCTAAATTCAAATTTCTTAGATTTTAATTGGATAGAAAAACAAAAACATGAAAACTAAATTTGTAACCTGTATTTATAGTAATCTTTTTGGGACTAAATTTGGTGGCAGGCAATCCAGGAACCTCCATTATAAATACAGTTTGCTTTCTTTAATGAAAATGGAGAATGCTAAGTATATTTGCTACACTTCAGAGGCAGAAATTCAAGATCTATCAAATTTTTTCTATGATGAAAATGGAGTAAATCTAGAAAATTTAGAAATAAAAATTTTCGATTTATCCAAAACTAATCAACAGGCTTTGTTCGAGGAGTACAAAAACTATCAGGAGGCTTATTCTTCAGACAGATGTTTAGAAATACAATACGCAAAGTTCGAATTGTTAAAAAAAAATTTAGATGATGAATTTGACTATTTTTTCTGGATTGATGCGGGATTGTCCCACTGCGGGCTAATTCCTAATAAACATCTCACACAAAACCTAGGTCATAGAAGTTATTACGAAAGTCACATTTTCAATAACAATTTTTTACAAAATTTGATCTCCTTCACTAATGATAAAATTTTCATAATAGGAAAAGAGAATCAGAGAAACTTCTGGTCACAAACGGTAGACATGAAACATTATGACAATTATTCAGCGGATTACCATATCATCGGAGGAATTTTTGGTGGAAATAGAATATCGTGTGAAAAACTAACTAATCTTTTTGAACTCTACACAGATCAAATAACAAGATCTGACGGTAGAGTTTATCCCGAAGAAAATATCATGACTGTCATCTGGAGAAACAACGAATCGATTTTTTCAATTAAATTGTTTGATACTTGGTGGCACGAAAATTCGGGGATCCCCGATCTAGATATAGAGGAACACCTCAGGATAAATAAAAGTTTTTACAAAATATTAGAAGAATTGAATGACTAGAATTACTTTTGTCACCGGACTTTGGAACATTCAGAGAGGATCCTTATCAGAAGGTTGGTCAAGATCTTACAATCATTACCTTCAAAAATTTGAGCAACTACTTTCCATCCCCAATAATCTAATTGTTTTTGGAGATTCTGAATTGAAAAAGTTTGTCGAAGAAAGGAGAGATCCTAAAAATACTCTCTTTATTTTAAGAGAGACAGGATGGTTTAAAAGCAACGATTACTATCATCTGATTCAACAAATTAGAGAAAACCCAAACTGGCTATCACAGGCAACTTGGCTTCCTGGCTCAACCCAGGCCAAATTAGAATTTTATAATCCCCTGGTGATGTCTAAAATGTTTTTGCTTCATGATGCAAAAATTATGGACCCTTTTGATTCTGAACACATGTTTTGGATAGACGCAGGACTTACCAATACCGTTCATCCTGGTTATTTCACCCATGATCGAGTGCAAGACAAGCTCTCCAAGTATTTTCATAAATTTGGATTTGTGTGTTTTCCCTATGAGGCGAACACGGAAATTCACGGGTTTTCATACCCAAAAATCAACGAATATGCCGGGAGTGACGTGAAGTTAGTTGCCAGAGGGGGTTTCTTCGGAGGACCTAAAACCTCCATCTCCGCCGTCAATGCCTTATACTATCAAACTTTAATGGCAACTCTCCAGGCCGGGTATATGGGAACTGAGGAATCCGTTTTTTCAATTCTACTTTACAGATTCTCAGAAACTTTTATTCACTATGACATAGAATCCAATGGTCTTATAGGTAAATTTTTCGAGGATCTGAAAGAGGATAGACTGATTCTCCAGAGTTCTGATGCTATCCAGATAACATCCACTCGGCTCAATCCAGAAAACGTGGGACTTTATGTCATTGGATTTAACAGTCCTCGACAATTTGAAACCCTGGTTACTTCGATGCTCCAGTACGACAGCCATTTTATTCAGAAGACCCAGAAATTCTTGTTGGATAATTCCACCGACCTGACTACAACTCCTCGATACCAAGAACTCTGTCAAGAACACGGATTTACCCATCTGAAACACAACAATTTAGGCATCTGCGGAGGCAGGCAATTTATCGCAGAGCATGCAGACGGTCAGAATTTAGATTATTACTTCTTCTTTGAAGACGATATGTTCTTTTATCCGCATCCCGACACCCGCTGTCGCAATGGATTTCCTAGACACATCGAGGGATTGTATCAGAAAGTAATGGACATTATCTCCTCAGGAGAATATGATTTTCTGAAATTGAATTACAGTGAATTTTTTGGGGACAACGGCACTCAGTGGTCTTGGTACAATGTGCCACAAACAGTCAGGGATGAGTATTTTCCCGACAAGAAACAATTACCAAAAATAGGCCACGATCCAGAAGCACCTCGAACAGTGTTTAATCACATTTATTCCCACCAGGGAGTGCCTTATGTAGACGGAGAAATCTACTACTCCAATTGGCCTCAGGTGGTCAGTAAGACGGGCAACAAAAAAATGTTCTTGGACACAACTTGGGCTCATCCCTATGAACAAACCTGGATGTCACATATGTTTCAGCTGGTCAAAAAAGGGGATTTAAAGCCGGCTCTTTTGCTGATGACCCCCACCGAACATGACCGTTTTGAACACTATGCAGGTAGTCTCAGAAGAGAAAACTGAGTTTTAACAGGAAGCTCCCCAGTTGGGTTTTTCAGCTAACGTCCAAGAAGCTGGGGTTCCAAAATCAAAAAGAGAAGGAGGAGAAGGAATTAATGGCACGTTCCAGCTTGAAATATCCTGATCGTAGGATGAGCAACCAGAGAACATACTATTCATATTGTTAACCAGACAGACATCCCAAGAATTGAGAGACTGGTTGAAGACGGAGCAATTACGGAACATCCCCGACATATTCGTCACCGATGAGACATCCCAAGAATCGAGAGACTGGTTGAAGACGAAGCAATCACCGAACATCACCGACATATTCGTCACCGATGAGACATCCCAAGAATTGATATTTTGAATTGTAGTTATATTACCACAATTCTCGAAGAAAGAATATAAACTTGTAATCCCAGTGAGATCAAGAGAATCTGAAATGGAACTCAGATTTAAATTAGTACACCCGTTAAAATTACCACCGTAATTACCAACTCTTAATGGACCCCACTCCAATACGGAAACTATATTTTGTCTAGAATATGCCACCTGGGCGAAACTCCAACCTTGAATTTGACCTCTAATAGTGACAGTGTAAGTTCCAGCAGTGGAATAGACATGAAAATTCTGACTCGGTGTAGTAATTGTTTCGGTGTTACCGTCTCCCCAATTGACTGTGAAATTGTATGAGCCAGAAGGAACCAACGGGAGGAAAATAGTTTCATTAGAAGTTGTCGTAGTCCATTGACTTATAAAAGCAGCAATAGGGGTGCTAGTAGGACTAGGAGTAGGGGTCGGGGTAAGAGGAGCAACGACAGCTCCGGCCTGGGTTGTCATTGGTTGATAGGGAATACCGTTAGGGTCAGCAACTTCATAATATGAAGGATCTGGAGCGAAAATCAAAGGATGGGTTCCTGACTGTAAAACAGTAAATCTGATTTTAAACAAGGTACCTGTTGTCCAATTGGGCCCCGATAAATCAAACCACGCAAAGCTAAATACTTCCAGTCCCGTTCCGAAAGAAGGATCCGGAGTCCCGCAGTTGAAAACTGTGTTTTGGGTGAAAATTGGATTCAGATCTGTGTAGAAAGGAGAAGCACAGGATAAATCATCAGAGTCATAAAGAACCCAGAGAGAAATAGATCCCAGCTGAAACTGAATAGAGGGGTTTAGATTCAAAATAACAGGAACTTCCACCACATCTCCTACATTTCCGGTCACTGTGCCGATGGTCAAGTTGTAGGGAGAACACCCAGAAACTGGATTTTGGACGGTGATGGTTCCACCAACTGCCTGAGGAACTGAACAAGAACAGATTCTGATTAGACTGCCAGTTTGATAAGGTAAGCCTGGAGATCCCCCTCCTAAAAAAGAGATAACACCAGTATTGCAATTGGTGTACTGGATCGAAATAACACCCACCCCTGTTATTATCTCGAAAGTAGTACAGGCACAGGGGGTTGGTGTTGGACTAGGAGTATTGGTAGGGGTCGGGGTGTTAGTGGGTGTTTGAGAGGGGGTATTCGAAGCCGAAGGCTGAGTGCATGGAACTAGGGAATTATAAAGTCCTACCTGCCAATATTCTTCACCCTCGCAAATTTGGATTTTTTGGTTTGATACCCCCGGAATACTGAGAATGTTTTTGCTAGACACATAGTTAGGGGTTTGCCCTACCCAAGCCTCAATTCCTAGTTCTGCCGCAACATAATCTATACGGCAGGCGAGGCCAAAAGAAAGGGAACCGGCAAAACAAAGACCAATTATTTTATAAGTACCATTGATAATTGCACATAAGGCTGAACCTGAATCCCCAGGTGCTATGGGGTAGTTACAAGCGGGATTAATTCTGGTAAAAGATATTAAATTCTGAAATAAGGCAGGAGCTCCAGAATAGGGTCTTAAAGGATAAGGAGCTACCTGACTACTGTAGTTAACAGAGTGTATCAGTAAACCACAGTTAGAACCCTCTTTCACCCCTGTGGTTCGACCGGAGCTAGCAGCTGTTTGACCAATCAAAGAATTTATCTCTGCAGTAGTAGCGAAAGGCATAGGTCCAGTTTGTCCAAGAAGTCCATATTGTCTCCATGAATCGCTTTCGGTTACCACCGAAGGTAGGATAGAGATCAAAGCCCCATCAACGTTATTATAAATAGTCTGAGGAACTCCTGCAACTGAGGTAGCATAAATGGGAACGTATCTAACTACTTCACCAATCTTCAAAAGAGGATCTGCCCCAGCCTCTCCTGTGTTATAGGCATTATCGTTCACCTCGTTATCGCTAGGCACTAAAGGCAAAGGAACAGTTGGCTGTAATCTATTTCCGGTGTAAAAAGGAGCCCCAACCACTACGTGATTGTTGGTCACACCTACTAACGATCCAGTGTCTGAATCTAGAGCCAGAAATCCTAAAGTCCCAATCCCTCGAAAATCAGATCTCAGAGAAATTCCTCCCTGCAAAGGACGAATTGTTCCTCTGTTGCCAGGGGAGACCGTCTGCCACCCATAACAGTTATTAGCAACATTAGGAGAACAATTTAGAAGATTAATTTCTCCTATCTCAATGACATCCGTTTGGTGTGAAACACCATCTAGATCGATTTGGGAAGGTAGAATCTGGTCCGGTTGGAGGTCCTCAATAGGAATTTTTCTAGGAACGTAATAAACAAATCCCCTTTCTCCTGTCAGTTGGCCGCCTTTCATTACCAGTCCATAGCCAACCCCAATTTCTTCAGGGGTTTGCTCGAATAGTTCTTTTACTTTTTTGTCTATTTCTGGGGTCATCGGGGAATTTTTTTTGGTTTCGGTCTATATATCGATCAAGAACAGTCCTTCAAGATATATAGCCAAAAGAACTTGCCCTTCTGATCCTGTGAAATATCTCCTTCCCTATCCACTGTTCGAAAAAAAAGGTGTCATCGCAGTGGGAAATTCGATGCCTAAAAGAGCCAGACTTCTCCAGAAATTGATTAGGGGTGAAATCTCGGTCAAAGACGTCGCAAATCAAGAGGATTTTGATTACAAGTCCTGGGAACAGAGAATCAAAGATCTAGACCGGATTTTTTTAGGCAAAGAATTTAAAATCACCGATGCCTTGAATCTGCTGTACACAAATCCTGAATTTTTACCCGCTTTTCTTAAATTTAAGACCCCGGAAAAGAAAAAAGAGAGATCAAAAAAAGAGAAGGAGAAGGAGAAAAAATCAGGTTCCTCAGAGCAGAAAGAAAAAGAAAGTAAGTAACAAAAAAAATTTGGGAGGGGAAACTTCTGAATTTATCCTATCTATAATAAGGGTTAAATCAAAAAAAATGCCACAAAAAACCATCGAATCCAAAAAAACCCCTCTGACTTACGCTCAAAAATTGGCACTCATCAGCCAAAAAATTAGAAGAGGAGATCAAAAAAGAATTTCCGAAATGACCGGTTATTCTCCTTCCTATGTTTCATATGTTTTGAATTCTGTTTACAGTAACCAGTCTATTGTAAACTATGCCTACAAGATCATGAGGCCTAGAAAATAATTGAATCCAGCTTTTTGTTTGAAACCCCACCTAAGTGGGGTTTTTTCTTCTCTTTACCAAAAAATATGACACCAGAAAAAGACCAAACCAAAATCTCTTTGATCAAATCTTTGATTAAAAAGAGACCCAAAGCCCGAATTTTATTCTATGGAGTTCAAAATCTTAGCTGGATCCGCGATCTTATTAAATCCCTGCCTGGAACCAGAATTTACTTGGCCGATGTGGTGGAACAAGACTCCCATAGAGATAAAAACCTGATAGATCTAGAAAATTTGGTGAATCAAAACTCTGAATTTTCTTCCCAGATAGCTCTGATAAGAGCGGATTCCAATACAATTTTAGAGGTATTTGGTGCTTCCTCTTTAGATCTGATCTATTTGAACCACAATTTTTCTTACGAAGGAACTCTGGACCACTACGAGACATGGCTGGGGAAGGTGAAGTCCGGAGGATGGATTAGTGGTTCTGGTTATCTGAATACAGATCTTCAAACATGGCAGCACAAGGAAGACAAAAACTATCAAATTTGGGATGAAGACGGAGTTTTTCTAGGAAACTATGGAGTCAACCTGGCTCTTTCAATCTTAACGGAAAAGACAGGTAAACAGGCCAAGATCTCGAATGAATTTATTGGAAGCTGGGCGATTCAAAAATAAAATATAGGGTGTTCTTGAGATATATAAATCATGAGACACGTCCAAGTATTTGAAAATTTTGAGACAGACAAGCAAGAGACGTTGATATACGGAATTGAAGATCTGGGGGTCTTTCAACCTAAATATCTGGTGGGTAGCACCGAACAAAAATGGCTTATCTTTGCGTTCGGAGGTGTTAAATTTGAATTTAATTACCAGGGAGATGATTTCGAAGATTACTATGATAGATATTTAAGAGTTCCAATTTCGGAGTTGACAAAAGATGATTTAAGAAAACCCAATAACACCCCGAATAGTTTTTCAGAAATTCTTCAGGACTCAGTCTTGAATAACATCAAAGCTGGCAAAGTTTCTATTGAAGCAGGGGAAGAAGATGATCCAAGTGTTGGTAATTGTTTGGATCTAGATCCTATAAAATCAACGGCTCTGGAATCTAAAACATTACAGGAATTCTGGGATCAGATCAACCAGTGTCTGCGTGAAGCCGGAAAAGATGCCTACGAACAAGAAGGTTGGGACAATCTTATGGCCACAGATTCATATGAATATGAAAATTATTGGAACCTCCGTGTTACAAGGCAACGTCAAAAATTTTGGATAGAGGAAGAGGATTAAAATCCCCCTAAATTATTCTAAACTTAATTTACACGTTCTGTTCGGTTGTCTCCGACACTTCTTGTGGAGCTTCAGTTTCTACTGGTTCTGAAGGCTGTTCTTCAGTAGGAACTTCAGCCTCTTCGACAGGAACTTTTTCTAGATCAGCCTTGAAATCATCGAATTTTTTATCTATTCTAGTGATTTCCTCTTTGGCAGTTTCAAGAGTGTCTGCTAATTTTTCGTCCAATTTAGTGTTGGCAAAGATAAATTTTAGAATGGTTTTGAAAATTTCTTTCATGGTAAATTTTTTTTTAAAAAGCTAGGAACAGAACAAAGAAAGAAAACCAGGCAATGGGCATAATTTTATTCGCTCTGCTACTGCTCCTGTCTGCCTGGCTCTTGTTTCTCATGGCTTGTGCGTATTCAGAGGTTAAAATACTATCCAAAGTAATTGATATTTTCAGGGATTCTTTCAAAGTAGAATCGTAATTCAGCACATGATTAACCAATAAAAGATTCTTCAACCTGAGGGAATCGATGGTAAAGTGGTTACTTCTAAAGACCAGGTTAACCGCATCAGCCTGGTTCTTTTTCATGACAACTACCGTGTCCCCGTTTTCAATCCTCTGATAGGGGTAAGATTGGCTCCAGCTTAAAAGGGGCAGGAACAGCAGAATCACGAGACAACAAAACAGCTTCAGTTTCATAAAGGACTTGAGTTAATTTTTGTTTTTCTTCAACCAGATTATCTTTCTCTGCAGTTAATGCAATTTTTTCTTCTTGCAGAGTCTCGATATTTTCTTTCATAGTAGTGACTTCGGTCGAGGCAACTTGGTCAATTTTTTTGACCAAGGCGTTGACCTTTTTCATTCTGCTCTGGGATCGTTTCAAGAGATCATCCAGTTCTTTTTCTTTGGGATCAACTGGAGTGGGGTTATCTGCCAGAACAACAGTCAGAGCCAAAGTGATGGCTAGACCTCCCCAGAAGAGAATTTTATTTGCCTTCATTTCTTAGTATTTCTAACATTTCTACTTTGGAGATTGTGTACCCCAGGGTTGAATCACTCTTTCTCACATGCTCAGTCAGTTTATCTATTTTGGCATTCAACACGACCACCTCCTCGTCACATTTGCTAACTTGCCCAGAGTAATTCATTTTGATATCTATATAAAGATATCCAATAGCAACTATAACTATAAACAAAAGACCCTTAACTGGATCCTTGCTAAATTGTTCAAAAGTAATGGGTGTTTTCATCTCTTTAACTGTTTATATTTGAAAAAGATTCTCCGTCTTCTTCGTCCATCTTTTGAACCAACAATTTATCTCTGTCGTCGTTACTGAACCAGAAATCAACGACCTTGTTCAGATTTCCAACAAAAGCTCCCATCAGGATAAGAAGTAGTTCTTTCCAAGATTCTTGGATAGATGCCTTAAAGATAACGGCTAGGACTATGCCGAAAACTATAAAAAAGAAAATGAACAGAACCAGGAGGGTGATTTTCCATCGATTGGACTGCATGTTCTGCAGCATGAAATTAAATCTCTGTTTGGGATCAACGGTGTTAAACTCCTCATTGTGGAGGATTTTACTGAAAAAACTCATAGTCCGGTCCTCCTTCCTCTAACAAAAGGCAGGCCAGATAAAAACGGGGTAAAGATTCTGGGTTGCATGGTGAGATTTTTTTTGGTTTTGTAAGTGATCATGACTATCGTGTGGTTGATGTATATATCTTTCACATCTCAAGAATCCCAGGGTTCACAAAAAAAAAAGACATCCTAAGGATGTCTTTGATGATTTTTTAAAACGAAGAACTTAATCCAGAGATCCTTCCGATAATGGATGAGAATCTGTTTCGGGTTGGGCTTCTTCTGACTCTAAAAAATCAAGATCTGATGGTTGGTCTGACCCTGATACACCCATCAATTTTCGAATGAATTGAAAAATTTTTCCCATAATTTGATTATTTTTACGGAGATATATAAAAAAGTTTCATGAAACATCTTGTTCCTTTTCTGATTTTTGAGAGCGAAAACAATTTCGGTCTGTCCCCTGAACAAACAGAAATCCTGAAGAAAGGTCTGAATAATGACAATTTGAGGTTTTGGATCACTCAAGATCAAAAGACAGGGAAATTGATAATAGACAAAAGTCTTGACCTCTCGTGGATGGATTCAGACGAGACCCCAGATTTAAACATCGATCGTGTAGATGGTATATTTTACCCTCCCGCTTTTCTTAAAACCGCTAAAAATTTTCCCAGAATTTGTCGACACGTGTCAATTTCTCCCCAAAGACCCAGGGAGGAAGAAATTAAGCTTGATTCTTTGGAAGGAATTTCAGAAAAGGTCTCTTCTCTTCTTTTGTCTTCCACTCAGATAGAGAATTTAGATTACATGCCTAAATTTGAGAATTTGAGTTATGTATCTTCGATCAGTATCCCGACCACTCTGAATCTAATCGGTAATTACAATCTGAAGAGTCTCAAAGGCTGTCCGGAGGTACTAACCGGATCCTTTACGTGTGTAAACAACTCGCTGACATCTATAGAAGGAGGACCCAAAGAAGTCGGTGGGGAGTACCAAGTTTATCAAACGAGGCTGCCTTCTTTGGCCAGTTGGAAAGGAGTAGCTAGGAAGATAGGAGGAAAAGTACTAATTGACGGAGTGATTTCTCTACCCGGAGAAAAATGGGGGACTAAAATGTGGATCAGATTATGGAAAGAGAGCGATTATTTACACCCATTCTTGATTTCTATGCTTGAAAAAGATTGGATTGAAGACTTGGTAGATGCCAATGACCCCTGGATTCATCAATTTTTGGCTTTGATTTGGGAAGAACCTGATTTTCTGGAATTGAGAAATTCTCTAGAATTTAAAAATTCCAGGTTTATGGAGAGACTTAATAAACATCGTGACATAGATTATTGGTCTAGAGAAGCTGGTCTATAGGCTAGGATTTCAGATTCTTATTGATAGATCGAACTAAATTAACGACCCTCTGTAAGGTTTCTTCAAATTTTTCTTCGTCCATGTTTTCAAATTCACCCTCTTCGAATTTTTTTCTCAGATTAACGATGTTTTTGTTTAAGGATTGCTCGAAGGATTCTGAGACATTTGATAAGTTGCTGAAAAACTCTCCAAAAGTGGTGCTGATGTTTTTACCCATTACGTTTTTTTATGGATATATATCCTCAAAATAATTATCCCTAAAATTAATGAAAAATATTCACATTTTATCTTTTGATTCTTTTTCCAGCCCTTTGTTGGAAAACGTAGAAGCAGCCAAGAATTTTCTTTATAAAATTGCTAAATATAAAAAAGCAAACCCGACGGAAGAAATAAAGAGCTTGGAGCAACTAAAAGGATCCGATTTGAGAGGCATTGATCTGGATAGCAAAGAAAAAGAAAAAGCACTAGATGAATTTAGATTCGAAGGCGGAAAATTAAGGGGCAAACCTGTTTTTGCTACCGTAAAAGAATTTCTTGAGAAGAAAAACAGTCCTTCTTACACCTATCCTTTTGTTTATTTTGCCTTGGAGATGCCCACTCTTGAAATAGGATTAAGTGACAGTGAACTTGATAAAAAAATCAAGGAGATTGAAAATTCGGATAAAAATGAGAGACAAAAAGAATTAGAGATCGAAAATTTGACTAAAAATCTGGATTTTTCAAACCTACTTCGGAAGTTGGCTCAGCAAAAACAGATCAAAGACAGATTTCCTTTGCCGTATGTAGATCCTGAAGGTTATATCAGGGCAAAGGAGAAAGGAGATATAGAAGGAATGCCAGCCATCGAAAAACTGAATGACGATTTAGACGAAAAGCTCAGAGAAATGAAGGTTGATCAATTTTTTGGGAATCATGCCCCTATCATCAAAGATTATTTCAGAAAAGAGATTTTAAAGAAAAAAAACGAATCTCCTGCCATGAAAAAACTCTATGATGAAGTTTTTAACACCATCTGGCCAATTCTAAAGCTTGAACATAAAGAGGGGACAATTAAAGTATTTGCAAGAGATAGACACGGAAATAGAACCGAAGAGATTTTAAGGGAGTATCCAAATCGGGCAGAAAACGTGTTGTTATCCCAGTCGGGGATGTACAAAGACACTAGAACTTATCCTGAGCTTTCGGATAAGAGTAAGCCCGAAGTTGCCTTTCAGCACTTTTTAGATAACGCCAAAGGAGTACAAAAAGGTTGGTCAAAAAGTGTGCACCAGATCATCAATGATCTGGAGAACCAATCACCCGCGGTGAAAATTCTTCATATTTTCACCAAAGATAATATCATTTTAACTTCTGCTAGAACCTGGTACGGAATTAGTGAAGTCTGTAGAATAACATCATCTGCTCTTTGTATTCAACAGCAAACGCAATGGGAAAGTTATACCACCGGCAGACTGCAAATTTCTATTAACCAAATGGAGTTAGATCAAAATGCTGAAAATGCTCTATTGACTTATACAATCAATCCGGATCTCACCGTCTATGACTACGGGGATAAGAATAACCGTCGTCCCCTTCTTAGCACGAGAAACAAACATTTGTCTTGGTATCTGGAGAAGGAGGGGGTTCCGCATAGGAAAGAGATAATAGATATAATTTCAAAAAATGTACACGATGAGTTAAGAATCAAGAAAATTTTGGATACGATCTACAAAGAAATAGGTAGTACCAACAAAAAAGGAGGAAATGTTCTTTCTTTTTTAGGTGCTACTTGGATCCAAACCCAGATTGAAAAGAATGAAATTTCTCAAAAAGAATGGGAAAAATTGTTTGGAATCGTTTCTGGGGCGATTAAAAAGGAGTTTAAATTTACAGTCGATGAAGTAAAATCCTATTTTGAAGAAAAAGGATTTTCTACCCTCCAGGATTTTTTGATTTACGAAGACTTTATGGGCAGCGATTTTAATTGGGATGATGCCGAAAAGATCTACCAGAACACCATTGAAGCTATGGAGTTATTAAACGACGTCCATGGATTTGGAGACGACGTTCAGAATACTTTACTTGCCATCTTGAAAGAATTCCCTAAGGTAGAAGAAGTTTTTAGGACTAGAATTATTCCGGATATAAAAGGAGAGGAGTAAAAAATAATTTCAAGAATGAAAAAGACTATCGTCCAAAATTTCACTGAATTCATCAACGAATCTCTAATCCATAGAAAAAATATTTGGGAGATTTCCTTTCCTAGTAAATGGAAGGCCCTTCAGGATTTGGGTTTTAGAGATGCTACCACAGACAGAATGAAAAAAATGGGGAACAATGTTCTGCTCATGAACGATATGTTTCCCTTTTATCCCAGTGGCATAGTGTACCAAGAAACCGGTTATTTGAGGGATAAAAATGCTAGGTCTGGATGGATCACTGCGGGAAAGAATTGGGAAGAGGCGGCTGATTATCTGATCGATAAATTCAGTCTGCTTAAATCCGGAGTTCCTCCGGGGGTGGATCCTGAAATTTTCACTATTTTTCTGAATGGATCAACTTCTATTAACAAAAGCGTAATTAAAAAAATTGTCATCGACCCTGGTAAAAAAAAGGTCAGGATTAACGGTAATTTTTTTATTCATTCCTCCAATTTGCCTGTCTTACTGGACTCCGGGTATAATTTGGAACACGTGAATAGCCTCTTTATCGCAGACAAGGATAGAGAAAATTCTTACTATAGAATTGATAAAGGCTTGAAACCTTTGCATCTTAATCTGAGCGAGTGTCTAAAAATAATGCCAGACACCTGCAACAATCTCGTGATACGTAATGTACATTTTGCGGAAGATTGTCAAGATGTCTCTTTTTTTCCCTTGGTGAAGGAGGGAATCCGTGTTACGGGGGTAGAAGGAATTGTAAATTGCAGGTTTTTGCATCCAGATCAGAATAAACTAGACAATCTGGCTTTGAATTTACCGCTAGAATCTTTGGATGGAATGGTTGTTATGAAGTGTGATCTGGTGACTATCTTAAAAGGGGATCATTGGCCTTACCGAGTTCAGATAGAATTTGGTAGGCTTAAAGACAAAAAATGGGGAATTGGAGGTTGGTTAGAGGTAATAAAAAATGGAAATGCAGAGGAATCTAACCTGATGTCCACTCTGCCTTTTATAGACGCAGATTACTGGTGGGATCAATTAACCGGGGATCTAAAACTCGACGGTCAGGTTCTTCTGGATATCTCCTATCTTTGGGATGAGCCTGGTTGGGAGCACGAAAGAGAGAAGCTTATGAAAAAATTGGATCCAAAACAAATTAAAACCATCAAGGCTTTACAAACCAAGCACGTCTATTTAAGATGATGAAAAATGAACTAAATTTCAATATTTTCGAGGGAGCCAATCCTCACAAACTTCAGAATTTCCTGGACGAGTGTTGTAAGGGATCCTGGCAGTTAAATCCAGATACGAATAAGATAGACGTTCAGGGGGATTTTAAGTGTTCCAATAAAAATCTATTAAGCCTAAAAGGGATTCCCTTCGGAGTGGTAAGTGGAGAATTCGATTGTTCTCAAAATGGTATGACCACTCTGGAAGGATGTCCTGAGCAATGTTTTTCCTTTAAATGTAATAGTAACAAATTAACTAACCTTTTAGGAGGACCCAAAAAAGTCAAAGCTTCTTACGTTTGCAATTCAAATTCATTGACCTCTTTAGAAGGAGCTCCCGATGAAGTCCTCTATTTCAATTGTAGTGATAACAAGGAACTTCAAAGTTTGGAAGGTTGCCCCCCGAAAGTGGATAGAATATCAACATGGGGATGTGGTCTGACAAACTTGAAGGGAATATCACAATCAGTTAAAACCCTTGATTGCTCAAGAAATAAAATCAGTAGTCTATATTACTGCCCGGAAAATTTGGAAAATTTGCAGGTTGAGGAAAATCTATTAACTAGCTTAAAAGGAGTTCCTGAAAAGATGGGGTACTTGAGATGTTCATCCAACCAGATTACCACTCTGGTTGGAGGACCCCAGGAGGTTCTTACTCTTAGTTGTTGGAGTAATCTGTTGACAAATCTAGTTGGAGCTCCAAAAAAACTAGAATATTTTGATTGTGATCTGAACCCTCTAACTTCTCTGGAGGGATGTCCCCAAATTATCACCGATAGCTTTAGGTTCACAATCCCTGGAAATTACGCGAACTCAAATTTGTCTTTCAGGAATGGATCCTGGCCTCAACCCAATGAAATTAACAAATGGGCTCAGATATTGGATAAAGAGATGGAACCGGGAGAAACTCAGCTCCTTTTAACTCATCCAGATTTACAAAGAATTTTTGATTATGAATTCTGGAGGGAGAGAGTCGACAAAGAAAAAGGACCGGCTCTTCTGGACCTGGCCTATCTGTGGGATGTTAAGAAATTTGAGGAAACGAGGCAGGAAATAGAACAGAAATTAGAACCTCTTTTCTTGAAACAAATCAAGGCTCTGATAAAATTTACACCCTATCTTAAAAAAAAGGTATAAAAATAACTATATGATTACCTTTTAATTTTTGTTAAGTGCTCATCTAGACAAGCTAAGGCAGGGCGAAAATTTTGAACGTGTATATCTCCTGCTCTCATTTCATCAGGGATGCAAAATCCTTCCTGATCTTTATAGGTAGAAGTCCAATCTAAAAAACTACACGAATCTAAAAAAGGAGCCTGTCTGGTCCAAAAATTTCTGTAGGTCTCGTAAACGGCAAGTCTTTCCTCGTCTGAAGATGACCAACAATGATCATTGTGATCTTGCTCGGGAATATTTTTCAGCCTGATCGGGGGTACAACAGAAGAAATGATGAAAGGGATAGTCGGGTAAATTTCCCTTAATGATTTCAGTTTATAAAGGGTTTGGAATAGAGTTTGGTAAACGATTTCCATAACAGGAATATTCCGGGTTTTGGCAAGTTTAAAACATCCTCTTCTTAAATCATAGGTGCCAAAAGAAAAAAGCAATGCGTCTTGAGATTCTAGTGGCAACAGAGACAAAAAGCCAGAATAATTTCCTTTCCAAAAAGAGAAAGACGAAACCTTGTAAACAACGTGACGAGAGAGAACATAGCCTCCAGCTTCGTCAATTCTCTCGTGGCTCTGACCGTAGTTAGTCCAGGTGTGTGAATCACCCACCATAAATAGTCTGGGTTTATCATAAGGAGCATCTGGACTTGTTTTTCTCAGATTGTAGTCAATCCCTCCGGGGGTAAAGGATTTCCGCATGATTTCAAGACCTGAATTCGCATCTTCAAAAATTATGATAAAGCCTCCTCTGAATCCTAAAGTGGGATCGGATAGAATGTCCTTGATGCGAAAAGAAACCCAATATTCCCAGGAATTCTGACATAAAACTATCGTAGGACCGATGAAAAAATCAGAACCGAAGAAAGGATCCTCGATTCTAACTCTGAGAGTCACTGTTAAGTTACCGCTGAAAAAAGTTTTAAAATGACACAGTAGCAGATTTTCAGAGTAAGCCTTATCGAAATCTATTTCGGTAATTTCTATTTTTATGTCCATATGAGAAGAAAAAAAGAAAAATATATATTCATAGCTCAAATTATGTCTATTTGTTTCTAATTAAGGATTAATATAATTCAGCTATGCAAAACTACCCCAACAGAAGATTCGTCATTTTTAACGTCTCGGAACTATCCTCCGTCGATTTTTCAGAAGTTTTCGAGACTTCGGCGGAAACGGTCAGAAAATCAGTCGATGAAACCAAGACCTTCGTTAAGTACGAACTACCAGAACCGCCCACTGTCCAAGCCTTGACGACCAAATCGGTGCCCTATACCTACGAGGAGTTTTTGGCCGTCCTGGGGGGTCCCGAGTGGACACCAGTCGATCCAGATCCACACCTAGGAGAATAAGAAAAAATCCCCCAGCCTGGTCGGATATATACAGAAAAAAAAAGGTGCATGAAAAACCTGTTAAACTATACATCCTGGGGCTTGGGTCTCCTGGAATCAGAAGATGAAAAAAAAATTCTGGCCCAGCTTCCACCTCCGATCTCGGCAGATCAATTTGCCGAAGAGATCGGATTGTACCCTCAGGATGCCCGCAAATACTCCCGTCTCTGGGAGAGGATCAGACCCGGGTATAAGATTCACTATTTTCCTTTCAAAAGCAATAATCCTATTTTAGGATGTTTCTTTTATGATAAAGATGTGTGCGTCAATCGGAATGTTCCAATTCCTCCACTAGTCAAAGCTTTTATTGCCCTCCATGAATCGAGACACTGCCAGCAATACCAGGACGGCATTATTGAAAAAGGATATTTCACAACGGCGGTAGAGGGGGACAAGGAAGATTTTCTGGTGAACTACCGCCAGCTCGAAGAAGACGCCAATAATTTTGCCCTGGATTCTCTCTCCGAGGGAGGATTTGAAAATTTTGTGCTCCAAGAAGGACCTCGACTCAAGGGCAACGAAAACATGGGTCCTCAAGTTTATCACATGATGAGGGAGGATATCAAAAAAACAGGTGCCACCACCTTTGCCGATCTGTTGGCCTTTCAGATTTTATAGTCGGTTCCAGAGTCAATGAAAAACCTGGTCTCTTTTCTGCATTTTTTGAATCCAGGACTGCCCAATCCAGATCGGCAGCATTCCTCAGCCTCCCTTTCGGAACACGTAGATCTGAAATTGCCGGGCAGACCCGGCCAAAAATTGTTTCAAAAATCTCCTCTGGATCCTGCCCAGGTCAACGTCCTCAGAGATTCTTTTCTGTCTGATCCTCTGAGATTCAAAGCCTTCATCGGATTCCTGCTGCCCAACAACAACCTGAAGTACGCAGGGGCTGGATCCTTTGGTATGATTTTCAAAACTGACGGAGGTCTGAAACTAGATCCAGAATTTCAGAGCTCTGATTTTACAGGCTCTCTGCCTCCCGCCGGAACTCCCACCGTGTTGAAGATCACCACCCACTACGACGAGGCCCAAAGAATCAAGAAATTCATCTCGGAGCAGGGTGGATCTGCTCCTGGAGTGGTGAGGTACTACTGGATCAAGGAATTTCAGATGCCGGTCGATTTGGTCTGGAGCAAATTGTTGGGGCCTCCAAAGACGGAAGAGATGACGAAAAGAGACAGACTCGAAAACAAAAAATTGAGTACCAGTCAGTGGCTGCAACAGGAGTTTCCAAATCTCTCCGGCCGGGATCTAGCACAGAAAACAGAGCGTACCCTTAAAAAATGGACCGAATTCAACAAGAATAAAAAAATTTCCAAGAGCACCAAAATCTGGATTGTGTGTCTCGAGGAAGTGAAGGTTCCTCCCCCTGGATTCAAGGAGCTGTTGACCTTTGGGTTTGATTGGTTCTATCACTGTCAGAAAGAGGGTTCCAGCTCGAAAAGAGGAGAGACCCATAGGGGAGTTAAGCCCATCAGTGTCATCAAGAACGTTTACCTGGCCGACAAGAATCTGCGTCGTTACTACGAGAATTTGGAAGCTCATCACGAGGGATCACTCTCAATGCACCCCACCTACGAAGAATTTAAGACAGTCTGCCACCTCGTGACAAATCTCATCTCCCGGGTCTGGCAAGGACCAGATAAGCCCCAATCCTACGACCTACACTCGGGCAATGTTGGTCTGAACAAGAACCAGTTGGTGGCTTTCGATCTCTGGGCTTGAGACTGAAACTCTTCTGACCCCTTTAGGTACAATCGGAAGTGAAAGTTTCTAAATTGGTCAACAGGGGCATAAAAGCCTATGAAAAAAAGAACTTCTACGAGGCCAGAGAGTGTTTTCAGAAAGCCCTGAAAATTAGAATGCCTGATGCAGATCGGGGAATAGTTCTCTATAATCTAGGTCTCTGTGCTTACTCTACCAAAAAGTGGATCGAGGCAGAGAGATTGTTTCAAACCAGCATGTCTTTCGGTCACCTGAGCAGTGGCTGGGAGCTTTCTCTATCTCAACTGCATCAGGGCAAGCTAGAAGGCTTTAAATACTTTCCTTATCGATATCTTGGTTCAGTCCAAAAATTTCCAAATTTGCCGATCCCCAGGATCAAAAAATTGAATGATCTGGTCGGTTGCTCTAGATTGCTCGTGTTGAACGAGCAAGGATTTGGAGATGAACTACTCTTCAGTCGGGGTTTGGAGTTGATTCAGAACCAGGATTACAGCTATCAGGTCTATCCAGAGACACTGACTCTTTTTCGTCACTGGTGGAAGGGACATTTTTTTACAGAAAGGAGCTTTGACTATGATTTTGCGACCTCCTACCAGGCCTGGATCCCAGCAGGGGATCTATTTGCCCTATTCTGTCTGGAAACTTCTCTGTCTCCGTCTTTATTTCCAGTCCCAACTGACCCTGAAGGTCCTATTGGGTTTTGTTTTGCCAGCAACCCAAAACTCAAAATAGCAGCCGAAAAATCTTTTTCTGCGGAAGAATTCAAAGCCTTTTTAATTCCCTCTGGAAAGGAACTAGTTTCTCTCCAGCATGGTATCTCCACCGATTTTGCCAGAAATCCCGATCTGCCTGATTTCTTGGCCACTTATCAGCAACTCTCAGGTCTCTCGGCGGTAGTAACAGTTGACACCTCGGTGGCTCACTTAGCCGCTCTAGCTCAAGTCCCGACTTACGTCGTTTTCAAAACTCATCTGGATTGGAGGTGGACTCTAACCCTTTATGGGGATCATGTAAAGGCCGTCCGGATAGAGGATCTTCAGAAGGATTTTAATCTTAATAGATTACATCCCTCCATAGATCAACGTAGAAGAGTCTGAATCTTGAGCCCTTGATGGTCTGAAGCTGCTCAGGACTGGGTCTCTGCTTGATTCCCCGTCGAAAACCTTAACCACCCATTTAGGTACTCCGACGAATATATCTCTAGACAATCCCGTCCTTCCAGGGATCGACGTAGCCCAATTTGGTCTTCAGGGCCTTAATGACCCGAAGCTGCTCAGGACTGAGTCTCTGTTCGATCTCCTGTCTCTGCTCCTCCCAGCCTGGTTCATCCCAGAGGTCTGCCAGCTGCAGGAGCACCTGACCGTCTTTCTTCAGATCTCCCTTCAGTTTCTGCAGCCAGAAGCCGGCATCGATCAGGGGCGCAATCAGCCTCCGGGCTTTGCTATCTCCAGTGGCCAGAATCTTGGTCCAGCCCTGGGGATTCCATTCCCCATTTTGGAGTGCGAAAGAGTCGCAGGAGAAATACTCACCCACCTT
>SXGR01131567.1_pt1 | contig 24020 bp, 24 predicted proteins | sample 3174711 | NCBI WGS metagenome assembly SXGR01 (sample SAMN11356860, study PRJNA531348) | freshwater metagenome | isolation source: freshwater sample F1-60 | place: China: Fuxian Lake, Yuxi | collected 2017-12-25 | reverse complement strand
CTTCCGGTAAGTGGTCGTTAACGTCGGCGTACGTGAGGTAACCCTGCTCTTTACCGCGGGCTATCAGCTCTTTAATACGAGATTGTTTTTCTTGAGCGTCATCAGACATTAATTAACCCTGTCAAACGTGAGTGAGAAATGCAAAGCGCGGGATTATAGCGCAATTGAGCGTGTGGATTCTAGCGAACTACCCATTAGTTGAGATAGGAATAGGTTCTTGAGACCTTAATGGGGGCAATTTTGGGTTTTTTAAGGGCTTGGGGGAAGTTTATTTGCTAAAGCCGCGCGCACTAATTGATCCCGATCTTCTTTGCTGAGTTGAGTAAAGTCGGTGTTCTTGAGTTTTTCCAAGGATGTTGCAGTTTTTTTTGCGCTTTGCTGGCGATGCAAGGCTTCTAGGCAACCTTTAAAGGCAGCTTCGCTATCGTAATCGGCTTTTGCGGCCTTATCTTCACGTGTGGCCGTTAAGGCGTTGGCGGCTTGGAGTAAATCGCTACCGGCGATTTTAGCTAAACGCTCAGTCGCTTCCTCACCGTAAATGCCTCGCCAATAACCAATTAAATGCGAGAGGTTGTAGTGCGGGCGCTCATGCAACACTTTAAGCAGGCGGCCAAGCATTTGGATGTCGGCGTCGCTATTTTCCAGCCAGGTATCGTGATTGGCTTCAAGTGCTGCAAGCGTGGGTGTGGCGACCAGTAGTGCGACTGCCTTTTGCGCAGGCGTCATGAGCATGCGATTGCTGGTGCTATTCCATGGCGATACAGGTTGTTTGGCGACCGAGCGCGTGCTGTGGCCGCTGTAGTACTCTTCGTAATTGGGGGGTGGTACTTGAGTATCGTACTCGCTATCGTAATACCCTGCCGACCAGCCCGGGTCTTCGTCATGTTGATGCGGAATTTGAGCAGGCGCTGTTTGTGGTTGAATCGCTTGCTGGATATGGACTTGTTTTGGCTGTGCCTTGATGGGTTCCCGCTGAGTCGGTTTTGCGGGTTCCTTGGCAGGCTCGGGTTTTGGCTCTGGGTTCTTAACGGCTTCGAGAATCAAATCCTGCAGAATGTTGCGGCTTAAACCGGTGCGGGTCGCTAGGTTTTCAAACATCAATTCACGGAACACGCTTTTTGGTAGCTTATCCAGCATGGGCGCAGCGCGTTTGCTAAAGGTTGCGCGGCCTTCCATGGTGCGGATGTTCAAGCCTTCGGCGGCGGTATCGAAAAGCTGATCTTCTAGCGGTACGGCCATGGAAATCATGGTTTCAAATTTATCGGGGCCGATTTTGCGAACCAATGTGTCTGGGTCTTCGCCTTCGGGTAAAAACAGGAATTTTACGGTGCGGCCATCGGCCATGGTGGTGAGTGATGCATCCAGAGCGCGGCTGGCGGCGGCGCGGCCAGCTTTGTCGCCATCGAAACAAAACACCACTTCGTTGGTGTATTTAAAGGCTTTGTCGAGATGGTCTTCACCGCAGGCGGTGCCGAGGGTGGCAACGCCGTAGCGAATGCCAAATTGCGCCAAGCTCACCACATCCATATAGCCTTCAACCACTAATAGGCGCGGCAAATCGCGGTAGGCGAGGCGCGCCTCATAAAGGCCGTAGAGTTCTTGGCCTTTGTGGAAAACGGGAGTTTCCGGTGAGTTTAAATACTTGGGTTTGTCGTCACCCAGCACGCGCCCACCAAAGCCGATCACTCGCCCGCGAATGTCGCGAATCGGGAACATAATGCGATGGCGAAAGCGGTCGTAGAGTTTTTTATCTTGCTCGTGGTGAATCAACATGCCGCCTTCAATCAGCAGATGCTTATCTTCATCGTTACTCGCAAGCGCTTTAAGCAGGTTGTCCCAGCCTGGCGCAGCGAAACCCACACCGTAATCTTTGGCGGTTTTGCCATCCAACCCACGGCCTTTCAGGTAGGTGACCGCCATATGTTTGCTGGGGTGGTGGCGCAGCTGCTGCTGGTAAAACTCATCGGCCTTTTCCAGCAGGCTATAAATACTTTTGCGCTCTTGCTCGCGCTTAACTTGCGCTTCGGTTTGTACTTCGCGCGGTACGGTTAATCCTGCAACGCGCGCTAGAGATTCAATCGCCTCAGGGAAGCTGAGCCGCTCGTAATCCATCACAAATCCAAGCGCATTGCCGCTCGCGCCACAACCAAAGCAATAGTAAAACTGCTTTTCGGGGCTTACGGTAAAGGAGGGGGTTTTTTCATCATGGAACGGGCAGCAGGCGCTGTAGTTTTTGCCGGTTTTACGCAATTTGACGCGGCTATCCACCGTATCGACTATATCGATACGGTCGAGCAAGTCGTCAATAAAGCTTTGCGGAATCATGCCGGACATAAAAAGACGCTACCGTTTGGGGGCGGATAGTATCCGGTTTTTTGCTCCTGCATGTAACCCCTCTGGCTAGGAGGGGGTGTTTCAGTTTGTGTGCTGTTTAATCGTTGATGCTAAAAAGTCTTCGATAATCTTGAAGTGTTTTAGCGGTTAGCCTTGGGTGATAAATCTGTCGCGTTGGGTTTTCCAGTGCTCGCTGGCCCATGGGTTCCCGCCTTCAGAGCCTCCTAAGCCAACGATAAGGGGCTGATTATTTCCTGTTCCTATAAAGAGCTTGCTGCTGACTTGGCCATGGCGTTCAGGTAGTGCGGGCTTGCTGGAAAGCGCAACTGAGCAGGCGGCTATGGTGCTAATCAAGCATATGCCAAACGCAATTTTTAAAAAGAATGTAAGTGAGTGTTTCATTATTATTCAGCCTTCCCTGAATTTTGCCCTGAATGTTTTCTTCCCATACGCTTGTCGAGTTCGCGCTTCTCCCATCCCTTACCGAAAAATGCTTGAGTATCAAAAAGCTTTAATGCGCAGTAGGCGAGCCAAGATCCCCAGCCGAGCGCAAGGCCGAGTCCGTTGCGAATGCTGCCACCGTTAAGGTATCCAGCGAGACAAATGAGCGGGACTATAAGAAGGTAGGCTGCCAATTGCAGCACGAATTCGCGAACCTCACGGATATTTTTCAGTTCACGCTTCTCTTCCTCGCTTAATTTTGTTTCATCCACAATTTCGGGCACGCCTAAATCGGCAATATCCGTTTCAAAAACAGAAGCGAGGCACTTTAGGGTCTCGGTGGTGGCGGGCTTGCCTTTTTCTAGTCGCTGAATGGTTCGTTGGCTAAGGCCGCTGAACTCAGCGACTTGCGCTTGGGTCCAGCCCCGTTGGAGTCGTTTTTCTTTGAGCGACATAAAATTGGATTTCCTTGGTTAAGTTAACCTTACCTTAGCAAAATCGGCGATAGCTAGGATACGACATTGGGTGACTTGGGGGTGACAGCGTAGTAGAGCTGTGGTTTTTAATGGTTGCCGGAGTTGCAGTTGTCCAAATTTGATAAATATGGACATGCATGCTAAGTTCAATATGGATTAATTAGGAGGTATGTATGAATATCAGTTTCACCGAAAAGCAGCAGCAGTACATAGCTGCACAGGTTGGTGGTGGAGATTACCAAAATGCGAGCGAGGTGGTGCGCGATGCATTGAGGTTGCACGAGGTTTATCGTCATCGTGTGATTGAAGAGTTGCGTGCAGAAATTGCTAAAGGCTGGGATGGTGCAACCAGCGCTATGAGTGTTCAAGATATCGTCAAGCTAAAACAGCAAGTCGCGCGCAAGTAGGTCATGAAGGAAAATCATTATGGATAAGTGGACTTATGTGCTTTCGCAGGCGGCGGAAGAAGACCTAGGGAAGATTTTTGATTACACCCAGTTGGAGTTTGGGTTGGATCAAGCGATTCAATATCTTGCTGAAATGGAGCAGGTGATTTATCGGTTATGCGACAACCCAATGCTGGGCAGGGAGCGCAAAGAGATTCGCGAAGGGTTGCGTTCGATTCCCTATCAGAGCCACATCATCTTCTACCGAATATTGGTCAATCAAATTCGCGTAGTGCGTGTGCTGCATGCGAGCCGAGATTTGCCTCGGTTCCTGAAAGATACTTAGCCATCACAGGTATAAACTCCAAATTTCAGGCAGCAAAAAACCGCGATTCATTGGGTGAATCGCGGTTTTAGACATCATAAAGAGTCAAGGCATCACGTATTTCGCAGCGTTCAACCCGTTAGAGCCTTACGCGGTCTACCGGCTGGAACTTAGTACAGGCGAGTAAACTTTTTAGATTCGCGTTGAACCTTTTTAGCGTGGCGCTTAACTGCAGCAGCAGCGTCACGTTTACGAATAGTGGTTGGCTTCTCATAGCATTCGCGCGCGCGAACATCAGCCAAGATACCTGCTTTTTCACAAGCACGTTTAAAACGACGTAAAGCTACGTCAAAGGGTTCGTTTTCTTTAAGTTTTACTGAAGGCATGTTTTGACCTGTTTTGTTCTGAAAAATGATGTCTTGAGGATTCTCGTTATCGCCCCGTTTTCACGCTAAACGACAATGTATCCGAGGGGTGCGGATTCTATACGCTTATGATTTAGGCTGCAACCATACTGTGGCCCACAGGCCAAAAAACTGGATGCGATTCCGAAACTGTCGTTGGAGTTCACAAGTTCAATCACGTGTTTCGGGATAGTGTTGTCACCATCCTAGGGTTTATATAGGCTACAGCACGCTAAACATGCCGTTAAAGCTAATTAAATTACGCAATCTCATGGAAATCATCAAACATCTAATACCAATTGCAATTTTCTGCCTGATAACCGCGTGCGGAGGAGGTGGTGGAAGCAAGCAGCCACCAGTAACCGATCCCGTTACGAGTTCAAGCATTAGCTCACAAGTACTTTTCAGTAGCTTGTCCAGCAGCCCTTTACTCAGCTCATCGTCTTCGAGCAACCCATCTTCTTCGAGCAGTTCATCAGTAACGACATCTTCGTCAAGATCTTCTGTGAAAACTAGTGCTGTGTCTTCGAGCGCTAGCTCTATCAGCTCCAGCAGTTCAAGCAGCGCTAAGCTGTTAATACCGCAAAGCCTGACTTTTGCTCAAACCGGCACTCTGTCGCTATTTGTAAATGATCAATTAACCAATCCGGCGGTTGGCCAAGGCACCGGTACTATCACTTATGCTTCAAATAACACAACGGTTGCTTCGGTTGATGACAAAGGCAAGGTCAGTATTATGGCTACTGGTACGGCAATCATCAGTGCCAAAATCGCAGCCGATTCAACTTATCTTCTCGCAACGGCAAGCTACACGATTGAGGTAGCACCAACCGATGTAGTGATGACCGCGTGGATTGGCAAGAACAATACCTTGGTGAATTTCCCTGTGGAGGCAGTTGGTCTGGGGTTTTATCGCAGTAGCCAACTCAATTGTGATATCGATAATTATTTAAGCTGCGCGTTCGGGCAATTTAATATATTAGCCGGAACCACTGTTACGGATACCGCGTCCACCAGCGATCGGACAGGTTATTACGTGCTAAAGCACGGCGATAAAAAAGCGGAGTTATCGGTTAACAAATTATTTTCTGCACGACTCAATCACCAATTGGTTTTTTTTAAAAACCAATTATGGGTAATTGCTGGCAATGATCGTAACAATAATTATTTTAATGATATATGGTCATCAACTGATGGCACAATTTGGAAGCAGCAAACCGCGCATGCAGCTTTTTCGGCGCGTACTGGCCACAAGGTATTTGTGTTTAACAATAAATTGTAGCTGATTGGTGGTTACGATAGCCAAGCTAAAAGTGATATTTGGTCTTCGACAGATGGGATCAACTGGGTATTAGAATCCGCCAATGGAGCATTTTCTGCACGCAGGAATCACGCAATTACTTCTAACGGAACAACGTTATTTTTAATTGGTGGCAATGATACAAATACGCAAAAAAATGATGTCTGGTCATCGATAGATGCCATTCATTGGACGCAAGAAACCGCAGCCGCTACTTTTTCCCCACGCGAAGTACACCAGACAGCTTATTTTAAAAATAAACTTTGGGTCATAGGTGGATTTACTGATAGTGGAATTTCAAATGATATATGGTCATCCACCAACGGCAAAACCTGGACGCAAGAAAAAGCAAACGCGGAATTCTCAGGGCGTTATGGGCATCAAGTTATTCCGTTCAACAGTAAGCTTTATTTGATTGGCGGAACCAGCTTCGACAATGGCAGTTGGGTTGCTGAAAATGACGTATGGTCATCCACCGATGGTGTTTCTTGGACACTGGATAACTCGAACGCAACATTCAAAATTGAAGGTGGGCATCAGGCTATAGTGTTTAAAAATCAATTGTGGATGATCGACAGCCAAAACGATGAGAGCAAGGTGTGGGTATCTGCGGATGGAGCCTCATGGAACGAGCAGTCTACTAACGGTGCATTTACGGGCAGAAGTGAGCATCAAGTCATTTCGTTTCAAAATAAATTGTGGTTAATTGGTGGTTACGATGGCACAAATAAAAACGATGTTTGGTCATCTTCTGATGGCGTAAATTGGAAGCTTGAGATCCTCCACGCGGCCTTCCCGGGGCGCGCTTCGCATCAGGTTGTTATCCTCAACAATAAATTATGGTTAATCAGTGGTTCTGGCGATTCCGGCAGACTGAAAGATGTTTGGTCATCTGCTGATGGAATTCATTGGGTATTGGAAAATGCCAACACACCTTTTGCTGCGCGCAATTATCACAAAGCGATTGTTTACAATAACCAGATATGGCTCACCGGCGGCTACGATGACAATGGAGCAAAACTCAACGACGTGTGGTCGAGCGGCGATGGTAAAACCTGGGCACAAAAAACCGCACACGCTAATTTCTCTGCGCGCGTCAGCCCCAATCTGGTGAGCTTCAATAATCAAATGTGGTTATTCGGTGGTAATGACGGTGGCTTCGATAGCAATGGCAACCCTATCGGCGGCCTGGAGAGCGATGTATGGACATCGTCCGATGGCATCACTTGGGTAAAGCAAACAGCAAGCACAGAATTTTTAGCGCAATCAGGCCACGAGATGCTGCTGCACAATAATAAATTATGGGCTATTGGTGGCGGCACCCAAAGCTTGATACAAAGTGATGTGTGGTCTTCTGCCGATGGAATACATTGGGCGCAAGAAACAGACAATGCTGCATTTGATGTGCGCTACAAAGAACAAGTCGTTAGTTATGACGGCAGCTTGATTCTTATCGGCGGATCGCAATTCCATTCGCAAATAACCTATAAAAATGATGTCTGGATATCTACAGATGGTAAGGATTGGCGCACAGGTTACACCGCGACATTTCATTTTTTAAAAAATTAACGAGAGAAGAAAATAATGTATTCTCCGCTCAAAAATTAGCGCGATGCAGTCGAAGGGGAGTCGTGACCCTTCGGCTGCGGCCGACGCGACTGAGCGAATATTTAGTTCAATCTAAACATCGCAGTTCATCCTATCCATTGAGCTAATTGGCATAGATTTTAGATTACAAGTGCTAATGAATTTATCCTGTAGGTATGAGTGCGCTGATTGATCAGGAATCACCAACTTTTTCACAAAACAGTCAATTTTTTTTGCATTAGATGCGTCCAGCACTCACTTGATGTTAACTGCGGTTTTTAGGATAAAGCGTGGGTGTCCTTCGGAGCGCATGGGCAAACGGTGCGAAACGATAGGGCTGTTTGCCCACACTCATCCACCCTTTCTCCACGCACACCATGGCTTGATCTATGCGTTGAGCGAGATATCAACAAATCATAGAGCAAGTCATTTCACAGGGTAGCCGTTATAATTCTAGCCCCCACTAACCGCAAACCATCATGTGCGCTTTAACCCTAGCTTCAGGCTCATTTCTGTATTGGAGAATATTCCATCAAGATGACATGTTGGCGGCCTATCAAACTTCTATTTTTGTCGGGCTATCTCCTTTATTATGCCGCCCTATTCTTTAGATAGAGCAATTTAACCTGCTATGCGAATTCTTGGCCTAGAAACCTCCTGCGATGAAACCGGTGTCGCCGTCTATGACAGTGAGCGCGGCCTGCTTGCCCATACGCTTTATAGTCAAATCGCCTTGCATGCTGAATATGGCGGCGTGGTGCCAGAGCTCGCCTCACGCGACCATGTGCGCAAAATCCTTCCGTTAATTAATGAAGTGCTTACTGAGAGTGGCTCTACGGCGGCAGACATAGATGGCATTGCCTATACCTCTGGCCCCGGCTTAATCGGCGCGCTTATGGTGGGGGCATCCATGGGGCGCTCGCTTGCTTATGCGTGGAATGTTCCCGCGATTGGCGTGCATCATATGGAAGGTCATTTGTTAGCACCCATGCTGGAAAATAATCCACCCGAATTTCCTTTTGTTGCCTTGCTCGTGTCAGGCGGTCACACGCAACTGGTAAAAGTGGATGCCATTGGTGTTTACGAATTGTTAGGTGAATCTTTAGATGACGCCGCTGGCGAAGCTTTCGATAAAGCCGCCAAAATGCTCGACTTGGATTATCCCGGTGGCCCTCAGGTGGCCAAGTTGGCAGAGTCTGGTGTAGAAGGGCGATTTGTTTTCCCTCGCCCCATGGTTGATCGCCCCGGTTTGGATTTTAGTTTTAGCGGATTGAAAACCTACACGCTCACAACCGTCGCTGCACATAAATTAGAAAACGGTTTGCCCGATGATCAAACCTGTGCCGATATTGCTTGTGCGTTTCAAACGGCTGTTGTGGAAACGCTCGTGATTAAATGCAAGCGCGCACTTGAGCAAACGGGGTTAAAAACCTTGGTGATTGCGGGCGGTGTATCCGCCAATAAAAAATTGCGCACTGATTTGGATGCTGCGCTTGCAAAAGTGAATGCGAAAGTGTTTTATGCGCGCCACGAATTCTGTACCGACAACGGCGCTATGATTGCCTACGCGGGTTGCCAGCGGTTGTTAGCAGGGCAACACGAAACGCTTGCGGTGAATGTGAAAGCGCGTTGGCCGCTGAACACCTTACCGCCTCTTTAATTTTTTTATTGTTAAATCACTCTGCGATTATTTTATGGATCTTGTTTTTATTCGCGATTTGCGTGTTGATACGATTGTGGGCGTTTACGATTGGGAACGCCAAATTAAGCAAACCTTGGTGTTTGATATTGATGTGGCGACGGATATTCAGCGCGCCGCCGCCAGTGACGATTTGCAGTTTGCAGTGAATTATCATGCTGTTTCTCTGCGGGTATCCTCCTATGTAGAGGCACATCACACTGCTTTGATTGAAACGCTAGCAGAAGATGTTGCCAAGCTTATTCTCACCGAATTTAAAGTGCCTTGGGTGCGCTTGCAGTTAACTAAGCCTAATGCGGTCTTGGGGGCAAAATCAGTGGGTGTGATTATTGAGCGCGGCACACAGCCGAGTGCGGAACAGTCTGTGTGACCCAGGTTTTTTTAGGCTTGGGTAGTAATCTTGAGCGCGAAAAAAATATTCGCGCTGGCCTGCTTGCCTTAAAAGATGTTTTTGGTGATCTAACACTTTCGCAGGTATACGAAAGTGAATCAGTCGGCTTTAAAGGGAGCAACTTCTACAACTTGGTTGTGTCGTTGCAGACTGATTTAACCATTGCAGAATTGTCCAATACACTAAAAAAAATCGAAGATAAAAATGGCCGCGTGCGCACTGGGCCAAAATATAGCCCGCGCACCTTAGATATAGATATTCTCACCTATGGCGATTTTGTGGGCGTGGAGGCGGGTGTGGATTTACCGCGCGCAGAAATTATTGAAAATGCATTTGTGCTTTTGCCTTTGTCGGAGCTGGCTCCACACGAGTTGCATCCAACGCTTCAGAAAACTTATGCGGATTTGTGGGCTAGTTATGATCCAAACGCTCAATTGTTGTGGCGGATAGATTTCTTTTAATTTGCCGAAGTCACTTTTTGACTCCCTGAATCACAGCCACTTTTTATAAGCAATACCGCCGAATAATGTTGCGATTGCAATCATGGCTGCCCATGTATAGTAGTAGCCGTAAGTTGAGTGTAATTCCGGCATGTTATCAAAGTTCATACCGTAGACTCCCACGATAAACGTAAGTGGTACAAAAATCGCGGTAATCACCGTGAGCACTTTCATGGTGTTGTTGAGTTGGTGCGACGTGATAGACAAATAGCCGTTAATTAAATCGCCACAAATTTCAAAGTACATGGTGCATAAGCTATTTAAGCGTTCGCAGCGTTCAAAGAGATCTTGTAGGCCATGTTCTATATCGCCATCCTCATCAATTAAGCGCTGCGGAATATCTTTTAAAAGGTTGGCAACAAGGCGCTCGTGGTAGCTAAATATTCGCTTTAATTTTCGCAGGCGTGATTTGTAAGCGATGACTTCTCTCATAATTTCATCATTGGGTTTGTCTTGCATGGTGTCTTCAAGTTCGTTGAGGTGGGGTTCGAACTCTAAAATGGAATCCACGTAACAACCCACCGAAAAGCGCATGATTTTTGAGGCTAATAAGCCAGGGCTTACGAGTAAATTTTCTGACCGTGCGTGCTCCCAAAAATAAGTGACTCCGCGCGATGGACGTTGATGGCAACTGATCATGCATCTGTCGCCAGCAAAGAGCGCAATGGTCATTTGTTTAAAGGTGAGATCTTTTTTAAATTCGCTTAAGCCGCGATAGAGAATCAGCGTGTAATTATCAAAGGTTTCGGTTTTGGGTGGGTGGCGATAGCGTTGTACATCTTCAATGGCCAGTTGATGGCAGCCCAGTGATTGTAAAATGGTTTTTTCATCCGCTGGGCGTTCACCTTCCAAATCAATCCAAATATAACCGCATTGATCGCTTTGCCAGCGCGTAATTAATTCTTCGCCACCCATTAGGCAGTCACCGGAGGTGGTGAGTAGTTGTGCGCGTATCATGATGGCTCACTTTTATTTTCAGTAAATTTGCTTTTGTAATCCGTTAGGGCGATTAAGCGCAGGCGATTTATTTCATCGCCAAATTCTTTGCCGATAAAACCGCGTTCACTGATTTCTTTTGCGTTAATGCCTTGGCATGCCGCTAAAGCGCCGCGAAAATAATTGGCTTGCGGATAATCACGATCTTCAAAGCTGGTTCGCCCACGTGCATCAGCTTCGCTACACATTAAAAATTGATCGAAGCGTTCTGGTCGGCGAAAAGCATCTGTCATCTGTAAAGTTTTTAATAGAGTCGCCGGTTTTAATTCCAGTGCTCGATGACAATGTGTATGCCACTGCGCCACAATTAGCGCAAGTTCTTTGTAATCTTTGGGGGCTGCAATTCGTTCACACAGGTTTTTCACCAAAGAAATGCTGCGCTCTTCGTGCGCAATATGGCGCGGCCATTCTTCTTTGGGGGTGGTGCCTTTCCCTAAATCGTGCAACAGCGTTGCAAAGCGAATACAAATATTGCTCGTCATTTTTGCCGCTTGTTGCAGGCTCATTAAGGTATGAATGCCGGTATCAATTTCTGGGTGATGAATTGCAGTTTGTGGTACGCCGAAGAGTGCATCTATTTCCGGAAATAAACGTGCGAGCGCGCCGCAATCGCGCAGGCTTTGAATAAAAATATCCGGTGCTCCTTCGCCAAGAGCGCGCTCCATTTCTTTCCATACGCGCTCTGACACTAAATGATCGACTTCGCCGTTATCAACCATTGTGCGCATAAGTGCATTGGTTTCATCGGCAATGGTAAAACCTAAATGATGGTAGCGCGCCGCGAAGCGCGCAATTCGCAAAATGCGGACAGGGTCTTCAAGAAATGCATCGGACACATGGCGCAGTTTTTTATTGGCAATATCGTGCCGGCCGCCATAGGGGTCTATCAATAGCCCATTTTCATCTTCGGCCATGGCGTTGATCGTGAGGTCGCGGCGAATTAAATCGTCTTCGAGTGTGACATCTTCACCGCAATAAAAACTAAAGCCTGCATAACCTCGCCCGGTTTTACGTTCAGTGCGAGCCAACGCGTATTCTTCTTTGGTTTTTGGGTGCAAAAAAACGGGGAAATCTTTGCCCACAGCGGTAAAGCCTTGCTGCTCCATGAATTCGGGTGTGGTGCCTACCACTACCCAATCTTTTTCATGAAAGGGGTAGCCGAGTAATTTATCGCGCACTGCGCCGCCGACGAGATAGGTTTTCATAAACATGACCTTGGTAAATGTGCCAATGAGTATAGGTGATTTGCCCTTATAAAAAAATATTCACCTTTTTATAACCTCGAGGGGTTGAGAAAGTTATAAGTATCCTTTACAGTCATTCGACTTTAATTTAACTATGTAAACAACGAATAGATTTTATGTCTCTACATCATTCCGCCAAACGAATTTGCGCAATGCGACCCCTATTCTGGGCAGTCGCCGTCGCATTTTTATTTGCGGAATTTGAGCGAGAATGAAATTGATTTAAATATTCTCTGATTTATCAAAGGCCGCAGCATAAAACCTGCGGCCTTTTTATTTTCTTTCATAAAATTGCCGCGTGTTTTCTCTTGTCGCTAAACAAGGAGCAGACGCATGGCAGTTTTACTCGCCTATTTTTCAGTAGTGCTTATTTGGGCTACTACACCACTTACCATTCAGTGGAGCAGCGATAGCTTAAGTTTTATCGCAGCAGTTTTGTTACGCATGTTTGTTGCGCTTGCCCTTGGTTTAGTCATCAATCTTGTTTTTCGCCGCAAACTTTTTGCCGAGACTAAGGTGTGGCAAGTTTATGCTGCAGGTGCTATTGGTATTTTCCCAAATATGCCTGTGGTCTATTGGTCTGCGCAATTTATCCCCTCGGGTTTGGTGGCGGTTGTCTTTGCTATGTCGCCTTTTGTTATTGGGTTGATGACCTTAGTGTTGCTAAAACATAACCCGTTTACGGTGCGGCGCGTCATTGCTTTGCTCTTGGCATTGTTTGGCTTGGTTGTTATTTTTCATCACCAAATTCAATTCAGTTTGAAATCTGCTTTCGGCATCGCCGGCATTTTGTTGTCGTGCTTTTTATTTGGTTTTAGCAGCGTGTTAGTTAAAAAGCTTAATGTAAAAGTGGATGCATTCAATCAAGCAATTGGAACCCTGTTATTTGCATTGCCCGGTTTGTTGTTGATGTGGTGGTATGTGGATGGTCATATCCCTACCAGCATATCCATGAAATCACTTGCTGCTGTTGGTTATCTGTCGGTGTTTGGTTCCTTGCTGGGGGCAACTTTGTTTTTTTACGTGTTAGCGAGAATGTCGCCCACAGCGGTATCGCTCATCACTTTTATGACACCTGTGCTTGCGCTTATCTTAGGTGCTTTGGTTGCCGATGAAACCTTGAGCGTTCAGCTTTGGTTGGGTGCTGGTTTAGTGGTAATTGCTTTGCTTTTATATTTGGATCTTTCTGCCGGAAATGTATTTTTTAAGAGCCTTAGGAAAAATATTGGCGCGAAGATCCTCTTCTGGCGGTGAAAAGCGGACGCGATAAATGTAAATGATCACATTTGGTGCGAACTAGCTTTGTAATGTGCAGGTTTGTGCGCTTTAATAGTGCTTATTCAGGTATATTATTTTGTATGCAAGATTGTATTTAATTTGTAACACTATGAAAAATAAGAAAAATATAAAGTTGGCTTAGTATCTGCAAAGTTGTAATCATGTCGTTCTAGATGATTCGGCTGCCTCAAAAACTAAATGTAGAAACATACCTAGAGGATTTACTCATGAAGATGAAACAAAAATTAGTTGCTAGTGCCATCGCTCTTTCTGCTATGGCTGGTTTTGCAGTTCCTGCTGCGCATGCGGAAGTGGCTGCTACTATTGGTGCGGGAAACATGTACTACTGGCGTGGTACTGATTTAGGTGGTGGTGCCTCTGTTTGGGGTGACTTGAAGTTCAGTGAAAGCGGTTTTTATACCGGCATTTGGGGTGGTTCAGGTGACGGCTCCATGGGTCAAGAATACGATTTGTACCTTGGTTACGGTGGTTCTGTAGGCGATTTCAAATACGATTTGAGCTACTGGACATACTCTTATCCTGATCCAGTTTCTAAGTATGATGCTGAGGAAGGTGAATATGTTGCTCCGGATCCTTTGTCTCCTGGTGATGCTCAAGAAATTGTTGCAATGATTGGTTATGGTCCAATTGCATTCACTTACTATGACAACATAGATACTGATTACACCTATATGACCTTGGCAGCTACTTTTGGTGACTTCACCGCTAAATATGGTAAGCACAAAGAAGGTGCCTCTCATGTTGACTTGAGCTATGCCTACAACGAAAAGTTGAGCTTTACATTGGGTAAAGTGGTTGATGATGTTGATGGTACAGTTGCAGATGAAGCTAAATTTGTTGTTGGTTTTACCTTGCCAATTAAATAAGTATCAAGCTATTGATTTGTTAAAACTGCGAAGCTAGGGTTAGCTTCGCAGTTTTTTTATATGGAAATGGAACGCAATGAAAAAATATTTACTAGCATTGCTCTTGATTACTTCTGCTTTATTGATCATAAAAGCACAATATTTTTCTGCTAGCACTCCGCCTGCTTTTTCTTTAGACATTGCAAATTCTCGTGAAGATAATGTTGCAAGTCAATCAACATCTGATTCAAAAAAGAGTATTGCTCATATCAGTCTTACGAATGATTCTGCAAAAATTGAAGAAGCTGTTGGTCGAGCCGATGTTAGTGTCGAGAATAAGTTGTGGGGCTTAAGTAAATTTAAACCTGAACAGGAGCAGATAATTAGAGCGGGCGCAAGTATAGATCATGGAGTGGTTGAAAAACTTAGTACAAATCCAGAGTTAATAGAAAAATTAATGGTGGATAGCACAGTTATTTTGGATCTACCCGGCAGTCTGAACTCTGTCACGGTTAGAGTAAATAGTGTTGTAGTTGTTAATAATATTAGAACGATTGTTGGCAGTATTGATGGTTTAGGTGTTGGTTATGGCGTCACACTTTCTCAATCTGGTGATGTATTGATTGGTGATATTATTAATGAAGAGGGGAATTGGTCTATAGATATGTTTGGTGGTGATACTTACATATCAAATGGTCGCAAGTCGATAGGGTTTGAGCATGATGCATTGTGATTTTTCAATTTAGTAATAAAACAAGGTGAGTATATGGATAAGAAGCTGATTGTTGCGTTTTTATGTTGCTTGTTCTCTTCGGGGGCTAAAGCAGTAAGTTTGGATGTTGTAGTTGTTTACACTTCTGGTATGGAGGCTGCGTACCCTAACAGCACGCAAGTAAAAATTAATCAAATGATTGCTTGGGCAAATGTTGCTTTTCAAAATAGTTCGACCGATGTGCAATTAAATGTAATTGCAACTAAAAAACTTGATTTGGTAAATAGTTTTGAAACTTCAGAAGATTTATTAAGTAAAATGGTGAATGACAGTAATATAGTCGCGCTTAGGAATGAGTTTAAGCCAGATTTAACTATATATTTGACTAAAGCATCATCAACTTTATGCGGAATTGCATATTATCCGAAGTATGAGGCTGTTGGTGGGAGAGTTCGTGCACTCAAATTTTTCCCACAGTATGGCAATGCTGTGGTTTCTTACGATTGCGATAGTTTTGTTTTGGCGCATGAAGTTGGACATTCATTAGGTGCCGGTCATGGGCTGATGGACGCTGCAGGTGGAAATGGAAAACCGATACCATCTTCAAGAGGTTATGGGGTGCAGGGACTATTTGCAGATGTAATGGCATATGCTTGGTTGTATGGGAATGTGACGAAGTTGCAGTATTTTTCTTCTCCAGATGTTTCCTTTTTGTCTGTTCCTATTGGCACTGTAAATGACAATGCCAGCAGAGGCATCAAAAACTTTTCCATTGTGGCAAGTCAGTACTCGAATTGTTATCCAATGACTGTTGCTCCCCGATGGTATGTTCGGATTTGCAAAACTGATATTGTATCTAAGTTGTTTTGATTTTCATCGGAGTTTAATTTTAAGGGCAAGCTTCGGCTTGCCCTTTTTATTTGGATAAATTCTGGTTTTGTATAAAATAGGAATAATACGATTTTTTCTAAAGAAAAGGATTAACAGGTATACTGCGGGCTTTCTTAAACGGCCTTTCTGAATTTCAAGGACTTCTTTTTATGAACTCAACCAGCACATCAAATCGCCCCGCTATTTTAGTTACCGGCGGCGCAGGTTTTATCGGCAGCCACGTTTGCGTAGAGCTTATTAATAGCGGTTATTTACCGGTAGTGGTGGATAATCTCTGTAATAGCAAAGAGGAATCGCTAAAGCGCGTTACGCAAATTGCTGGCGTTGAGCCAGTGTTCTACCAAGCGGATATCAACGATAAAGATGCTATGCGCAAGGTATTTGCGGCGCATTCGTTTGAGGCGGTTATGCACTTTGCTGGCTTGAAGGCGGTGGGTGAATCTAGCCAGTTGCCAATGAAATACTACCGCTACAATGTGGCGGGAACTCTGTCGCTCACTGAAGTGATGGAAGAATTTAAGGTCTGGAAGTTAATTTTCAGCTCATCGGCCACGGTATACGGCGACCCCGTTAGCGTACCTATTGATGAGACTTTTGTAACCTCGGCTACTAATCCCTATGGCCGCAGTAAATTAATCGTGGAAGAGATTCTGCGCGATATCGCCAATGCACCTAATAATCAATGGAACATTAGCCTGTTGCGTTATTTCAACCCTGTAGGTGCGCATGAAAGCGGTTTGATTGGCGAAGACCCAGCGGGTATTCCTAACAATCTCTTGCCTTATGTGGCGCAAGTAGCGATTGGTAAATTGCAGCAGCTCGCTGTATTCGGCAATGATTACAATACGGTGGATGGTACTGGCGTGCGCGATTACATTCACGTGGTAGATTTGGCGCTGGGGCACGTAGCCGCATTGCAAAGTTTGGATAAATCCGGCGTAGGTTGCCGCGCCTATAACTTGGGTACGGGGAGTGGTTACTCTGTGCTGCAAATGGTGAGTGCATTTGAAGCGGCGAGTGGCCGCAAAGTGCCTTACAAAATATCTCCACGCCGCCCTGGCGATATTGCAAGCTGTTACGCTGATGCGGATTTGGCAAAAAGCGAATTAGGTTGGGAGGCTAAATTTGGGTTAGAGCGTATGATGCAAGATGCGTGGCGTTGGCAGGAAAAAAATCCTAATGGCTATGATTCGTAATCGCTAATACGTAAAACAAAAACGCCGATCACGAGATCGGCGTTTTTGTTTGTGCACCTAATTTCCCCTTTCAAAAAGGGCGAAAAATCAAACCAACTCTTTATCCGTTGCAAACGAGAGCGCAAAGGATTTTGGCCCAACATTAATAGCGCCGGTCATGCTCATCATTGACAGCATGGTTTTAATATCGTGTTGTTTGCAAAATTCGCGGAATTGCAGCAACACGGGTTCGTCTTTAATTTCGTCCAGCAGGCCGCCGTAGCTCATGGCAATGACATCGCTGGTTAAACCTTGCATGACTTGTTTGCGCACATGATCCAATAATTTTTCCAGAGCGCCTAAGAAACCTTTGCCCGTATCAATTTTATCGGTTGAGCCTCGGTGTAATTGCACAATCGGGCGCAAATTTAGGGCGCTGGCCAATTTGAAATTAATCCACGAAATATTGTTGTCGCCTTTGCGCAAATGGCGGCGGTCGCGCATGTAAGACAAATCATTGGGAATTAAATAGCCGTAAACTTGATCGCGCATATTGTCGATAGCGCGAATGGATTTGTTGAGCGGCAAATTCTCCACATGAATTTTTTTAACCAATTCATACACTAACAATGCATGGCCGGTAAACATGGACATGCTGTCATACAAGCGAATTCTAAAAGGCGTGCGGCCTTCGCTTTTTTCCAGCTCTCGAAATTTGGGCTCGTTCACCAGCGCGGCTTCAGACACACGCTTATAGACATCACTTTTTTTGCTGTTGATGGTAACAACTTGCACTAAATCGTAATTGGGCAGCAATCGCTCTTTTAAAATATGGGTCATATCATTGACGGATAGTGGGTCAGACTGCGCCAAACCAAATTGTGCTTTGGAGTGGTTCTTGTAGAAGTCCAACATGGTTTGCGGGTCGCGATAATCCAGCGCCTGACCGCCGTCATAATTGATATAAATCGGCAGCACTTCAATGTTGTGTTGTTGAATAAACTTTGCGGGTAAATCGCAGGTTGAATCTACGGCTATGCACGTTCTGGATGACATGGTTTTCTTCTCCATGATGTGATCCTCTGCAGGGCGATCTTAAAAGTGAATGATGTAAGTGGCTCGTCGGTAGAGTCCTTGACGAGCTGCTATGGTTGCCATTATTCGCGTTTGTGGGCGCGTACTCTAGTCGGCAATCCCTAAGAATCGTGTGAGGCAGGTGAGGTAGTGAGTGTGCGATATGTCGCACACGGCGGCGGATATAGAGAAGTGCGTCTAGGATATCGCCGATATATCAGCTGGGATATGGTGTGACATTTAGCTGGCAGTGGGCAGCAGTAACTGAAATTCTGCGCCACCCAAGGGGGATTGGTTTACTTTGAGCTGGCCGGCATAGCTGTGGATGATGTCTGCAGCAACCGCAAGGCCTATGCCTTGGCCGGGGATGTTGGTGTCCAAGCGATGACCGCGCTCGAGAATGCGGCTTTGCTGCGCTGCGGGGATGCCGGGGCCGTCGTCGGAAATGCAAATGAGCAAATGCTTATCTTTAATTTCGCTGTGGATGGATACACGAGATTTACCGTATTTAAAGGCGTTTTCAGTGATATTTCCGATTACTTCCATCAAATCCTGTTCATCCCCGGCAAATACAGAATGTGCGGCCAAAGACGTTTGTACTGTCATCGCCTTGTTGGCGTAGACCTTTTGCAGTGCGTTGACTAGGCGTAGCACTATGGGCTCGAGCTCGGTGCGCTGGTGGCTGCCCTGTTGTTGGCTGGAGACGGCGCGTTGTAATTGGTAGCTCACCACTTGATTCATGCGCGCCACTTGCTCGGCCGCAAGCTGTTGCAATTCTGCATCGGCAGAGGCTTGGCTGAGTTTGGCTTGCATAACCGCGAGCGGTGTTTTTAGGCTGTGAGCAAGGTCGCTTAAGCTGTTGCGGTAGCGCTGCCGAAGCGCCTGCTCGCGCGCCAATACTTGGTTGAGGTTATCCACAATATCTTGCAACTCATCGGGGTGGTCGCCCTCAATATCGCGGGTGTCGCCGCTTTGCATGGCATTAAGCGCCTTGGCCAGTTTTTTCAGTGGTTGTAAGCCCCAGCGCAAAATCGCGGTTTGAGCAATTAACAATAGAACGCCAACCGCGCCCAGCCACTGCCAGAGTTGATTGCGATAAGCATTTTTTTCGGCGATAAAATCTTCGCTGTCATGTACTGCGACAAAGCGAAAGGGTACGTCGCGGTTTTTGGCAACTTCCCAAAAAATATCGGAGTAGGCGAGAAAATAATTTTCGTTATCTAGCTCAAAAATAATCTCGGCAGATTCACCTGTTTTGAGTTTGGGAGAGATTTGATCGTAAGTAGGTGGTGTTTGTAGCGAGGTGGAATTGGATTGCCACACCAATTCTTTTTTGTCGTTAAATAAGTAGGCGTAAAGCCCAGAATTGATGCGTTCGAAATCCTTGTCTTTTAATTCTTTGGGCATAATCAGCCGTGGTTTTTCATTTTTTTTCAGCGGCTTTGTGGGTAAATCGGCGGCGCTGTAGAGTAAATAAATATTGCGCTGCAAGCGTGCTTTTTCGGCGGTGAGTAGGCTTTCTTGAAAGGCGCGATCTAGAAAAACCCCAGTTACACCCAAGAAAACCGGCAACAACAGTGCAGACGCAAAAAATAAGCGCGCGCGAATGGAGGTTAATTTTTTGCTAAGTAGCGTTGTTTGCACGTTTATTCTTTAAAAACGTTAAAGCGATAACCCAAACCGCGCTGGGTGCTAATTAAATTCAAGCTGCCGTCTGGGTCTAATTTTTTGCGCAAGCGGCCTACAAACACCTCAATGACATTGCTGTCGCGATCGTAATCTTGCGCGTATAAATGCTCAGTAAGTTCGGTTTTAGAAATGTTCTTACCGGCGTGTAGTGCTAAATAGGTTAGGGTGTTGTACTCGAAGCTGGTGAGTTCCACTTCTGCTTCATCGCGGTGTACGCGGCGCGCGCTGGTATCTATGGCGATGGGGCCGTAGCGCAATACGGGCGCGGCATGACCGCTGGCGCGGCGTAAGAGGGCGTGTAAGCGAGCGCGTAATTCTTCTGGGTGAAAGGGTTTGGTTAAATAGTCATCCGCACCGGATTCCAAGCCTTCCACTTTATCTTGCCAATTGCCGCGCGCCGTTAAAATTAAAATGGGGAAATTGCGATCTTTTGCGCGCAATTGTTTAATTAATTGCGTGCCGTCTAGCAGTGGCAAACCTAAATCGATAATAGCCAGATCATAGTCGTATTCGCTGCCTAAAAATAAGCCTTCGCGACCATCGGCGGCGGTATCGCAAGCGTATTTTTCGCTGATAACAATCTGCTCAATTTGCTCGCGCAGGCTTTTTTCATCTTCAACAATTAATAAACGCATGGATCAGTTTCCTTGTGGGTTACCGCAAATTATTGCGGGGTTTCTTCAGCCGTTTTTTCTTCAATAAGGGTGCCGTTAACTGCATCCAAATTAATGGTTTTCATGCGGCCATTTTTCTGCAAAAGCTTTACCGCGTAGCGCGGATTATTTTCCTGGCCGCTCTCTTGGTATAGGCGCACATTGATCACTTGGCCTTCGGCAAAGGTTTGCGCGCGTTGTGCTGCTTCGGTGGTGGATATAGTTGCGGCTTCAGTTTTTGCTTCATCCCCCACGGGTTTGCTGTCAGCCAGTTGTGGTTCTATAACCGGTGCTGCTGCTTTTTTCTCTGCTGTTTTTTTATCGCCAAACAAATCATTTTTAGCTTTGGTTAAATTGCGTTTCAGGCGCGCTAATTGAACTTCTATGGCTGAAGGTTCTTTTGCAGCAGGCGCTTTTGGCACTTCTTTTTTGGCGACTAAGGTTTCTTTTTGGGTCTCTACGCTAGGCGCTTGCGCTGCAACCGCATCGCTAGGTTTTAGTGCGTCACTTGGGTTGGTATCGGCTGTGGATTCTTCGCTTGCAGCGCTGCTGGCAGGCACCAGTTGTTGTACTGCAGGCGCATTTTTTGCGCCGGGCTCGGTGGCAAACAAATCTTTTTTTGCGAAGGCGCAAGGTGCCGCTAAAAGTGTTGCTATCACCAGCGGTGGCAGCAACAATCTCAGCGATAATGTGGGGGAAGCATGCATGGCGATTCCTCGCATCTCTTGGTGGCCTTTAGCAGTTGCCTGTAGCCTTTTTGTTATCTCTAGGCTATTTGTTATCTCTAGACTAATTGTTATCAGCGCTCCAACGCAACCGCAATTCTATCGCCGGGGTGGCGGTCGGTGCGGGTTTGGTAGATTCGGCCATGGTAACTATAACTCACATCATAACCAATAATGCGCTGTTCATATTCGGTGCGGTACTGGGTGCGGCACACTTCTTCATCGCGGTAACGCACGGTGCGGCGGCTACCTGCATCATTACCAATAGACGCGCCAATTAAGCCGCCTACGGCTGTCGCTGAGCCGCGACCATTGCCAAGCTCATGACCTATAGCCGCACCTACTAAGCCGCCGACTACTGTGCCGCCGAATGAATCGCCACTGCGGCTTTCACGGGCAACAGTTTGTACGCGGCAAGATTCGTGTGGGACATCAACCGCTACCTGGCGGTAAATGGGGCGAGCTGCAACCACGCGGCCATAATCATCATAAGAGTCATAACGCTCGTAGGTCTCTGCATGGTGGTGATGACGTCTATGGCCGTGATCGGCAGAGGCGCAGCTCGCCATAAACATACCCATAGTGACGGTGATGACGGTATTTACAATGCGACGATTATTCATGGCGGGTTTCCTCTGATGGGGTTTTAGCAAGGAATTGACACTTTCTGTTATAGCCAAGGCTCAGGTGCAGAATAGGGTGCTGAAGCTGAATCGCCGCTGAAATTGACGCGGACTTTTTACGCATTTACCCGCAGAAATACCCTGATTAAGCCCCAAAAGCGGTGCTTAATCAGGGTATAATCACCGCCTTATTTTGCTTTTAAGAATTGAGTTGTAGGTTATGGCAGATGTAATGGATGTAAAAGACTATATGGCCGAGCTTGGGCGCAATGCGCGTAAAGCCTCGCGCGCTATTGCGGCGGCCTCCACTGGCGTTAAAAACAAAGCGCTTTTGGCGATTGCCGATGCATTGAACAGCAATCGCATTACCTTGGTGGCTGAGAATCAAAAAGATTTAGCGGCGGCCAAGGCCAATGGGTTAGACCCAGCAATGATCGACCGTTTGGCCGTTAAGCCTGCCACCATCGACGCCATGATTGAAGGCTTGCGCCAAGTGGCTGCGCTGCCTGACCCCTGCGGCGCTATTACCGATATGAGTTATCGTCCCACCGGTATTCAAGTGGGCAAAATGCGCGTGCCACTCGGCGTGGTGGGCATTATTTACGAATCGCGCCCTAACGTGACGATTGATGCTGCCAGCCTGTGCTTAAAGTCTGGCAATGCAGCGATTTTGCGTGGCGGCAGTGAGTCCATTAATTCAAACCGCGCGATTGCGGCCTGTTTGGCAGAAGGGTTGAAAGTGGCTGGCTTGCCAAGCACGGTAGTACAAATTGTAGAAACCACCGACCGCGCTGCGGTGGGTGAGTTGATTGCTATGCCTGAATTTGTGGATGTGATTGTTCCGCGCGGCGGCAAAGGGTTAATCGAGCGCATCAGCAAAGACGCCAAAGTGCCTGTGATTAAACACCTCGATGGCATCTGCCATGTGTTTATCGATAGCAAAGCCGATTTGAACAAAGCCTTTGATATCGCCTTGAATGCCAAAACCCATCGCTATGGCGTGTGCAACGCCATGGAAACCTTGTTGGTGGATGAACAGGTCGCGGCGGAAATTCTGCCTCGCTTGGCAGCAGCTTACGCTGAAAAGGGTGTTGAGTTGCGCGGCGATGAAAAGACTTGCGCCATCATTCAAGCCTCTGCAGCGACAGAAGAAGATTGGGCGACTGAGTATTTAGCGCCAGTATTGTCGATCAAAATCGTTTCAGGTTTAGATGAGGCCATTGACCACATCACCCGTTACAGCTCGCAGCATACAGACGCGATTGTGACCGAAGACTTTACCCGTGCCCGTCGCTTTATCACCGAAGTTGATTCAAGCTCGGTGATGGTCAATGCGTCCACCCGTTTTGCGGATGGCTTTGAATACGGCTTGGGTGCAGAAATTGGTATTTCTACCGACAAAATTCACGCGCGCGGCCCCGTTGGGCTTGAGGGCTTAACCTCGCAGAAGTGGGTTGTGTTTGGCGATGGGCATATTCGTGTGTAAAGCGAACCCCCTCCCGGCCTCCCCCTCCATGAAGGGGAGGGGACAAAAGCTCCTCCCCCTTTTCAAGGGGGAGGTTGGGAGGGGGTGCCGTGCGTAAAAAAATCGGCATCTTCGGTGGCACTTTCGACCCGATTCATATTGGCCATTTACGCATGGCCTTGGAGTTAAAAGAACAGCTCGGTTTGGATGAAATGCGGCTGCTGCCTTGCCACCAACCGCCGCATCGCGATGCGCCGCAGGTGAGTAGCGTTCAGCGCGCAGAGATGTTGCGTATTGCTCTGCAAGATTGCCCCGAGTTGCAAGTAGACGAACGGGAATTGCAGCGCGATAAACCCTCCTACACTTACGACACACTGTTGGAATTACGCGCTGAGTTCGGCAGCGACGTGAGTTTAGTGTTGTGCATGGGCGAGGATGCTTTCGCCGGTTTGCCAAGCTGGTATTGCTGGGGGGAGTTAATTCACCTCGCGCATATTGTGGTAATCGCGCGCCCCGGCTGGGCAATTCCCGAGCACGGCGATGCGCGTGATTTGCTGGATAAATACCAAGGCGAGCCAAGGTGTTTAGATGAAACGGCGGCAGGCTCAATTGTGTTGCAATCGCCGCGATTGTTGCCGATTTCGGCTACCGACATCCGCCAGCAAATTCAGGCGGGTAAATCGGCGCAGTTTTTAGTACCGGATGCTGTGTGGAATTATATTAGAACGAAGCAGTTGTATCGTTAAAGATTTAGAAGGGAGTCGTCATCCCCGCGAAAGCGGGGAT
>SXGR01566605.1_pt1 | contig 24028 bp, 15 predicted proteins | sample 3174711 | NCBI WGS metagenome assembly SXGR01 (sample SAMN11356860, study PRJNA531348) | freshwater metagenome | isolation source: freshwater sample F1-60 | place: China: Fuxian Lake, Yuxi | collected 2017-12-25 | reverse complement strand
TGGAATACATCAGGTCTTGCATCGAATCCTTCAGGAAAAAGCTTCCCTCACCTCGACTCATCCCACTACAGGGTTGAGAAAATCGGGACCCTGGCTACTATTCCTATACCCGTTTAGCACTAAAACCCGTGAACGCATACTGGAAAGATCCCTAAAAATCGCTGTTTTGGACAGGTTCTGAACGGTAATGGGCCAACCGGATTCAATCCTGCCTAAACTGTTCCAGGGACGAGGGCCAAGGTTTGTCTTTTTTGTGTTTTTTGTGGCAGGATTTATACTGTTTTCCATTTATCAATTGTTTCCCATTTACCTCCTTCAGGGAGATTGCATGGAGCCTACTTTGCAGGATGGTGAACGCTATTGTTTTAACCGACTTGCCTATTTTTGGTCGTCTCCTAAAGCTGGTGATTTGATTGTATTCGACCACCAAGGCAAAAAGTGGGTGTCCAGGATTGTTGCCACCCAAGGAGAAACAAATAACCGCAATTGGAACCCAAGGCACCGGTCCGAGACGGATATTGGCAATCCCTGGGCCGGTCTACTTTCGAACCTTGATCTCAAAAAAGGTGTAGGGAATTGGAACAATCTCCTACGGGGATTCGACCTTGGAAAAATCCTTATATAATCCCTAAAAGCCACAGTCACCCAATCCCACCAAGGCTAACCAAACCATGATTGAGGCAAAGCACATAACCCATTACTACGGCGATTACCAAGCCGTTTCCGATGTGAGTTTTGCGATAGGAAAAACCACGGTGGTGGGGTTTCTTGGGCCTAATGGTGCCGGGAAATCGACTACCATGCGCATTCTGGCCGGGTTTTTGATCCCAAGCACAGGCCAAGCCAGCGTTTCTGGCTTTGATGTGGTTCGTCAACCGGTCGAAGCCAGAAAATGTATTGGCTATCTGCCTGAAAATTGCCCGCTCTATCCTGGAATGAAGACCGTTGAGTACCTCCGGTTTCGGGCAGGCCTGAAAGGAATCCATGGTGCCGCCGCCTCGCTACGCATCGAAGAGGTGGTGGACCGTTGTTGGCTTGAGGATGTCCGTGGCCAACTTGTTGGGACCCTTTCACGCGGCTACCGCCAACGAGTGGGCTTGGCGGATGCCCTATTGGCGGATCCCAAAGTCCTGATCCTTGATGAACCCACAGCGGGGCTGGATCCTTCCCAAATCGTCGAAATGCGCAAGTTGATCCGCGAGTTGGGACGCCACCACACCGTGCTTTTGTCCTCCCATATATTGTCCGAGGTGGAAAACACCTGTGACCGGGCCATCATCATCGCGCGAGGTCGCGTTCTCGCCTCCGGGACCCTTGATGAGCTTTGTGTGGGTGGGCAGACCCTTGAACAACGATTTTTGCGGCTTGTGGAAAATGCGGCCTCCGCAGCCTGATCCTTTTTTCCTGAATAGGTGGAGCCTGTTATGCAACAATTGGACCCATTGCCGTTTATCCTGGCGGCAGTAGTCCTCCTTGCCCTTTTTGGCCTATTGCTTTGGATGGCTTGGGGATTGTTCGAAGCGCGAAGTCTCATCAGAAGGGAATTTATCGCCTATTTTACCTCCCCCATTGCCTATGTGGTGATGGTGATTTTTTTGGGGGTTACTGGAATCCTTTTTGCCGGGGTCCTTGAAAACCTTACAGCGACAGGTCCTCGCGGGGTAGAGTGGCCGGTGCGCGCCCTTTTTGCCGATCAGCGTTTTTGGGTTGTATTTGCCGCCTTGGCTCCCCTGTTAACCATGCGCCTTTTCGCCGAGGAACGGGCCTCGGGAACACTCGAGCTACTCATGACCAGCCCCCTTCGCGACTGGCAATTGGTGTTGGCAAAATTCGTCGGATGTCTGGCCTTTTACACGGTCCTTTGGCTGCCCACATTACTCTACATGCCCGCCCTTTTGGGGGTGAAAGCGGTGTTTCCTGATTCCCTGCCCACCGACCCTACCTCTCTGGGAATGCTGATTGGCTTAGCCATGACCCTGACAGGCCTGCTTGTAATGCTGTTTCAGGTGGGCACAGCCTTCCGTCTGATCGGACTACTCATCCTCGCCGTTGGGGTAGGGCTTTCCCTTTGGGGAGGGTTTGTCCATTTCGGTGCCAAAGGTCCACACCTGGTTGAGGTAACCTCTGTGGTGGATCCCTTTCCTGCTCTAAGCCTCTATTTGGGCATGTTTGCTTCCGGGGCCATGTTCCTTTCCATTGGTATCCTTGTAAGCAGCATGGTGCGCGACCAACTGGTGAGTGCGGTGGTTGCTTTGGCCATAGGATTGCCGTTCATTATGGCTGGGTTTATTGGCACTCAACCAGGCGGATCAAACCTTGGGCCTTGGGTTCAATACCTAAGTGTTCCTGTGCATATGGATCAGCTTTTTGGTCGGGGAATCCTGGATAGTCGGCCCCTTGTGCTTTACGCAAGCGTCACTGCGTTTTGCCTATTGATGACGGTTCGTGGTGTGGAGGCAAGGCGATGGAGCTAAAAAAGAAAACCCGCACCTTGGACCATCGCAGGCTTTCGGGCCGCTGGTCAGGTCGATTTTTGTTTGTATTGCGAATCCTTGGAATGGCAGGGTTATTGGCGGCAAGTGCATCGGTTGTGGTGCTGAATCCGGCCGATTTGGGTCAGGCATTTGAAACCGCCCGAACCAACCTTGTAAAACTACTATCCGGTGAAACCACAAGCACAGTGGCCAAAGTCCTGATTGCGGGTCTTTTGGCAGCAGGATTGGCCGTTGTCGTCGAAATTTTCCGGGGCTTATTTCAATCCTTGACTGGCCGGAGCGGCCAGGGACTGCCTCGGGTTATGGAATTGGGATTTAGCCTGGCTATTCTTTGCGGCATCAACTGGATCGGATTTGAGTTTCATAAACGACATGATGGGACCCGCAATCAATTGTTTACCCTTCCTGCCGTTTTGGCCGATCCCCTTTCAAGACTTCAGGGGGAGACTCGGGTTGTTGTTCTGCAAAGGCACCGTACTCTTGCAGGGTTATCCGACCGTCCGGATCGGTGGGACCTTGCCGCCGAGCGAAAAATTGTCGAAAAGGTTCACGATCTTGCCCGACTCCTTCGTGAGGCCGGGCCAGGGTCGCTTCAGGTGGACATCCTCGATGTGGAGGACGAGGATTACGAAAAACGGCTGGGCATCGTTACCGCCAAGGCTCCAAAGCTCCGGCAGGCGATTGAGATTGCCCCTGAAAACAGCATTTTCTTTCACGGCATGGGGGGGAAGGATTCCGAGGGCAAGCCCCTTGAGTTTCTTCAACAACTAGGCTTTGCTGAGTTTTTGCGACTTGACAAAACCGCCAGTCAGGAAGCGGACAAAAACCGGGGAAATCTGGTGCTTTTGCCCCAGGGCATTCCAGGGGAAAACACCCTGGAAACCGGACCACCCGGAGCCGCCCCCTTTGTCCGTAGGCTTTTAAACCTTCAGGAACGACCACCCCGTATTGCCATTGGCGTTGTCGATGAGTGGCTTTCCACCAAAGGTGTCGATGCCTATGGCCTTTCCGGGTTGCGCAAAGCCCTTACTGAACGGGGCTTTGATGTTCGCGATCTTGTCCTCAAAAAGATCCGTTCCCGCCCAGCGTCTGCGGTTGTCTATACCTTTGACGAAAGCCGCCTGGACCGGATCGAGGCCCGCCAACAAAGACTTCAGATCGCCCTTAAAAATCGTCAAAACGCCGAAAAACAGGTCAAGGAAATCCGTCAACTTTGGAAAGATAAATCCTTGTCCGATTTGGAAAAAACATATGCCCAAGTCCTTCGTGGCAGAAAACTGACAGAGCTCAATCGAACCGCACAAATCGAAGAGTTTGACTACGCCCTTGAGGCCTTGGCCGATGCAGCCAAACGCGATCAAAAACTTACGGAAGAGGTGGCCAAGGAACGCATTACCATTGATGAAGATGCCGTTGCCGAACAGCGCCGGATGAGCGATTTGCAAGGCAAACTCTCGTATCTTCTGGCGGATGTGGATCTCCTTATCCTGCCCAGGCCATCCCTCAATGATGTGATCACCGACGATAAAAACCTCCCCGGTTGGTTGCACAGCCTTGACGGTGAACAGGTTGCGGCGGTCAAGAATTTCCTCAAAAGGGGCAGGCCACTTCTTGTAACGGCGGGTCCGACCAATGATCAACCCGACGCTGGTCCCCCTCCACCTGGATTTGCCACTCCGGATGGCATTGATAATCTTCTCTCCGAAGTCGGCTTCCGCCTGGGAAAACAGACAGTATTATTCGATGTCGAGGGCGAGGCGTTTGGTGAGCAAATGGGAGGCGTCCTCACCGGTGGGACCGGCGTTCAGGTGCCACCATTACTGAGCAATTGGATTTCAGGAATTGGTCGCCCTCCCGGATTGGCCCCAAAATATCTGGTGGACAAAAACCTGCCTCCCCACCCCATCCGTGCCAGCCAGGAACTTGCGGCGCGCAGTCTTGGGAAAGATAAAAATCCACAGATCCGCATGCGCCATCCAAGGCCCATTTATTTCGAGGCCGCCGAAAACGCCTTGCCCATTGCCTTTGACCCCGACATCCTGATGACCTCGGCCGATTCCTGGAACGAGGACCGCCCGTTCCCCACTGCCGACCGGGTCCCCTCGTTTGAGGCTTCCAAGGATGGCAAAGACGATCCTTCCAAAGGGACGCTCGAATCGCGTCGCCGGGGCCCTTTCCCCGTAGGTGCCGCCGTCGAAGCTACCCTTCCCCAAACCTGGTTTGGCCCCGGGGAAAAGAATCCCGGAACCGTACGGATGGGCGTGTTGGGAGAATCGTGGTTTTTGGTAGGACCTGACCTTGGGCCGGGCCGGGAACGCCTGGCTTTGGACACAATCAATTGGCTGATCGGTCGGGACGATTCCCTCGCCCGACCCAGTGAACCTTGGACTTTCCCGAGAATTGAAATGGGAGAATCACGACGCGATTTGTGGCGTTGGGGTATGGAGCTTGGCCTGCCTGTGTTTTTTGCATTCGCAGGCGTTGTCGTATTATTGACCAGGCGCCTTAGATAACCTCCTTTCTCGATTCTTTTGGTGCATTTTGGAGCAACTGTCATGAATTGGGGAAGACCCGCCGCCCTCGCCCTTTTTGCCTTGGCCACTTTTGGCCTTGGCTGGGCCCTCGTCAACGACAAAAGCAAAGGTCAGGTGGCCCACCAACCTTTGAGCCTCCAGGTGGACCAAATCGCCAAAATCCGCCTGACCTTTGGCGAAAACGAACTCGTCCTGGAATCCAGCAAACCTGGCGATTGGACCTTGCCTGGCAACTGGCCGGTTCGCCTGATGGAAGCCCGTGAACTGGCAAGGACACTTTCTTTAACCGATTCCCGTTTTGAACCCCAACCCATTACCTCACCAAACCAATGGAAAGAATTGGGACTCGAAAAACCTGCCATCGTTGCGGAACTAACCCGCCGCGATGGTGGCACCCTTCTTAAAATTGCGTTCGGCCAACCTCCGGCCAACGCTGGGTCGAACCGATTTTCCCTGGCGACTTTTGCCCGCATTAATAGTGAGGAAGTGGCTTGGCGATTGGCCCCGGGCCTGATCGATCAACTCAATCGACCCTTGGATTATTATCGGCAAAGGCGACTGTTTGCGGGAACCAAACCGCCCCGGGATCCCGATGCCGGGGTGCCCCGGCCTGGCGATCCCATCCGCAAAGAACAACTTGCCGCCAAAGAGGTAATCCTGGAACAATCCTCCGCAGAAAAGATTCGCTTGGTCCGAAAAGGAGAAGGGCCCTTTCCGCAATGGACTCTTGCGGAACCATTTGGTCAAGACAACCTTAACCCGACCGCGGGGGAGGCACTTTTGGCAGCCGTTCCTGATGTTTGGGCGGAACGGTTTTATTCCTCCGGGGAAGCACCAGCCACCAAAACAGGCTTGGACAAGCCCGAAAAAACGCTCCGGGTTGTTTTGGACAACGGCGGAGTGAGCGTTCTCCGGATTGGAAATGTTTCAAGATCCCGAACCTATAAAAAACTTCGCCCACCCCCTCCCGGAGCCCCACCCGGTTTCCCAGGCGGTGAAGAAACCGCCTCCGAAGATTTTCGCTTTGCCAAACTGGGCGATAATCCCCAGGTTTTTGAGGTGCGAGCCGCCGGGTTGAATGATATCTTCGTCGCAACTGATGTCCTTCGGGATCCCCAGACCAATCGCTTTGTTCCGACGGATGCCATCAAGGTTGGTGTCGAAATCCCCGGACAATCTTCTTTTGCACTCGCCAAAATCGACAATGCCTGGGTGGTGGAACGCCCGGGTCAACCAAACTCACCTGCAGACTCCACCAAAATCACCGAATTGCTCACCCGGCTTGCTGGGCTTGAAGCAAAGGATAAAGATATTCAGGTGCCCGCCACGCCCGAAAAGCGGAAAGCGGTTGGTTTGGATAAACCGGTGGCAACTTTGCGCCTGACAGTAAAGGAGGTTGCAACCCTTTGGCCCAAAGATACTGCTGGAAACCGGCCAAGTCGGGAGCGAACCATGGAAATCCAATTGGGAAGGCGCAATGAAAAGGACAAAAAAATAGCCCAAACGGTGGTTGGGATCAACCGTCTCAACGAAGTGGACGATTCGGTCTTTGCCACTGCCACGCGCGGTTCCATGGCCTATCGGGAACGCCTGATTTCCACCCCCGCTGCCTCTTCCGTGCAATCCTATCGGCTCTTTGGAATGGGTGCCAAGGAACCCATCACCCTCCAGAAGGACAAAGACCTTTGGAAGATTACCACTCCGACCCCCTCTGCGGTTGATGAAAATCTCGCGAGTCAACTGGTAAGTTCCCTAAGTGCCATTGAAGCTGTGGAATGGGTTCGCGAATCCGCCGATAAGGCGACTCTCGAAAAGGAATTTGGTTTGGGAAATGATGCGATCCGGGTGGAAATCCAGGCCGTGGCTGAAATGGGTAAACCGGCAAATTCCACTGTCCTTCGGATAGGGAAAGCCCGCCCTGCCGTGAAAAAAGATACAGCTCCCGCCTTGGGAGCACCACCCGAGACTGCCGAAAAGCCCTCATTTTTTGCCAAGATCGATAATCGGCCAGAGGTTTTTGCTCTTGCCGCGGACCTTCAATCGCAAATATCCCGACCTGTTTTGGCTTGGTTGCCCCACAATCCCCTAAACCTGAACAGCGAAGATTTGGTAAGCCTTAGGATTTTACGCTCGGGTAAACAGGCTGTTCTTTTGACCAAAAAAACTCCTGGCCCCATTGCCCCCGAAATGCCGGTTGTGGCTGGTTGGAAAATGAAAGAACCTTTCGAAACCGACCTTGCCCCATCCAGAACGGATCCGCTTGTTATTGGCTTGGTTGGTCTCAAGGTTGAGACTTATGAAGCACTGAAAACCGATACCGGCAAGGATTTGGGCCTTGGCGAGAAAGCCACGAAAGTAGTTTTTGCCCGCAAGGATAAACCGGAATTGACACTTGAAATCGGTGAGGTCAAAGGCTCTTCGCGAGTAGCACGAGTTTCCGGCCAGGCACCTGTTTTTCTCCTGCCAGCCGACCTGGCCAAAGCAATTGATTCCACACCTCTTGGCCTCCTGGAAAATGCGGCCATGGCCATTGATACCACCCGGGTGGAATCCGTTCAATTCACCTCGGCCAACAATATCCATGAATTGACCCGCCTCCAGGGTGGAGCTCAAACGGGCATGGGAAGTGGCTGGGTGGTTCGGTCCAATAAAGTAGATATGCCAGCAGATACCGAAGCCATTTCTACCATCCTCGGCACATTATTTAACCTTCGGGGGGGGCGATATGTCGACTATGGCCCAAAAGCCGACCTCAAGGCATTTGGGCTCGATGTTCCAAGGGTCAAGGTCACGGTAAAACTTAAATCAGGGGATCAACCTCTGGGTGTTCCCAAGCCAGCAAACCCCTCAGGAGTCGAAGAACATTCCATTGAAATCGGCAGCCCGGTTTCAGCAGAACCCGGTTCCTTTCATGCTCGCTTGGATGGAGGGTTGGGAATCCTGGTCCTTGGCCCTGAAATCGTTCGTGCCCTGGAGAGAAAACCTTTGGATCTGGTGGATAGAGTCCTTGTCCGATTGGACCCTAATCCGGTCCACAAAATCCGCATTTCCCGGGGCAAGGAGACGATTGAACTTGTCCGGGAGACAGATCTTTGGAAACAGACCAAACCAGTTGCGTTTGTCGCGGACACCATCGTCATCAACGATTGGCTGGCTGATGTGGCCAGGCTTCGGACGGAACAAATTGTCTCCTTCCAACCCACCGATGCCAAATCCCTGGGATTTGATCCTTCCCAAGGGCTCATTGAATTGGAAACCAAGGGTGCCAATGAAAAACCGTTGGTAATCAAAATCCAAATTGGCAAAGAGGATCAAAATGGCCGATTGGCCCGTTTGGAGGGATCTGGTGCGGTCGGCCGACTTTCCGACAAGCTGACTTTGGCTCTTTCCCCTAGACCCCTTTGGTTCAAGGATCGATCCTTGGCGGGGTTGGTGGGAACCCTATCAGCATTTGATGGAGCAATGCTTGAAAGGGGACCTCGTAAGGTAACCCTGCAACGGCAGGGACCTTTCTGGAAAATGATTGGACCGGTCAATAGCGAAGTGGATGCGGATTCCCTTGCCCAAATCACTGGAATGCTCGCCAAATTGCGTGTTTCCGAGTGGGTTTCCGAAAAAGTTACTCCGGAAAAGCTCAAAGAGTTTGACTTGGACAAATCGACATTCCAGTGGACCTTGACATCGGCCAACAAACCGGTGCTTGAACTCCAACTGGGAACCCGATTGACCGATGGCAGGGTCCATGCCAAACTTGTGGGCAAAGATCCGGTATTCCTCATTGATGCAAGCCTTGCCGAACGCCTTTTTGGCGAAGTTCGCTCCCAACGCAATGTCTTTGAACCGGCAATTGACGCCCTGGCGATCGACTCGGTTCGTTGGCAAATGAGGTCCGGCGAGGTGGTAAACCTTGTCCGCAACGATCAGGGTTGGGCCATTGCGGGCAAAAAGGAAATCAAGCCTTTGACGGAAACGGTCAATGATACTTTAGGAGCCTTTGCTGCCCTACGACTGGAACGGTTTGTTGCCGACAAGGGGGGGGATTCCAAACTGTTTGGCTTGGACCCTGCTGAAACGACTGTTGAAATCAGTGGCCGGTTCGGCACCAGGGTCCTCAAGTTGGGTGCATTGGAAGCGGGTTCCCCTCGCCGTTATGCCATTGCCGACAAAACCCCGGCTGGGGAAATTTTTGTGCTGGCCCAGGCCGATATCGAGCGCATCCTTCGCACCCCAAAAGACCTTGCAAAGCCCCTTCCCCCCTCGGCGGTGCCGAATTTGAAATTGGCACCTTTGGATCCCGTTGGGGGCAATTGAGTGAATCGGCCAGGGAGGTGCGAATCGCCCTTGGCCCCCAAATGAAATGAAGTGAGTCATGGTAAAAAAGCCCTTTTTCCATTTGGCTTTGCTTTTCGCCTCTTTATCCTTGCCAAATGTAGTCTTTTGCCAAAGTTGGTCTGTTACTTATCCCAAACAATTCCCCGAAGTTTCCTGGCTTAAAACCCATCAACGGGCTTGCTTTGCGGTCGATGACAAGTCCATCGGCAAAGCAATGGATATAGGGGTGAATGTGGTGATTGGGGGCACCAATGCGGGGGGCCCAAACGGTTTTGCGGGTGGGCATTGGGTGTTAAACAAAAAAGGCGATGGCTTTGTCGCCGTGATCACCGGGGAGGCCATGACTCCTGAAAACATGGAGCGCATGAAACGCAATGTTCGTGAGGTTCACGCTCGTAAAGGTAAAGTCCTGGGCGAAGCCATTCGCATGAATATGACTCCCTGGGTTCAGGTGGAACATCCCGATTGGCAAGATTTGCCACAGCCTGATGGCAAGCCAATCAAGCCGGAAGAGCTTGGGAAAAACCATGTTTTGGGTTGCTGGAATTCCCCGTATGGAGATTTTTTTATCCGCTCGCAAGTGGCTTTGCTCAAAGCTTTTGATTTCGACGGGTACAACCTGGATGGCTTTGGCTGTTGGTCCCAGTGTTACTGTCCCTCATGCAAACAGGCTTACAAAGAGGATACGGGGCGGGACATTCCCCACGGTCTCGATGTCAATGATTCCAAATGGCGCCATTATGCCAAGTGGCGGTTGTGGCGATATACCGCTTTTGTCCAAAGGTGGACGCGGGCTCTAAAAGATGTTAAACCGGATTTCGTTGCCGCTCCCTGGACCACCGGCCCCGGGAGGTGGTGGCATTGGATGGGGGCGCCCGCCATTGAGGGTAGCGATGCCATGCATCGGGTATTGGATGCACCCTTTCTTGAATTGCTTTGGGACTTTCCGGCCGACCAGGGCAGCAATCTTTTGCCTGCCTTCACGGTTCGTTATTACCGGGGTTTGACAGGCGACCGGCCCGCTTGGGTATTGCCTTATATGTGCGAACAAGGGCAATTTGGAATGCAGGCACCCCCTGCGGAATGCGATCTTCGGAATATGACTGTCTTGACAAACGGTTGTCTGGCTGCCCAGGGAATATGGCAACAAAGCAATGAGGCAACCCTCAAAGGATTCAATGAACAGATCGCCGCATGCGAACCCTATACTTCCGGAGCAAAGTCACTCAAATGGGCGGCCATGTTTGTTGGCGAAAGTAGCCGGGTACTCTATGGCCTCAATGGCATCCGGAATGAGGTACCCCTCAAAAACTGGATGGGGAGCGGGGTGGATTCCGTCAAAATGGGCCAATCCCTTCCAGGCGAGCGTAGGATGCCCGCCCACATGGAATCAGCCGTCGGGGTCTTCCGTGCCATGATGGAAGACCACCTTCCCCTGGACATCCTTATTGAACCGGACCTCGAAAACCTGGCTACCCTGAAACAATATAAGGTCCTCATTCTCCCCAATTCTGCCTGCCTTAGCGAAAAAATGAATGAAACGGTTGCCCGTTTTGTAAAGGATGGGGGCGGGCTGGTTGCCATCCACGAAGCCTCCCTTGCGAATGAATTTGGGGATAGGCGCAAGGATTTCGGACTTGCAAAAATATTTGGGGTCCATTTCAAGGGAACCAGCGATCACACGGCAAGGTGGCCCAACTACCCCAATTGGGTCCAAATCGCTTTCAATATCCTCAAGCCTGAACATCCTATTGCAGATCATCCCCAAATGAAGAACAACATTCGGGAGGGAGACCGGGTGGAATTTATAGGCTGGATGACCAATGTAGAATTGGAAAAGGGTATCCAGAAAATTGGCAGGCGATTGGCGGCACCCGTCGAATGGCCATTTATTGCAATCAATGAAGCCAATCCAGGTCGGTCAGTCTACTTTGCCAATGACATTGGGCAGGCCTATTTCATAGCTCCGTATCATTATCAGGGCAAATTGATCAGCAATGCGGTGCGCTGGGCCGCCAGGGACTCTTCACCCTTTGAAATCAAGGCACCCATGGCGGTACAGGCCGCTTTTTACACACAAAACGAAGGCAAGCGCCACATCGTCCACTTGTTGAATGAGTTAAATAGCACGGCCAATCGGGCCTTGCCGGAAAACAATCCTTCCATGCGCATGGAGGTGATTGAAATTCACGATATCAAGGTAAAGGCCCAAAGCACTGGTTTTTCCAAAGCGTATTTGGTGCCCGGAAACCTTCCTTTGAAAATGAACAAAACAGGGAACGGTACAGAAGTGACGGTACCCAAAATCAGGACCCATGCCATGGTAATATTCGAGTAAGCTTTGATGGACCTATTATTCCATCCGGCCCTCACAGTGCCCCCTTAATTCCACGGGGTGACAAAATCAGGCGGGTTTAAGGACAATATACATCTCCAATAAAAGTTCCCGGACCTTTTTACCGATAAGGTCACGAACTTGCCGAAACTCCTTGGGGTTCATGTTCCGTGGATCGGGGATTTGCCAATCCAACCGCCGCTTGGCATGCACCAACGGGCATTCATCGCCACAACCCATGGTGACAGCAACCTCGAAATGCGTTCCGTTGTAGGAATCGAGCCCCTTGGAATGATGGGTGGTAAGGTCATATCCCAATTCTGCCATTGCCTCAATTGCTTTTGGATTGATACGGCCCGATGGGCGCGAGCCGGAACTGTGGGAATCGACCTGCTCCCCTCCCATCATTTGAGCAAACGCTTGGGCCATTTGGCTCCGGTTGGAATTTTCGATACAAACAAAGATTACTCTTGGGACCTGATTCACGGAATGGATTCTCCTGCATTAGCCTTTAGGCGGGGGTTATCCTTGAAAACACACCTTGCCACGAAAACCGCTCCCAAAGCTCCGGCAATGGGTCCTACAAAATAAATCCAGAGGAAATTCAAGTGACCGCTCACAAGTGCCGGGGCCAAGGACCTGGCCGGATTCATGGAAGCCCCACTGATTGGCCCGGCAAATAGGGCTTCCATGCCAATCATACCCCCGATAGCTGGCGCCAAAAGAGTGGCCGAATCCGGCGAATTGCAACAGCCAATTACGGAAATCATCAGGATGAAACCAAGGATGAATTCAAGAATTAGCGATTGCATTTCAGATCCGATGGGAACCGTGGCTCCAAGGGTCGGGTGAAAGGGAAAAAGGTACTTTAAAAGAAAACTTGCCAAAAGGGCTCCCGTCCCTTGGGCCAAAAGGTAGCCTGGGGCCCACAGGAGTTCCAATTTTCCCATTGCCACCATAGCAAGGCTAACCGCAGGATTAAAATGGCCTCCGGAAACCCAACCAAAAGATTGAATCATGACGAAAACGGAAAGGCCAAAAGTAAGGGCAATCCCTACCGGAGTAATGGCACCTTGGGTCAAATCATTAATGACGATCGCCCCTGTTCCGGCAAAAACAATGATAAAGGTGCCTATTCCTTCCGAAACCAAACGGTTCATCCAAGGTTCCTTTGGCAGCAAACCTGAGTGCGGTTGGAAAGGCTTCCCGGAGGCCCGGCTTGTTCGAAAAGGCAAAGGGCCTGATCAAGGAGGCTGGTTACACAAAGGTCGACAAGGCGATAATGAATATGAATGCCTTCACGCCGGGTGGCAACAATTCCAAGGTCATGCAACTTTGCCAATTGATTGGAAACAGCTTGTGGCCTTAGGCCCAATTGGGAAGCCAAATTTCCCTGGGATATTTCGCCTGTCAAGCAAAGCGCATGCAAAATTCGCAACCTGGTGTCGTTTGCCAATACTTTGAAAACAGTCGCAACGCCACCTGCCTGAACCCGGGTAAGGAGTGTGCGCTTCCTGATAGGGCACTTGGACTTCGGACCGGGAGACTTTATTATTGTCATTCTATTACACTAGTATGTGAAATGATGAAATCAAGTCTTTCAAAGGTATTCCTTGACAGGATTCCTGCATCGACCCCAAAGCAGGACCAGGATTCTGCAGAAAAAACAGTTTCCAAAATGGGGTAAATCCCCGACATGGTCCATCGGTGACCTCTTTACCCTATCCTATCTGCAACCCTTCCACTGGATTGGAGTCATGGCCATGAGACGATTCCTTACTCTCTTTTTTTGGCTGGCTTTGGCCGAAGTTCATGGTGCCCCACCCGATATTGTTCTTTTTTTGGCGGATGATCAAGGATGGGGTGATTTGGGATTTCACGGCAACTCCAACCTCAAAACCCCTCACATTGAATCTCTGGCCCGAAATGGTGCCAGCCTGAATTCCTTTTTTGTTTGTCCCGTTTGTGCCCCCACCCGTGCCGAACTTCTCACAGGCCGGTACCATTCCCGATGTGGCGTTCGCGATGTGTCCATGGGTGGCGAGCGGCTCAACCTGGATGAGCGAACCTTGGCGGATGTTTTGAAAAATGCCGGCTATGCCACAGGGCTTTTCGGGAAATGGCACAACGGAACCCAGTGGCCCTACCACCCCCTGGCCCGAGGGTTCGATTCTTTTTACGGGTTCACCTCCGGTCACTGGGGAACATATTTCGATGCCCCTATGGACCTGGACGGCAAGCCTGCAATGGGTAAGGGGTTCATGACGGATGACATTACCAATCATGCGATGGAATTCATGGAACAAAAGGCCAAGGCATCCAAGCCCTTTTTCTGCATGGTTGCTTTTAATACGCCCCATTCCCCCATGCAGGTCCCTGACCCGTATTGGGAGCGATTCAAAAAACGACCACTGATTCAAAAAGGGGGGCCCCTCGAGGATGAGAATTTCACTCGGGCAGCCTTGGCAATGGTCGAAAATATCGACGACAATGTAGGTAGGGTTTTGGCTAAATTGGACACCATGAACCGGACCCGGGACACCATCGTGGTTTATTCAAGTGATAATGGTCCAAATAGTAATCGCTTCAATGGTCCCTGGAAAGGGAGAAAAGGATCGGTGGATGAAGGAGGGGTTCGCTCGCCCTGTTTTATCCAATATCCCGCCAGGATTAAGGCCGGGACCAGTGTCGGTTACATCACCGGAGCTATTGACATCCTCCCCACCCTTACCGCTTTGGCAGGGGCATCGCTTGCGGGAACCAAACCCCTTGACGGGACCAATTTGTCCAGCCTGCTGGAAGGCCATCAACCCCGTTGGCCCCATCGAACCCTATTCAGTCACTGGGTGGGAAATGTGGGAGCAAGAACAAATACTTTTCGCCTGGATGCAGAGGGCAAGCTATTTGACATGGTTACTGATCCCGGACAGACCAGGGATGTATCCACCCTCCATTCCCAGGAATCAATAAATCTCCAAAAGGCAGTTTCGGTATGGAAGGAAAGGGTGGGGATTCCCATGCCAAAAGACGATCGGCCATTCCCCGCCGGGTACCATGAAATGCCCAATACCCTTTTTCCAGCCCGGGATGGGAAATCCAAGGGAGGCATCGTCCGTAGTGCGGCGGCCCCAAACGATTCGTTTTTTCGCCATTGGACCAAGCTTACGGATACCATCCAATGGGATGTTTTGGTAGCTGCGCCTGGAAAATACGAGGCTGTGCTACATTTGACGATGAAGCCTGAGGACCGAGGGGCCAAGGTGCAGCTTTCCATGGGAAATCAAACCCTGGCGTCAGTCCTGAACCAACCTCACGACCCGGCCCTAATGGGGAGTGAAAAGGATCGGGTTCCCCGCCGGGGCGAATCGTACATCAAGGACTTTCGGCCCGTATCCCTTGGAACCCTCTTTTTGGACAAAGGCCGCGGCGACCTGGTACTTCGAGCCCTTGCTATTCCCGGAGCAGCCGTAGCGGAGGTTAAAGGACTGGAATTGCGACTCCTTCCCGAAAAAGGGAGCCATTGATTCCGTTTCCAGGGCTTGGGTATTTCAAAATCCAACCGGCTGGTTGTAGAATAGAATAACCTGCCATTTGCCCGAAACTCACGGTGCGCCTTTCCATGATCTGGATGCTCCTACTTTCTTTGGGTTGGCCCATTGATCCCCCCGTTGCCACTCCCATTCCCTTGCCGCCGGACCATGCCCGCCGCTTGGTCGAGGCGGGTCAACTTTTTGATTCAAAAATCGCTGCCCTCCTCCAAAAAAATTGCCTTAAATGCCATGGTGGTGAGAAAACCATGTCCGGGTTTGACCTTTCCACCCGGGAGGGTTTGTTGGCGGGGGGAGATAATGGCGCTGCGGTAATTCCCTTCGCTCCCAAAGAGAGTCGTCTACTTCGCTTGGTTCGACACACCGAAGAACCCTTTATGCCAGGTAAAGGCGAAAAACTGCCAGTTGAGGTCACGAATGCCCTTGTCAAATGGGTTGATTTGGGAGCAGCCTATTCCAAGCCCTTGACCGATAAACCCTTGAAGTCGAAAACATTAGTGGTGACACCAAAGGATCGAGCCTTTTGGTCGTTTGGCCCCATTCGGTCCACCAGGATACCCAGCCAAAAGGAGGGGTGGATCCAAAATCCCATTGACTCTTTTATCCTGGAAAAATTGGGGACGAACCTTTTGCAACCCAACCCACGAGCAACCAAAGAACTATTGGTTCGTCGTCTTTCCCTTGACTTGACAGGTTTGCCGCCTACCCCTGAAACCCTCGCCCGGATTTCCAAGGACAATCGTCCCACCGCCCTGAACGATTATGCCAAGGAATTGATGACAACCGTTGCCTATGGGGAACGCTGGGGACGCCATTGGCTTGATGTTGCCCGTTTTGCGGAAAGCCATGGCTATGAACAAGATTATGACCGTCCTCATGCTTGGCCCTACCGGGACTGGGTGATCCGGTCGATCCAAAACGATCTCCCCTATGACAAATTTGTAGCCTGGCAGATTGCAGGGGATGAACTTTCCCCAGGCGAAACCGATCCCTTTTTGGCGACTGGGTTTCTGGGTGCAGGGGTCCATGCCACCCAAATCACCAAAAACCAGGTGGAGAAAGAACGCTACGACGAACTCGACGATATCGTCCGGACCATTGGTGCAGGAATGCTTGGATTGAGCATCAATTGCGCCCGTTGCCATGATCACAAATATGATCCTGTTCCGATGGCGGATTACTACCGTTTGTTGTCCACCTTTACCAAAACGGTACGAAGCGATCAGGAATTACCCCTTGCCGATCCCCAATTTCCCCAGCGGTTGGCGGCTTGGGAAAAGGCCAAAAGGGAGGCGACCACCGACCTTTCCAGCTTTGATCGGACCAACGGTCCAAAGGCCTTGGAAAAATGGAAGGCCCGGGCTTTGACGGACAAACGGGCACCGGGCTGGTCGGATGTGACACCTACCACAGCCCAATCCCTTAATGGTGCAACCCTTGCCATACAGGCAAACGGCAAAGTTCAATCGCAAGGGAAAAACCCGGCCGAGGACACCTATACTCTTCAGGTGACAACCACGCTTGAGAAAATCCGCCAGGTTCGTGTCGAGGTGTTTGCGGACAAAGCCTTGGTGGGAGGTGGACCGGGCCGGGCGAGCAATGGCAATTTTTCCCTGACCAATCTCAAGGTTTCCGCTTTTCCCTTAAAACCCCTTCCCAATGTGCGTTATCGGGGAGTGGTATTAAAGCTTGTCAAACCCAGAGCAACCTTTGAGCAAAAGGGTTTGCCCCTCGCAAGTGCAACGGACAGCGATCCGAAGTCGGGTTGGGCAATCGACCCGGAATTTGGCAAGGACCATGTTGGGGCCTTTGAAGTCCAGGATCCACCCGATTTCCCCGGAGGCACAAAGCTTGAAATTGTCCTCGAATTCAAAACCAATACGAGCCACACCTTTGGGACATTCCGCCTTGGCCTTTCTGACCATGACTCCCCGCATGGCCTAAAGGAGGCTGGCCTTCCCACCGGTGCCAGGGAGCTGCTCTTGGGTAAATCCATTGATAAAACAACCGAGGCTTCTCTGGTTGAGTGGCTGTTGTCACAAGATTCAAACCGGAAATTGTTGGTATCCAGGATCCAGGAAGTGGAAAAATCAAAGCCGGTCGTCAAAACCGTTAAGGCATTGGTTTGTAGTGAGGGAATCCCGGCCATTCGACTCCATACCCAAGGAGGAGATTTTCTCGAAGAAACCCACTTTTTAAAGAGGGGAGATCCCAACCAAAAAGGCGAGGTGGCAACCCAGGGATTCCTCCAGGTGCTTACTGCCTTAGGCAAAGAATCCTCGCATTGGCAAAAGCCCATGCCCATGGGTTCCAAAACAAAAGGGCAACGGGCCAATTTGGCCAGGTGGTTGACCGATGAAAAAGAGGGAGCCGGAGGCCTGCTGGCAAGGGTGGTGGTCAACCGCCTTTGGCACCATCATTTCGGCCGGGGTATTGTCCCCACCGTCAACGATTTTGGTTTTCAGGGGGACCGACCTTCCCACCCTGAACTCCTGGAATGGCTGGCGGGGGAATTGATCCGCTCGGGTTGGAGCCTCAGGCATATCCACTTGTTGATCGTTTCGAGTGCAACATACCAACAGACGGGCACCTCCGATGTTGCGAGGAAAAAAGTCGATCCAACCAATGTTTTGCTTTGGCGTTTTGCCCCAAGGCGCCTGGAAGCCGAGGTTGTACGCGATTCCATGTTGGCGGTATCCGGGCGACTGGACCCTGTGCCGTTTGGTGCCGGAACCATGGACCCCAACCACCGCCGTCGTTCCATATATTTCTTCCTCAAAAGGAGTGCCTTGCCCTCGGACTTGATGGTTTTCGACGCTCCTGATACCCTCCAAATTGCTGAAGCAAGGGCTGTTACCACGGTTGCTCCCCAAGCATTATTTTTGCTCAATGGGCGAATGGCCAGGGAATGTGCAGCAGATATTGGCAAAACATTGGGATTCAAACCAAAGGCCAACACCGAGTTTGTTAATGCCACCTATTTGCGAGTCCTGGGTCGATTGCCCAGTAAAACAGAAACGGCTACTGCGATCGAATTTCTTGCCAACCAGGAAAAGGCACTTGCCACAGAGGGTGTCAAGGAGGCAGCCTTGGTTTCCCGGACCGACTTTGCCCATACCTTATTGCAACTCAACGAGTTTCTCTTTCTCCCTTAGGAACAACGAGATGAAAGATTCGACCCATCATTTCCTGAAACCTCTTGGCAACCGGCGGGCGTTCCTGGCCAAGGCGGGCGGCTTGGGAACAATTGCTTTGGCCGATATTCTCCGGGCGGCCGATTCCGATCCATCCACCCAAATGGACGCATCCCGGCTGGATCCTCTTGCCCCGCACAAGGGTCATTTTCCTGGAAAGGCAAATGCTGTCATTTGGCTCTTCATGAATGGCGGCCCTAGCCAAGTAGATACCTGGGATTATAAACCGGTCCTTCAGAAAAAGGATGGGGTGAAGTTGGACAACTTTGACAACAACACCGGTTTTTTTACAGACCAGGTTGGTCCGCTGATGAAATCCCCATTCAAGTGGGCCAAACAGGGGCAATCCGGAACTTGGGTTCCCGAAATATTCCCCAATATTTCCAGGCATGTTGATGACATTGCCTTTGTTCATTCTTGTCACACCGAAACCAATAATCATTCTCCTGCCCTATTTCAGATAAACACGGGATACAGCCGTATGGGCTACCCTTGTGTAGGGTCGTGGGTAACCTATGGCCTTGGCAGCGAGGCACGCAATCTCCCCTCGTTTGTGGTGATGTATGATACCCTGGGTCGTGGCCTTCCCAAGGGTCATGCCGCCAATTGGAGTGCCGGTTTTTTGCCCGGCATTTTCCAGGGAACTGCCCTCAACCCCAAGGGACAACCCATCGAAAATCTGGCCCCGCCGACCGGGGTAAGTACCTCCTCCCAAGCCAGGCAACTTGACCTTTTACGCAAACTCAATCAGGAACACCTGGATCAAAATGCGGACGAACCCGGATTTGCGGCCCGGATTCAAAGCTATGAACTTGCCTACCGAATGCAGATGGCTGCCCCGGAGGCATTTGATGTCAGCCGGGAAACCAAAGCCGTTCAGGAACTGTACGGCATTGACAGCCCCCGTTGCGGGCATTTCGCAAAACAGTGCCTTTTGGCAAGGCGTTTGGTGGAACGGGGGGTTCGTCATATCCAGATTTTCTCGGGAGGCATGGAAAACGAACGAAGTTGGGATGGCCACACAAACATTGCGGACAACCACCGCCAGTTTGCCGGGGAGACGGATCAACCCACGGCAGCCCTTTTAAGCGATCTGAAAAGTCGTGGTTTGCTCGATTCCACTTTGGTCATTTGGGGTGGGGAATTTGGCCGCCTTCCCGTCGCCCAACGCCCCAAGGAAGGGAGCCAAACGGGCCGCGACCACAACCCCCACGCTTTCACTACCTGGTTTGCCGGAGGGGGGACAAGAGGTGGGGTCCACTACGGGGAGACGGATGAAATCGGCCATAAGGCGGCGGTAAACAAGGCCTCGGTGAATGACCTTCATGCCACCATTCTTCATACTTTGGGACTCGATCACAAAAAACTCACCTTCCGCTACAACGGTAGGCAATTTCGCCTGACCGATGTTGCAGGAGATCCCATTCTTCCCATTTTGACCTAATGGTTGCCAAGATGGTTTTTTGAAAACCTCCCTGCACCTGAAACAGCCTTGGCATAACTTCTTTGCTGTTTAGTATTACCCAATTTGTATACGGCCACTGATAAAGTGGTCCACATTTCATGGACTCTGAGTTAAGGGAATCCGGATTGGGTAAGAACTCCGGGATTCCTGACCAAACCCTTCTGGCTTGGTGTTTCCGGGTTGAACTCAATTCTTATCACTGAGTGATTGCCGGTTCAAAACCAACTTTTTCCGGATGCTGATGTCCATGTTGGCTCACAATCTTTTTGCAGGAATGAGGAACGGAATCCGGATTCCAGATGACGAGACTACCCGGTATCCAATCCCCCCCGGGAGGCCCTCAGGGGTGCAGGCCGGACAAAAATTCAAAGGGAAAGGCGAAAGCAGGATCCGCTTGGCAGGGCGCATCCCCAAACATGGCGGGAAAAGTTTATCAAAGTTGCTGGGGAAGTGATTTCCTCAAGTCGGAGGATTGTAATCCGGATAGCAGCGAATTGGCCCTATCCGAATTTGTTCAAAAGAACCTCCCAATCGATATTGTCGTTTGGCTGACCTGGCTCCATTCAATTTTATAATCCTTCCTGCCCCCCCCGGGGGGGAAGGGGGAGATTTGGAAATGGAAGAGGATTCAACCAAATTTTGACCCATTTAAAGAGTTGGTTTGGGTATAAATTGGCCGGAAAAGGAAACCAGGATGGTTTTTGCAGAAGTCATGCATAATCCGGGCTAATGGGGAAAGTTAATTGTCGCCGAACACGAGGCGAAGCAGGATCCCGAAGTTATGATCCAGGCAACCCGGAGACATCTCCCAGGATGACTGGTTCGAGGGAAGGTGCCCGTATTTTGACATTTTCCCCTTGACTGTATTGCAATATGCAATACAATTCGGGAAAGGAGTCCTGTAATGCTTGAACGCTCGAAAACGAACGCAACTGCCAGCCCACTGATGGTTCGGCTTGATGTGGAAAGCAAACAAGCTCTCACCGCGGCCGCTCTTTTGAGGCGGATAAGCATCAGCGACTATGTCCGAACCGTGACCGTGGTCCAAGCACGCCGCGAAGTTGCCAGCGCTCGCGAGCAGACGATTCTGCTCAGTACTGATGAACAACTGGCCTTCTGGCAGGCTCTAAATGCCCCCAAGAAGCTCACTTTTGCCCAAAAACGGTTGGGAGCCACCATGCGGGGCGCAAAATGATCGGGGTGATGTTTCCCGCAGGCTTCGTCCTCGAATCGCTTCAGCGAAGCCATCCGCGCTCTGTGTTTGACTGTGGCCAAAGTGAAGTCAACGACTGGCTGCGAACCAAGGCGCTCCAGAATCAGCAGAAGCGACTCTCCGCCACAAAGGTCCTCCTCGATCAAGAGGGTAGCATCGCGGGCTTTTTCACCCTGGCTACTGGACAGGTCGATTTCGGAAACCTCCCGTCGGAACTCGCTCGCAAGCTGCCACGGCGAGCGCTTCCCGTGGCGATTCTGGCGTGGCTGGGTGTGAGTAAGGCGCACCAAGGCCAGAAACTAGAAGATCTGCTGCTAGCCCAGGCGTTGCGAGATTGTCACACGGCAGGCCAGACCTTTGCATTTGTCGCAGTCATTCTGGACTGTGTCGATGAGCGAGCCAAGGCGTTCTACCGTCGGTGGGACTTCGCCGAATTACCCGGCAGTCCGTTCCGTCTGTTTCTGAGTTCGAAGACCCTGTCTGCCATGATGAATCCCTAACCCAAGTTACGCAGTTGGAGTGTTTTTTTACGATTTTTTGGCCTATTTTGGGACCAGGATTGGTGTTTTTCCGGGTGTTTTGGAGTATGTCGAGTTCAAAACGGCATGTAGTCCCGACCTAACCGTTTGATATAGGCCGCATTTTGTGAGATTTTGCCATTTGAGGTTGCAATTGTCGCCAATACGCTGGAGGAGGTTAGTATTCCCGACTTTGGCCGGCGGATTTGACCTATTCCCGGTAAAAACAGGGTTACCATGTTCCGAGCTGCGAAACTTGGGTTAAAGGCCGAAGGCCTATGTAGGGCGGTTTGAATTGTTGAAGGGTTCCACCAAAATCACCTATAATTCTGAAGACTCGTGAATGAATACTCCCTTTCCAAAGGTTCCATCATGTACCGATCCGGCTTGTTTTTTCTTTCATCCGTTTTAGCCCTCCCTTGTGGGAGTGCCCAAACACCCACACCAGAAAAACCCTTTATCGCCAGGGCTTTGACCCAACCCGGTGAATTTACTTTGGGTATTGAGGGGCCCAATTGCGATTCCGATGGCAACATTTTTGCTGTTAACTTTGCCAAGCAACAGACCATCGGCAAGGTAGCCCCCCTTGGAAAAGGGGAAACATTTGTGACCCTCCCAGGCAAAAGCACGGGAAATGGCATCGTCTTTGACCGTAAGGGAATGATGTTTGTAGCCGATTATGTGGAACATAAAGTATGGCGCATTGATCCCAAAACCAAAGCCATGACCGTCTTTGCCCATGAACCCAAAATGAGCCAACCCAATGATTTGGCACTAGCCCCTGATGGAACCCTTTATGCCAGTGATCCGGATTGGGCTGCCTCCACAGGTCGAATCTGGAAAATGGATACCCAGGGAAAGGTATCCCTCGTGGCTTCGGATATTGGAACATGCAACGGTATCGAGGTCAGCCCGGGGGGAAAATGGCTTTATGTAAACGAATCTGTCCAACGCAATGTCTGGAAATTTCCCATTCAAAACAATGGTACGCTTGGAGAAAAACAACTCATCAAACAGTTTCCCAATTTCGGCTTTGACGGAATGCGGTGTGATCTGTTGGGCAATCTTTACATTACCCGCTATGGCAAAGGGACGGTGGTAATCATGACCCCCGAGGGGAGGGAATTGCAGGAAATATCCTTGCCCGGAAAAAAACCGAGCAACCTTTGCTTTGGTGGTCCTGATGGAAAAACGGTTTATGTCACCGAGGTGGAGAACACGCAACTTTTGCAATTTCGGGTGGAGGTTCCCGGCCTTTCCTGGATGCGCTTTCAGGAGGCTACCCGACATCCCTAACCCCAATGCGCCTACTTTGATTGGGTAAACCTGTTATACCCGGGGGTTTCTGTTCGAACAGAGTAGAGAAAGCCTCCCCCTGTGACAAAAAGGGTTCGGAAATCCGATCCGCCAAAGGCACAATTGGTGACCTCATCGGTTGGAATGGGAAGCACCGAGATTAGGCGTTGTTCCGCATTTTTCCGGGGATCGAGGACATATATTCCCCCTTTGATCAGGTCAGGCTCAAAGGGTGGGTTAGGTTTATTGAGGCCACCGGCGACATACAGTATCCCATTAGTATCCTGTTTTAATCCATCGGGGCCTCTTCCCTGTTTCCAATCATGGACAAGCTCCCGTTTTCCGGCGTCCACCGAACCATCCGCTCTAAGTGGAAAGCGCCAAAGCTTTCTCGCCCCGCCCAGGGTGTCGTTATTGTTGTCGGCCACAAATAACCATTTCCCATCCAGGCTGACTAGGACCCCATTGGCCCGTTCCACTTCGCGGCCAAGAACCCGAGTCACTTTGCCATCAGGGTCCAACCGGTAAACCCCTTCCACGGTGTTACCCTCATTGTCCCGAAGCTGCATATCCGCTTTGTCACCGTATCTGGGATCGGAGAAATACAAGCGACCCTTTTCGTCAAAACAGAGGTCGTTTGGGGTGTTGAATTTCTTTCCCTCAAACCGATCGGCCAGGACGGTAATCGCTTTGGTTTTGGGATGAATCCGTATCACCCGCCGTTGTTCCGGTTGACAAGCGAAAAGTTCCCCATCCGGGCCAAAGGCAAGGCCATTAGTTCCCGCCCCCAATAAAAACAGGGACGATTTTCCTTCCGGAGAAAGCTGATGAATTCCCTTGTTTCCGCTGCTCAAAAGGCCCAAATCCTGATGCCAGGCCGGTCCTTCTCCCCCGGACCCTGGGGAGCCAACCACCCGGGGTCGGCCCTCCCCAAAGGGTAATGCCTGGTTTATTAAAAGTATGCGTTCACGGGTTTTAGTGCTAAACGGGTATAGGAATAGTAGCCAGGGTCCCGATTTTCTCAACCCTGTAGTGGGATGAGTCGAGGTGAGGGAAGCTTTTTCCTGAAGGATTCGATGCATGATCTGATGTATTCGA
>SXGR01103867.1_pt1 | contig 24093 bp, 19 predicted proteins | sample 3174711 | NCBI WGS metagenome assembly SXGR01 (sample SAMN11356860, study PRJNA531348) | freshwater metagenome | isolation source: freshwater sample F1-60 | place: China: Fuxian Lake, Yuxi | collected 2017-12-25 | reverse complement strand
TTACATCTGGTTCGGGGCCATTGAACATCCCCTCACGATGCGGTTGATGTTAGCCTACGGTGCGGATGGCGTGATGGTGGACGATCTGGCGGCATTGGCAGAAGTGCTGGGGCGGTAAAACCAAAGCCATGCGGCGGAGCATAGGCAGGCGTGGTCCGGTTGCTGGCTGAATGAACTCAATGCCCCGCTTTAGTGCCTATTTGTAAGAGTTGTGTATTTTGTATCTGCTTACTGGATAAAAATATTCTTGTTAGCGAATTAGATTTGTTTTTGACCATTGGACCATTGTTATGGCGAAAGCTTAATCAAAGTAGAACTTGACAAGTGCGAGATTAGTGCACATAATTGCGACTTAGGGTCTATAGATCTTGCTATCAGATTATTTACAGGTTGAAAAGTAGACTACACTCATATTTGCAATCTCTTGCTTTAAAATTTTTTTACAAGCGGTTTTCTACAAACTCGGTATTCCGTTGTTGAAGCTGGAAAAGGCGAATGGTTTCCTAGGGGTTTTGGCAATGCTGCGACTGCCCCAGCTTATAGCTCCGACGGACCAAAGGGGACATTCAGGCCAATACTAAGCTGGTGAAGCAGAATATGGAACAGATCGTGAAAGACTAAGGTTCCTGTTCCGAAAAATGGTAAACTGAAGGTGTTTCCGACCAACAATAATAATGACTCTAGGGTTTTCAAAAATACATAAAAATTCCCCCGCCACTCACTGCGGACTCGGACTGCAGTGGGTGCACTAGGGCTTTCAAGCCCCGTTTTCATCGCCGAGATCGACTTTACTGCAGCGTGCTAAAGCCGATTGATAACAACCCTAACTGCGCAGATTCCGTGACAGAATTCCAAGTTAGGTCTTACCTCCCTAAAAAGTCGCGTTTTCCGCAGTATTCCATATGTCAACAAACATCCTAAAGCAAATCCAAGTAATTTCCGGAGCTCCGGAAAAATACAATACAGAAGTACTCGTTCTCTTTCGATTTGAAGGTGAAGCAAACTTAAACCTGCAAGAAAGTGTACTTGATGAAAAAAGTAACAGGCAGATCAAACGTTCTATCAGAAATGGTGATTTCAAAGGGAGGGCAAACGAAACCCTCATGCTGTACCCAGGTGACGAAATACGGCCAGACAGATTGCTTCTCGTTGGTCTAGGAAAACCCGCGCACTATTCTCTTGAAACAACCAGATTAGTTGCGGCGACAGTGGCTCGGAAATTGCAGAAAATGGAACTTCAAGATTTCACCATTTTTCTACCCGCGCTCTTCCGTGAAAATACGGACGCTTTTTCGATAGTCAGGGAATTCGTGGTTGGAACACAGCTGTCACTGTATAAGTTTACTGAGCTGAAAAGCAAGCGAGAAAAGACCAAGACGCTTGAGGCGGTGTATTTATTGACTGACTCACAACAAGATCTGGAGAAACTCCAGCAAGCTGTCGAGGTTGGAAAAAATATCGCAAGGGGAGTATATCTGACACGCGACTTAGTCAACTGGCCGTCGAACTTTGCCACGCCTAGCTTTTTGGCTGACCAAGCTGAAACATTGGCAAAAAGTCTTAATCTTAAGGTCGAAGTGTTTAGTGAAGAAAAAATCGCTTCGCTGGGGATGGGTGCATTTTGCGGCGTAACTAGGGGCACTGACGAGCCGGCAAAATTCATCATCTTGGAACACAATTCGGAGAAGCTGGACCTAGAAACTATCGTTTTAATCGGAAAGGGGGTGACCTTTGACAGCGGCGGTATTTCCATCAAACCTGCAGAAGGTATGGAACGCATGAAGAGCGACATGGGAGGCGCAGCAGCTGTTATGGGTGCCATGATGTCGGCCGCCCTACTTGAGATTCCGCTTCACGTTGTTGCTCTCATTCCTGCAACAGAAAACATGCTGAGTGGAAAATCTTACAAGCCAGCTGACGTTGTCAAGGCCATGAATGGCAAGACAATAGAAGTTATAAGCACTGATGCCGAAGGGCGCTTGTTGCTTGCCGATGCCCTATGCTTTGCGGCTCAATATGGCGCTAAGGCTGTGATAGACATTGCTACGTTAACCGGAGCTCGCACAATTGCATTAGGAGATTATGCCATTGGTTTGTTCAGCAACAGTGTACCACTTGCCCGAAAATTGGAGTTTGCAGGCCAGATAACGTTTGAAAGGGTTTGGCAGCTCCCTCTTTTTGATGAGTATAAAAAAGTTCTCGAAAGCTATGTCGCGGATATAAAACATTCGGGCGGCAAGTCGGGCGGTGCAATTGTGGCCGCAAAGTTTTTGCAGGAGTTTGTTGATGGGTATGACTGGGCCCACCTAGATATTGCCGGGCTCGTCTCCGATGAAAAGAATGAATTCTATACGCCGGGGTGGGCAACCGGCATTGGTTGTCGGTTACTAATCCAATTCCTGTCAGATTGGGCTAGCTAGCTGTGAGTTTTCAATAAGACGTCCATTGGGGGTAGGGTGGGAAGGCTGGCGTTAGCAGCTACCGACACCTCAGGAGCCCCCTAATGAGAATCCATAAGAATTCCCAGTTGACTCCGCTGCGACGAGGAAAGGTGGGTCGGTCGGACATCGAGTCGCGTCTGATAACCGCCGAGGCGGTACGCGTCTTTGGCAGGGTGCCATGATTGTAGTGCGCGGGGTTGGGCGCTACAGGAAGGAGGGGCGTCAAGGCATGCTCGACTGGACATCAGAACGCTGGCGCTGCTATTAGGTAGTCCATCGCGTCAGCTGGAACCGCACGGGGCAGTCCAATCGGCGGTGGGTGCGTCGGCAATATGTTCATGTCTGGATCGATAATGCCTCCCGTGTCAATTTCACCGATATCTTCCCCGACCACAAGGCATCAAGTGCCGGCGCCTGCCCCCAGACGCAGTTACCCATTACAACCGCCTCGGGGTCATCGTCACCCGCACTATGGCCAATAATGGCAGATGGTGCAAAGCTTTTGCCTTCCGCGAGGCCTTCAAGCACCTTTTCCGGCACCATATTCGCGCTAGACTAATCTCCCCAAGGACCAATGGCAAAGCTGTACGCTTCATCAAGACCAGCCTCACGGAATGGGCCTATGACTGAGCCTATACCTCCTCTGGCAAGCGGGTCGCGGAACTCTCAACATGGACCCATCTGTACAACTGAGGAGGTTGCACAGCTATGTTTCAGTTATTGTGCTTTACAGCCTTTAGCTGTTTGCCATTTTCGTACTTTGGTCCAAAGCATTATTTGATTTGTCTCCCAGCGTTGGATTGTTCACAAGTTCCCACATGCTCGTGGAAATTGCCTTCAATTAGATGATATGCCGCGAATGTTGAACTTTACGAAGAGATGGAGTGCACTCAGAAAGTAACAAATTAGTCTTAACCAATAAGTGCTTTCAAAAACCAGAGTCTAGATTAAGTGTTGGAAGATATACTCTGGCACACAAGACAATTCGGTTGTAGAGATCCATGGAGGTGACGCCGCGGTTCGTGCAGGTGGCGTCTCGCAGCCGGGACTTGGTGATGCAGAGGAAATCTGTCCCAAGCTCGTGGCAGCGGCGGCTGAGCCACCAGGGGGTCTCCGTTTCTTCGGTAGGGACCGGAATAGAGGAGAAGTTCGGTAGATGCTCGTTGCCAGCGTAGACTGCGGGCGCGCCGCTCTGCGAGTGCAAATAGAAACATCAGTAATAGCTTGCCTACGACTGACCAAACTAAATCGCGCTTCCCCGCGCCGACGCTGGCTGATTTACCCGCTATCAGACTTGAGATAGTTTATTAACTTGACCGCGCACAGCCCTCGCACATCCTGCTAACAGTGAGTGGCGCGTAAAAGTGCCTCTCAGTCTGGTGAATATTGTCGAGCATGTTCCATATCTCTCCTCGATAGCTGTCAAAGTAGCTGCGAAGATAGTGGCAACAACTCTCAGTAATCCGCTCGTTCTGGCGGCCAACGGTGCTGGCAGAGTGCGGGCTGATCATGACTTACGGTAAGTTGCAGAGCGGGCTCGCCGCCGGCAGCTTCTTGATGGCGGCGACGTCGATCGGAGCGAAGCCGAAATTTCCCGCGCGCAATTCCGCGATCGTTGCGGCCTGGTATACGCATTGGCCGCGGCGGATAAGACGAATGATGCACCGGACCTAATGACATTAGAAGCGCGGGCATCGAGCATATTCTTGATCCCACGTGGGCATCGCGGATCGCAGCTAGCTCGGTTCTGCGCCAGAGGCCCCGGCAGCGAGTGAGCCACATGGCGAGTAAGCGTCAGCTGATTCAGGTCCACCCTCGCGCGCGATCGGAATGTGGTGAGAAACGCTGTCCCTCAGAGATTTCACCGCACATATTCATCGTATCCTGGAGTAATTGTGGCAGCTATACCTTGCCTTAGCCAAATGCAGGAGATGCGAAAGGGCGCTTCTTCCGGAATGCGCGCTGAGTGAGGTCTTTCCCAAAGCGCCGCCCCCACAAGCGGCTTCCCACCCCAGCCCGTAGTCCCGGCGAGCTATCCGAAGCAGGCGTCTTCAGCGTGTTGAACAGCCTCGCGACCAAAACTGCCGCACATGTGGCCTTCCGACATCGGCGTGCATCACCCCAGCACCACCGCCAGCCCCCTCCCCCTCCGCACCGCGAATTGCAGCTAACACGAGCGAACTCGAAACTTACAAAACGGTACCTATCATGATCGCTAGGGATCTCGAGTTGCGCCTCTACAGCAGGGGTGCACTCGGTTATTCCCAAAGTCTGCGTCAGGACCTCAATACAACCGCACCGTATTCAACACATTCCGCATCGGCTTCCCGTTTATAAAACGGTCTAGGTTATCCAAGAAAATTTCCGTGATCTTCTCATTCTCCGTGTCCGCCGTGCTGGCCGAGTGCGGGCAAATGATCACATTCGGCATCTCCCACAGCGGACTACCCGACGGTAGTGGCTCGGTTGCAAACACGTCTAGTGATGCCCCACGCAGGTGGCCCGATTTCAGCGCCCGAATCAGTACCTGTTCGTCGATCACCGCCCCGCGCGCGATATTAATCAGCACGCTTCCCGGCTTCATCAGCCCGATCTGCCGCTCTCCCATCATCTGATCGGTCTCAGGAGTGTGCGGTACGCTTAACACAACATAATCTGCCTGCGTCAGCAGCTCCTCCAACCGCTCGCTCGGGAAGAGCGCGTCCACGGGTACCAATTCGGGATCGACACCCTCCATCGTACGTTTCGTAGCGATCACGCGCATACCCGTACAACGGCCTAGCCGCGCCACCTCGGTACCCACGCGCCCCAAACCGACAACCGCCAGGGTGCTTCCGCGCAGCTCCTTCGCGCAAAAGCGCGCCCAATGCTTCTTTTGTTTCTCTTCTGCGATGTGCAGCGCCATCTTGGCGAACATCAGCATCGACATCAGGCAATATTCCGCCAGCGCCGTCGCATGGACGCCGCTCGCTGTCGTAAAAACCACCCCTCGATCTGACAGCCCAAAATTTGCGACAAATTGGCCGATGCCCGCGCTTGTCGCCTGCACCCACTTGAGCTTTGGTGCGACCTCCAAGAGGTCACCGCGGTGCGTCGGATCGAAATCGAAAAGAATATCCGCCTCTGCCAGCAGCGACTTCCAATGCGCCTCCTCCTCAGCCAGCCGCTTCACCGGTGCACCGTGGTCGGCGATAAAACGGGGCTTTCCAATCAAGCTCGGCTCATACAGCACCCGCACACGCGGATTTATGCTACGTATCCGCTCCACGTACTCCGGCTCCAGATACGAGGCAATCAGGATCGTCAACGTCTCCGGCATGCGAACTCTACCCTTGCTTCTGGTTTCGTCGTGTGGTTTAGGCAAAACTATCCGCTGCGATCTTCCAGCCAGCGAATGACTTCAGGAAACGGGTGACGCTTGCGCGGCGGAACTCGCGCTTCGCCGGGCCCCTGCGGGAATAGCTCGCCCGCCTCCATCGGAAGCACGTAGCCCCCCTTCACCACCTGCGTCACATTCCCCATCGCACGAATGTCCGTCAGCGGATCGCCTCGCACAATCGTTAAATCCGCCATCTTGCCGGCCTCGATTGTGCCGTAATTGTCCGCAATCCCGAATGCGTCCGCGCAGTTGCGCGTAGCCGCCAGCAGCGCATCCTCTGTGGAAAGCCCGGCCTGCACCATTAACTCCAGGCCAAGCGCATAATCGCCAAACTCCTGTATTGCGTCCGTCCCCATCAGAAAACGTCGCGCGCCAAGCGCATACATCTTCCCCGTTGCGTAAAGCTGCCCCTCCTGCTTCCACTCGAAGTAGCGCAGCGTTTCCGCCTCCCCCGCGCTCAACGGACGAACCTCGCGCAGCTTCCGTAGCTCCTCCATTTTCCGATAGCCCGTCTGAATAGTTGGACTCAGCCACACATCGCTCTCCACGATCCGATTAAAAATCTCACGATGATACTGCCGCGTATCGTTCAACTCCACAAACTCGTAATGCTCTATGCAATCAAACCCCGCATCTAGCGCATTTACAACCGACTCTGTGGCGATCACATGAATCGTAGTAGTCTTGCCAAGCCGGTGCGCCTCGTCGACAATGGCTCGCAACTCCTCGATTGTATACGACGCTCGCCGGTTGTCAGTTATGTATGTCCCGCCGCCCGCCCCCATCACCTTGATGAAGTCCGCGCCCTCCTTCACCATCTGCCGCACGGCCTTGCGGCACTCCTCTGGCCCATCCGCTTCCTGGTTGCAGAAGTAGAAGTGTCCGCCCGTTATCGTAATGCTGCGCCCGCTCGCGTGTACAGTCGGGAAGCCCTTGAACAGCTCGGCGCTTACCCCTTCTTTCAGGTCGAAGGTAATCCGGTTACGCGCACCAGCATCGCGCATCGTGGTCACGCCGCCCCGAAACTCGTGCAAATATCCGTTCCGTACGCAGCGCATCAGCATTAGTGCGTCGCTGTCCTGCTCGTTCACGTGGTGATACGACTTTGGCCCCTGCATCCGCGCGCCTGTGCCGTACATCAAGTGCACGTGCGAATCCATCAGCCCGGGCAGAATTGTCCCATCCGAAATATCAATCACCCTGACGTTCGGCGGTAGCGGTGGCTCCTCCCGCCCATAGACCGCACTAATGCGATCCCCTGCCACCCATACGCTTGCCCCGTCCACATAACTCCTCCCAGCCCCGTCGAACAAACGTGGCGCACGCAGGATCAAAGTTAATTCATCCATATTAGCCCCCATTCCAGCTACGAGTGAAAATTACTAGTGTTTCCAAAATGTCATCAATACGGTGCCCACTTCCGCCAGTAACGACTTCGGTATTTCTATCCCGCCGCCTTATCTCCGAAAACTCGATCAAGAAATCCACCATCTGTATAAGTGCCCTCTTAACCGTAAGATCCAGCGATTGATAAGAATAGGTCACACTGGCAAACCCTATGTTTTGAGCAGTTGCAGCCGCACTTCCCACTCGCAGCGTAGCCCGCCCAACTTAATTCAGCTCTGCGCCTTCTGATTTCCAGAAGGCTTATTATATTGTACCCGTATCTCTGCTGTTGTCAAGTACTATTTTATGGTGTCCGCCACCTAAACATTGACTGTTGCGGACTGATTACATCTGTGTATTATTCATAGAAGGATGATCCGCCCAACATTATCAGGTCGCGCACCTTTTTTTATACAAGTATTGGTTGTCCGCAACCCCTACCGCACCTTAAAAAGTTCTTAACCACACGGGTCCACGCTGCGCCGAGGGTGCTATTTCTCCAGCACAGGATTACTACTCTGACGTCTGGTCAAACTCTTTGTCTAGAATAGGTCTGTACCCGCACTCGTATTGTGCAACAACCGATCATGTCCGCGGCCGCTTCTGAAGCAGCCAGCTGACATCGATTTAATTCCACCAGTGGGGAGCAGGCTGGTGCGACTGCCGTTGGAACTGTTGGCTCACCTAAAAGTTCCAGTGTCTGCTGCGCCTTCGCTAGCTACATGATGAACCTTATCAGGTACTCGCGCCCGCATTATTTGCTGCACTTGAGCGGAAACACCGCGTAGATGGGCGCGAGTTACAACGCCTGCAAGGAGCGCACCAGAATTCCTTCCCGTTTAGCACCGCAATCTACACGCTCTGCCCGTGGCCCAGGTGCCTGCCCATAGCCACCAGCCAACTTGCGCCGCCGCCATCGCGCACCAAGGCTAGTTCGACGCCGACACTTGAAATGACTCTGATTTCGCATCTTGCGGTGGTTAAGGTAAGGGTCAAATCACCCGGTGACGTGCTTTAAAGGCTACCGTGGGCTGAAAGAGTGGCTCAGTGCGCGCCTGGGTGACCCGTTCGAAATCGGCGGCAAGCGCGAGCAGTTTCGCCTCGCTCCAAGCTCTGCCGACAAACGACAGCCCCACCGGCAAACCGAAGACCTGCGTCGCCGGGACGGTGATGGACGGATAGCCCGCGATCGCCGCCAGACCGGCGCTTCCTCCGGAACCGAGATTGCCATTCACGGGATCCCTTGTCCAAGCTGGGCCCGCCGTGATCACGACGATGGCGACAAGTTTGTGTTGGGCCATCATTGCATCGATGCCCTCGGTACGCGCGAGCCGCAGGCAGGCGGCGCGCGCTTCGCGATAAACCGGCTCGTCTAGGCCGCCCCGCGCATGAGCCCGCAGAAAAAGTTCTTGACCCATGAATGGCATCTCCTCGGCGCGGTGCTCTTCGTTGAAAGCGATCAGGTCAGCCAGCGATTTCATCGGCGACGCGGCTCCAAGCGAGGCGAGGTAGGCATTAATCCCTTGGTTGAATTCATACGAAAGTACATCGGCTTGGTAGTCGCCTAGTTCGACGAGGCCGGCGTAATTGCTCAGGTCGACCAGCTCGGCCCCGGCTTCACGCAGTTGGGCCGTCGCTTTGGCCAACAGCCCGTCCATCCGCGAGTGAAAACGAAACGGTCCGCGCAGCACCCCAATCCGCGCGCCTTCGAGTCCTCCGGGCGCGGGCGGCCGAGACGAATCAAGGCTCCAATTCGCCGGCAGGGCGCCTGTGGCGTAATCGCTAGGGTCAGGTCCGGTGAGGACGTGGAGAAGGATTGCAGCGTCACGCACTGTTCGCGTCATTGGCCCAGCGGTATCCTGCGACGCCGCGATCGGAATGATGCCGGTTCGGCTCACCAGCCCCACGGTGGGTTTGATGCCGACGATGCCATTGGCGGAGGCCGGCGCCATGATTGAGCCATTTGTTTCCGTCCCGACTGCCGCCACGCACAGATTCGCCGCCACGGCCACGCCGGAACCGGAGCTTGAACCGATAGGCGATCGATCGAGAGCGTAGGGGTTGCGCGTCTGACCGCCACGGCCGCTCCAACCGCTGGTCGAAGCCGTCGAGCGGTAGTTTGCCCATTCGCTCAAATTGGTCTTCCCGAGGATGACCGCGCCAGCCGCGCGCAGCCGGGTGACGATGTGGGCATCGTGGAGCGGGCGCACCCCGACAAGCGCAAGCGAGCCGGCAGTGGTCTCCATCTGATCCGCCGTGGCGATGTTGTCCTTGATCAGGATGGGAATGCCGTGCAACAGACCCCGCACCCGGCCCGCCTTGCGCTCTGCATCGAGCTGGTCAGCGATGGCGAGCCCGTCGGGGTTGATTTCGATTACGGCGTTCAACTGGGGGCCGGCCCGGTCGATTTTTTCAATGCGCTGCAGGTAGGCCTCCGTCAGCTCGCGCGCGGTCAAACTCCCTGCTGACATCCGAGCCTGAAGAGCGTCGATAGTGGCCTCGGCGACGGATAAGGAACTCTGGCCACCTTGCATCTGCAAACGGTAAGCGCTGATCCCGCTCTTGTCAAGCACCACTTTGGGCTAATCTCCAACCCGCAAATAGTCTCGTGGTCAAAAATCTCTTTTTTTCATGTCCGGAGAGATCAGATTCTCGTAACCAAAGTAAATTAGACAATGCCTTAATTACGGCGTTGGCAGTCCAATGCTCACCGTGCCCCAACAGCGTCTGGAACACGCCGCCCCACACTCCGTCACATGTCTGATTTCTGCAGTGCAGGATTACGACCTCAATGTCTGACCAAACGCTTGTTCAGGTATTGGCACTACCGCTTCTGGAGCAATCAGCTGCTGTCCATTCACCACCAGCAGGAGTGAGCGCGCAAGTGCGATTGCTAGTGCAGTTGCTGGCTCGCTTGCATCTTCCAGTATCTGCCGCACTGTCGCCGGATCTGTGATAACCGCAACCAGACGCACCCGCGGCACTTGAGCGGAAACACCCTGTGGGAGCGCGCCAGCAACTGCGCCCAAAAACATATTGCGCCGGGCCTCCTGCCCGCGGAGCGCCGCAGTCTGTGCGCACTGTCTTTGGTCGAGGTGCATTGCTCCCCGCCGCCAGCTTCCAGCCAGCCTGCGCCGTCACCATGGCCCGCCACGGAGAGTTCGGTGCCAAACCCCTAAAGAAGCGGTGACGATTCTTGCCTGGCGGCGGTATCAATGCCGCAACTCGTTCCAGATACTCGCTTGCGCTCAGTCACAGTTTGATCGAACTTTGCAGACTGGCCTAAGCCCCTGCAACGCCACCAACCGCAGCCGATGGCGCACCTGCGCCTCGTCTCCCGCCCTAACAGCCGCTCACGGTCAAATATCGGAAGCGCACAATACCGCAACAGCCGCTCGCGCCTGTCGCTATCCTGCGATGCTACCCGCACGCCAGCATGCACAAAAAATTGCGACTGTGCTCCAACCAATGCATTACCGCAATCGACTCGCTTCTCAGCAACCGGCGCCGCTCAAACAGCCCAGCGTCCGCTGCGCCCCGACTATACTCAGAATGCAGAAATTCAAATCCACGTGCGCATTGACGGTCGCCTTAAAGCGGTGTACACATAACGATCCCCGCTGTGGGTCGCTGCCGTGCTAGTGCTCGCTCCCGCTACATCTTAGGTAGTAACCCCCGCCATCTGGTAAAGGCGTCCTGTATCAATGACAAGGTTGCGGACACCAGCGATCAACGAAAATTCGTGCAAGCGCAAGCTGAGGCACGCATTTTTTGTCGTCTTACTGATCACAATGTCTACCATTTTCAGTCATAGGGACACCAATAAGGTGGCTCCAGGCTTCCCGATGCGCGCAAAAAAAACCGTCACGAGAGCGTTGGGAGTCACTTCGTGGGGTCCGCCGGCGGCCCAGCGTGGAAAATACATGCAAAGGCCATGCGACCTAGCGGCCGGGAGCAAGCGGTGGATGTTCGCTATAGCCCGTTTGACTTGCCCGTACTACTCCGACAGCCCGCAACAGATACCTCGCTTCTTAGCCGTACGCCCCCACCTCCTTTCTGGCGACACGGTAAAGCTGCGAACTTCGGCGATGAACAGTGACGCTAGCTCACGGGTAAGCGCAGTTCTTTGACAGCCTCAGGTTACCGGACGGACAACAAGACGGCATTACTCAGGTGCCAACCGGCACACGCATGGCTTTCATTCGGTTCACGAGCAGCGAAGTCGACAAGACGTTAATAATTCCGCTCTGCATCCCATAAAGCGACTTCTGTAGCAGCTCCGCGTACGTTGCGATCGCGTCCGGTGGCAGCAGGAGGTTGAAATTACGGTCGGTGAGGTTGCGAATGGTCGTTTCGAGGCCGCCCTGCGCCGAGAGTCCGACGAGGATCACCGTGTCGATGCCAGCATTGCGCAACACGTTCACGAGTCCCGTGCCCACGACAGCGCCAGCGCCAGGCTTGTTGAGGACTATTTCTCCAGAATGCGGCACAAGCTCGGGTAAGAACTCGACATCGTCGCTGCCCATAAAGGGCAGCACGGCTAGCCTGCGGACGGTGGGGCTGAGGTCGCGCCCAGCTGCGTGCGACGCAGTGCGTATGTGCGCCACAAGCAGCCCGAGATGCCGTCCGCAATCAAGCAGCGAGCGCATCTTCGGCATGGCGGCGCTCACGCGGCGATAGTACGAACTCGCATACGCAGCGCCGCGGGTTTCAACCAGCCGGCCGAGGCCGCTCCGTGGATCGCCATAGAATCTCTGCGTGTCGACAAGGACGAGCGCAGTCGTCTCGGTCCGGAGTGGCACTTCGATCGCCGCCGGAAAGATCAAGCTGTACGGGCTGGCGCCGCGCTCCTCCGGCAACCGTTTGGGAATGCACGCCTCCGCGCGGAGGACGCCGCTGCGTGCTTTGCGGTCGACAGACGGCAGAGCGCGGACCATCGCCTCCGCCGCAGCGGCGGAGACAACGTGAGCGCCGAGCACGGACATGCACGCAAGCGCGGTCTCGTGCGACTCCCTCGTGGAGCAAACGTTAGCCTCGTCGACTATGACAACCTGAAAGCCGAGGTCGAGCGCATCGCGCGCCGTGCTCTCAACACATCCGCCGGTCGCGGTCCCCATGAACATTAGCGTGTCAATGTCGAGATTTCGCAGAAGCTGATTGAGGTTCGTGGTCGCGAACGCGCCGGACGAGGTCTTGCTCACGACGATCTCGTCGCTGATGGGTGCAACTTCTTCTAAAAATTCAGCTTCCCTGCTATTTTTAGGCACCGTAAGCCCGCGCACCCACTGCTTGCGGCCGACGTCGCGCGAGTCGTTCGTCACTTCCGCAACGCGAATGTGAATAACTTCGAGCTGGCGCGAGCGCGCTGCCTCTAGCAGCGCTTGGATCGGCGCGTACGCGCTTATGATGCCTTCGAAGAACGCGGCAAAAGCATCGGACACGCCGAGCTGTTTCGCGGTGCGCCCCTCGCCCCAGTCGGGGTGCGCATCGAAGTATTGCATGTCCACTACGACGAGCGCTGTCCGATCGGCGATCAGTAGCGGCCTGGTCGATGCTGGCCGGAGGAATTCAAACGCGTCGTCGAAAGATTGCTTCATGATCGTCACTCCCCCGTGCTTTCTAGGTGCCAGCTACTTTACCTTGATACGCGGATCGAGCGCATGCCCCAATTCGTCGCCAACAGAATCTCGTATAAGATCTTTAGGCACGGTGACACTATTAGATGGTATGCACTAACCCCACAATTGTCAAGTACCACTTTGCGCTAATCTCTACCCCGCAAATAGTCTCATGGTCAAAAACCACCTTTTATCGTGTATGGAGAGATCTTATTTTCGATGCCAAAGTAAATTGGACAATACCTTGAATACGGCGATGGCATTCCAACACTCACCTTGCCCCGCCAGTATCTGGAATACGCCGCCCCACATTCCGTCACATGTTTGATTTCTGCAGTGCAGGATTGCGACCTCAATGTCTGGCCAAAAACTAGTTCAGGGATTGGCACTACCGCTTCTGGAGTAATCAGCTGCTGTCCATTCACATCCAGCAGGAGTGAGGGCGCAAGTGCGATTGCCGGTGCAGTTGCTGGCTCGCTCGCATCTTCGAGTATCTGCCGCGCTGTCGTCGTCTGTTTGATAAACGCAACCGGATGCACCTGCTTCACTTGGGCAGAGACACTCTGTGGGAGCGCGCCCGCAACTGCGCCACCAAATATCGCGCTGGGTGTCCTGCTCCCGGAGCGCCGCAGTCTGTTCGCACTGTCTTTGGTCGGGGTGCATTCCTTCCCGCCGCCAGCCCAAACAGCCGCTCGCGGTCAAATGTCAGACGTGCCTAATACCGCAGCCGCCGCTGACGCCCAGCGCTATTCTGCGCTGCGACCCTCACGCCCGCATGCACAGAAAAACCGCCACTTTGCCCCCTGCATTACCGCAACCGTCTCGCTGCTCAGCAGCCCGCGCCGCTCAAACAGCCCCAGCGTCCGCTGCGCCCCGACTCTACCTAAGAAGGCAGAAATTCAAATCCACGCCCATTGAGGGTCGCGTAAAAGCGGTGCACTAATAACACCGCTATTTGATTTTGGTGGGGTGGAAGTTAGTGCGAATTGGTGCTTGACAGGCGGTGACCACAATGATACGCTTTATGTGAGAACCGTACTTTAACCATTATCTGGAGAAATCCTATGTCACAACATCCCAAAGTCCACAACGTAATCAAAGCGGATCAACAGCAGCATCTTTCACGAATTCGCGAATTCATGGCGCAGCCGAGCGTGAGCCAAGAAGATCATGGCGTGCGAGAGTGCGCGGTGCTCCTTCTGCGATACTTTCGGGAGCTCGGTTGCAAAGAAGCCGAAATCGTAGAGACCCCTGGTTTGCCAGCGGTATGGGCGTATTACGATGCAGGTGCTCCCAAGACCCTAGCTGTGTACAGCTACTTTGATACCAATGTCGTTGGTGGCGGCTGGAAACATCCACCTTACAGCGCAGTTGTTACTGAGCATCTTCCCTATAAATCCGTCCTATATGGACGAGGTGCAGGCAACAAGGGTGGGCTTGTCGCATTCCTCAATTCTTTGTTTGCGATTAAGTCCGTAGAGGGCAATTTGCCTGTCAACCTCATGTTTGTCTCCGAAGGAGAAGAGTTTACTGGCAGTGATCATATTCCTATGTTGATCGAACGTTATCGCACCCATCTGTCTGGTGCAAAAGGAGTTCTGTCGCCCGGTCCAGCACAGACTGCTTCTGGAGAGGTCGCGCTCTATTTGGGAAACAAGGGTTGCCTTCACATCGAGTTAGAGTGCTCGGGAGACCGCTGGGGTAGAGGGCCCGCTGGGGGACCTGTGCATTCCTCGATGCAAGGTGTTGTTGATCATCCTGCGTGGCGATTGGTTCACGCTCTTGCAACTTTGTATGACCCCGGTAAGAACCGCATCCTTGTCGATGGCTTTTACGATGGGTTGCGCGAGCCAACCACCGAAGATCTGGAATTGATAGATGCTTTGGCCTTGCGATACAAGGGTCGTGAATCAAGTGCTGTTGGCGTATCAGGCAAAGTGACCCGCTTTGTCAATGACACCAGCGGGCGCGACATTTTTCTCCGCTACTGCTTTCAACCCACGATGAATATCAATGGCTTGCGTTCGGGCTATACAGGTCCCGGGACTACTTTATGGACTCTTCCACACGCGGCGTATTGCACAATTGACCATCGATTACCCCCAGACCTTGATCCCCAAGTTTGTTTGCAAAAGATTCGTACCCAACTAAATAGGAATGGATTTGATGATATTGGAATCAGGGTACTGATGTCTGTCGGCGCGCAAAAGCTGAGTGTGAAAGATGACCTTGCGCAAGCTGCACTCCGGGTCTACGAGGATTGGCACGTAGACCCGGTAGTTTGGCCACGTCGCGGTGCGAGCGGACCAACAGGATTCTTTACCCAACTTCTTGGTCTACCAGTCTTAGGAAGCACCGGGATAGGCTATGCCAGTGGGCATTCCGAAGGCGACGAGTTTTTGGTCATTGAGGGTGATGGCAAAGTTGGTGGGCTCGAGGATTTGGAAAAGTCATTCGCGGATTTGCTCTACAGTTTTGCCGCGTTTCCAGATCGGCGACAGAGGTGATCGTGATGTCAGATCCAACTTATCGTCCACGCAACAGGTCCTTTTGGTGGCGCGAGCAGTCAACATAATTACGGTGCGAGCATCTAGGTTGCATGCGATTGAATTCAAGCCGCTCACGGTCATGCCAGCTCCACCTTCAAACATGTGTTATGGTCTGTGCTGGTGCCTGCATTCTGCCTAGATCCATGGACTTGCGCCCCCACTTTTTTTGTGGCGCCGCGGATCGAATGATGAGTCCTAAGTCTTAGCATTTACAATTCATGATTTTGGCAATTATTCGATCAGTTCGGAATTCATGGTCCGAGCTGCCGCACCGCGATGTCTTATGTTCGGCAGCACGCAACTCTGCAAAGGTTTATGGTTTGCTTGACAAGGTGGTTGGATCACAGCCTTGTAGGCTTGTTTATATTCCAGTAGAGAAGCGCAACCCGCACTAAGATGTTTGAGAAATTAGACAGAAGCTCCAAGTATTGAAGGCTGGATATCGGTTTAATGATGGTGGTTTACAACCCTTCCCCGTTGGCCGTGGGGCGACACCCGTCAAAACGCGACATAGACTTCCCCACCCTTGGGTTATCTGCGTCTCATAGGGCGCAATCTTCGTGAGAGGCAATCCTATATGAATGACCGTTGGCTGTTTCAGCGCTTGGAGGATACTGTGGGACGGCTAGTCCGAGAGTTTCCTGGTGTCGCCGGCGTCAGTCTTAAAGACCTTAAATTTGGGAGCGGTTTCTCTATTCGTGGAGACGAGATTTTTCCAACCGCATCCACCATAAAAATTCATATCCTTACACAGCTCTTGACTCGCGCTGAGCACGGCGAATTGGACCTTAATCAGAAAATCCAAGTTACGCCCCAACTGCACGTACCGGGCAGCGGTGTGCTCACGTACTTGGAAGGAGACGTTTCGCTCACCCTGCTTGATATTGCTATCCTAATGATCACTGTATCCGACAACACCGCCACCAATATGTGCATTGATTGGGCTGGCATGGATGCCACAAATGCTTTACTGCGAGATCTCGGGCTAGTGAAGACAATGTTACGGCGAAAGATGCAAGATCAGGATGCGGTCGCGCGCAACGAGGAGAATATTGCTACGCCAAACGAATGCGTCGCGATGCTCGAACTGCTTTCCAATGGCAAGCCAACCGCAAGAGTAGCTGAGCGTTGCCTGTCGATCCTGAAAAAATACAAGTCGGGTTTGTTCAACCGCGCACTCCCACCCGGTGTAATGATTGCAAATAAGCCTGGTGGAATGGAGCGAGTGCGGTGCGATGCTGGGATCGTGTATTTGTCGCGCCGCCCATATGCTATTGCGGTGATGACCAATTTCGCCCTGAGTGATGCGCCTGATCATGAGTACTTTGTTATCAATGTTGCGCGTGCAGTGCACCAAACAATGCTAGCGCTTGATACCACCAGCGATTTTGGTCAGGGCATCTTGCACTAGGAGGTAACCTATATGAGACGATAAATTTGAAATGACTTTATAGTAAGGTGAGAGTAGGACTATGTCTTAGAGGCAAATGCACAAAGTGAAATGCTAATTACTAGTAGGAAATTATTATGAAAACGCAAAACAAAGTTCCAACAGAACGGATACGAAGTCAGTTTCTCGATTTGTCACGATGCAAAACCTTTGCATTACTGTTTATCAGTTTCGCGGTACTAACAGCCTGCGTCCCAAGCGCAGCATCCACACCTCCGCAGGCAGTAGTGTCCACGTCGCCCCCTGTGGTAGCCCCAACAGTCGCGGTAGCCCCAACAGTCGCGGTAGCCCCAACAGTCGCGGTAGCCCCAACAGTCGCGGTAGCCCCAACAGTCGCGGTAGCTCCCAAGAAACGCACCTTGATAATAGGGATGCATCAAGAACTTGAGTTTCTCAACGTTCTTTATACCCAAGGTGGGAACTCCCTCTCGGCTAGCAAGATGGCACAGCGCGGGCTGCTCTTTTTGGACGAAGATTCAAATTGGACTGGTGAACTTGCCGAAGAGGTCCCGACATTAAACAACGGTGGCGTTGCTCCAGATGGAAGTAGCGTCACTTACAAGTTGCGGAGGAATATCACTTGGCACGATGGCAAGCCGGTGACTTCGGCGGACGTCAAGGCAACTTGGGAAATGATAATGAACAAGAAATATGTCGTGATTACTCGTTTCGGCTACGATCAAATTCTGTCAGTGGACACGCCAGACCCATACACAGTCGTGCTCAATTTCAAGGCCCCCTTCGTTTCGTGGCCTATCCTCTTCGACGCGATTATTCCAAAGCATGTTATTGAAGCGAACGCTGAAGATCTTGATAAGTCGCCCGCGATGCGCCAGCCTATCGGTTTCGGGCCCTTTAAGATCGTTGAATGGAAAACTGGCGAGTTCGTTGAGTATGCAGCGTTCGACGGTTATTGGCGTGGCCGACCGAAATTCGACAAGCTATTTATCAAGACCTACCCAAGCGTGGATACTTTGATGCAGGCGGTCGAAGCCAAGGAGGTAGACATCGCTTGGAATATGCCCACGTCGTTTGTTCCAAAGATGACAGCGCTAGAGCCGCAGGGCATCAATTTGATCACAATCGGTCAAGCAAACGACGAGAGATATGTGATGAACGCAGATCCGAAGTTGGCTCCTATGTTCGCTGACAAGGAGGTTCGTCGGGCACTTCAACATGCGGTTGACAAGAACGCGATCGTGAAGCAAATTCTTTATGATATAGCGGGAGTTGGGGTCAGCGAGTGGAATGGCAGTCCATGGGCAAACCTGAATTTGCGTCAATATGAGTACAACCCATTCTTGAGCAGACAGCTACTCGAGTCTAGTGGCTGGAAAGTTGGTAGCGACGGCATCCGCAAAAAGGGCGGAAAGAGGCTGAGTTTCACTCATGCAACCACTGTGGGGAATCTCCAGCGCGAGAATGTTCAGCTGTTGGTCCAACAGATGTTCAAGGAAGTCGGAGCCGAAATGCTGATTACAAACAGACGAACGTCTGAATTATTCGGAACGTTCGCGCAGAGTGGCGTCTGGTCTCAGGGAAAGTACGAGATGGGCGGATGGAGTCACGGCTTGCGGGCGCCAAACCCAGAGGTGTCAAATCGCTACCTGTGCAGCGAAATCGCATCTGAAACAAACAAAAGTGGTTCCCAATGGTATCACTATTGCAATTCCGAAGTGGACAAACTACTCGAAGAGCAGGCAGTGGAGCTGGACGCAGAAAAAAGAAAGGAGATGATCTTCAAGGTCCAAGAAATTGTCAACGATGACGCATACATTATTTTCCTCTATCAGGCACCTTTGAATTACACAGTACGCGCTGAGGTACAAAACTTCATACTACACCCGTTTGCAAATATGTATTTCAACCCGCAAGAGTGGGATTGGCAATAGCTATGCAGAACTCCCCCGTAGGCTCAAAAGCCTATGGGGGAGCTTAAGGAAAGAAGAGTTGGCGATTACCACGTGATTCCCTACATTTCGGGTCGCCTCCTGCAGGCAATACCTCTGCTCCTTCTCATTTCCTTGATTGCTTTTGGAATCATCTTGGCGACGGGGGATCCATTAGCGGCCTATACCGTGGATGCCTCCCTAACGTCGGCGGATATCTCGCGCCTGCGCGCGCAGTACGGCCTTGATCAGCCGGTTCCCCTGCAGTACGCAAACTGGCTGAAAAATGTCCTCGCGGGCGATTGGGGGACTTCGTTTTACACGAGACAGAATGTTGTTGACATGGTTTTCGAGCGAATGCCGAACACACTCATCCTAGTTGCTATTTCATACACTATGATCCTAACATTCGGAATCACATTAGGAATCGTGACTGCAGTCCGCCAATACTCGATCCTCGACTATACGGTCACAGGTTTCAGTTTCGTAGGAAATGCGATGCCAAGTTTCTGGTTGGGTTTAATATTAATAGTTGTGTTTGCCGTGCGCTTCAAGCAAGCCGGCTTGCCTTTTCTGCCCGTTGGAGGCATGTACGATCTCGAAGTCGGCAAAACAATTGGGCAGGTTGCGCTGCACGCGATTTTGCCAGCAGTCACATTATCCATTGCCGTGTGTGCCCGTTATGTTCGCTATATTCGCGCCGAGATACTCGAACATTTGCATCTAGAGTATGTCAACACTGCACGTGCTAAGGGGCTAAGGGAACCACTTGTTCTCGCGCGCCACGTTTTCAGAAACGCGCTCTTGCCTGTTATCACATTGGTCGGAATGGATCTCCCGAACTTGCTCTCCGGCGCAATCGTGATCGAGACCGTCTTTGCATGGCCTGGTATGGGGAGGCTCTTTTGGTCGTCGGCGGAACGGACAGATATTCCGGTGTTGATGGCCATCATGCTGCTCGTTGCGCTGTTGACCGTGCTGTCGAACTTGGTCGCGGACATTTTGTACGCGGTCGTTGATCCTCGCATCCGTTATTCAGGTTCTGGTCGGACATGACTCCCACGCCCCCAGTCCAGCGATAGAGTCAAAATGGCAAATCCCTCGGTGCAGAATCTGGCACAATACACTTGATGAATAGGCCGCCAAAAACCATTTTGCATCTCGTATTTCTCCGATTCCAGCGGCATCGGCCAGCTTTGGTAAGCGTGTTTGTATTGCTGGTGGTGGTCGGGCTATCGTTTGGTACGCCGTATTTCGTCTCAGAAGGAGATGCAAACCAACTAGTGATGTCGGAACAGTTAAATCCTCCCTCATTCGCACATCCCTTTGGTACAGATGATATTGGGCGAGACATCTTTAAGCGCGCGATGTTTGGCGGTCGTATTTCACTGCGAATAGGGTTCGTGGCAGCTCTCCTCAGCATCACCATCGGCGTGACGGTCGGTGCGACCGCAGGATTCAATTCTGGATGGATTGACACTGTCCTGATGCGTTTCACTGATGCGCTGCTCAGCATCCCCCCCCTTTTCATTTTAATTGTCTTCCAACAAGTGATCGGCAGGTATTTTGTCGGTCAGAGTATTGCTGTTATAACGGTAGTTATTGGGGCACTGTCATGGCCAGGAGTCAGTCGCATTATCAGAGCCAATGTGCTGTCGCTCAAAGAGCAGGATTTCGTCCTTGCCGCCAGAGCTGCTGGTGTCCACAGCGGCATGATTATTTATCGACATATTGTTCCAAACACGGTAGCTCCGGCCATCGTTGCTGCGACCCTTGGGGTTGGTAATGCTATAATCGCTGAAGCCTCGCTGGGTTTTTTGGGGCTTGGGGTGCAACCGCCGACAGCCACTTGGGGCACGATGTTGATTCGCGCTCAATCTTTTTTGGTTGATGCTCCCTGGATCGCGATATTCCCAGGTGTGCTCATCCTGATCACAGTGCTCTGCGTCAACTTTATTGGCGACGGGCTGCGCGATGCATTTGACCCACGCGTGATCCTTTAGAGGAGACGAAAAGACCAGTGCAAATTTACCAAGCGGATTAACAAATTGATAGACAAACAGTCCGCTGCAACACAAGGTAGAAATCTTTGTCGAAAATGGTTTGTCCAATGGCGTGGCGCCCGCAGGAACAAGGGCGCGGATGGTAGACGAACAAACGTTCGCCAAGCCTAAGAAGACGGACTGCTGGAGATAATCAAAATTCACACCATCTGACATATAAAAATAGTGCACGCGGGACTAAGATGTCAGTGCGCATCAATTGGGCAAGATCATGGTTATTTGCGGCGTACGCAATTGCATTTGCATCCGCGTGCTGGCGATACAACCGCGGAAAATTGTAAGTCGCGGTACTTAAATAAAGCTACCTGATTTACAATATATTTATCATTAGGAGACTGGTAAATGCTTACAAGCCGCGTATCCCAAAAACGCTGGTGACTCGGCGCTTGGCAATTCAAGTGCTAGAAAATATCGGATCAATATGTCTCTTTTGCGAAATGGGACGGTCGAAAGTCTCGGTAACAAATGCCTTTCAAGCTTTTGGCTATTGTGCGAGTGGTTGGGTGTGCTATAGTATGGTCTTTCAATCATGAATGTCATTCACGCGGTGGCGAGCGTGGCGGCAAGGTCACCAGAATCGATTATTACAGCGGAATGGTGGAAGCTGGAAAGCCTGCTCATTTGATGCGAATCCACAGTCTATACCTAATATTATGCCCTACCTTTTGCTGACGTTACTTTGCGAGGCCGTGACCTCGCAATCAAATGCACTGGCATAGATATCGGCTTGTTTGAGTTGATGGATGAACCAGTAGTTCTTACAATTACAATATTCGGAAATTCACAAAAAGGGAGGCAGGTATGAAAATCGATGAAAAACTCAAGGCTTTGGGGTATGAAATCGAGGCTTCAAAACTAGGGCAAGGCAAAATTGAGCCGGCTGTGCGAACGGGCTCCCTGATCTTTACGTCTGGGCAAGTTTCGCAGCGCGGCGACAAATTATTTGTCGGCAAAGTGGGTAAGGAGGTGACACTTGAGCAAGGGTACGAAGCCGCGCGACTCTGCGCACTCAACTGCCTTGCGGCAATCAAAGCCATCGTTGGCGATTTAGATCGTGTAACCCGGGTAGTCAAAGTACTTGGCATGGTTAATACAGCGGATGGTTTTACAAACACACCTCAGGTTATTCACGGTTGCACTGATCTCCTCAACGAGATCTTTGGGGACGCTGGTCGTCACGCGCGTTCCGCCATCGGGGTACATCAGCTGCCTGGAAACTATGCTGTCGAAATCGAAATGGTTGTCGAGGTCAATGACAAGTAGCCTAGTGTGCGAGAGGACCATTTCTCTTGACACGAAATCACCATGGTTGATCAGTTGGGCGCGCGGGTGGGCTGGCTGGATGTTGTGGACTGCTAATGCCATCTTACAGAATTGTGTGATAGCCGCTTGTTGCGCCGATCAAACCTCTCCGAATAGCGAACAAAAGTGATCATTGACCCGAAGTGGTTGTTTGGTGGGGCAGCGCAAAGTGGTAGTTGACACGTGTAGCAGTTGAGCGCAGTACGTGGGGTGTTAGGATACTTGAATTTCCTCCGCGTATCCTCACCGTCAATGTCTGTGGTTTCGGTACCGCCACCACGATGATTCGCCGCGAGGGCAAGGCGGCCTTTGTCAGCGAAGTCCACGATGTCGTCACGCTCAGGCACTTCATCCTGGTGAATTCCCCCGTGCGCGTCATGGAAGCCGACGGCGTCCGCGTCGCCGTGCACCAACCATAGCGGTGCGACAGGGTGCTGCGGGTTGAAAGCTGAGTGATGAACATTTTTTACGCGCCCGGCAAAACACGCACCTCCCACATTTTCACATGACCACCGCACCGCAGACCAATCCCGCCGAACGCATCCTCATGGGTCCGGGCCCCAGCACCGTGCCACATCGCATCCTGCGCGCATTGAGCGCGCCCACGCTCGGCCATCTCGATCCGCAGTACCTCGAGATCATGGACGAAACCTGCGCCATGCTCCGCCAGGTCTTCCGCACGCAAAACCCCCTCACCTTCCCCGTCAGCGGCACCGGCATGGCCGGCATGGAATGCGTCGCCACGAACCTCCTCGAGCCCGGCGACGAAGCCATCGTCTGCATCAACGGTGTCTTCGGCACCCGCATGAAGGACGTGATGGAACGCTGCGGCGCTACCGTCCACGCCATCGAGACCGCATGGGGCGATACTTTCACCCACGAACAACTCGCCGCCGCGCTCGACGCGCACCCGCGGGCAAAACTCCTCGGCATCGTTCACGCCGAGACCAGCACCGGCGCGCTCCAGCCGCTCGACGGCCTCTCCGCCCTCTGCCGTGCAAAGGGCGCGCTGCTCGTCGTGGATGCCGTCACCTCACTCGGCGGCCACGAACTCCGCGTGGACGATTGGGGCTTGGACGCCATCTACAGCGGCACGCAGAAATGCCTCTCCTGCCCCCCGGGCCTTGCGCCCGTCAGCTTCGGCGAGCGCGCACTCGCCGCCATGGACGCCCGCAAGACCAGACCGCAATCCTGGTATCTCGACGTCTCGATGCTTCGCAAATACTACACCGGCGGAAGCGGGGGCGGCGGGCGCGTGTATCACCACACCGCCCCCATCAACATGACCTACGCCCTCCGCGAAGCCCTCGCCATCGTCCTCGAGGAAGGCCTCGAAGTCCGCATCGAACGCCATCGCCAGGCTCACCTCCGCCTGCGCGCCGGCCTCGAATCGCTCGGCCTCGCCTACATTCCAAAACACAGCCTCCACCCGCTCAACTGCATCCACGCGCCCGCCGGCAAGGACGAGGCGGCCCTCCGCAAATCCCTCCTCGCAGACTACGGCATCGAGATCGGCGGCGGCCTCGGCCCGATGGCTGGAAAAGCCCTGCGCATCGGCCTCATGGGCCACACCGCGACGATCCGCAACGTGGACCTGCTCCTCGCCGCGCTCCGCAACCTTCTCGCGTAGTCACCCGCCCGCGCTTTTCAAAATCACGATCAGCGCGGTCACCGGGGGTCCACTTGCCGCATCGTCTGGCGGCGGCCAATCAGGTTGGCGTCGAGGCACGTTGGCTACCCCGGCTTGCCTCGACCTTGTCACTGGCAATCCCAGCTGTCGTCGAGTTTGCTGTTCCAAGCGAGGCGTTCCCGTGACATTGGGCGGTCGTGCGGTGGATCGATGGCGGGGCCGATGACGGTGGACTCGTTGAGCGACCCGGTGGCCACAGCCGAGCACCTCTACCTGCACGTGGACACGGCGCTAAAGAAAGCGTGCCCGCTGGGGGCAGAGCTTTTGCAGGCGCTGGCGCCAATTGCCGCAGCGCATGCCAAGCTGCCGCGCCCCGCCGGCAGCGG
>SXGR01648551.1_pt1 | contig 24094 bp, 16 predicted proteins | sample 3174711 | NCBI WGS metagenome assembly SXGR01 (sample SAMN11356860, study PRJNA531348) | freshwater metagenome | isolation source: freshwater sample F1-60 | place: China: Fuxian Lake, Yuxi | collected 2017-12-25 | reverse complement strand
GCGTGCGAATCTCGTGGCTCATGTTCGCCAGGAATTCGCTTTTGGCCGCGTTGGCGGTTTCGGCTTGTTCGCGGGCGGATTCGGCTTGGGCGCGCGCCGCCTCCAATTGCGCGTTCTTGGCTTCCATCTCCGCTCTGGCTTGCTCCGCAGCTTCGCGCGCACCGCGTTCCTCCCGCAACAGTTGCTCACGCAACTGCTCCGCCTCGCGCTTGCGCCGGACGACCAGTGACCGCGCCACAAAGGCCCAGCCAAAGAGCCCCAGCACCGCGCCACCCGAGGGCACCATGATGAACGCGTTCAGATACCACAGCGGCACCACCTCCAGCGCCACCCGCGCCGGGGCCGAATAGTTCAGGTCCCAATCGATGTATTGCACGAAAAGGGTCCAGGTCCCGGCTTCCTCGGGCGTCCACTCGAGCTGGGTTTTCACCTGCGGCTCCTGCCATCGGGAATCCGCCTTCGCCGGTGCCGCGGCCACGACGCCCGGCAGCATCGCCCAGCGCACCTGCTGCCGTTCGGGCCGCGTGCGATAGTCCACGACGGAGAACTTGAAGGTCACCAGACGCCCGGCCGTGACCGGCGGCAGATTGGTCAGATCCTCGTAGAGCCGGTCGGTCTGCACGCCCAGGCGCGGCGCCTGCAGGTCCAGTTGGCGCGGTTGGAAGCGCGTGAGACCTGCCTGTGTGATGAGCCACATCCCGCCGCCGTCCGCCGGTTCAATGGCCCGCACGGAGTTGTTGGGCAGGCCATCGCGCCCGTCGAGCGAGGTCCACGCGATGCCGTCGAAGCGCGTGAAGCCACCCTCAGTCGCGAACCACAGCAGGCCCGCTTCATCGCGGACAATCTGCCAGACCGAATTCTGGGCCAGCCGCCCGCGCGCGCTGGTGAAGGTCTCGAACTTCCGGCCGCGCGGGTCGTAACGGCAGACACCGTTGTCGGGCAGGACGAACCAGACCACTCCGTCCGGCTCGCAAAAGATGCGGTGGACTCGGTTGTCGGGCAGGCCGTTGGTCGTCGTGAAGCGCTCGAATTCCTTTCCGTTGAATCGGCTGACGCCGAAGGAGGCCGTGTCATTCCACTCGTGGGCGATCCAGAGGCTTCCGTCCGGTGCCGGCGTCAACTCCCGGAAATACCACAGGTTCGAAGTGGCATTGGTGAACGTGAGGAAGTTCGCACCGTCGTAGCGTGTGAGGTAGCTGAGGTTCCCGGAGCCTCTGCTGTTGAACCAGAGCGCGCCATCGGAGGTTCTCGCCAGTCGACGAACCTCGTTCCCCGCGCCGGTCTCGGCGGCCGGGAAAGTGCGGAGGTTCCGGCCATCGTAGCGAACCAACCCCGCCGCACCGCCAAACCATACCGATCCATCGGCGGCCGGGCTGAAAGCACCCCGATCAACATTGCCCAGCGCTTGCCTGAGCTCATTGGTGGTGAAAATGCGGAAAGGTCGGCCACCGGGTTGGTCCGCCGTCGCATCGTAGCGCGCCAGACCGCCCCGTCCCCCGGCCCAGATCGCTCCGTCGGCGGCCTTGTCCACCCACCACACTCCATCAGTGGCCACGGAATCCTTCTCGGTGAATCGTGTCAGCCCGTTCGTATCGTGGCGATAAAGCCCCGCTCCCCAACTGCCGATCCAGAGGCTCCCGCCAGCCACATTCTTCATGCTGCCGTTAAGATTGTCGGCCGCGACCAAACCGTCCGCGGTATCGAGGTGGGGGAACGACCGCGCGTCGTAGCGCGTGATCCCGTCCCAGCCCGCAAACCAGAGCGCGCCATCGGAGGATTGCCGGATGCTGTGCACGCCCCGGTGAGGCAGGCCATCCTCCTTGTTGAAGGCGATGAAGCTCTTTCCATCGTAACGCCAGACTCGGTTGCCCCAGTTCCCGCCAAGCCACAGCATCCCCTCCTCATCGCGGTGGATGGAGCGGATCTCCCGCAGTCCATGCTTCTCCCCAAACGTCTCGAACATCCGACCACCTGCCCGCGCCGCCGCCGGGTCATGACGGGTCACTCCGCCTGAGCCACCGAACCACAGCACGCCGTCGGCATCCCGGTGAATGGCGAGGACCGCATCCTGGGGGAAATCGTTGCTCTCGGAGAACGTGACGAGATTTGTCCCCTCCTTCCGGACCAGATTGGCGGGGCCGGGATCATATCCTCCAAACCAAAGCACGCCGGACGGTTCGCGCAGCATGGAGAAGACAGTCTCCACTTGAAACCCATTGGTGGACGTCAGATGGGACCACGCCTGGCCTCCCTTGCCTTCGGCCGCCGGGTCGTAGCGCGTCACGCCGGACTGGCCGCCGAACCACATCACGCCATCCGGTTCCCGGAGGATGCACTGGACATGGTTGTTCAACAACCCGTCGGCCTTGGTGAACGTTCGCCACTTCCGGCCGCCCGTGCGCTCGGCAGCCGGATTGTAACGCGTGACTCCGCCGTTGTTCCAGTGCCCGAACCACATCGCGCCATGGGCGTCAGGGCAGACGCTCATGACGACGCCCACGGGGAGGCCATCTTCGACGGTGAAGTTCACAAACTCGCGCCCGTCATAGCGCGAGACGCCACCTTCCGTGGCCACCCACATCACGCCCTCGGAATCGAAGGCCACCTGCCGAACGAGGTTATGCACCAACCCCTGCTGGTAATCGAACGTCCGCCACGTGCCCTTCTTGAACAGCGCGATCCGGAAATCAACCGACGGGGAGCTGCGGGCGCCGGCGCTCTCCAGCGCTTCCACCACAGCCACGTTGGTGTGGTAGAGAAACCCGCCCGGCACCTGGCAGCGAATCCGGTAGGAGCCGGGCCTGAGGTTGATGAATTGAAAAACGCCCCGGTCGTCCGTAGTCACAGACTGTGCGACGGCCCCTGGGAGCGCCGGCATCCCTGCCGGCAGGGCGCTCGCCGGCAAGGATGCCCGTGCTCCCAGCAGCGCCTGCACGATCACACCGCTCATGCCTTTGGCGTCCAGCGACGACACGGTGCCGGTGAGGTTCGTCGCGTTCTTCAGCACCCAATTGACTTCCCGGCGCTCGCCCGGCTGCGACTTCACGCCCAGCTTCCAATCGCCGAGGCCGCCGTTGCCATATTCGGATCGCGCTTCGAGATCATAAACTTGGTCCGAGCCGTAAAGCGCGAGCGAGTAATAGCCTTGGTTGTTGGGTTGAATCCGCACGACTTCCCGACCTTCCTGCTCCACGCGGACGGTTGCGTCTGGGAGCAGCTTGCCCGCGGCATCCTTCACCACCCCGGCTACGAACGTGGGCAGCGCCAGCCGGCTGGCGTCGGCCGCGCCGGGGGGCGGCACGGACACACGATCCTGGCATTGCCGCGCAGGATGCCGTGATGGCCATTGGTGGTCGCATCGTTCGCCGTGCCGTCCGCAAAATTCCAGAGCGCCAGCAGGCCCGGTTCGCGACCGGAAAGGCGAACGAACAGGTTCTCCCTGAGCTGGCCTGGAGTTCGTTCCCCCGCCCAAAGCCGAACCTCGGCCATCTGGCCGTTGAGGTCGGGATTGACAGCGGCGCTCGTGATGGTCCGCTGGACGTCCCGACCCAGGAAATTCCGCGTCGGCGGGAGGGGGTCGGGCTTCCAAGATCCCGCCTGCTCGTTGACGGAGAGCAGCATTCCATTCGCGTAGAGCCTGGCGAAGTTCGTGCCCGCCACCACCGCCAGATGAATCCACTGGTCTCGCAAGAGAAGCCCGGGAATCTGCATGAAGTGGAGATCATCATAGGCGGGCGGGCGTTTGCGTTCGACCAGCAGTGTGGAGCTCGTCTCGTGGTTCCCCAGCGAAAGCTGAATCGCGGCGTCGGCAAAATAGAAGATCCGGGCATAATCGGTGAAGTCACGCCACTTCGCCCAGCATTCGACCGTGACCACGGCGTTCGTGAAAAGCTTCGGGGGCAGTTCCACGAAACTCTCGTGGCCATCCAAATCCAGGACGTTCCCCAACCGGGCGGGCTCGCCGGACGCAGGCAATTCCGCCGCGACCGTCCTGGCATTGCCCATGAGCCTCCCGTGAAAGCCGTTCGGCCCGGAATCCTTCACCACGCCGTTCTCCACGCTTGCGAAATTCCAGAGACCCACCAGGCCGGGTTCGCCGCCGGTCAACGCCCCGAACATGGTCTCGCGAACCTGTTCCTGGTTGCGCGCGACCTTCCAGACGCGGACTTCATCCATCTGCCCGTGGAAATCCTCGTCCGAAGAAAACATCTCCCGCCAGTTACTCCGGCCGAGCAGGTTTCTCTTGCCGCTCTTGATGGCGGCAAAACTCCCCGGGTAATCGTTGGTTCCGAGCAAATGCCCGTTCAGGTAAAGCCGCATCCCCGCCGGGCCGGAAACGGCCGCGATGTGGAACCACTGGTTGGTCAACAGCGAGTTGCCTGTTTCCAGAAATGTGGTGTGCGTCGTGCCGGGTGTGTCCGAGATTTCAAATCGGAGGTTCGGATTCAGCTCCCGGTTCTGCACGTCCATGTTCTGGAAGGCCTCACCGAAATCAAAGACGCGGGACTTCCTTCGGAAACTGCCCCACTTGACCCAAGCCTCGACCGTCGCCTCCGTGAAGTCATTGAACATGTCCGGCGGCAGCTCGACGTAGCTGCCGTTGCCGTCGAGTTCGAGGACGCGGTTGGTGGCGGCGAGTTGGGCGTGGATTTGAACGACCGAAAGCAACAGCAGCAGCACGGCGAACAAAAAAGTGCCGCAACGTTTTTGCTGAGTGGTTTGCACGCGGAGGATTGAGCCAGAAGGCGGGCGGCGAGGAAAGCGGCAAATCCGGCGTGAGGGAATCAGTGTTCGACTTTGTGTGGCAACAAACCGGATAGGCATGGTTCGCCGTGGTGGTGGGATGACTTCCGCGTTCCTGCTTCAAGGTGATTATTCATTCACCCTCACCTCACCCTTGTCCTGCCCATGAACCGGGCGTTTGAACCACAGAGGAACGAAGGCACACACAGAAGAAGAGAGCAAGACTCTGCGTCCCTTCGGTCCACTGTATTTTTTCTCTGCTTTCGTGGTTCATGGTCCCAATGCGCGATTCTGAAATCGTGGGGGCTTTCCATGAACTTGGGAGCGCTGGCATCCTTGCCGGCGGGATAATCCGCACCCAACACGCCGTCAGGGATGCCGGCACTCCCAGGAGCGGCTCGCCGGTTCAAGGGTTCCATGCGCGAAGTCCCCTTCGGGAAAAGCTCCCTCCGATGGCGCGGAGAGAGCAATCCTCTCCGACTGATCGGCATGTTGCCGTCGCTTCAGTAATTTACTCGTAGTGGATGCGCAGGATTTCCAGGACCGCCTGGCCGGAGGGAAAACGAAATTGAACACGCTGCCCCACCTGGGTGTTGATGAGCGCCTTGGCGAGCGGTGAGAGCCAACTGATCCAGCCGCGATCAATGTCCGTCTCGTCCACACCCACGATGCGGTAATCCTCCTCTTCACCTTGAGGCGTGCGAATCGTGACTGTTGCGCCGAAGCGGACGCGATTTCTATCGTCCTGCGGCGGATAGGAGACCACTGCCGATCGGAGCACTTGCTCAAGGTGATGAATCCGTCGCACCACAAGTTGAAGCCTTTGTTTGGCGTCGTGGTCGTCCTCTGGAGCGCGGTTGAGTTCAGGGCGGTCATTGTCAACGAGCCTGTCGAATTCCACCTTCAACCTGGCGGCGCCGTCGGGAGTGATGTAATTCCGGGCGCCGGGCGGGAGTGGAGCGGTGGGTCTAACAGCCGGCTGCGTGTCCCGGGAGTCATCAGATTCCCTGGTGAAGGCTTTGCTCATGGGACCAAGGGGAGCGTTCCGACATCAACCGTAACGGCCTTCGATGTACTCGGCAGTCTTTGGGTTTTTTGGCGTCAGGAAAAGATCCTCGGTCCGGGTGTGTTCGACCAGCTCTCCCATGAGCATGAAGATGCATTCGTCACTGGCGCGGCGCGCCTGGGCCATGTTGTGAGTGACGATGACAATGGAGTAACGCCCCTTGAGCTCGAACATCAGTTCCTCGATGGCGCGCGTGCCCTCCACGTCCAGCGCGCTGCACGGTTCATCCATGAGAATAATGTCCGGCTTGAGCGGAAGGAGGCGGGCGATGCAGAGCTTTTGCTGCTGTTCCAGTTGAAGCGTGGTGGCCTTGGTGTCGAGACGATCCTTGAGGTCGTCCCAAAGGCGGACTTCGGTGAGCGCCTTCTCCACCGCCTCATCGAGGACTGACTGCTTCGTTGCCGAGCGTTCGTGGTGGATGCGGAGTCCGAACACGATGTTCTCATAGACTGAGATGGGAAGGGGATTTGGGCGCTGGAACACCATGCCGACCTTTTTGCGCAGCTCGATCAGCGATACATCCTCGTCGTAAATGTTCTTGCCGAGGATCTTGATCTCGCCCCTGGTGGTGACGTAGTCATAACGCTCGTTGATGCGATTGAAGCAGCGCAGGAGCGTGGTTTTCCCGCAACCGCTCGGCCCGATGAGAGAGGTGATCTTCCCCTGCTTGATGTTGACGGTGACATTGATGAGCGCCTGGAATTTGGCGTACCAAAGGCAAACGTCCTTGGTGGTGATGCAGTGTTGTACCGGGGCGCTCATTGAAGGAAGGTTCCAAGTTCCAAGTTCCAAGTTCCAGGTTCCAGACAAGACCCGGTCCAGGCATCCGAAAGCAGCTTTGCAAAGGCCGCCGTTCTGGAGTTTGGGGTTTGAATTTTGGAGCTTCGATTCATCGCATCATCCAAAGATTCCGTTCACGTAATCGTAGGTGCGCTTGTCATTCGGTTTGTCGCTGAAGGCCACTTCGGTCGGGCTGAGTTCGATCAGATCGCCGCGCCAGAGGAAGAGCGTGTTGTCCGCGAGACGGCGCGCCTGCTGAACCAGGTTGGTGACGAGGACAATGGTCATGCTCTTGCGCAGTTCCTTGAGCACATCCTCAATCCGCATGGTTGTCACGGGGTCGATGGCGATGCTGAATTCGTCCAGGCAAAGAATCTCCGGCGAGAGTGAGAGAGCCCGTGCGAGCGTGAGCCGCTGCTGTTGTCCGCCAGAAAGCCGGGTGCCAAGCATCTGGAGGCGGTCCTTCACTTCATCCCAAAGCACGGATTGGCGGAGGCATCGCTCAACGATTTCGTCCAGTTCGCCTTTCGCGGTGACACCCCGGCGGCGGGGAGCATAGGCGACGTTCTCATAGATTGTGAGAGGCAGGCCGACTGGAAGCGGGAAGACCATGCCAATGCGGCGGCGCAGTTCATTGGGATCACGAAAATCGGCCACGCTCTCCCCATCGATCAACACCTGGCCGGTGAAGCGCGCGCCACCAATGAAATCCAGCGTGCGATTGATCGTCTTGAGCATCGTGGTCTTGCCGGAGTTGGCCGGACCGATGACCCCGATCACAGTGTGGCGCGGGACCGTGAAGGTCACGTTGCGCAGCACCTGTTTCGCGCCGTAAAATGCGCAGACGTCGCGAAACTCGATGTGGGGTTTGCCTTGGATCATGGCGTGGCTACCAGCGTTTGCGTCCCCGCAGCCATACTCTGAGGATGATCGCGAAGCTGTTGACGAACAGAATCAGGCCGATGAGCACCGCTGCGGAGCCGTACTTCATGCCTTCGGGCATTTGAGAAATCTGGTTGGAAATGATGTTCAAGTGCATCGACATCGCCATGAAAGGTTCCCCGGGATTGTAGGGAAAGATCTTTTCCCAGCCCGCATCGGCGACGAACTTGAAGAAGGTGACCCCGGTGAAAAGAATCGGCGCGGTTTCGCCGGCGGCGCGGGAAATGGTCAGGATGACTCCGGTAAGAATCCCGCTCAACGAGTTGGGCAGTACGATCGTGCGAATGGTCTGCCAGCGCGTCGCCCCAAGGTTCCAGCAGGCTTCGCGAAAGGATTGAGGAACGCCGCCCAGAGCTTCGCGGGCGCTGGCGATGATGACCGGGAGGTTCATCACGGCGACGGTCAATGAGGCGGTGAGCAAGCCCGCCTGCCAGTTTGAGGCCCGATCATTGGGGCTTCCGATCACGGAATTTACCGCCGGAAGCATCACGAGCACGAACGCGCCGAGTCCGAAGAGGCCATGAACAATGCTCGGCACGCCAGCCAGACTTGTGACGGCAATGCCGATCACCCGGTTCAGAATTCCTTCCTTCGCGTACTCATTCAGATAGATCGCAGCGAGGATGCCGACGGGCGCAACAAGGGTCAGCGAGCCGATGACGAGATAAAAAGTTCCGACAAGCGGAGCCCAAAGTCCGCCCTCCTTGCCTTTGTTAGCCGGATTCAGCCACAGGTAATCCAGTGAAATGACAGGAGCGGCTTTCACGAAGATATCCACGAGGATGGCGATCAGCGGGATGATGAGCGCCGCGCAAAAACTGAACATGATCCACTTGTTCAGATTCGCGCGCCGGAATTTGCGGCGTTCGAATTGTGTGGAAGCGAATGGATTTTCCTTCATCACGCCTTGTTCGCCTTCTTCACGCCCTTGATGATGAGATCCGAGGCGACGTTGATGCTGCAAGTGATGGCGAAGAGAACGATGCCAAGGATGAAAAGGACGCGGTAGTGGGGATCGCCGAAGACCGTCTCGCCCATCTCGGCGGCGATTGTGGCGGTCATTGTCCGCACAGGATCAGTGAGGGCGGCGGGAATCCGGTTGTTGTGGCCTGTTGCCAGGAGCACGGCCATGGTTTCCCCCACGGCACGACCCATGCCCAGCATGCAGGCGGCGAGAAGGCCGTTGCGCGCGGCTGGAAATAGAACACGACGGACAGTTTCCCAAGGGTTGGCTCCAAGCGCGAGGGCCGCCTCACGGAAAGAATCCGGCACCGCCCGCAACGCGTCTTCGGAGAGCGACACGATCACCGGAACGGCCATCAAAGCGAGAATGACTCCTCCGGTGAGCAGATTGGTGCCCTGCGCGGCCCCGGTTTCAGCGCTGGCGAGGTGGAGTGTGACCATCACTTGGCCCCACCAACTGCCGGGCGCGGCGGTGAAGACGGTCTTGATCAATGGCCCCAGCACCATCAGTCCGATAAAACCCCAGACGATTGAAGGAATGGCCGCCAGCAGCTCGATGACGACCTTGAGTGTTTCCTTCACCTTACCCTTCGCAAACTCCGAGATGTAAACGGCGGCTCCAAGCCCAACCGGCACCGCGATGATCAGCGCGATAAATGTGGTGGTGAATGTGCCCACGAGCAGGGCAAGCGCACCGAAACTGGCAGGGTTGCCCGGAGCCGGGTTGGGGATCCAACGCGGGCTGGTGAAGAAGGTCACCCAATCCAGGCGTGGCAACATCGGCGCCGCTTCCTTGAAGATGAACAGGAAGATGGCTGCGATTCCAATGATGCTGCTCCAGCCACAAAGCCGGATGAACCATTCGGTGGGCTTTTCAATTGAGTCGAAGAAGTTAAACTTTCTCTTCGACTTGTTGGTCACCTGTTCTGGCATGACAAGCAATGAATCAAGCGGTGCCGCGAGGCGCGCCATCGGGTCGATTCCCGGCGGAGCGGGGCGGCGTTGCAAAAAGGCCAGTGATCAATTCAACGATACAAACCCTTCCTTCGAGACGATCTTCTGGCCTTCGGGCGAGAGTATCCAGTCGATGAAATCTTTGAGTTCCCCCGTCGGCTCACCTGCGGTGTAGAGATAAAGTTTGCGCGCAATGGGATATTTGCCGCTTCGCGCCGCATCCGCTCCAGGTTCGACGGATGGCCCGCCTTTCACTATGGAGACATTGAGCCAGCTCACGCCCGGTGTCTTGTAACCCATGCCGCTGTAGCCCAGTCCTGTGGGTGTCTTGCCAACATTTTCAACGACCTCCGATGAACCGTTCATCTCGCTGATGCCACCCCGGAATTCACGCTGCCTGTTGTCTGGAGTTTTGCCACAGATGTGCTCACGGAAATAGTCATACGTGCCGGAATTATTCTGGCGTCCGAAGAGAGTGAGCTTGCCGGTGAACGCCGGGTTGATCTGTTCCCAGGTGGTAAATTTGCCACCTTCGGCCCAAATCTCCGTCAGCTCGGGGATGGAGATTTCTTTGATCGGGTTTGAAGGATGCGAGTAAACCGCCAGCGCGTCATGCGCCACGACGAACTCCTTCACCTCCTTACCGGTGACAGACTTCACTTTTTCGGATTCCTCTTTTTTGATTTCCCGGGAGGCGTTGCAAATGTCGGTGCTGTTGTTTTGCAGGGACGCAAAACCAGTGCCCGTGCCGCCGCCATTGGCATTGACGAAGACGTTTGGTTTTACTTTGCGGTATGCTTCCGCCCAGGCGGTCACCAGTTGGATCATCGTGTCGGAACCCTTGGCCCGGATCTCGACGGTCTTCTTGCTGCTCCCCCCCCCGGACGGTCCGCCAGCAGAGGGTTCCTTCTGGCCGCAGCCTCCGAGAGCAAGGCTGAGTACCGCCGCCGCAAGGAAAGTCAGGTGTATCCGGCTTATCGGTGCTTGATTATTGGTCATGGTGTGTTCGTGCTTGTTTGCTTCGATTTGTTTCCGATCACAGCCTCCACAAGACCGGCGATGTGATCGCGAAGAAATTGGTAGGTGGCTTCATAGGCGGCATGGATCTCGGACGGTGTTCCCTGGAGTTTGGACGGATCGCTCACGCTCCAATCAAGGCAGACGGTCTTTGTAGGCGGCCCCGGGAAAATGATCCGCGCTTCCTGCGCCAGAGCAATGATGATCTGATAATGATCGAGATTTGGGATTTGTTCCACCGCCTTGCTTGTCTGCCGGGAGGGATCAAGCCCCTTCTCCTTTAGAAAATTAAGCGTCGCTGGGTCGATTGCGGCTGGCTCCAGCCCGGCGCTGCTGAAGACGAACCGGGGTTGCTGAAGTGAACTGGCAATGGCTTCGGCCATCTGGCTGCGGCAGGAGTTGTGCAAATCCACGAACAGGAGGCGGATGGATTCGGAACCTTTGTGACGTTCGTATTCGCCAGTACACATGTACACCGCCTCGGTGCAGATGTTCTTGGCCTGGTCGGAAACACGCTCCAAATGCCGGGCGATCATCATCAGCGGGTTCAGAGCCTCCAGGGACAGGCTGCCTTTCTGGTGGAGGATGATAAGGTCGGAATTCAACCGGCTCTTCAGGGTGTCCACCGTCTCCTCAGTTGCCATGGTTTTGCGGGCGAGATCCGGCCTTCTTTCCACAAATGATTTCACCGCATCCTGAAGCATCCGAACGGAAAGATTCGCGATTTCCTCAAATCGACTGAAGGGGATGGGCACGTCCATCGAAGTGAGTTTCAACACCTGACGGGCAATCCCTTCCGCATAATCGCCGACTCGTTCCAATTCGAGGTTTGTACGGATTGTGGCGTAAACGAAGCGAAGAGGTTCTGCCGCCGGTTGCTGGCGCACCAGGAATTCCAAGCATAACCGGTCCACTTCCTTCTCCAACTCGTCGATACGTTGGTCTCCAAAGATCACTGAATATGCCAGCACCCGGTCCTTTTCCGTCAGCGACTTCATGCAGCCACGCAGTGCATGGACATCGAGATCGGCCATTTCCACGACCTTGCCGCGGATGCGGTTGATGTCTCGTTGCAATGACTCTTCAAAGTGCGTAGGCATATCTAGTTCCTGACTATATTGTCATGCCAGATGTGTCGGTATCGTGGCGTGAATGTTACGATTGTGTGACGATGATTCATGGCGAGTCCTCCTGGTTAAGGCAACGACCAAAGGACGAAATACGTCAGCACGATTTACTCGTGGCACTAGACTCGCCTTCTGTCGGTGAATCTCGGCAACGCGCGCATTGCAGGAGTGATACATGACAATGCCAACCGTTCGCCCGATCAGGGTCCATTATCGACGTGACATGATTGTTACATTTGTGTGACAACCTCTGCGCGATGTTTTCCCTTCAAAAGTTTTTCGGCAAAGACGATCAATTCCTGGACCTTCTGGAAGCTTCCGCGGAGGAATGCCTCGCCAGTGTCCATGCGATTCAACACATTCTCAAGCCAGGCGCCAAACTCGCCCTTGATGAATTCGTGGTTTCACGGCGGAAGGGAAAGCGGATAACCAACGAGATAGGGGAGTTGCTCTGCAAGACTTCCGTCACAGGTCTGGAGCGCGAGGACATCGAGTCCATCGCCAATTCGCTCTACAAGATTCCGAAGACGACTGAGAAGTTCGCGGAGCGATACATCGCCTTTGCCGACCGGTTGAATGACGTCAAGTGGGACAAGCATCTCGCGTTACTTGAACAGGCCGCACAGACTGTATTGATCATGGTGCGTGAATTGCGCGCCAAGTCGCATCTGCAAAAGATCAAAGGCCAGAATGACATATTGCAAAAGGTCGAAGGAGAGGCCGACGAGCTGATTCTTGAATCCCTCAAGAACTTGTGCGCCGGCACGCCCGATCCCATCAAGGTCATCATCCTCAAGGATCTTTACGAGCTGCTGGAAAAAGTTGTGGACCGCTGCCGCGACACAGGCAACGTCATCTCCAACATCATCCTCAAAAACTACTGACCGCGCATGGAAGCGCTCATCTTCCTGATTGTCGTGTTGTTGGTGGTGCTTGGCTTCACTTATACAAACGGTTTCCACGATGCCGCCAATGCCATTGCCACGGTGGTCTCGACCAAGATCCTGACGCCGCGCCAGGCGGTGATTCTTGCGGCCGTCGCCAACTTCATTGGCGCTCTGGGAGGAACCGCCGTGGCCAAGACGGTCGGAGCGGGGATGGTGGACTCGAATTTCATCACAATACACACTGTGTTCTGTGCAATGGTGGCCGGGATCATCTGGAACCTGGTGACGTGGTTTTACGGCATCCCCAGTTCTTCCAGCCATGCTCTCATAGGCGGACTGCTTGGCGCTGCGGTTGCCTCGGCGAAGAATAGTTTGTCGGTTATTCTCTGGTCCTTTGAAAAAACCGATCCCAAAACTGGCAAAGTTGTCATGGAGGGCGTCTATCATAAAGTGATCATCCCAATGATCTCTTCGCCGATCGCCGGCTTCGTCATAGCTTTCATCATCATGGGAATTCTGTTCGCCGTGGTCCGTAATTGGCGCCCAATATGGGTCAACCGAATCTTCGGGAAGGCGCAATTATTGAGCGCCACTTACATGGGATGGGCGCACGGATTTGCCGACGGCCAGAAGACCATGGGTATCATGGCGCTGGCGTTGTTCGCAGCGGGCAAGTCCGTGGATTGGGAACAGGTGCCCGTGTGGTTGAAATTCCTGCATACGCCGAAGTTCGAGATTGCCGCCTGGGTCAAATGGTCGTGCGGCATCACGATGGCGGCGGGGACTTACATCGGTGGCTGGAGGATTATTCACACGCTCGGCCACCGCCTGGTACGCATCAAACCGATCCATGGCTTCGCCGCCGAATGCACTGGTGCGAGCATTCTTTTCGTGGCGGGCATCCTTGGCATGCCGATCAGCACCACGCACAGCATCACCACCAGCATCATGGGCGTGGGCTGCGCCAGGCGTTTCAGCGCGCTGAATTACACCTGGGTTGAGAGGATTCTTTGGACCTGGCTGTTTACCATTCCGGCCACGGCAGGCATCGCCTACGTACTCATGTGGCTGATGTCGGCTGCGGGTTGGAACAAGTGAGCAAAGCGCACAACAGTGCCGAGCGTAACTCGTCTTCGCCAGCAACTCCCTGCCGACGATGTTGCCACTGCAACCGGAGGCTCAAGGCAAGGGAGGCGTTACAACTTGATAAAAGCGCGTGCCAACGGTTTCCGGATCAGTAATCCGAATGGCTCGCATGGATGATTGCGCTGTGATGTCCGCCAGTTTTTTCCAGGTGCCGTCACCCCCATCGTCGCGTACCAGGACGGAGTAGGCTTTAAGTGGTTGTGCTGTGAATCCAATCGTCACGCCCGCATTCGTATAATCAATCAGACCGACCCGAAGCGTGCTTGCGGCGTCTTTGGGATGGGTGCCCGCCAGGAATTCCTGCAAGTTGGTCAGACCGTCATGGTCTGGATCAGAGGCGGGGCCATCATCGCCCGCTCCACTCTGCGGGTCCAAGCCGTGTGCGGATTCCCATTCCGTCGGCAATCCATCAAAATCATCCATCGGCTTGACGTCCGCTTCAAATTTTCCAGCGGTTGGTGCGGCGACTTTCCAGGAAGCGGGATCGTTTCCATAGGAATCGCCACGAATTCGTTGAAGCGACTGTCCTTCCACTCCTCGAGGCCACGGCGTGTCGGCGGAGTAATCAACAAGATCCACCAGCACATAAGGAACTAGGCCGGGATCGGAGGCTTCCGGACCTTGCGGAGGGTCTGGCTTGAGCAGACGTAGTTCCTCGCCAAGGTTGCTCAATTTTTCGTCGTAAGGCCCCAAGATCACCGCACCGGCTGGAATCTGGTAAAGTGATCGGAAACTGTCCAATGCTCCCGGTTCCCTGAGCGGATCGAAACTCACCACAACCGCCAAGCCACCAACGGGCAGGGAGATTCCAGGAGGGAAGTCAAAATCGATTCCTCCACGGATCCTCCAAGTGTTGGTGGGCGCGGCAGGATCGAAAAGCCGTATTGGTTGTGAAGACGAGTTTGCGACTTCGATGAACTCACTCGCAGTGTTCTCGATCCCTGCCACGATCGAGGGCAGGTACAGAATCTCGCTGAATACAACCGGTCCAATGCGCGGGCCAGAATTCACTGATCCCAACGTCGCCCTTGTCTGGGCGGCGAAATGCTCCTCGCCAATCGTCGTCGAATGCCGGCCAAAGCTGACGCCATTCTGGGCCGCGCCGAAACTGAATCCGTGATGGTATCCGGTCAGATTGCCGGCCGCATCCGCTGAGAACAGAAACACTTCATCACCGAGCGAGCTGAGAGAAAAGGCATTCGCGCCTCCTGAATTGAACTCCGACTCCGCGACGACATGGTAGCCACCACCAATCAGGCGTGTGGGATGCGGAAGTTTGAACTTCTTGGGAAAATCAAAGTCATCCGTCAGATACCAGCCGCTGACATCTGCAAGGCCGGAGGTTGTGTTCAGCAACTCGATGGCATCGATCAACGGAGGATCGGTATGTGTCAGTGCTTCATTCACGACAACGACAGGAATGGCTGTTGGCGCGGGATCGTCTTTGGCGGGCGATCCTCCCACTCGTGAACTACGCCGCCAGCTTGACCTTTCACCCCATGAGGCCAGAGGCAGCCGCTCCTCTGCGATTACCAATGAGAATCCAGGACCATCCGTGATGCGCTGCCAGGAGTCCGCGAATTTGAAATCGAGGATTGGCTCACGCAACGGACCTTCAAGCACGAGTCGTTCACTGTCATTATCGAGCTTCCCTGTGTAGGCTCCGACGACGAGTGGTTCCGCGCCGTAGCGTGAGCGGAATGCCACAACATCACTCGCGACGACCACTGAACGGCCAGCCGGCAGATCGAGTTGAGGAAAGACGAAATCGACACCTCCACTCAATCGAAAGCCGTTCAAGTTGATTGTGCCTTGGCCGGTATTCTTCAATTCGATGAACTCGAACGCGTCAGCTGTGTTTGTATTGCCTGCGGGTGCCACCTCCGGATGGTACATGATTTCAGTGATGATCAACGAGGGAGTCGTGATCACGTAAGTGGCTGCCACCACGCCGGACCACGGTGTGGACAAACGCGGATTGGTGCCGCCCGTGAGATTGCGATGATCACTCTTGAATGACCGGGCGACAACGCGTGCATTGGAATTCAGCACCACGGGACCGGTGTAAGCAACCGCCGCGGGTGAAACCGCTCCAAACGGCAGGCGAGGATCCGTGCCATCCACTGTGTAGTAAATCGTGGCGCCCGGAGGGCCTGAGAGCGCCAGCCTGGTCCCCGGTGTAACGAATCCTTCCGGGAGACCGAGGACCGGCCATTGAAGGAAATTCGTATCCATGAACCGTAGCCGGTTTGTCAGCCAGTTCTTGGTGAAGTTGACTTCCGCGGTGTAGCTGCCACCCCGGGGGGCAAAATTCCAGCGCTTCTGCTCCCGGGGCTGGGCCGCTCGAACCTCGGCCACAAGCGAGTCGATGATCCGGTTCAGATTTGTCACGGCGAAGTGCGATTGCCGCAATTCCTGGTAACGATCCACCCAGTCCTGCCAGAAATTGATGTCCTGAAACATCCGCCCCCACCAGGGGTAGGTGAAGAAATCCGTGCCGCCCGAGGCGCTCCAGACCCGTGGATTGGCGTCGCGCCCGTCCGTCGAACCCAACGCGCGATCGAAGTCCCAGATCGGACCGAAGAAGAGCTTTCCTTCCCGTTGCTTGTAGAAGTAAGTGCTCAACCTCAGAGCATCGACATTGAACGCCACGACGTTGAGGATGTGGTGATCGATCCAGGAAGGCACGTCCACATACTGCCTGAACCCCGCGTTCAAGTTCGTGAAGCCTGCACCGTTGAGCGCCGTCCCGAACGCATTCATGTAATTGCGGATGTACTGCTCCTGGGGATCGCGCTGCGGCAGTTCGATCTCGCGTTCCTTGGGCTCCACGTAGCCGATCGTCTGTCCGCCCGCGCTCAAACCGCCATCGCCCGGGTCAAGGCGGTCAATCTTCATTATGTAGCCCCCTGTCACTTCAGGTGATTTAAGGTGTTCCGCTTCGAGTTTTGGAACACCCACGCGATTGTCGCTACGACCAATCTTCTCCTCGAGAACGTAGATCCCATTGTAGTTTGCGGAAGTGATGGGTCCGCCTGACTTGTTCAAATAGACTTCCACGAAACGGGTGCGGGGCGCGTACCTGCCAATTTCATTGCTCAACCTATAAATGAAGGGATTGTGAATGAGGACTGGTTCGAAATTGTTCGGCGCGTACAGTACCCAATCCGCGTCGGCAGGAAGCCCGAGAGGCGAGAGCGGCTTATCCAGATTGAATTCATCCCACCATTCAACGGCGAAGCTGGATTTGGCCAGCCCTTCGGTGCTCGATCCGCGGATATTAATCCCAGCCCTGGAGCTCAACGAGGGCGGATTTTGGAGGGAGGACAGTTCATTTGCAGGTTCAAAGAAAGCCATGTAAGCGAATTGGTCGCTGTTGGCAGGCACCGTGCCTTGCCCGAAATTATGGATGATGAGTATCGGTAGGTTGGAGGTGAAATTCACCACGCTCGCGGCCAGTTGAACGAAACTCTCGCTGCGCGGCCTGCCAGGCAGGAGTCTCGGTTCGAAGGCGCGGGCGCGAACTTGCACGGTCCCGGCAACCGTGATCGGAGCGACGTACATCAAGGAGGATTCGGTCGGCAGAGTTCCGTCCAGAGTGTAGTGAACTTTCGCCTGCCCTGAACTCGTGGTCAGTGTAAGAGTGAAGGAATCCGTGAACGTCCCGCCCGCCCGCGAGAACAATACTTCCGGTGCAAATCCTGGTCCGCTGACCGAATTGGGTGCTCCTGGTGTGGGCTGTGTAAAATAGCCGTGAATGGTTGAATCGCCGCGATCCTGCCCATACGAAACGTCCAATCGTTGCTCCGGATAGGAAGGCGCGAACTCGCTGATTATCGTCCCGTCAGGATTGGAGATCGCCAGGTAACCTCCGTCCGACTTCAGCTTGAAATTTGTATGCAGCCGGGCGGCGGCGTTTGTCCGGTCCTTGTTTGAGGCGAAGAGCAGAAGGTAGCCGCGAGCCGGGACAGAGACATTCGGGAAACGCCACTTTCTCAAATTCAGGGGATCATCGGTCAGATGCCAGCCGGCGAGATTGGCGTTGATGGCGGTGGCGTTCTGAATCTCGATCCAATCGGAACTGTCGCCGTCCTCGTCATTGAGCGTGCGGTCGTTTTCAGCCATGAACTCCGAGATCGTCACGCCGACGGCGGGCACGTTCTCCCGCACGTCATAAGTCCACGAGTTGCCCTGAAAGGCGTTCCCGGCAGGTGCTAGATCGTGGATTCCGTGGTCGGACTTCCAAGTCACCCGTGCGATCCCGAGGGCTGACTGGGAAAATTCGAATACATACTGACTGCTGCTGAACACAAGGAGGTTCGTTGCCGGAGCGCCGTTCAGCAACAGATCGGGGGCATCCACCCCGGTCACGGGTTCATTGAAGATTACTTCGATCTGTTGCAGGCGCTGCACTGCCGAGCCGGCGGGCGGGATGACTTCGGTGATTGTCGGTCGTATGTCGTCCACAAATGAGGAGAGGCTCACGTTGAAAACGAAGTCACTGCTTGTGCTGATGTCGGCGTTGAATCCCTGGACGGTCAGCACATTCACTCCCGGGACGAGGACATTGGATAGCCCTGTGAGTTCGAAGTTCTGTGGTGCGATAGGCTCTGTCAAAGCGGGCAGGGATTTGCCATCGTACGTTGGTTCGCCGTCGGGCACGTTGAAGCGCGCTACCTCCACGCCATTGATCCAGGCAATGAAACCGTCGTCGCTCTGCGCCTCCATTTTCAACACTGATATTTCCCCGGGGGCGGTGACTGAGAAGTTTTTACGCAAGAAGATGGAAGTGTAGCCTCCTCGCATGTCTGTGAGCTGGGTGCCGGGAGTCGGCTGGACATCTCCGTACCAAAAAGGCGCGGGTGCCGTCGTCCATGCCGAGTCGTTGAAGCCGTTTCGCCTCCAGCCGGCGGTATCGGGTGCCGAAGCCTCCGAAAACCCTTTCAGAAGCTTCCAGGACGAGTCGAATGGTATGAGGACTGCCCCCTGTGCTGGCACCATGAAAGCCAGGCAATACAACGGCACAAGCCAGGCAAATCGAAATATTGCCAAATTCCGGTAACCGCGGAAATCAAGGAACCTTTTCATCCGGCAAAACACAGCAGAATGAATTCCATGGTTGGTGCGGGGGTATGACATTGTGATGATTTGGCTGTCGGACATAGGAGAAGGTGGTTGAACAAGGTATGATCGTATTTTTTTGCGTGCGCTCCCAACCGGCACCGGGGCCCTATTTTGAGGCAACTGGTCATGTTTTGTAAGTTCTGAGGCAGCGTGCTAATCCTGCTCTTATTCCTAATCATAATCGTTCGCCAATAAGGATTAAGAGAAAGAGAAAGATTAAGGTTAGGACAGCACCGGTTCGGTGGTGGACTGTCGGTGGTGGGCTTGACACTCGGAAGTCCATTGGTATCTTCGCGCCCTCCGCAACAGCGGTGGTGATCCGTTCTCGGCTTTGTCAAGACGGGCACGGTGGCCCGTCGCCGCCACAAATGTCTGTTGGTTCAACTGTTTACGATCAATGAAACGCCAGTATCAGCCGTCGAAGATTCGCCGCAAGCGCCAGCACGGTTTCTTAAGCCGCAACTCGAGCAAGAGTGGGCGCGCCACCCTTGCCAACCGCCGCCGCGTTGGCCGCAAACGGCTGACCCCGGTCTGATCTTCTGGCATCATGCCGGCTCCAGTCTCTGCGAGGCTGACGCTGCCGCGCGGGATGCGCATGCAGCAGACGCGTGAATTCACTCGCGTGAAGGAAAAGGGGCGGCGGGCTGTCAGGGGCTGTTTGATTATGAACTGGCTTCCACTTCTGCCGACCGGCGCTTCCAAGATTGGTGTCATCACCAGCAGGAAGATCGGAAAAGCCAACATCAGAACACGTGCCCGCCGACTCTTGCGTGAAGTATTCCGCCTCCATCAACACGAGCTTTCCGAGCCGGTTGCCATGGTGCTCGTGGCTCGCAATTCCATTGTGAGACGCAAACTCGCCGATGTGGAGAAGGACTTTCTCACACTGCTGCGCCAGGCGAACCTGATCATGAACAACAAGGCGTGAATCCTATCCGAGCCATACTTATATTTCTCGTGCAGGTCTATCGGTTGATCCTTTCTCCCGCCAAAGTGTTCCTGTTCGGTCCAACCGCACGATGTCGCTACGTCCCGAGCTGTTCAGTGTACGCAATTGAAGCTCTGAGCGCGCACGGAGTCCTTCGCGGAACCTGGCTCGCGGCCGGGCGTGTCTGTCGGTGTCACCCTTGGGGCGGATGCGGACACGATCCAGTCCCTGTCGAAAGTGGTCCGATACGTTCCGCAACCTCGTTGGATGCGTCACCAGCATTCACTCGCTAAAGTTTCTCATGGATCGAAAAACAATTTCCATTCTACTCGTTTCGATCGGCCTCCTCTTCACGTGGCCGATGCTGGTCAATAAAATCTTCCCGCCGCCGCCGGCCCCGCCGAAGACCACAAATGCCGCTCCAATCGTGGCGTCCGTTCCAAATCCAGAGAGTGCGCCGGTGCTCAAGGCATCCACGAACGCACCCGCTCCACGCCGACCCGCCCCGGCTCCCGGCGCTGATCAAAAATTGCTCCTCGAAGACAGCGAAACACGATACACAGTCAGCGCGTTTTCCGGTGGACTCAGCCTGATCGAGCTAAAGAACTATCCGGCAAGCATCGATTGCCGCACCAAGGGCACCGCTGCAACAAATCAGCTCGCTGCCTTGAATCATAATGCGCCGTCTTCGATCTTTGCGTTGAATGGAGGCCCGGAAGTCGAAGGCGACGGCGTGTTCGCTCTTACGCGAACTGCTGATGGCGTGCGTGCGGAGAAAAGTCTTTCTAACGGACTCCACCTCATCAAGGAGTATAAACTGGGATCCAACTCTCTCCTCTCGGCTAGCATCCGCTTTGAAAATCCAACCGGACAGCCGGTTCTATTACCCGCCCATGAGCTGGTGGTTGGCACCGCCACACCGATGACCAGGCACGACGAGAGTCTGACGCTCGGCTTCACGTGGTTCGATGGAGCCACGCCTCACAGACTCACTGAATCATGGTTTGCAAACAGCACCCTCGGGTGTATTCCCGGCACGCCGCGGACGGAATATCAGGAAGGATCCAGCAACGTTGTCTGGGTTGCCGCTCACAATCAGTTCTTCAGCCTGATTGCCGTGCCGACCCAGCCGGGTCTGCGGCTTGCCGCCCGTCATGCGCCATTGCCGCCGCCCACCCCGGAGGAGATCGCAGCCGATTCCCAGGTGGCGCGGCAACCATTCGGATTTGAGACCGCTATTGTTTATCCCGCGGCTGCAATCGCCCCACAACAACAGGTAGTGCATCAGTTCGATCTTTACGCTGGGCCAAAGGAGTACAACACGCTCTCAAGGCTTCCAAAGAATCAAGATCTCATCATGGGCTTCGACGGGTTCACCGGGCCTTTCGCCAAGGCGCTTCTGCTGTCGATGAATGCTGTTTACACGTTCGTTCCTTCCTACGGATTTGCGATCATCCTGATCACCATCATCATCAAGCTGGTTTTCTGGCCGCTCACGACGGCCAGCACTCGTTCGATGAAGCGGATGGCGGAGTTGCAGCCGCAGATGAAGGCGCTTCAGGAGAAGTACAAGGACGACCCCAAAAAGATGAACATGAAACTCATGGAGTTCATGAAGGAGAACAAGGTCAGTCCGCTTGGAGGGTGTCTTCCGATGCTTCTTCAGATTCCAGTCTTCTTCGGCTTTTATAGCATGCTCCAGAGCGCCATTGAGTTGCGTGGGGCCAGCTTTCTCTGGGCCTGCGATCTTTCCCAGGCGGACACGGTGGCAGTCATTCCAGGCGTGGACTTCCCGATCAACCCCATGCCGCTGCTCATGGGCGTGACCATGCTCTGGCAGGCGCGCCTGACGCCTCCTTCGCCCGGCATGGATCCCATGCAGCAGAAGATCATGAAGTACATGCCCCTGATGTTCATGTTCATTCTCTACAAGTTCTCGGCGGGATTAACTCTTTACTGGACGGTGCAGAATTTGTTAACGATCGCGCAGATGAAGCTCACCAAGACGAACAGCCCGGCTACAGCCGCCAAGATCGCCATCGTTCCGACCAAAAAGTCTGCTCCCCGGAAGAAGCCCTGATCGCTCAATCCACTCGAATCGAATCCAGTGTTTCAAACAATTGACTATGCCAGCCCAAGCCAAAGAGATTCTCGAAAAGCTCCTGCAGACGCTCGAATTCGATTCCACCGTCGAGCAACACGACATTGATGGAAGCGTGTTTTTGGAAGTGAAGTGCGATGACGCCGGTCGTTTGATCGGGCGCCAGGGACAAACGCTTGGCGATCTCCAGTACATTACCAACCGCCTCATTTTCCGTCAGGATCAGCAGGCGCCAAAAGTCACCATCGACGTTGGCGGCTACCGTGCGCAGGCGCGCGAAGCTCTTGTTCAGCGTGCCAAGGAGGCCGCCGAGAAAGTTCGGCGCTGGGGTGACATTGTAGAACTCGAACCGCTCAACGCTTTCGACCGGCGCATCATCCACAATGCCCTCAAGGACGATCCCTCGATCGAGACCCACAGCGTTGAAGTGGAAGGCACCGACAGGAAAGTGGTCATCCTCCGCCCGAAACACTGACTCCTACTCTTTCCGTTGGGCGCGGAACAATTCCGAGGCGTGAGCGCGGGAGGATGCCCTCGGTGCCCTATGACCAGACCAGCTACGCAGCAGATGAGACTGCGTCGGCTTCGAGAGTTGTAGGCTATCCCACCTCCCGGGCATCCACAAGTTGGCGGTAGTGGAGCGCGGAATTCCGCACTCCGGCGCCACGCTCGGCCACGCCCGGTATTGAGGTTTTCTCGTTACCGACAACTTCGGGAGGCACCGCTTCGCGTTCGCAGCTCGCGAGCGCCCTTGACACACTTGAAAGAACTTTTAGGGTCCGACTCAAGATTTACTCCTCCTGCTCTGACCTGATTGCGCATTCTTCTTATGCACAACCGTGTCAGATCCGGGCCTGACGAATCATGGGAGGTCAGACTTCGGACCGCTTGGAGTGGAGGAGGGATTCCACACGCTCACGCTTATGAGATCACGCATCTTGAATGGCCTGCGGGCAGCGACCTTCCTCGTATTCACACTCACGGCGGCGCTGTGCATCGCCGCGCCACCGGGCGCGAGAATCAATGGCCGGGTGGTGAATGCCGCTGACGGAACTCCAATCGAGGGCGCCAAAGTCACAATCGATCTCAGTCCCGGCGATGACCGGCCAGAAAAGGAAGTGCAGACCGATGCGTTTGGGTTTTTCGAGATCAAGGAGATCGTTCCAGGAGATTACCAGTTCAAGGCGGCGCATCCTCATTTTGTCGGCTACGAGGAGAAAGTGACTTTCGCATCCAGCGCTTTCACGAACAAAGTCATTCGCCTCAATCCCATCGACGCCAAAGTCTTCTTCGACATCTACTTTCAAGTGAGGTGCCTGTCGACGCACGCCACATTGTCCGGTGCCAAGATCCGGGCCGAGTATTGGAAGCCGGACGGCAACGTCGGCGGGGCGCCGGATCTCGTGTTCAATGTCGCCGCAGGCGCAGCCGGGGACGCCACTCTGTTCGGCATGGAGGATGGTTTCTACACATTCACCGTGACTCGAACCGGCTGGGATCCCATCACCTACAAACCACCGGCAAACAGCGGATTCGTCACCGTGGGAGACAAGGTGCGGCTGATCCGTTACCACTACGGTTCCGTGTTTCTCAGGCCGATCAAGCAGGATCTGGATGTCAAAGTGATTGGCTACGATCCTGTGAAGGACAAACCGGCCCAGCCGCTCAAGGGGATGACAATCAAGCTAACCGGGATTGATCTCGCAGACGACAAATTGGAGATCGGTCCTAGACAAGCCGCACTTTCCGCCGAGGATGGAACTTTCAAATTCGGAAACCTCGCGCCGATTCGCTGGAAGATAAGTGTCGGGCGATTAGGCTACGTGCCCAAAGAAGTTTTGGTGACACCTGACGCCACTGGCGCGCTTCCAGCGCAAACGATCAACGTGGATCTCGAGCCGGTGCAGGCCTACGTGGAGTTGTCCTCACCATACCAGACGGTGGATGCCGTGAAGGACGCCAAAGTCCAGCTCCAAGGCATCAGGAATTCCAACACTGAAGGCATCAATCGTGAGTTGATAACGAAAGCTGGCGCTAACGGGAACATCGCGACCGTGCATTTCGAGAATCTCCTTCCGGGCCGTTACTGGATTCGAGTCCAGCACGAGGCTACCATCGGTGGACTGCCATCGAGATCAGGCCCGCTCTTCGGTCCGAATGCGTTTAAGGTTTCTTTTTTCGGTTCTTCGGGAATTACCTGGTTGTTTTTCACTGGCTAGTTTGAAAGGAGTGAGGAAGGAAGACAGAGAATCTTTTAGAATGGAATCCAGGATGGGCAAGTCTGGGCGAGGTGGAGCATCGTGTGCGGGAGGTGGC
>SXGR01646185.1_pt1 | contig 24113 bp, 23 predicted proteins | sample 3174711 | NCBI WGS metagenome assembly SXGR01 (sample SAMN11356860, study PRJNA531348) | freshwater metagenome | isolation source: freshwater sample F1-60 | place: China: Fuxian Lake, Yuxi | collected 2017-12-25 | reverse complement strand
TACGCCGATCACTTTCCCCCTGAAACCATACCAACCGAGAATTTAGTTTTCGTCGCAATTCAGGCGGTCAGTCATGGCACGCAAGCGACACAAAGCGTAAGAAATTGTCGACAAAATTTGGCAAGCAGATGGTGAGTCAAGCGAGTGATCGACGGTGGCAACGATGTGCTAGATTCTTGGCGTAACGGAGAAATAGTTTCTGATCAAGCCAAACGCTTCGAGCAGGTTGATCAAGAGAACGCGCGGATGAAGCGCTTGTTTGCAAGATCGGCACACTCATGCACACCCAGCGGCTCGCTATTCCAGATGTAATTTGCTTCACGCCCAAGGTATTCGATTATGATCGCGGATTCTTCTATGAAAGTTTCAACTAGCGCGTGTTCGAGCAAGCGCTTGGCCAACCCCGCCCCACTTTGTTCAAGACAATCACTCGCGCTCTGCCAAGGGCGTGTTGCGTGGCTTGCATTACAAAATTCAGCAACCACAAGGAAAGTTGTTGCGCGTAACGCACGGCGAGGTGTTTGATGTTGCGGTTGATATTCGCAAGTCATCCCCCACATTCGGCAAGTGGGTGGGCGAAATACTTTCCGCGCAGAACAACAAACAAATCTGGATGCCGCCGGGCTTTGCACACGGGTTCTTGGTTCTAAGCGAAACCGCCGAATTTCTGTATAAAGCAACGGATTTCTGGGTGCCACAGTTCGAGCGCGGTATCGCCTGGAACGACCCCGCCATTGGTATCAAGTGGCCGTTGCATGGCAGCACGCCCACGCTGTCCGACAAAAACGCACAGGGGAGATTACTTGCGCAAGCGGAATGGTTTATCTGACTAACTTTGTATTCACGCCGTGTACTAAATCAAATTCGCAACACGCATTTAGAGTATCTTTCACCTAATGAGAAATTTTGCCCTAATCGGAGTCGGCGGCTTCATAGCACCCCGCCATCTGAAGGCAATCAAAGACACTGGCAACTCCCTTGTTGCCGCTCTTGATCCCAATGATTCCGTAGGCATCATTGACAGTTACTTTCCAGACGCTGATTTCTTTACCGAGTTCGAACGATTCGATCGCCAGGCTGATAAACTTCGCCGTGCAAACACAGGGCGTCAGATTGAATTTGTTTCAATTTGCTCGCCAAACTATTTACATGATTCGCATATCCGATTCGCGTTACGATCCGGAGCGCACGCACTGTGCGAAAAACCTATTGTGCTGAATGCTCGGAATATCGACGGTCTGCTGGAAGTAGAACGCGAAAGCGGCAAACGAATCTACACGGTATTGCAACTGCGACTGCACCCAGCAATTTTGGCGCTGAAGGAACGGGTAGCCAAAGCACCAAAGAATAAAAAGTTTGATCTTGACCTGACCTACATCACAAGCCGCGGTCATTGGTACTTCCAATCCTGGAAAGGTGACATCGCCAAATCAGGTGGAGTTGCCACCAACATTGGGGTCCACTTCTATGACATGCTGCACTTTGTCTTTGGCAATGTTGTTGCCAACAAGGTGCATCACCGTAGTCCGACCAAGGCTGCGGGATATCTTGAATATGAACACGCTCGAGTGCGGTGGTTTCTTTCCGTGGATTGCAATGACTTGCCCGCAGAAACCCGCGCCAAGAATCAGCGCACATACCGATCCATCCGCATGGGTGAGGAAGAGATTGAATTCTCAGATGGCTTTACCGATCTGCACACGCGCATCTACCAAGACATGCTTGCGGGTGGCGGGTTTGGACTTGAAGAGAACCGCGTGGCCATTGAAACTGTTGGCGAGATCCGGGAGGCACAACCGTTGGGCTTGCAAGGTGATTACCACCCATTTTTGCGAGAGACGGTGCGCTCATGAGTTATACTAAACACGAAACGGCGATCGTTGATGCGGGCGCAACCATTGGGGCAGGTACGCGCGTTTGGCACTGGGTGCATGTCAGCGGCGGCGCGAAGATTGGGGATCGATGCTCGCTTGGACAAAATGTCTATGTGGGTAACCGGGTGGTGATTGGCAACAATGTAAAAATTCAGAATAATGTCAGCGTGTATGACAATGTTACTTTGGAAGATGATGTGTTCTGCGGGCCTAGCATGGTGTTCACAAATGTTTATAACCCCCGCAGCGCGGTGACGCGCAAGGATGAATACCGCGATACTTTAGTCAAGCGCGGCGTGACTCTTGGCGCAAATTGCACCATTGTCTGCGGCATCACCATTGGAGAATTCGCCTTCATTGGTGCAGGCGCGGTGGTGAACAAAGATGTGAAGCCGTATGCATTGATGGTGGGCGTTCCAGCAAAGCAAATTGGCTGGATGAGCGAGTTTGGCGAGCAGTTAAAATTGCCACTAAGTGGGAGTGGCGAGACGAAGTGCGTCCATACCTCAGAGGTGTACACCTTGTCGAACTCGATGGTTGACAAGAGGAAGTAGGAATTTGAAACTGGCGCTTTGTACTAGGCTCATGGACTACTCACCTGCGATTATAAAAAAGGGAAACTCTATCTCTTCCATGTATGAATACAAACCCCGTTCCTACTACATCCAAACAAAAGGTAGCGAGCGCACGGATAAGTTGCGCTATGCAAGCAAACGACTCAAGCTAAATCAATTTGGTGCTGCTGCTCAACTACATACTGCAAAATCCGTTACGGAGAAGCTGTAACTTGAAAATTCTCACTGTTGTTGGAGCGCGTCCTCAATTCATTAAGGCAGCTGCCGTGTCGCGAGCTTTTCGCAATAATGACTGGCAACAAATCAACGAAGTGCTGGTTCATACCGGCCAACACTATGACGACAATATGTCAAAAGTTTTTTTTGACGAGTTAGACATCCCCCACCCAAAATACAATCTTGAAATTTCAGGCGGTCAGCATGGCGCGATGACGGGGCGCATGATGGAAGCCGTAGAAATTGTCTTGCTAAAAGAAAAGCCCGACTGGCTGCTCATTTACGGTGACACCAATTCCACTTTGGCCGGGGCATTGGCGGCCGCAAAGCTCCATATCCCGATTGCGCATGTCGAAGCGGGTCTTCGATCATTCAATATGCGGATGCCCGAGGAGATCAACCGCATTCTTGCGGACCGCCTATCGTCACTACTGTTTTGTCCGACAGAAACTGCGGTTAAAAACCTGAAGGCTGAAGGAGTCCGTCAAGGCGTGCACAACGTTGGTGATGTTATGTACGACGTTGCATTGTTCTACCGTGACCGGGCTTCCAAACAAAGTAAGGTCTTGTACACTTTGAATTTGATCTCTGGTGAATTTGCGCTTGCAACCTGTCATCGCGCCGAAAATACTGATAATCCCGCACGGCTGAGCGCTATACTTTCAGCTCTAGCCGAAATCGCATCACAGTTGCCCGTTGTTCTGCCGCTCCATCCTCGAACCAAAAAACTCATAAGTGAATTTGGATTGACCCAATTGCTCGCCAAAATAACCATTACCGATCCCTTGCCATTTCTAGATATGGTGGCGTTAGAGCAGGCTTCGCGTCTTATCTTGACGGACTCCGGCGGCGTTCAAAAAGAAGCCTTCTTTTACGGCATACCCTGTATCACCATGCGAGATGAAACTGAATGGACTGAAACGGTAGATTTAGGTTGGAATCAGTTGGTTGGCGCCTCTACGAGTTCAATTCTTTCTGCCGCGAATGAAAGATTGCGACACCCGCCAACCAGTACAAGTGCAAGGCCTTATGGTGCAGGTATGGCTGCGCGTAAAATTCTTGAATCTTTGATTTCTGTATAGTGACCAAGACACTCTTCAATTCTTAAGGAAAACAAAATGAAAGTCTTCGTAACTGGTGGTCTGGGTCAGATCGGTTCACATGTTGTTGAAATGTTGCTTGAGCGTGGTGATCAAGTTGTCACCATTGACAACTTGGCAACCGGCCGACGTGAGCACTTGGCCGATCACCCGAACCTGACAGTCATTATTGATTCAATTTCAAACAAGCCATTATTAGAAAAGCTAATCGGAGATTTTCGTCCCGACGCTCTTGTTCATGCCGCTTGCTCATATAAAGATCCAGATGATTGGTACAGCGATACGTTGACAAATTGCGTGGGAGGCGCATTGCTCGTGGACCTCGCCAAAAAATGTGACGTGAAGCGCTTCGTTTATTACCAGACCGCCCTGTGCTACGGCCTCAAGCCTATGGAACAGCCGATTACATTAAATCATCCGCGTAACCCGGTAGGAAGCAGTTACGCCATATCTAAAACAACCAACGAGTATTACATCGAGCTTTCTGGTATCGACTTTGTAACATTCCGCTTAGCCAATGTCATTGGTCCACGCAATGTAGCTGGTCCATTACCAATCTTTTATCAGCGACTAAAGGATGGCAAGAAGTGCTTTGTCACACAATCCCGTCGCGACTTTGTCTTTGTCAAGGATCTAGCCGCTGTGACCCTTCGGGCCTGCGATGGAATTGGGCATGGTGCATACCACTTCTCATCTGGTGCGGATGTAGCGATTCAAGAACTCTACGATGCCGTCGTTGAAGCAATGAATGTGCCGGGCCGTCCCCCAGCCACTATCAAGGAACTTGGGCCAGATGATGTTTTCTCTATCTTGTTGGATCCCTCGCGCACCTTCCAGGACTTTGGAAAAGTTAAGTTCACTCCTTTGCGGACCACTGTTACCGAAGCCATAAAGTACTATCAACAACACGGCACGCTTGGTGAATACACCCATCTGCGCCAAGAACGGAAGTAAGAGATCTGCTATGAAAATTTTAATTACAGGCGGCGCAGGCTGCCTCGGTTCCAATCTAATTGAACATTGGCTGCCACAGGGACAACAAGTTTTTGTCATCGATAATTTTGCCACGGGAAATCGTGAGTTACTTTCTAATTTTCAAGGATTAACGGTTCAAGAAGGCTGTATTTCAAATGAGGCTCTAGTGAATGACAGCTTCAGCCAATTCAAGCCCGATGTAGTTGTTCACGCCGCAGCCGCATACAAAGACCCCGAGGACTGGATTGAAGATTCTCGCACCAACGTCATTGGCAGTGCTTGCATAGCTCGCGCAGCGAAAGCCAATAAAGTGAAGCGATTGATTAATTTTCAAACCGCGCTGTGTTATGGCAGACCGCAACATCTACCAATTTTAGCCAGCCATCCATCCGCCCCCTTTACTAGTTATGGTATTACTAAGACAGCTGGTGAGCAGTTCATGATGTTGTCTGACGTGCCAACCCTATCGTTGCGCATCGCTAATGTGACAGGACCGCGCTTAGCGATTGGCCCTATTCCAACTTTTTACAAGCGTTTAAAATCGGGACAAAACTGCTTTTGCTCCGACACTTCGCGAGATTTTTTGGATATTTCAGATTTTCTCAGCTTTATGGATTTAGCAATAAAGGAAAATTCGCCCACAGGTATTTTTAATCTCGCAAGCGGCGAGGCTCATTCAATCAAGGAGATTTTTAACATCGTTACTAATTACTTGGGCTTGGGAAAAATAGATGTACCCATGGTCCCTCCTGCCACTGATGATGTGCCGGTCGTGTCACTAGATCCTTCGGAAACACAACGAGTTTTTGGATGGAAAGCTCAAATTGGATTCACTGAGACTATTCAACGACAATTAGCTTGGTACGACACGCATGGTGTAAATTTTGTATTTTCGCATCTGAAATCAGCTTCCATAAAGTAATCGGAATAAAAAGCACATGACTACATTAGGGTTTTCTAATACCAAGGTCCTCGTTATAGGTGGGGCAGGATTTGTTGGCAGCAATCTCATTCACCAGATTTTAGCAACAGCACCTCGCCAGATTATTGTGGTTGACAATCTTCTGTCATCAGATGTCGCCAATATCTCCACCGACCCGCGTGTTCACTTCATATTTGGCTCTATTACTGAAGACAAAATTCTTGCCTCCTTACCAAGTGATCTTGACTATGTTTTTCATTTGGCGTGTTACCACGGCAACCAATCTTCAATTACCAACCCACTGGCCGATCATGAAAATAACACGCTCACATCGCTCAAACTATTCGATCATTTGAAAAATGTTAAAGGCATAAAAAAACTTGTATACGCCGCAGCCGCATGCGCCGTGGCGGAAAAGACGTTCGACGCACCGACCGCCACTACCGAAAATCAACCACTGACTCTTTACCACGATAGTCCATACTCGATCTCGAAAATTATCGGCGAACTTTACGGCAACTTCTATCATCAGCAGCATAAACTGCCTTTTGTAAAGGCTCGATTCTCGAATGTATTCGGCCCCCGAGAAATCCTGGGTGCTGGCCAATGGCGTGGAACAATTCACACTGTTTGGCGAAACGTCATTCCTACCTTTATCTGGCATTCACTCAACGGCAAAGCACTTCCATTGGACAATGGAGGCAACGCAAGTCGTGACTTCATTTATGTTGAGGACATGGCTCGCGGACTAATGGCTTGTGCGTTAAAGGGCGAAGTTGGTGGCGTGTATAACCTGGCAACTGGACATGAAACAACTATTTTGGATTTGGCAAACCTTATTAATGAATTCACCGGTAACCAAACGCCTGTAATTTTGCTTCCTGCCCGCGACTGGGACCGCTCTGGCAAGCGTTTTGCATCAATTGAAAAGTCAGAGCGCGAACTAGGCTTTACAGCACAAATTGATATAAAAGAAGGTGTTCGCCGCACCGTTGAATGGACCAAAACAAACTCCGAACTTATCCAACGCAGTATTGCAAGGCACGATAAAATGATGGCGCAGGTTATAACTTAAAAATGCATATTCAAGGCAAACGGTTTCTTGTCATTGGTGGCGCGGGGTTTATTGGATCTCATCTTGTAGAGCACCTTTTAGCCGAAGATGCCGCTCTTGTTCGTATCTATGATAATTTTTCACGAGGTACGCGCACCAATCTAAAGAATGCACTGCATAATCCGCGCACGGAAGTATTTGCCGATGGCGGCGATATTCTTCATCGTGACACATTACTACGGGCTATGGCGGGAATGGATGGCGTATTCCATCTTGCTGCGCTATGGCTCTTGCAATGCCATGAATATCCGCGTTCAGCATATGAAGTCAATGTGGCTGGCACCATGAATGTTATCGAAGCGGTAATTACAAGTGGGGTCAAGCGCTTGGTGTTTTCTTCCTCTGCCTCTGTGTATGGCGATTCAATAAACGAGCCCCTGCAAGAAGATGACCCTTTCAACTGTCAAGAGTTCTATGGAGCAAGCAAAGTCTGCGGCGAAATGATGTTGCGGGCACTTTACAACCGAGAGAAACAAAATAAAAATGGCTTTGAGTATGTTGGCTTACGCTATATGAATGTGTACGGAGCGCGACAAGATGATAAAGGTGCTTATGTGGGTGTCATCGTAAGGATGCTCAATGCATTAGATTCAGGCAAGCAACCAGTCATCCATGGCGATGGATCGCAGGCTTACGATTTTATTGATGTGCGTGACTGTGCTAACGCCAATGTGCTGGCCATGAAAGCCACTTCCAGCAATCAGTTCTACAATGTTGGGACTGGTGTTAAAACTTCGATCACCGAACTCGTAAAACTGCTCAGTGAAATGCACCCAAATAAATTACCCGCTCGCTTCGAACCTGGAGAACGGCCGTTTGTTCGAAACAGAGTTGGATCCCCCGTCAAGGCTTGTCGCGAGATTAACTTTAAAGCGACAATTGACTTGGATATGGGCTTGCGTGAATTCATAGAGTGGCGTCATAATCATAAAGGCGGTATGAGGTTATGAATGCGCATCTTGGTGTCTTTCGATCGTTGTGTGTTTTATGTGGATATCGTCACAGAGTGTTGGAAGGAGTCATCCAAGATATTCGCCAACGCTATATTGGATCAGCTTTCGGATCCCTGTGGGTGTTTCTTTATCCACTTTTACAATTGGGAATTTACGCCGGTTTATATAGTTTTATCTTCAGGGTTCGAGTTCCCGAGTTGACGGAAATGGGCTATGTTGTATTGGTGTTTTCTGGTCTTGTGCCGCTCATGGCATTTAATGAAGCCCTTAGTGCGGCTACATCATCCTTGTCAGCCAATAAAAATCTGTTATTAAATACTGTCTTTCCCGCAGAGCTTATACCGCTACGAGCCGCACTTTCTGCTCATATAACTAGCTTGATTGGCCTGGCAATTACTCTAATTATTGGCTATGGGCTGGGCAAAACAAGTTGGCAGGCAATCGTGTTAGTACCTTTTTTTTGGGTACTACTACTTATGTTTGCCATAGGCATTGGCTGGATGTTTTCTTTATTCTCTTTGGTGGCAAGAGATATCCAACATGGTCTTGGTTTGGTCACAATGCTTTTGTTTGTGCTAAGTCCATTTGCATATACACCAGAGATGGTACCCGTAGCATTAAAACCACTCATCTATTTAAATCCCCTATCGTATTTTGTGCTGACATTTCAGCAGCTTATTTGCTATGGCACATGGCCTGACCCTATCGCTGCTGGTGGTGCTGTAGTCTTGGGTATAACAAGTTTTTTTGTTGGGTTCAATGTCTTTCAGCGAGCTAAACATGTCTTCTTCGACTACGCATAAACCTCTCGCCATTCGCTTGCAGAATGTATGTAAAATATACAAGTTGCATGGTAGTCAAAGCGATCAGTTGATTGATGTGCTGGGTCTGCAAAGGTTTGGTATCAAGACAAAAACACCATATAAGGAGTTTACGGCGCTCAGCAATATTTCTTTGGACGTGTCCCGCGGCCACCGCATTGGAATCATTGGACGCAATGGCGCGGGCAAAACCACCTTACTCAAACTTATTTGTGGGAACTTTGCGCCAACATTAGGCAAAGTCGAAGTCAATGGAACTGTGCAAGCGCTGATGAATATCGGCCTGGGCTTCCACCCAGAATATACTGGCCGTGAAAATGTCGAGGCATCCTTGCAGTATAACGGCCTTGCGCGTGATGAATACAAAAAAGCAATAGAAGGCATCATTCACTTTTGTGAGCTAGGTGATTTTCTAGATCAACCGTTCAAAACATATTCATTAGGAATGCAAGCGCGCTTGATGTTTGCGGCAGCAACGGCAATACAACCCGATATCTTGATCGTGGATGAAGTACTTGGTGCGGGCGATGCCTATTTTGTGGCTAAGTCCAAGATTAGAGTTCAGCAAATGATTGAGACGGGTTGCACCATGTTGCTCGTGTCACACTCGATGCAACAAGTGCTGGAATTATGTGACGAGGCGATATGGCTCGAACAAGGCTCAATCAAGATGCGCGGGGAAACATTGATGGTGGTGAAAGCGTATGAAGAGGCTATGCATGGGCGAATGAACGCTATTGAGGTACCTCTTAATACAACTGTATCGGCTGAATCTGAAAGCAATCTACCTTTATTGAATAAGGACATTCCTCTGGCATTAACGGAAACTCCAGATTTGATGCGATTTTGTTTGCCGCAGGCGGTGAATTTACATGTGCCTACATTCCTTCCACATCAGATGTTTCATAATTTTCCTGCCTACAGCAAGAGTGAACTCAATATTTTTCGCAACATTGCGCGAGGCGGCATCTCTCGCTGGGACTCTCAAAAAGGTGTGAAGGTTACTGGTTTCAGCATCCAAACCGAGCGTGGTTTTGAAAATCGTCTACGCGTATTACGCCCCTGTAAATTCATTCTTCTGCTAACTGCGGAGATTTCCAGACAATTCTCTTGCGTGTACGGAATTGTCCTCAATGATGCGCTTGGAAACGTGGTGGCAAGAATCTGGAGCCCTCCAGATAATTTTGAACTTCAAGATGGGGAAAGTAGGGTTGTTGAAATGCTGCTGAACCCAGTTCAGATTGGGCCTGGTGAGTACACAATAGGGATTAGCGTGCTTGAGTCCACACCAATCGAATTGTTAAACTCGGCTACTCGCTATGACTTACTCGGACGGAGTTTCGACTGCTCTGTAGAAATGGATGAAAGTCTCGGCGCAGCGTCAGCTAACTTTATTCATACCGCTGAATGGCAATTTAAATGAACAATATACATACAAATAATCCTGATTTATACATCCGTATGCCATATTCTATGCACAATGGAATTCCTATATTTTCAAAAAAAGATGCCTATGTTGAAAACTATCAAAAAATCGCTCAAGATCATATTTCAAGGATGACTCAAGAACAGCAAAACCCTTTTATAGAGGAAGAACTGTGGACTAATTTAGAGAGATCAACGCGTGAATATATACAAAGGCATGTGCCCAAGGGTTCCCGAATCCTTGATGTCGGTGTAGGTCTAGGTCGCTTACTCGAACCTCTAACGGAATTCGAACGCTACGGCGTGGATATCAGTTTGGATTATCTCGCTATCGCAAAGCAACGTGGAATTGAAGTGGCGCTGGCCAAAATTGAAGAATTGCCCTACCAGGATAGATTTTTTGATGCGATTGTTGTTTGCGATGTGCTGGAACATATCCTAGACCTGACTTATTGTTGCGAAAAAATACTCGCTTGCCTGCGACCTGGAGGGGTTTTGATCGTTCGCGTTCCGTTCAAGGAAGATCTTGGCGTATACCTGAACGACAACCTGCCGTACGAATTCATTCATCTGCGCAACTTTGACGAAGCGAGCCTTCGTCTGCATTTTCAAAAGATTTTCGGCCTTCAGTTTCTTGAGGGGGAACCAACTGTGCCATTTCTTCAAGGAACGCCACGATTGAAGTTACGCCTACTACCAGATGTTATCCGTACCAAGCTCGCGCAAGTGGCAGCAGACCATCCAGAATTTATACCGATTGCTAGTGCGTTGCAGGTTTCAGAAGAGGCTTTTCAGACTTGGATTTACGATTTGAAGAAAAACTCAAATGCCCTATTCAAGGATATTTCCCCTGACCTCATCCTCGGTATCGTATTGAATGCCGTCTTTATCAAGCCGCACAGCGAACCCGACTCTCGTCAAGGACTTACGGAGAACATCCACTGAGGGTCCCCCGAACCTGCAGGATTCACAAGCCAAAAAACTTATCCAGAAGTTTTTGAGATTTACTCGGCCATTTGTATTATATTGGAATAAATATTATGGAAGCAGACAAAATTTCACTTAAAAACGCAGCCTTCTGGGATGAATTGTGCGGGTCTGCTGTTGCAAAATGTCTCGGGATTGCTGATTCATCGGTCGAATCGCTGCAGAAATTCGACAACTGGTACTTCGATTTCTATCCATACCTGTTTCAACATATTCCCTTCCAAAATATGAATGGTAGAAGGGTCTTGGAAATAGGTTTGGGATATGGAACCGTATCCCAAAAATTGGCAGAGTCGGGAGCAAACTACACCGGTTTGGATATTGCCCAAGGCCCAGTATCTATGGTCATTCAGCGCCTGACCCAGAACAATTTGCCGGGTGCAGCTATTCAGGGAAGCATTCTGGAGCCGCAATTACCTGCCGGCAGTTTTGACTATGTGATTGCGATTGGTTGCCTACACCACACGGGAAACCTCAAGTTGGCTATTGAACAATGCCACAGATTGCTCAAGCCTGGCGGGCAGTTGATCTTTATGGTTTATTACGCATATTCCTATCGACGGTTCCGCATGACACCACTTCTGAACATCAAGAACATGTTGAAAGAAGCATTTGGATATCGAGGTGTTGTAGGGAATAGCTCTAATAGGCAGCGAGCCGCATACGATGCGAGTTCTAAAGGGGGTGGAGCGCCCCATACCGACTGGATTTCAAAAAGGTCATTAAGGGACTACTGTAGGGCATTCACCACCTTTATGGCCTCGATCGAAAACATCGATCAGGAATTCCCTTTCAGGTCCACCTCTCGCAAGGAACTGCTCAAGTCTAGGTGGCCTTCCATTGTTGGTCTTGATATTTATACTACAGTGACAAAGTAGTCTCGTATGAATATTTTAATTTTATACAACTCAACACAAACATATACAAATGTAGTCTACGAACACCTTGCAAGCTTTGGACATTACTCCAGCCATCGTTTTTTTTATTGCCATGCTGATCCCGTATCTGAACTCAATCTGGATCTCAAAACTTTTGATGCTATTGGTATACATTTTTCAGTCAGGCTTCCTTTCAATCAAATTTCCATATCGGTTGAAAAATCACTCAAAGACTTTGACGGATTGAAGTTCTTATTCATTCAGGACGAATACGACTATACTCAACGAACATGGTATTGGATTAGGAACCTTGGAATAAAGCTTGTCTTTACAGCGGTACCACAAGCTAGTATTGAAACTGTTTACCCAAATGCTGAATTCCCTCACACACGATTCGTCACGAATCTGACAGGCTATGCCCCCGCGACATTGCCTCCCACTCAAGATCTACCACCGCCATCTGAACGAACCCTTATGGTGGGATATAGGGGGCGTCCTCTGCCAATTCGCTATGGCCAACTTGGGATTGAAAAAATTTCAATAGGTCAAATTGTTAAAAATTACTGCGATCAATATCATATAAAAAACGATATTGCATGGAGCGAAAAAGCTCGTATCTATGGCTCACAGTGGTATGATTTTATCGTGTCGTGCAGATCTATGTTGGGCTCTGAAAGTGGCAGCAATGTGTTTGATTGGGATGGCACTTTAAACAAAGCGATAGAAAAATACTGTAAAGAGAACCCGAAAGCTTCAGACGATGATGTTTATATCGATATTATTCGCCCGATCGAAATTGATGGTCTAATCAATCAGATCTCACCCAAGATTTTTGAAGCTATTGCATCAAGAACGGTCTTGGTTCTGTTTGAGGGTGAATATTCTGGCGTGATTCGCCCTGAGGAACATTTTATCGCGTTAAAGAAGGATGGCAGCAACATGGAACATGTTGTGTCCCTACTGAAAAATAATCCATATATTGATGCAATGACCGATCGAGCTTGGCAAGATATAATTCTTTCTGGTAAATACTCGTATAAGTCCTTTCTGAGCATGGTAGATAAGGAAATAGAGCTTTCTTTCATTGATTTGCCAAGTCGTGACATGCGCTTTACAGAAATTACTACTCAAATTCCTACCCCGATTACTATGCATCCAATTCGTGCCGATCCGCCTCGGCAATCAACAGACATTCTTATTCATACCGTGTTGGGATCATACGACACGAAAGTTTTTTTTATACGTCTTTCTATTTATGTATGGTTGAAATTGCCAGAGTCGGTAAAGCGATGTCTGAAGCTCGGTTTGAAGCGGCTGCTTGGAAAGGTTTAATATAAATGTGTGGAATATTTGGACTTGTTGCCGCCCATTCGCGGGCCCCGGAACAATCATTAGCCGACCTCGATGAAGGGCTAACCCGCATTCGTCACCGCGGACCGGACGGAATCGGTACGTGGGTGTCTGATAATGGCCAGATTGCCTTGGGGCATGTACGCCTTGCCATCATCGATTTGGAAACAGGAACTCAGCCCATGCATAGCGATGATGGGCGATACACCATTATCTATAACGGCGAAATATTCAACTACATTGAGTTGCGCAGCGAGTTGGGTGAAAGCCAATTTCGTACCCGCTCAGATACCGAAGTGATTTTGCGCGCCTATCAGCGCTGGGGTTCGGATTGCCTCAAAAAGTTTCGAGGCATGTTTGCTATTGCAATATGGGATGCTGTCGAGCAACGCATGTTTCTAGCGCGCGATCGGTTTGGTATTAAGCCGCTTTACTGGACACATTCGACCCAAGGGCTATTTTTCGCTTCAGAGGTCAAGGCCCTGCTGCCTTTTCTTGAACGACGGTCTGTAAGTACCGCGGCACTTTCGGATTACTTCGCCTTCCAGTTTTGTCTTGGTGAAAAAACATTGTTGGATGGCGTATTTCAGATGCCTCCATCCCACTTCACATATGTCAATCCTAGTCACCAACCAAAAATGCAGCGTTATTGGGAGGTGCATTACGATATCGATTATCAACACAGCGAACAGTGGTTTACGACACGACTGCGTGCTCTAATGCAAGACTCCGTGCGCATTCACATGCGGGCCGATGTGGAGGTGGGTAGCTACCTCAGTGGCGGAATTGACTCCAGTTTGTTGGCCTCGTTAGCGCGCGAAATCCGGCCGAATACTCCGTTTAAAGCATTCCATGGACACTTTTTAGATGGTCTTGAATTTGACGAATCGCAGTACGCAAAATCACTCGCAGATATGCAGAACATGCAACTGCACATAGCAAATATTGGTGAAAATGATTTTGTTGACAACATTGCCAAGGTCATTTGGCATTTGGATCAACCAACAGCCGGTCCGGGGTCATTCCCGCAGTACATGGTTTCCAAGCAAGTGGGCCAACACATTAAAGTAGTGCTAGGGGGACAAGGTGGCGATGAAATTTTTGGCGGATATGCCCGCTACTTGGTGGCTTATTTCGAGCAGTGCATTAAAGGTGCTATTGATGGAACATTGCACAATGGACACTATGTGGTTTCGTATGAATCTATTATTCCCAACCTAGAGACCCTGCGCCAGTACAAGCCAATGTTGCGCGAATTTTGGTCTAGTGGCTTATTTGGTGAGCGTGACGAGCGATACTGGCGATTAGTCAACCGTACCAACACATTCGGATCTATTTTATCGCCCGATTCCATCAATCAACAAGCGACCTTTGAGGAGTTCAAACTTATTTTTTGGGGCAAGAATGTGGGAAAAGAGTCATATTTCGACTCCATGACACACTTCGATTTTAAAACTATTTTGCCTGCCTTGCTCCAAGTAGAAGATCGCATGAGTATGGCGCACGGTGTGGAAGCGCGCGTGCCGTTTCTTGATCACCCACTCGTGGAATTCGCCGCCACCATTCCGGCCGACATCAAGTTTCGTAATGGTGAGTTAAAACGTTTACTAAAATCAGTTTTTAGTAACCAATTGCCTGCAGCCATCCGTATTCGTAAGGACAAAATGGGATTTCCAGTGCCCCTGAACGTATGGTTGAATCGGGGCGGTCCGGCAAGGGATTTCATAGGTGATATTCTAGGTTCGCAAAGTGCGCGTACACGGTTTTATCTTAAGGATGGTCTGTCAATCGACACGCTTCTTGATTCACAAAGCGCGTATGGTCGCAATCTGTGGGCCTTACTTAGCCTAGAGTTGTGGCATCAACAGTTTGTGGATGGAAACAGTGCGTAAAAACGTACTATTTTGTTATTCACGACTACCCTCTTTCACGAATGCGGTCAGGGACTATGTGCAGGCGTTCAGCGATTACTCATCGCATTGCATCCACTATTACGATATGGACTCGGGACCCCTTGAATTCGATCTAAAGACATTTGATTGCCTAATTTTTAACTATTGCTTTTGGGCGCGCTGCTTGTCGATTTCAAAAACTATTCGAAAAAAAATAGCCGACTTCCCCGGTTTAAAAATCGCGATTCTACAGGACGAATATGAATACTTTCTATGGCATGAACAAACTCTGATTGCTATGAAAATCGACACAATTATCACCTGTGTTCCCAAGGCGCATTGGCAAGATGTTTTTCGTGACGATGCATTTAAACGCGTAACATTTATAAACGCACTCACCGGCTATGTGCCAGACAGTCTTCTCCATTTGCCCACGCCCAAACCTTTGGCGGATAGGGAGTGGACACTGGGATACCGTGGAAGACCTGTGCCATTTGCATATGGGCGGCTTACTCAGGAAAAGTTGCTGATTGGGCAGCAAATGAAAAATATATGTGCAAATCGAGGCGTCCCAGCCAATATTGAGGTTACGGAAGAGTCTCGTATCTATGGAGAGGCCTGGCTAAAATTTATTGGCAACTGCCGTGCAGTTTTAGGAACAGAAAGTGGATCCAATGTCTTTGACTTCGACAGATCAATCAAGCCTGCGATTGAAAATTACCTTAAAGAACATCCAGATGCCGATTTTGAATCTGTGCATGCTCGCTTTCTTCGCGGGCACGATGACGTAATTCATATGAACCAAGTTTCTCCGAGAATTTTTGAGTCCATTGCAATGAAAACAGCTCTGGTCTTATTTGAGGGAAACTATTCTGGCGTAGTTCGACCATGGGATCATTTTATTCCATTGAAGAAAGATTTCACCAACGTCACTGAGGTGTTCGCTGCCCTGGCAGATCTGCCTGGCCTAGCAGCAATGACGCAACGTACTTATGAAGAAGTGATTTCTTCTGGCAGGTATCACTTTCGCACATTTATAGGAACGATTGATGCGCATATTGCAAGCACGGTATTGTCAGGCAAGGGGTATGAGGCATGTTATGGACTGATTGCGTGGCGCGATTCTGCAAATATAGGTCTGACAAAAATTCAGGGACAGCGCATGCAAACCCCCAGCAGTCAACCCCTGCGCCACTTCGATCGAATACCAGACCCGATTGTTACCTTCCAAATCAACAGGGGCGCCTTTCATCGTGCTCTCATGAGGCGCTATGAATCCATCTTGTATTCGCCAATGGGACGCAAGTACAATGCATATTTTAAAGGCAATTCTGTTGTATATGCACTTGCGCGCAAATGCATTCGCCTCTTGACGGGCAGATGGTAATGTGGAGTCCGTGCAACTTGAAACCTATCAGCCATTAGTTTCAATCATCGTTCCCATCATTAATGATGCGGGTGATAGCGCAAGACTTCTTGAAATGGCACTTACACAAACCTGGCACAAGTTGGAAGTTATTCCGATTCCAATTCGTGCAATATCAGAATTTTCCCAGGCACTTAATGCTGGTCTTTTGGCGAGTCGGGGAGATTTTATAAGTTTATTACTTCCCGGTACAAGTTACACTTTAGACAAGATTGCCCAACAAGTAGCATTTGTTGCACAATTTGAATTGCAGAACGCCGCGATTTTTTGTAACTACACCATTGCAGATGGTCGCAATGCAGGCAATGAACTGGTTCAAATTCCATACTATGACCCCGCGGTTATGTTTCGTAAAATTTACTGCGGGTTGCCGATAGATTGCAGCAGCCTGTTGGTTCCACGCGAGGCTATGGTGAAAATAGGTTTGCTGAAAGAACAAACATGCCAGGCACTTTGGATGGGATTTCTGCTAGCATTGAGTCAAAATGTGCCTTTGGTGGGCATGTCTGCATCTTTGGTAAGTATTTCAAGAGCAAAAAAATGTACTGTTGTTGAAAAGGTTGAATTACGTGAACTGTATGCAAGGCTACTTCCGAAAATATTGGTCAAGAATGTTGCAAACAAAATCGATCAAGATATTTTTACCTTGTTAGGTGAAGCAACAGCGGCGAGGCTTAATCAAGGTTTGCCGCTTGCGGCATGGGATAACTTGCGTGCCGCACTCAATCTTCTAGGCCAAAGCTCAAAAAACGGGAATCCAATACAAATGTTTGTCAAACCGCTGCTACGCGGCGTGTGGCACAACCTACCGATTGGTCTCAAGCGCCTCGTGCGCGCAACCAAACAAAGTCAACTTAAAGTGGGCGGTCCTCCTTTGGACTTTTCATCGATTTATCGCGACAACGGATTTGTGGGCACCGAGTCCCGTTCTGGTGCTGGCTCTAGCCACTTTCAAACTCGAGTCATACGACATAAGCTGCCTGAACTTTTTCGTGAATTGGGTGTCCAAAGCGTTCTCGACATTCCTTGTGGGGACTTTCACTGGATGAGTGGGGTGGACCTAAATAATATTCACTACATCGGTGCGGATATTGTCGATGACATGGTTCGGAGCAACCAGCAACGCTTCGGAAATGCCTCCCGGACATTTCAGTGTGTCAACCTAATATTCGGGCCTTTGCCGATAGTTGATCTAGTATTTTGTAGGGACTGCCTGATGCACTTGCCCTACGAGGAGGCTTTGGCTGCCATAGAGATAATTCGACAAAGTAAGTCACAGTGGTTGTTGACGACAACATTCACCCGAACCACCCCCAACTCTGATTTGGATTTGGCAGGTTGGCGGGCGTTGAACCTGACCTTACCCCCTTTCAATTTGCCCCCGCCCACACTGCTGATCTTGGAAAAATGTACCGAAGCAGGTGGTAACGCAGGCGATAAATCGCTTGGGCTGTGGCGCATTACTGATTTGCAACCTTGCCAACAGGTGCGAGCTCAGGGAAATTCATGCGTATCTTTATAATCCCTTCATGGTGCCCAACTGTCGATCAGCCATTAAACGGCGCCTTCTTCGTAGAACAAGCTAATGCAATTGCACAATTGCGACCAAGCTGGACAATTGCCCTGTGCCTGTTTGATCTTGCGCGGTCTCGAGTTCCTTGGCGTCCAAATCGTATTCCTAGGTTTGTAAAGGATTGGCTCAACACTCCTAGAATAATGCATGAGCAGGCAAAGTCCGGCTTACATAAATACAGGGTGTGGGCAACCTTCGTGCCGCATTTTGGGTCGAATAGCAAGTGGAGCGCAAACGCTAACGCGCTAACTAGGCAAGTCAAGGTTGCGTTGGATGATTTTATTCAGCGCTTTGGCAGACCTGATTTGATACAAGCCCATGCTGTTTATCCAGGAGGTGCCGCAGCTGTAGCTTTGGGGCGTGCATATAAAATTCCAGTTGGCTTGACCGAACACTTGGGACCGTTTCCTCCACCGACGCTGTGTCGACACGATGGGCGTGTCATTCCACTTGTGGCCGATACCTATGCTGGGGCATCTCTGTGCAGTGCCGTAAGCCAAGCGTTAGCCGATCGCATCATTGGACTTGGCTTGGCTGAGAAAGTTACCGTTCTGCCCAATTTTCTTCCTGACAAATTTGGCTCGTTATACAAGAAGGTTCCAAGGCCCCACGGCGGATTTACATTTCTGAGCGTAGGCGGACCAAGTCATGCCAAGGGAACTGATGTGTTGTTAAAGGCGCTAGCGCAAGTTAGCCCAGATACTACTTTGAGTATCGTCGGTGAAAGCCCCGAGTTGGCGTTCTTTCAACAGATGAGTACCGATCTTGGTTTGACCCAAAGGGTGCAGTGGTATGGTGCGGTGCCACGCGATCAAATATCAAGCCACTACCAGACATGCGATGCCCTTGTGTCACCAAGTCACAGCGAAACATTTGGCATTACCTTGATAGAAGCGTTGGCATATGGCAAGCCGATTATCGCCACCCGCTGTGGTGGACCTGAAGAAATTGTGCGTCCAAGCAATGGATTGTTGGTGGCATTTAATAGCGTGGACGATCTCGTCGTTGGAATGCGGCACATGGTTGCTAATGCCAACCACTATGCGCCAGAGGTATTGCAATCGGATTTTCTAGCACGCTTCTCTGCGAGTGCCGCACTTACGCGCATCGAGCCTTGGTATCGGGCTGTAATGAACCATGTTTAACACAAGATAATAAATGTAAGATAATTTTATGCAACCCAGTGTGGTAATGCTCACGCCGGATCGAAAAATTGATCGAAGAATTTTATTGACCGCGGATAGTCTTGAGGCTGTTGGTTGGAACGTCACAATTATTGCGATGCCTCTAGACACACCAGCAATTGATGATAGGCGCGTATTACGAATCGGCTCAAATGCTCGCACTTCTTCTCGAGAAAATACAGTACTGCAAGCCTATCGATGGGCGCGTCGTCACTTGCCTATGAACGGTCTTCTAATGCGAGGAATGAAGCAATTAGCGTGGCGCTTTTTCGTTGATCAGGAATTTTATTATCTCAAACTTTTTAATAATACTGCATCGTATTATACCCCGAGCGTGTTCGTGGCAAATGATCTACCCATGTTGCCCTTGGCGAAACAACTAGCTCAGAAATGCGGTGCCCGCCTGGTCTACGATAGCCATGAGCTCTACTGCGAACAAGAGTTTTCTAAACGCGAAAAATATCGATGGTCCGAAATAGAGGGCAAGTATATTGGGGCATGCGACATAGTGATTACCGTCAATCAATCAATTGCAAGTGAGTTGGAGCAACGATATGGCATTCGTGATGTAAAGGTGATTCATAACGCCGAACGCACGCTCAAGTCACCTGCGATATCCCAGTGCCTACATGAAGCTTTTAATCTCTCCGCCAATAAAAAAATAGTGTTGATGCAGGGCGGACTCTCTGCCGGGCGAAATCTGAAGGCTCTGGTAGATGCGATGCGCTATGTGCAAAATCAAGATGTGGTTCTTGTAGTACTCGGCGATGGTATTTTGCTTCGCAGCCTTGAGAAGTTGGCGCAACAACGGGGTATAGCAGGGCGCGTCTATTTTCATAACGCTGTGCCACAAAGTAATTTACTAGAATTTACCGCTGCTGCGGATGTTGGAGTGATCCCCTATCAGGCCACCTGTCTCAACAACCACTATTGCACGCCTAATAAACTGTATGAGTTCATCGCGGCGGGTCTTCCAATTTTGGCTACGGATTTGCCCGAGATTAGAAAAGTGGTCAAAGAGCGAGAGATTGGCTTGGTAGGAGACACAAGTTCTTCAAAAAAAATAGGGTCATTAATTGATAATTTTTTCTCGGATGAGGAGCGATTTGCTAATTGGAAAGCCAATGTGTCAATTGTTCGGCAACTGATTTGCTGGGAGCAAGAAGAGAAAAAATTGATTCATATTTACCAGGAATTACTTTGAAAATTGCAGTTATATATCAGTACTACCAAGGCCACGGTGCGCCGGGGCACTCTATTGTTTATGAAATGACGCAATTTCTTGCCCAGCACCGGCATGATGTAACCGTGATTTCTGGAGAAACGGGGTATATGCAACAAAACGCGCCCACTTTGCCCTGGTACCGACGTATTGTAAGACGCGAACAAAATGGAAAGGTGAATGTGGTGCGAACCTACACTTATTCGGAATTGCACCGAAGTTACCTTGGACGATTACTGAACTTTATATCGTTTACTTTGTCATGCCCGCTTGGATTATTGACTGTCGAAAAACCAGATGTTGTGTTGGCGTCCTCGCCTCCAATATTTCCGATGTTTTCTGTTTGTTTGATTTGCAAACTAAGACGAATCCCATTTGTGATTGAAGTACGCGATTTGTGGCCAGCATCTGCGGTTCAGATGGGCATTCTGAAAAACCGACTGCTCATTAGAATTATGGCTTGGATGGAGCGCGTGCTGTACAACCAGTCGGTAAAGATTGTGGCTATGACTGACGGAATTCGCGACAATATCTGTGAGCGCGGCTGGCCAAAAATTAAGGTGGAACTTGTCACCTGCGGCGTGGATGTTGACAAGCTATATCCCGATGCATTGGGGGCGGCATTCATCCGCGATAAACTCGATTGGTGGGGGAAAAAAATTATTTTATATTTCGGTGCTTTGGGTGAAGCCAACAATCTTTCCGTCACGCTTCGTGCGGCACAAATTCTCCAACCGCAACAAGATATTATTTTTGTTTTAATTGGTGATGGAATAAGGCGTGTCGAAATGGAAAGGGAGGTGGTAGAACGCGGATTAAAAAACGTGGTCATACTTCCTCCGGTACCCAAAGATGACGCACGCTTGTATATCAATGCCGCGGATATATGTTTGGTGACGCTAAAAGATATACCCCTGTTTGCGGGCGCTATTCCAACCAAATTGATTGATTATATGGCTTGCGGCAAAGCCGTTCTTTGCGGAATTCGTGGTGAGTCAGAACGAATCGTGAATGATGCCAAGTCTGGTGCAATTTTTGAGCCTGATAATCACGAGCAGCTTGCTAGAGTTGTTCTTGAGTTATTGAGTGATAAAAATCGAGTTGATAAAATGGGTGCCAACGGTTTGGCATATGTACAAAAACGTTTTCCTGCTGTTCAGATGCGTCAGCAAATGGAGTCAATTTTGTTGAGTGTTGTAAATAATGTTCTTGTGTTTCCAACCGTCAAAAGCCCGAAATGGTGAAGCGGGCAAGAATGAGAGGTGTCGCTGTTGTTGGCGCCTCTAGCAAGATTGGTCAAGCGCTGCTTCCGCACTTAGCATCAGCGGGTTATGTTGCATACCGCCTCGGTCGAGAAAACAGAAATAGCTTTGAGGGTATGACAACTCATATATTTAATGAATCGAACCGCAGCTTTAGTCCGCATATTGATTCTATTGATGCGGTGATTTCTTTGGCTCCGCTTCCAATGATTAAAGACGTGGTAAAAATGGCGCATTCCTTGGGAGCCAAGAGAATCATTGCCTTTGGTTAGACAGGTCGATTTTTCAAAATTGGGTCGAGTTCGGCTTTGGAGCATGATTTTGTGGTTCAGCAAGAACAGGCTGAAATCAATTTCTCCAGGCTGTGTGAAACAAATCATATTACATGGACATTATTTCGACCCACCATGATTTATGCAGCAACCGCAGATCAGAGTATCTCGTTGATTATGTCAATCATCCGCAAGTTCGGTTTTTTTGTTCTGCCATTTCACTCAAACGGATTGCATCAACCCATCCACTGAACGATCTCGCAAACGATTGTCAGTAATTGAACGCAAAACAACTTTCAACAAAGCTTATAACTTAGGGGTGGTGAAGTCATGAGTTTTACAGAGTTGGTTAAAAAATTTTCGAGCTTTTGGAAAAACCTATTTTGATTCCAACACAGATTTGGTTGTATTTCTATTTAATCACACTGGCAAGGACCTTTCCCAAAGGTATCTTCATTCGCAAAGAAATAGTTGAGCGTATGTTTCATGATCAGACCACTGATAATCAGGCTACAATGAATGACTTCACCTGTGCGCCGCAACGCTTTGATCTTCAAAGAGACACCAACTCTAAGTAATATCAACCGATCCCAATGTCGTATCTCATTCACCAACTATTTTCGATCAGACAATTTACGTTATGAATCTTTTGGCGTTATCTATACCTTTGATTGCGGGACTGGCTTTGGCTATTTCGGCATGGATATACAGGCGAGCCGAGTCTCTACAATTAATACAAGTACCCACGAGTCGCTCCTCGCATGAAATTCCAACTCCGAGTGGCGGAGGTCTTGGAATTGTGGTGGCAGCGAGTCTCGGGGGTGCCGGCTCGGTGCTGTTTTTTGGTTGGACACTTGGGGGATTGGTGCTTGGACTTGGATTGCTCCTCGCAGTGATGGGCCTGTGCGACGACTTTCGTCATCTATCGGTCCGTGTGCGATTAAGTGTGCAAGTGGCAGTCTGTGCGGGGTTCTTGATTGCATTGGGCGATTTGCCAAGTATTTCCTTTAGTGATGATTTGAAATTAGAGCATGCCTGGGTTCTGATGGGTTTATTACTGTTTGCTGGCGTGTGGTGGATCAACTTATTCAACTTCATGGATGGCATCGACGGCATCGCGGGAGCGCAAGCGATATTTATGTTGTTGGGTGGGGCTGCTTTGTCAGCGTGGGTAAGCGCAGAGGTGATGTCAAGCCCAATTTGGATATTGATGCAATTTGTTGCGGCGGCTACGGGGGGCTTTCTACTGCTCAACTGGGCACCGTCCAAGATTTTCATGGGCAATGTAGGAAGCACATGGCTAGCGTTTATGTTGTTTGCACTTTCATTGCTTTCTGTTCAGGCTGGTTGGTTAAGTTACATAACCTGGTTAGTGCTTTCGGCACTTTTTGTAACCGATGCGACCACTACGCTACTCATTCGAATTCTTCGCAGAGAGCGTTGGTACGAAGCACACTGCTGCCACGCCTACCAGCGCTTAACAAGGCGCTGGCTAGATGATCGAAAGTCAAGCCATGGTGCAATTACTTTGTTGGCGATTGGGATAAATTTACTTTGGATATGGCCATTGGCCGCGGCAACTATATGGTTGCCTGCCAGTAATTGGTTCTGGTTGAGCTTGGCTTACTTGCCTTTAAGCGTGGGAGTATTGTGGACATGGAAGACCAATTCGCTTAAAAAAAGCTAAGGCCGCGAACCGAATACCTGCGGGGATGATTTGTTGTTGCGCTACCGCCAAATTTGATTGTGCCCGAATAATTGTGCAGACCCAATCTTCACCGCACGCCAACCTCGTGTTATCTATGGTTTATGACTATGTCTCAAAATTGGGGAGGAACGCTTGCTGTTGTAAGCGGTTCGCACATCGCGCACCAAGGCGTGCATACCGGTGCACATTGCCAGTTGGCCCTGCGATATGCCCGCCATCAACGCGTGGGCTGCGCGACACGGTATTCACATTATTGAGGATTGCGCGCAAGCGCACGGCGCGCATATTGATGGAAGGTCCGTGGGAACCTGGGGAGTGTTTTCAAGTTGGAGTTTCTGCCAAGACAAGATCATGACTACTGGCGGCGAAGGCGGAATGCTGTGC
>SXGR01482278.1_pt1 | contig 24113 bp, 21 predicted proteins | sample 3174711 | NCBI WGS metagenome assembly SXGR01 (sample SAMN11356860, study PRJNA531348) | freshwater metagenome | isolation source: freshwater sample F1-60 | place: China: Fuxian Lake, Yuxi | collected 2017-12-25 | reverse complement strand
CATCATCCTCTTCGAGGTGAAAGGAGGGGATCTCGCAGGAACCGCAAAATCGTGCGGCGTTGCATCGGTAGAAACCGTTTCAGAGTACAAAGTGAAGGCAGGCAGCCTGCCTCAGGACAGCAGGCAGGTGGTGGTGCTGGGGTAAGAAGTTCGGATCGAGTCCCAGCTTCACCTTATCGGGTACCGCGTTGATTTTTGCTGTATCCTTGCCCAGCGTGGTCCTGTAGTTCAATGGATAGAACGACCCTCTCCTAAGGGGTAAATGCAGGTTCGACTCCCGCCGGGACCACCATATCAACCTATTCTACAACTTCCTCCGTCGGCTTCTTCTTCGGCGCCTTCTTTCGTACGAGCGTTGAGACATGCTTCGAAAGCTCCGAAAGCCAATCGCTGCCGGCGAGTTTCTTCATCTCATCCTCCGAAAGTCGGAGTGTTGCTCCGACGATGCGCCACTGCGGACAAATCGCGATGAGCTGCATGATTTCAGTGGCAGAAACGCGTGCGCCAAGGCTGATGACAATGTCACGCCTAGCCGCTGAAATGGTATCCATCTTAATGCGCTGCACGCCCGCTCTTCGGCACGCCATCTTGAGACGAATGACTTGAATGAGGTTCTCCGCCTGCTTCGGGAGCGGGCCGAATTCCTCACGAAGATCATTCTCAAACTCCTTCAGGACGGCCTCGTCTTCGCTGCTCGCAAGTTTCTGATACGCACCGATCTTCTCCTGCTCATCAGGAATATAAAATGCCGGAAGCAAGGCCTCGAACGGCAGAATGATCTCGATGGCTCCCCCGATGTCCTCTTCATCCGACTTGCCTCCCGCCTTCAGCTCCTCGACGGCATTCTTGAGGAGGCGCAGGTAGTGGCTGACGCCAACCGTCTGCATACTTCCCGATTGGCTCGCACCGAGAATCTCTCCCGCACCGCGGATCTCGAGGTCGCGCATGGCAATCTGGAAACCGGACCCAAGTTCGCTCGCCTCGACGATCGCCCGAAGGCGCTTCTTCGCATCATCCTTGAGTCGTTGAGAGTGATAGAGGAAGTACGAGTACGCCTGCACCGTGCCTCGACCGACACGACCTCTCAGCTGGTAGAGCTGCGAGAGGCCGAATTTTTCCGCCTCGTTCACGATGAGCGTATTCGCCCTCGGGAGGTCGATGCCGTTCTCGATGATCGTCGAGCTCACGAGCACCTGATACTTTCCTTCTTTGAAACCGAGAATTCTCTCTTCGAGCACATCAGGCTTCAGCTGTCCGTGCGTCACGACGAACGTCGCCTGCGGTACGAGGGCGCGGAGCTTCATCGCGAAGGCGTCGATCGTCTCCACGCGATTGTGGAGCATGTAGACCTGTCCGCCGCGAGCAATCTCTTTCAGAATGCCGTCACGCACGAGCGCATCGGAATACTTTCTGACCTCGGTGATGATGGGGAGCCTCCCGGGCGGCGGGGTGGTGATCGTCGTGATGTCTCTCAGTTTGTGCAGACCGAGATTCAGCGTTCTTGGGATCGGTGTCGCCGTCATGGTGAGAATGTCGACGGAAGAACGCATGGATTTCAGTTTTTCTTTCTGCTTCACGCCGAAACGCTGCTCTTCATCGATGATGACGAGACCGAGATTATGGAACTCGATATCATCCGAAAGGAGGCGATGTGTTCCGACAATGATGTCGATTTTCCCCTCCCGAAGCTTCTCCAATGTCTCGGATTGTTCCTTCTGAGACCGGAAGCGGGAAAGCATGTCGATGCGAACATCGAAGCCCTTCGTACGCTTGAGGAGACTCTGGTAATGCTGATCCGTGAGGATGGTGATAGGCGAAAGGAACGCCACCTGCTTTCCGCCCTGCACGGCCTTGAATGCCGCTCGCATGGCAACTTCCGTTTTTCCGAAACCCACGTCTCCGCAGACCAAGCGATCCATCGGATGGTCGCTCTCCATGTCGTGCTTGATGTCTTCAATGGCTTTGATCTGCCCCGGCGTTTCCGTGTAAGGGAAGGCATCGTCGAACTTCCGCTGAATCTCACTGTCATCGGGATAACGGTGGCCTTTCGCCTTCGCACGCTTGGCATAGATTTCAAGGAGTTCTTTTGCGATCTTTTCGGTTTCTTCACTGACCTTCCTCGTGATTTTCTTCCACTCGACGGACCCGAGTCTGGTAAGCGTCGGTTCGTCTCCTTCCTCGTACACGAATTTACTGAGCTTATCGGCCTGATCGACCGGAACGAAAAGTTTATCGTTCTCGGCGTAGGTGATCTCCAGATACTCGCGCTCGATATCATCCACAACCTTTGCCGTCATTCCCTCAAACCGTCCGATGCCGTGCTCCATGTGCACGACGAAGTCTCCCATTTGGAGGGAGGTGATAAAGTCGAGTGAGAGCCTCTGAACAGAGCGTTGCTTCGCTTCCCGTCGCAGGGAGAAGATCTCTCGATCGGTGATGAGCGCGCATTTGAGATCCGGATTCTGGAGTGAATGTGGGAGCAATGCATCCTGCTCGGCAGTCACGATGGTGATATTTCCCGCCCTGCGCTCGGGAGCATCCAGAAACGGAATCATCTCTTCCTTCAGAGCCCCTCTCAGATCGTCAGCCCTCTTGCTCACGATGACGAGCGTCCAATCCTGATGAAGCTTGTCCCGAACATCGTTGATGAAATCCTGCAGCGTGTAGAACTTGAGCACCGAGAGGTACCGCAGGTGCACGTGTCCCGCTTCGGACTCCGGAAAACTGGTGAGATTCACCCTCTCGACCTCCGCATCGACCGTAAAATCGTCCTGCTCATCGGAGAGAACGATCGATCCTTGGGGGGCTTGCAGGGAGAGCAGCTCTGTTTCTTCCCACACAAGCGGGTAGAGGCTCACCGTTTCCGGTTCGGATACTTCACCTGTGACCGCATCGACCACGCGCAGCTGTTCTATCTTCTCGAAAGAAAACAAAATTCGCATCTGCGCCGATTCCCCGATCGGGAAAATATCGAGCGTATCTCCGGTCCTGCGGTACTCCCCCGGAGAAAGGTATTGATCTGCCGAATGCTCGTAGCCGATGGCGATCAATTTGGAGAAAAGATCTGTAAAATCGACGCCCTGGCCCTTTCGGAGGTGAATCGCAAGTTCCCGCATTTCACTGAATGACGGAAGGGGAGTGTCCCACACCGACCTTTCCACGATGGCGACTCCTCGCCCCTTCATCATGCGGACCACTGAAGCAATGTGGTCTGCAGTGGGCTCATCGGGCAAAAATCGAACGATGAATGCTTCTTGTTCGAAAAAACGGAGCCAATGGAGGAGTCCCTCCGACCGCTCTTCGTTCTCCGTGACAAGGATGGAAGGTTTCCGATGCGCGCAGAGAATGTGGCTGACGATCATCGCTTTCGCGGTCTCATTACTGAGACCGGAAATCGTGAGGGCATGCGAATGCTTCAGAAGCTCAAGAAGCTCCTGATGGGTGTTCTCACCAATGCACAGAGAAGGCAACATCGATCAATAAAAAAAACCGAAAGCAGGATGCTCGAAAAAGTCCCTGCTACGAGAACTACTATAGACTATTCTTCATTCATTCGCAACGGCATGATGAGATGGAGGTACTTCTCTCCTTTCGTCGATCGGAAGACCGCAGGATGCATTTTATCGAGAATTTCTATGGCGACGGATGGGTCACCGAAGCGGGTAAGAAAGTCTATGAGATAGGTCGAACTGATGGCGATCTTGTTCTCCTGGCCCGTAAGTTCGACATTGATCGTCGATTCATCCCTTCCGAGTTGTGTTTGCTTTGTCGCGAGGTGAACACCTGTTTTTGTGCAATGGAATGTGATGGTGTTATTCAATTCTTTTGCAAAGTAATGCATGCGCTTCACCGCACTGAGCAGGTCTTTCGTCGATACCGTTGCGGTGGTGTGCTTCTCTTTCGGGAGCACTTGAACGTAATCCGGGAACTTTCCGTCGATCAGCCTGCTCACTAGGCGTGTGGATCCGATATTGATCTCGATTTGTTGACTGCCGAGCGCGATTTCCACGTTTTTTTCACCGACGCCGGTCTTTTTATCTTTCCCCTCAGCTCCGGCCTTCATTTCGTCTGAGGTGTGATGCAATGCAATAACCGCCTTCAACTCCTCCATAAATCTTGCAGGAATAATGCAGGAAATGCCGTCCTTTATGCCGGGGATATCGATCGTGTACTCTGAGAGCCTGTAACTGTCGGTTCCCACAAGAACAATCGCACCTTTTTCAATGCGCATGAACACACCGGAAATAACCGGTCGTGATGTTGTTTTCGCACACGCAAATGTGACAAGATTCAGCGCATGGAGAAGTGGTGAGACGGGAAAAGAGAACACGGTTTCTTTTTGAATACCGGCAATAACCGGAAAACCGCTCGCTGTCTCTCCGGCAATAATCGCTTTCGCCTTCTTGGAATGTAATTTCAGTTGAGTTCCCTCACTTGTTTCAAGTACGACTTCATCATCTTGGTTGTACTGCATGAAGTTTAAGATCGCTTTCGCCGGCACGGTGATCGCGCCCTCATTCTCAATACTCACTTCAAAGCTCGTCACAATGGAAATTTCAAGATTGGTGCCGCTGAGCGTGCAACGTTTTCCTTCAACGGAAATGAGAATGTTTTGCAGAATCGGAAGGACTTGATCCGATCCGATCGCCCTACTCACCAATTGCAATCCTGAGAGGAGATCCTGTGTTTTACATGAAAACTTCATGATCAAATTGAAGAGGAACTTCTTCTTTTTATCAAGGACAATCTTTCTGTTTTCACAAAGAACAATTCTTTCATGATGTATGAGAAAGTTTTTTTAAATTTTTTCACAAGATTCGTCGTCATCATGGACCATTGCCAATACGGTCATTCTCTTTTCCTTTTCTGTGGGAATCGTGGCATGAGTACAATGTGTACTCCTTATCAATTTGGCATCCGGAAGCTGAAAAACCAAGAAATGCGAATACATATTGCATGTGCATTGAGTGTGGAAAACCTGTGGAAAAACCTTCGACCTACCCTTCAGGAAGCCAAGCTCTCTCTTTCCTCAGCCAGACGCCCTGAATATTTTTTTCTGTGGAAGAAGTTCCGATGCGGGGAGGTCATTTTTTTCTTCATTCCACATCGAAGCATTTTGACCCGACACGTTATCCCGAGCATCACCCCACCGGAGGGGGTATGCCGCAAGACGGTTTAGATTTTTTGTAAGAATTTCTTGCGATCCGTTTTCGGAGAAATGCGGTTCTCCCGAACAGTTCCATCTTTCACAAACGATGCATCCGGAATATCCGTTGCCACGACCGATCCCGAACTCACAAACGATCCGGCACCGATTTTCACCCCCGGAAGCAGGCATGTATGGATTCCCGTACGACAGCGCTCTCCGAGAATGGCGCCGAATTTCTGACGGTGGGTCGGTATTCTTACTCCTTGGACAACCGAGGCGATAGGTTCCTCATCGAGTCGGAGGTTCCCTGTCACCGTTCCGGCGGCAAGGGAGACATGTGAAGCGAGGATCGAGTCTCCAACATAGCTGCTATGGGTCCAGACGCCGTCTCCGAGGATCGACCGCGCAATTTCCGTGTTGTATCCGATCACGCAATTCTCTCCAATGGAGCTGCCTCGGACGAGTGCATTGTTTGCGACGATACTGTTCTTGCCGATGGTGCACGGACCGACGATGGTCGCATGTGCCATGACGCGAACGTTGTCTCCGAGGATAACCGCTCCTTCGATGACCGCAGTTCTGTGAACCGAACAGCTCTTCGGGAGAACGGGCTTCGTGGTGGGCGGAGTCAGTTTTTCCAGGAGATCGAGAAGATGCCAAGGGTATTTCACAGCCTGCCAGTCCCCCGTATAGGGCATCGCTTCATAAGGGGCGTCTTTACAGAGCCTGTCGAGGGCTTGTTCGTAGCCGTCATCCTTGTCATTCTTCACCTGCTTCAATGCGGCAAGAAGCACCGAAGCGTCTGCGTGGACATGTGCCACGATATTCACAAGGTTACTTGGTTCTTTCCCGGCACCGGGCTTCTCGATAATCGACAGGATCTTTTTCCCCTTCGTCTTCAGGTAGCCACCGGGAAAGTATGTCTTCACTTTCTTCGCAAGAATCAGTCCGCCTTCGCGTTTCTTCATTCCCTGTGTGCGCAGCAAGCGGAACGCGCTTCCGTCGATGATGTCGTTCGTGCTCACGATCAGCACAGGCTCTTTTTTGCAGCGGGGGAGGGCGGTCAGCAGTGCTCCACGCATCCCCGATTCCTTTTCGGATTGCGTCAGAATGTTTTTTCCCGGGAAGAGCCTGCGCGCCTCTTTCACATTGTGCTTGCCGCCGACCAGAACGATCTCCTGAAAGCCGGCTTCTTCCAGTTTTGCCACTTGTCTCTGCAGCAGTGTCGTTCCGTAGACCGGAAAAAAATTTTTTTCGGCAAGCGGCCAGAATCTCTTGGATTTGCCGGCGAAGATGAGGATGGCGATCACGATAGAGGATTCTACAGTTTCAGTGCACAGAGGGCGAGCACCCTATTTGTTCTATGCGGGCAACGTATTCTGTTCGCCGATCGCCACCGTTGCAGCGATCGGCGGCAAGCCAAATTCAACCATGACGATGCCCATTGCTTCTTGCACAGCCTTTTGCACGAATTCCGAGCCTCTCTTCTGGATGGAGACCGTCATTTTTAATTCCGTGAAGGGACTCTCGACAACCATGGAAATCGAGGAATCGTCGATTCCCGCTTGCTGCAGAGTGCTCTTCAGCTTCTCCTGCGAGCGTTGCATGAGCACTGCTACCGCATTCTCGGGGATGGCCATGGAGACACGAAGAGAAACACTTTGCTTCATCTCTACTCCCTGCTTTAGGCGACTGAAGGCAATCATGAAAAGTATGGTACGACTTTTCATCAAAACGTCAATGATCTTTTACCAAATCACTTCGATCGTTCCTTCCCGGTCGGTCCGTCGAACGTCGATGTTCATGCGCAGAAGCCGACTGACGACTTCCTCACGAGGATGTCCGTAGGAGTTTTCTCCGACGGAGATGACGGCAAGCGACGGTCCGACTGCGCGCAGGAACGGTTCCGTGCTCGATGTTCTGCTTCCGTGGTGAGCAACCTTCAAGATATCAGCTTTCAGGTCCGCGTCAGCACGCACCAATGTTTCTTCCGTCGGCCTTTCAATGTCTCCCGTGAAGAGCGCACGACGGTCTCCGTACCGAAGCATAAAGACGACGGACGCGTCATTGCTGTTTTTTGTGAAACCCTTTGGCATCTTCTTCGGCGGCCAGAGGATGTCCATTCTCACTCCCTTTTCGACTTCAATCGACTGTCCGGCGGAAACGGTCAGAATCGGGACTGATTGCTTGGATGCCAAATCAAAAATTTTTCGATAACGCGGCAAAGAACTTTCGGCTCCGCTCATGACGATGCCGCCGACCGAGTATCGCTTCAGCACTTCGGGGAAACTGAGGAGGTGATCCAGATTCGGATGAGAGAGGACGAGCAGGTCGATCCTTCGTTTCAGGAAAGGCAGGTGCTGCCCGAGTGATTCCAGCGTCGACCAATCCGGTCCTCCATCGACGAGAATCGTTGTGCCCTTCGGAGCCGTGATGAGCGTGCTGTCTCCTTGCCCGACTGCGAGGAATCGAATGTGCAGATTACCGTCGGCACCGAGTGTCCACTCGTGAAATGCCGCTCCGCACAGGGTCAAAATCAATAGGAGGATGAGCACCCGTCCATGCGAAGAGATCGGCACAGGGATTCATTCTAGCATTCCGCTTCTCCCTACGCTTCTCCGCGCTTTTTTCTTACGCGCTTCCCCGCAACGAAGCCGGAGAGAGTGATGATTCCAAGAAGGCCGATACCGGATTCGGGCAGTGTGATGACTTTCTGGATTCCCATGGACTCATTTCCTCTTTCGTCTTTCGAGACGACTTTCACTCCGAAGATTCCGGGCGCGATTCCGTCGTACTTCGTCACGGTTTGGTTCGAGGCAAGGACGATGTTGTCTCCTGATGCTTCTCCGTTCCTCGTGCTCGAGAGGACATAGGCACTGAGTGTTCCTTTCGAGTTCGGGCTCGCTCCCCAACTCGCGACAACCGTGTAGGTTCCATCGGATCTGCGCATCGCCTTCAGGGCCAAGTTGACAGCATCCTCCGGCGGTCCGAGATTTTCTTCGACAACGGGAAGCTCCGGATTGGCGACATAGGGAATATCCCCGGATACGGCTTGGTTCGGGTCAAGGAATCCTGTGAACGGAAGCTTCTGTTCCTGCACGGGGAGGTTTGTTCCATCCATTGCGGCAACCGGCTCGAGGATGCTCAGGAAATAGTTCTTTTCAGATTCCTGCACTCCCGTATGGAGGAGGATCGTCTGTCCGACGACTTCGATGGCACCGATCTCGAGACCGGCTCCACTGCCATCGATGATGGCGAAGAATCGGGCTTCGAGCGGGGTCGAGTCTGCAATCGGTTTCGTGAATGTGATCAGCACTCCCGTCTGGGTGACGCTGCGCACCTCCGACACCGTCATGGGGATCGATGTTTCCGGTGCCGCAGGCGGCTCCGGTTCCATCACCGCAGGGTCCGGTGTCGGAACAGCTCCCGAGGCGGCCGGTGGCGTGAGCTCGACGAATGCTTCCGATTCAAATCCCTCACTCTCCTCTCCCCCCTTACTCACGGCGAGAATCGCAACGTAGATTTTTTCGGACGCCAGAGGCGGTGTCGCAAACACGTACGTTGTTTCATTCGCTTGCGTTCGAACGCTGTCATCGTAGTTGCCCTCGTGGTCGAGGATGGATTCGTGGCTGATGTAGACGCGGTAGAAGTCGATATCACCGCTTTCCGGAGGGGTCCAGGAAACCCCGATGGACGCTCCATCCATGAAAGCTTCAACTTGCTTGATATTTGCCGGCGCAGCAGCGAACGCAGTCACAGGAATCAGCGCGGCACCCAGCGTAAGGATTGTTTTTTGTTTGAATGTCATCGAGACATTATACCTCTTTTCTTCTTCGAAAGCAAACTGCTTTTGTACTGATGCGGATGAAATGAGGGGAGTCTTTCAATGGGGCATGTCAGATCTTCCTCCCGCACCCCCGGGGGGAGCAATTGGTCGTAGCCCAGCAGAATGAGGTCGGGCTTCAGCGCCCGCACCGGACTCAGGAAGTCCATTCGGTCACCAAGAAGCACGGTACATGCCGGAAATTTTTTCTTCAGCGCACGGATTCTCTGCTCTTCCCGCTTCGCAGGCAGCCTTCCTTTTATAGCCTGCACATTATCATCTCGAGCGACAATGACGGTGACTTGCCCCCGTTTCTGCGCCTCAGTCATGACGAAGATGTGCCCCGGATGGAGGCCGTCGAATGTGCCGAAAACCATGACTTTCTGCATGTTACTTCGATTGCAGATCGATCGCGTAGAGCTTCTTTTCATCTAAGACATAGAGCCTCGAATCGTCCGGGTCGACATAGAGATCTTTCAACGGCCCCACTTCATCGGAGTCGAGAATGTATTGCTTCAAATAGAGAGAGTCTCCGAGGTCACCGTCACCGGTGGTGACGACGATGCGGCGCTGCTCGGGATCGAGGAAGTAGAAATTCCCGTTTGCCGATGCCCTGAAAATCTTCGTGACACCCTGCAATGCGCCCGGCGGCAGATTGCGGATGTTGAAGACCTGCTTCTCGCCACGCAGTAACTTTTGCACATCACGCTCACCCGGCTTCTCGGGGGTGGATACATCTCGCAGAACGTAGACCGGTCCGACGATCGCCATATCGATTGCTCCCGACAGGTCGCCATTGATGTTGTACTCCGCAGGCGGGCCGTACTTGCTTGCGAGCCGCTCGTATTTGTAGATCTGCTTTCGCTCCGGCGAGAGAACGTAGAGATACCGAAGGTACGTGGTGATATCCGAGCCCGTGACCCATCCTGCAGGATCTTCGGTCTTCATGGTCGTTGCCTGACCGTTGATGATCTCGATCACACTGTTGCCGGTTGTCATGAATACCTTGCTCTGGAAACGCGGGAACCACGCTCCTTTCAGGATCAATTCTTCCGAGCCGATTTTCTCGCCATCTTCGACGGTATTGAGGGAAATACGGTAGAGATTCTGACGATCGTAGACCAAGAACTCTCCATTCGGGAGACCGATGAAGCCCTGCGCCACGATGTCAGGCTTCTTCGCTCCAAGATTCGCCATCACGCGGGGAGGAACGACGCGGATGACGCGGTTCATCTCCTCTTTCTTCGATTTGATGCGCTCAAGGAGCTCCAGTGCCTCACTCCGAAAGAGTCCGCTCTCGCTTGTCATCACTTGCTTTGCACGCTCCTCCGCGCGTACCAGAATCATATTCGCATTTTCAGTGTCCCCGGCGAGTTGACGATTTTCCGCGGTTGAGAGGTCGGAGTTGATCTGCTTCATGAGCTCACCGAGCTCGCCTTTCGTTTGGCTCTTCTGGCTCACGACGCTGAGCTGCACGACCATCCACAGGATCAGGAAGAGAGCGGCACTCCCGGCCAGCAGCAGCAAATGTGCCCTTCGCTTTCGCTCGGGATCGTAGAGATCCCGGAGGAAGATGCGGGCGGATTCGCCGCATCGCTCGACGAAGGATTTCATTTTCTTTTCAGTACCTTTCATCATCTTCACCTTACGGAAAAGCGAAGACCACTCCACCTTGCCGATGGCTGAGCTTGCCATGGACAGGAGAGAGGTCCCTGATGCCTTCCTTCGGGTCCGCAGACCCTCACCAAGTGCACGGCGCGTTTCCTTCTGCGTGTCTCCATCATTTGCTTCTCCCGTCACGATGATGTGCGCGACGCACGCAGCTTCTTTCTCAGCCGTGAGTGCGGAGACGATGCTCTGGATGACCGTTTCGCTGTCGTGCTGGGTCATCTTCACAAGCTGCGCAGGCGTGATCGTTCGGAGCAGCCGCTGCGAGGACACGATGAAGTGATCCCTCTTGCGAATCGGACCGCTGAGAATCTGCATGAAGGCGATGGGAGCCTTCCCGCGAGGGGCAAACTCCGTCACTTGCGTGGCTGTTCCGTCCCTGATGATGTATGCCTCCGCGCGACCCACGTTCGAAAGGTGGAGCGTCGGTTCCTCGATTTCAATGAGTCCGACGATCGCATGAACATCGGAGACCGCTTCGGAGAGCATGAATCCTTTCAGCAGTCCGTTCAGTTCCTTCAAGGCACTTTCGAGCCGTTCATATCCGCTGCCCTCTCCTTCCAATACCGCATGTTTCAGTACGGCCGTAAACTCTTCCCGGAGGTTTTCCGCAGCATCGCTTTGCCCTTCGCACTGCATCAGGAAAAACGCGCGGTCCTTCTTCTCATCGCCGAGGACGACCGGCACAAGAACGGTCCCATGTGGTGCCTTCGTTTGCCCCGTCGTGACCGCGATCTTCATACGGGGGATAAGGCTACTCTGTTCGGAGAACTGCTGCAACATTTTAGGGATCTCCGAGAGGCTGGGAAGGTTGAGTACGTTTCGCAGGCTCGGTGCGTGAGATCGTTCAGAATTCCCACCTTACATACCGAACCTATCAAGCCTTCCTCGCCATTTTTTAACTAATAATTCATTGAGCTGAAGCCAAAAAAACAGATGATCGACAAAAACCTACTTGCGCTGTTTCTTGATCAAGAGTACTATGGAGTATGAAGATCATTCTTCAGTTTTAACTATTTACAAATCGTTCATGAAATCAGTCCATGAGTGGGTGAAGAAGGTGATGACAGGATCACCAGTTTCAGAGACCCCGCAGAAACCTGTCCTCCATTCGACGAAGCCGACTCCCGGTGCAGCGCCGGTTCCGACAGGAAAAGCTCCCCCTCAAAAATTTCAGCCGAGACCGGTGCGTTCGCACCAGCATTCCAAGGAGGGATTTGGCAAGCCTGCTCCAAAGGAGCAAGTCGTTCATCTTCCGAATGGGAAAGTATTACGCATCTATCCTCTCGGAGGATTTGAGGAGGTCGGCAGGAATTGTCTCGTCGTCGATGTCGACTCGGATCTGTACATCATCGATCTCGGACTTCAGTTTCCGGAGGAGGACATGCCGGGTATCGATTACCTTATTCCCGATCTCTCGGCCCTTCGTGGTCGCGAGAATAAGATCAAGGCCGTCATTTTCACGCACGGTCACCTCGATCACATCGGTGCCGTTCAACATGTGATGGCACAGCTTCACTTTCCTCCGTGTTACGGCACGCGCCTCACGATGGCGTTCGTAAAGAAGCGCCTCGACGAAGAGAAATTGACGTCGCGTTGCAGGCTCAATACGGTCGAGTTCAAGAAGCCCATCAAAATCGGAAGCGTCGAGATAGAATTCCTGCGCGTCACGCACAGTATTCCCGATTCCGCTGCCGTCGCACTTCACACGCCGTACGGCACGATTATTCATACCGGAGATTTTAAATTTGATTTAACCCCGATGAACGAACCTCCCGCTGACATCCAGCGTCTTGCCGAGCTCGGTGAGAAGGGGGTGCTTGCGATCATCGCCGATTCAACCAATGCGACGAAGCCCGGAAATGCGCTCTCTGAGAAAGCAATTTCAGCAACCCTCTTCGGCTTGATGCGAGAGGCGAAAGGACGACTCGTCGTATCGACGTTCAGCTCTCTCCTCAACCGCTTGGCGCAGGTTATCGAACATGCCAAGACGCTCAATCGTAAGGTCTACGTTTCGGGTCGTTCGATGGAACAGAACATCGAGATCGCGGTCGAGCTCGGATACATTCAGGTGCCGCGTGGCATGATTCGCAAAGTCGGTCCCGGCATGGAGAAAATTCCAGATTCAGAAATTTTAATTCTCACAACCGGTTCGCAAGGCGAAGAGCGTGCGAGTCTCGCCCGTATGGGGCTCGGTACGCATCAGCATGTTCGCGTGAAGAAAGGCGACACTGTGATCCTCAGCAGCAACCCCATTCTCGGCAATGAGCGTGCGGTCGCGAAAGTGGTGAACAACTTGCATTTGCTCGGCGCGAAGGTGCTGACCAATCAGGAGCTCGCCCTTCATACGACCGGACACGGGTACCAGAATGACATTCTGCTTATGCATCGACTCGTGAGAGCCAAGCATGTGATTCCGGAACACGGCGAGCCGTACATGCGCTCGGCGCATGGCGAGCTTGTTCGCGGCATCGGTTACCTCGACAACCAGATTCATTTGCTTACGAACGGCGAAATTCTTGAGTTCGATCTTCAGGGCAATGCCAGAAGGTCGAAACAGAAATTTGCGGCGAACGACATCATCATTGACGGGCGCACGACCGGAGCAGAAGGCCAGACGATCATGGATGACCGGAAGGTCATGAATAACGCCGGCATCTTCGTCGCAGTGATGAAGGTCTACGCGGAGTCCATGCGTCTCGTCTCCGATCCGCTGATCCTCTCACGCGGGTTCATCTACGGCACGGAACAGAGTCTCATCAATAAAGAGGCGACCATTGCGATTCGAAAGGCATACGAAGATGCACTCGCTCGGGGCGAGAAAGGCATTGCCCCCCTTAAAAAGGAAGTCACCTCGGCACTCTTTCGCTTCTTCCGTCACAAGCTCGACCGCGAACCGATGGTCATGCCGATAATAATAGAGGTCTAAAGTTAGGACCTTCGAAACAACATCTCTCGCCCCTCCGTAGCCCCGCCTCAGTGGGGCGAAGGGGGGTGGTCATGCCGATTATCATCGAGGTGTAAATTCCATTGCAGTTCGTTGATTCAGAATCATTCCTCAGCAAGGATTCTTTCAACGAATTTTCTTGTGCTTTCCGAGACCTGTCCATTCAATTGCCCAAGAAGCTTTGTCACCGCTTCGCGTCGTTCCGATTCGTCCCATTTCAGGGCAGCTTCCAGATTACCTCTGAAGCTGACCATCGCTTCGAGCAGTCCATCGCTCTCATGTTCACCCATCAGGTTTGCGAAATCGACTACGCTTTTCGGCAGAACCAAGGTTCCTTCTCGCACTTCGGCTTGGAAATCTCCGCTTTGCACATCAATCTCGTCAGACTGTACAATTCTTAAACTCATGACCTAATTATATTAATGGGCAATGACCTGTCCAATTTTTCCCGTCACCCTCCATCCCTCGAAGGGAGTCCACCCACATTTGCTATGCGAATTTTTGGCTTCGATCAGCCATTCCTCTTGCGGATTCACGATGGCTATTGTTGCCGGATTTTTCTCCGCTATCTTCGGTGCTCCGAGTGAGAAAATGCGGCTAGGATTCGTGAAGCAGAGCCTCACAATGTCTGCGTATGTGAATTTTTCACTCGTCTCTGCACGCTTCCCGCACGGGTGTGGCCATTTCCCTGCAGCGACTGTCAGCAGAAGGGGAATCATCGTTTCCACCCCCGGCACTCCGCTTGGGGCCTTCAGCGGTTCGCCGGATTTTTTTTCGTCGATCGTATGCGGTGCATGATCGGTTGCGATGCAATCGACGGTACCGTCCGCGATGCCAGCCCAAAGCGCATCTCGGTGTTCTGCGGTTCGAAGGGGAGGATTCATCTTTCCGAAGGTGCCAAGCGTCGCGTAATCGTCGGTTGTTAAAAACAGATGGTGCGGAGAGACCTCACAGGTGATTGGCAGCTTCTCTCTCTTCGCCACCCTCACGAGTTCGATGCCTTGCGCCGTCGAGAGATGTGCGACGTGCAGCGCAGCTCCTGTTTTTCGAACCATGCCGATGGCGTATTCGATCGATGTCGCCTCGGACTCGGGAGGACGCATTGTTGAGTGCAGCGAAACATCGTTGAGGGGTGCACTATTCTTGGTCTCCACCTTGGACTTCGCTTCTGCATTCATCTCGGGATCTTCGCAATGCGCAACGAGCGGGATGCCAAGTTCCGCACATGTCTGAAAAATGTCTTCGACGATCCCTCCGTCCACTTTCTGGTCTCCCGTGGAGTGATCGAGGTACAACTTCACGCCGCAGCAGTGATTTTTGAGTCGCTTCAACTCGAGTGACGCCCCCGTCCACAGCTCTTTCAAGGTGACGAGATGAGCGGCCTCCGTCACGCCGAAGAAAAACTTGATCGTGCAACCGGCGATTTTCTCCGCGCGCCGCACTTTATCCGCAAGTGCCGCGATCGTGACGGTCGGCGGAACGGTATTCGGCATTTCGCAGACTGTCCCTACTCCTCCTGCAATCGCTGCGGCCGCTTCCGATGCCATCGTCGCCTTGTGTTCCATCCCCGGCTCGCGGAAGTGGACATGGCAGTCGATGAGGAGCGGGAAGAGGAGTCGACCTGAGACATCGATGATGTCCGTGTCTTTGTGGTCTTGGATGGAAGGTTTGATTGATTCAATGACACCCGTTGCCGATATCAACACATCGGAGGGGGCGACGCCATGCTCACCGACAACCGATCCGCCGCGGAGGAGAGTTTTTTTCATGCAGAGTGATTATGCCTTGCCGAGCAGCATCGCAAGAAGCGCCATGCGCACGGGGACACCGTTTCCCGCCTGCCTGAAGTATGCGGCGTTCGGAAGCGCGTCGACATCGGTTGCGATTTCGCCGACTCTCGGGAGCGGATGCATGATGATGACGTTCTTCCCCTTCACCATAGGAGCTGTCAGAACGTACTTCAGTTTCAGGCGTTCGTACTCGCTCTTATCCGCGAAGCGCTCGCCTTGCACACGCGTCATGTACATCATGTCTGCATCGAGTGCGGCGGCGATATCCGTTGTTTCGGCGAAGGGAATATTTTTCTCTTTCAGGAAACTCGTCACTTTCTCCGGCATCGTGAGTTCTTTCGGAGAGACAAGAGTGAAGCGCAGGTTTTTATACAGACCGAGAAGGTAACTCAACGAGTGGACGGTCCGTCCGTAGCGCAGGTCACCGACCATCGCGACGTGCAGGTCGTCGATCTTTCCGCATTCCTTTCGAATCGTGAAGAGATCGAGCAGCGCCTGCGTCGGGTGTTGCCCCGGTCCGTCACCGGCATTGATGAACGGGACTTTGGAAGCGGACGCAGCGATATCCGCGCTTCCCTGATCGGGGTGTCGCATCGCGATGATGTCCGCGTACTGGCCGACCATCTCCATCGTGTCTTCGATCGTTTCGCCTTTATACAGCGAACTGAACTGAATGCCTTCGGCCGTGAGGACATCGCCTCCGAGTCGGAGCATCGCGGTTTCGAAACTCAGTCTCGTTCTCGTGCTCGGTTCGTAGAACAGAGAGGCGAGAACTTTCCCTTTCAGGAGATCGCTCTTCCCCTTCGATCGTACCTTTTCCATTTCGAATGCAATGCGAACAATCTCCTCCGTATCGGCTCTCGTGAGCTGCTTTGTGGATGTGAGATGTTTGAAGGGAAGCGGCATATATGTTGGGGAGAAGTATAGCGGTATGCTGCAGGTCATGTCCACGCGTCAGATCGCAGCATCCACTCTCTGGCAGATCGGCAGCCAGATCGCGATGGCGATCCTGAGTGTGATATCGGTGAAGTTCGTTGCCATCGGCTTAAGCAAAGAACTTGCAGGCGCGTACAATTCTTCCTACGGGTATCTTCAGCTCTTCGCCATCCTTGCGGACTTCGGTCTCTACGCGGTTTCCGTTCGCGAAGTGAGCAGCACGAAACATCCGGAGAAAATTTTGGGTGCTCTCATCGTTCTTCGTTCCATCATTGCTCTGCTCTCCCTCGGTGCGGCACTCCTCATCGCTTGGGTCATTCCCGCGTGGGCGGGGAGCCCGCTTCGGATCGGCATCACGATCGCTTCGCTTGTGCCGTTCTTCACTCTCCTTGCGGGGGTGCTCCGCACCGTGTTTCAGGTCCAATACAAAATGCATCTTGTCTTCGTTGCGGAAGTCACCCAGAGAATTCTTACCGCGAGCCTGATGGCGATCGTCATCATCGCGGGCATACGACTGAGCGATGATCTTTCGGTCTTCAGTTACTTCATCGGTGTGGGTGCACTCGGGGCGATCGTTCTCTTCATCTGTTCGATGTTCTTTGCGGTGCGTCTCACGAAGATTCGACCGTGTTTTGATCGGGTTCTCCTCTCTTCTCTCCTTCGGAAAGCCATGCCGTACGGCGTCGCCTTTCTCTGCATCGCTCTCTACCGTCAGTTCGATCTGACACTCATTGCGCTCCTCCGTGATGATTATGCGATTCAGAATGCAGAGTACGGGTTTGCCGCGCGCATCGCCGAGATGACGTACCTGATTCCAACGTTTCTCCTGAATTCCACCTTGCCCGTTCTCGCGGCTCGTCATGATGGAGGACACCGCACGGATACGCTTCTCGGGAAGACTCTGTTCCTCATTCTCATCCTCGGTTCGCTCTCGGCACTCTTCTCCATTTTCTGGGCGAGACCCATCATGCAGCTCTTGACGACTGCCGCATACCTTTCAACACCGGATTCACCGGGTGCGGACACCGCGCTTGCCCTTCTTGGCGCACCGATGTTCTTAAACGGCATCGTGCTCTTCAGCTTCTATACGCTGCTCACCAAGCACGAATGGAAAGTATTGGTTTCACGAATGGTGATCGCCGTTGTTCTCTCACTCGGACTGAACCTTTGGCTGATTCCACCTCTCGGTTTCGTCGGTGCCATCGCCGCATCGACGATCACTCATCTTTTCCTGGCACTCACACTTCTTCCCGCCGCACTCAAGATCTTGCCGATTGCTTTTCCGTATCACTACGTTTCCAAATGGCTTTCATTCAGCGCCGTGTTGGCATTGGCTCTTTTCATCACGGCCCCCGTTCTTGAGTCGATTTCTTCGATTGTTCTCGGGATGGCTCTGGTCTCTCTCCTGTTGCCGCTGCTTGCATTTTCGCTTCGATTCCATCATCTCTTCACGGTCCGAAAATCGCAGGGAACCGTACTTGATGGCATTGGGACGATAGTTGAATAAAATTATAAAAAATGGTATAATATCTATATGGATGCAATACACACACTGCTGCAGAAGAGGTTTACGCAGGAAATTCTCGGAGGAGTCCTTGGGGTGATCGTTGCCGTTGCATTTTATTTTTTCGGGTCAGAGCTTCCTTCCATGCAGGTGACCAAGGGTCTTCTCGTCGATCCCTCTGCAACGACTGTGAATGAAGAGGCTACCGTTCGTGTGAATGATAAAACGGCTGACGAAGATACGATCGCACGTCTTGCTGCGCGGGCCGACTATCTTCGCAGGGAGCAGGAGGCGAATGAAAAGGAAGCAGAGGCCGCACGTCTTCGGGAGCAGGAGCAACCTCAGGAAATTCTGCCTGTTTCGCCCGAGCAGGCAGTTGCCGATCGTAGCGATCCTGCAGGATGGCAAGAGATGCGCGAGAACCGCCGCGATCTTGCATCCGCTTTCGATTTGTCCGTGCAGGAAGCGGAGGCGGAAGAACCGACTGTCGTTGCAGCGGAGCCGGTCATCGAGGCACTTCCCACGCCTCCCTCTGATGAAGAGGCGGCAATCGCAACTCAGGCGATGGACGCACCGCTGCCGGACTCCGGCCCGATGCTGAATACGGTCATCGCCCTTTCTCTCATCATCGTCGCTTGCATTCGCAGGCGCTCGCTTGTTGCGATGCTGCACGGAGCACCTATAGGATAGTCTCCGTGCCACTCACGATCGTACTCTTTGCGCTTCTCGGTCTCGCTCTCGGGAGTTTTGGCAATGTGCTGATTCTGCGTCTCGAGAAAGGCGAGTCACTCTTCGGACGTTCGAGGTGTGTACGCGGGAAGCACGTGCTCGGCGTATTCGATCTGATCCCTGTACTCAGTTACGCGTTTCTTGGAGGTCGCTGCAGGGTTTGTGCGTCGCATATTTCCATTCAGTATCCCGTCATCGAGATTCTCTCCGGAACGGTTTTCGCTCTCTCTGCGGCTCTCTATCCTTCTTCCGTTTTCGTTGCGTTCCTCACAGGCTTTCTCCTGTATGCGCTACTCCTCTCTGCTGCCTACGATGTGTTGCACCAGAGGTTGCCCGACCTTTTCGTCGACGGAGTCGCAGTGCCGGCTCTGATTCTCACCTACGTCACCGGTACGATTTTCTCATCCCTTCTCGGGCTTTTGGTGGTCCTTGTTTGGTTCGGCGGTCAGTTCGTGCTTACCCGCGGCAAGGCCGTTGGCACCGGAGATATTTTCCTCTCGTCCGCCCTCGCTCTTTGGCTCGGGTTCCGCGGCACGGTTGCGATGCTTTTTCTCAGTTACATGACGGGAGCAATCATCACACTTCTCCTCCTTGGACTTGGCGTAATCTCGATGAAGCAGAAGCGTATTGCTTTCGGTCCGTTCCTTGCGATTGGTGCGGTGCTTGCATTCTTTGGTACAGGACAGGAATGGATGACCGTGCTGATTCCTTGGAACTTCTAAAAAAGAGGACGCTTTCGTGCCATATCGGCAAGAGTGCCCGCATGGCACGAAAGCGTCCGGATACCAACGTAGATTGCTGCACGACTCACAGGGAGGGTGCCCCCAAGCGGATGCAAGGGAAATCTTTTTTGTTGGCAAAAATATAATACATTCAATAGATGTAATTGTCAAATACCTCACCCCCGGCCCCTCTCCATCCTCTCTCGGCCCTTCGGGCCACTCTCTCCGCTGAGGCGGAGAAAGAAAGCGGATCAGTTTTTTTCCGGAGAGGGGAGCGCTGCTATCCTTGCCTCATGAAAGTCGTAGCCGGAAACCGCAGGGCACTGTTCGATTTCGAGATCCTCGACAAGGTGGAAGCCGGAATCGTGCTTACGGGGCAGGAGGTGAAATCTTGCCGCTTGGGACAGGTGAGCTTGCTTGGCTCGTACGTATCTTTCGTTTCCGGTGCGCCCGTACTGAAGGCCATGAAAATCAGCAAGTACGCCTATGCATCCGGACTCGACGGATACGATCCGGGACACGATCGCCCCCTCTTGCTCTCGAAGGCGCAGAGTGCGAAGCTCGAGTCTGGAAGCAGCGAGAAAGGCATGACGGTGGTCCCTCTTGAGGTGCTTGCGGGGAAGTTCATCAAAGTGGTGATCGGCATCGGCCGCGGACGGAAGCGATTCGACAAACGCCAACGCATCAAGGATCGCGAGGTGAGTCGCAGAGTCAGGGAAAAGGGAGAGAATTAGTGCAGCATCTCCTTGAGCTTCTCAGGCGAGCTCGCGCCGATCAGCGCCACGGCGAGGTCGAGATAGGCCATGTCGCCGAAGCGCAGGCCGAGTGCTTTATGGTAGCGCTCGTACTGCCTTGCGATGGCATCGATCGTACCGGTGTTGTAGTCATTCGTTTTACTTGCAATCTCTGCTTCGCGCATCAGCAGGAACTCGAGGAGGAGTTTCCGATCCAAAGCTTTCTCGCGATCGGTCCCGTCGAGCGTCGGTGCATCGGCTTGAATCAGTTTCGAGAAGGCGAGATCCAGAATCCGGTCGACGGGGTCATGGTCGATGTCCAAGGGGTTTTCGTCTCCACTCCATTCTTCGAAAATTTCTTCGATCATGAGCTCGAACCTGTGCATGGAAGTTGCCCCTGGCCCTTTTTCCGCCCAATGATCGGCGAGCATCGCGAGAGCTGCCTTCTTGTCATGTGCGGAAATTCTCAGCTTCCCTTCGAAAAATTTCAAAAGCTCCGTCCGGATGTCGAGAAGTCTGTACTCGATATTCGTGTCGTCGACCTCAACGAGGAACGGCATCGCTTCCATCAGCCGCGCCCTTGTGAATGCAATGTCCATTTTCGGAGCGGAAACTTTCCCGAGGAAGTGCCAAGCGATCGCCTGATCCTTCGCATCTACCTTCAGGGTCTTCAGGTGCGTCATCTTGCCTCCCACTTCGAAGTGTTCAGGTTTTGCTTTCCAGTGGGACGAGATCGGATCACGATCATCTCTCGCCACCATGCTTCGGTCCTGCGCGATGAAGTGGAGTGACTGTCGCATCTGTTCGATCCACACTTCCTCAGGGAGTCCGCTGGCATGGAGCAGGTCACCGGAGAGCACGGTCGCACGATGAGCGAGGTGATGGAAGATCATTCGCTGATCGGAGAAGTCCTGCAGCTTGAGCTCGGGGACCGCCCTCAGGTGTTCCACCATTCTTCTTCTGGTGAATTCACGGATATCGGCGAACACAATATTCGGGTCTGCTTCCATGTTCGATCTTCCCCAGTTCGATTTGGAAAATCCGACGAGGTCGGCATCGAACGCCTCATGGTGCTCTGACCATCCCTCGTAGAGGTTGCCGATATCCGGAATTTCGAGTGGCATAGGGTCAGGTATGTTAGAGAAACTTTACACTTCAATCAATGCTATTCTCTTCCCATGTCGCTTCTCCCCCCGCAGATCCAGAAGGCCGTCGAGGAGTTCAGCAAACTTCCGGGGATCGGCCCGAAATCCGCCGAGCGGCTGACGTTTCACCTGCTTCGGAGCAGCAAGGCATCCGCAGAAGGACTCGGGTCTTCGCTCCTCGCGCTCAAGCATGATCTCAGGTACTGCAGCGTGTGTCAGATGATTACACTGCAACCGCAGTGTGCGATTTGCAGCGACAGAAACAGAGACACCTCAACCGTTCTCGTTGTTGAAGAGCCTCTTGAGGTCGTCGCGTTTGAGAAATCAGGATTCAAGGGTTTGTATCACGTGCTCCACGGTGTTCTCTCGCCCATCGACGGCATGGGTCCGGAGCAATTGAAGCTCCGAGAACTTATCGATCGCTGCAAGGGCGGAGTGGTGAAGGAGCTCATTATCGCGACGAATCTCGATGTCGAAGGACAGGCGACCGCGGCGTACATCAAGCAGAAGCTCTCCTCATTCGTTCCGAGCATCACACGACTTGCGCACGGCCTTCCGATGGGAGCGGACATCGAGTTTGCGGATCAAACGACGCTCAAGGAGGCGATTGCAGGGAGGCGCAGTGCCTAATTTTTCTCGTTGTATTCATCGACGATTTTCCTCATTCCCGAGATATAGTCGGGGGTTGTTCCGCAGCAGCCTCCGACAATCAGTGCGCCGTTCCTTAGCCATTCTTGTGCACACTCCGCATATTCCTTCGGGAAGTGTTGATCATGGAAAATCCATCCTTGATCGGGATGTGGTTCGCCGTCACCATTCGCGTAGACCCCGCAGGGAATATTCGTACAGGCAAGCATGCGTCGCAGGGCAATCCCGATACTCCGTGCACTTGAGCAATTACCGAGGATTGCGAGCGGACCGTACGGGAGGATCGCAGTGATGACATCCTCGATGGAATCACCGTCAAAAAGATTTCCGTCGGGCCTGCAAATGAAACTCACAACAGATTCCATCCCGCACCTTTTTGCGGCCTCGAGGACGGCGATCGTTTCACGAGCGGAATTCATCGCTTCGATCCAGAGGACATCGACACCTCCGTTTTTCAGGTTCTGCACAAGGTCGGAGTGCTCGTCGATGAGCTCATCGATTTTTTTCGGGACGAGGCCCGGCGTGTAGCAGTCCTCGACCGGAGCGATCGATCCGGCGATGAGAATATTCTTTCGCCCGGATTCTTTCGCTGCCTCCTTTGCAAGTTCGCACGCGCGCAGCGTGTATTCACACGCTCTGTTTTCGATCTTCGCGTGCTCGAATGTCCGCCGATTCGTGCGGAACGTATTGGTTGTGATGATATCCGCTCCTGCATCGATGTAATCGCGATGAATCTGTTTTACGATTTCAGGATTCTTCAGAAGAGCATCTGCGGACCACAGAGGAAGCGTTGTTTTGATGCCGCGGCGCTGGAGTTCGGTGCCAAGACCGCCGTCGAGAAGGATCCTCTCCCTATTCCGAAGCCTTTTTTTGAAGTTTTCGAGCGCTGACATGGATCAGAGAATAGTCGCTTGGATGACGTAGATCGAGTGGTAGACATGCAGCCCCTGGTTCCGTCGATTGAGAGCCTCCGTTGCATTGATCGGTTCATTACCCTCGGGATCCCCGAAAAATTCGAACTCATGTCCGGTGGAGTCTTTCATCACATGTTCACGCCTTGCGAGCGGCTCAAGATTCGTCCCTTCGTGTTGCCGGAGAATTTCAGCATGTAAAACTTCAGGAGCAAATCCGTTTTTTTCGAACATGCTCATGAGCAGATCCCGCCCCGGTCGACCACCGAGGTTCAGGACGACACTGCCGTTTTTTGCGAGAAGCTCTCTTGCTTCCAGCAGCAGCAGACGCTGCAGCCCCAAACCGAAATCGTCGATTTCTGCTTCATGATGGTCGACTTCATAGTAGTGCGAGAAGCTGTCTCCCTCTCCGAGATGCACGCTCTTCGGGCAGGGGACTTGCGGCAGGCAGCCATAGACAATGTCGGGTTGCACCTTATGCTTTTCCGCCCATGCAATCAGGCTCAGCTCTCCTTCACACACATGAACAGTGGAACGTTCCTCGGACGTCAGCATACGGTCGATGTTTCGAGCCGCGACCGGTGCCATTCGCCTGTCATAATCTCCGCCCCAGAGGGCTTTCGGACGTTCGTTTTTCGGACGATTTGCAAGGTACCCGAGGTTGACACCTGTTCCCATTCCCGGCTCGAGCACCGTCTTTCCTGCCGTATCCAGTTTCCGGAGTCCTCTCAGAAGCGCCCGTGACCAGTTGTCGGGAATGAATCCGTAGGGAGGAACTTCGATAACCGTAGACAGCCCCGTGAAATCATTCGGGAGGATATTCTTTGTGTCGTAGGCGAAGAGAGCATTCGGTTCTTGGGGAGCGGCGGGACGGATAATTCGTGGCGGGACTTCACCGTTGCCCGGCGCGGTAGCAACCTGTTCTCTTTCGATGGTCGGAGTTTCAAATGACATGAGTGGTACAGAAAAGTTTAAAAAGAATCCCCGCGAGGTGCGCGGGTGGTGAGCTTGATTGAGTGCCTATGCACCAAGCTTCCTCCGCGCAGAGCGCATCATCATCGACATCATCACTTCGTGATAGAGAGAGGAGGCTTGCATGTGCTTGACAGTATGACAATGCAAAAATACTCGTCAATATTTCATCGACCATTTTTCATCATTTGGCTCTAGAAAGCCGAAAAATCACTATTAAAGTAGAGACGTGCGAATCGCACGTCTCTACAAAAATCATCATTTTTGGCTGCTTATCGCAACTCGTACGTCAGCGTCACATTCGAGACGATGTCCTGCTCGCCGGCCGGAATCGCCATGCCCGCATCGGCTTCCATTCCGCCTCCACCCACCCCCATCCCCTTCGCCATCATCGGAACGGGTCCGCCGTAATTCATGCCTTCATTGAATCCCGTG
>SXGR01272318.1_pt1 | contig 24148 bp, 16 predicted proteins | sample 3174711 | NCBI WGS metagenome assembly SXGR01 (sample SAMN11356860, study PRJNA531348) | freshwater metagenome | isolation source: freshwater sample F1-60 | place: China: Fuxian Lake, Yuxi | collected 2017-12-25 | reverse complement strand
CTCCGGCCACAGCCGCATCAATTAAAGCTTCTGTCGCCTCTTCCTTCAGACCCAGGCGATTTAAAAAATAAAAACTATATCCCACTTCCCTGCGTTCGCGAATGGCCTAGGTCAGTGGGGTTTTAAGAAGGTTTCGCGGGGCGTTTGTGTCGCTACGCTTCAGATAAACACTTTGGACGCTCGGGTTGGATGTCGATAAATTAATCGGATGCACTGCTGTCCACACCTCGTTAGATCTACCCCATACAAATAAATATAATTCCGTGGCAAACTGTTTAGGAAACCATTGCAGATATTCTTTATAAACTAAGTTTCCGTTAGCGTTGGTGGTGATCTGATTTTTTAAATTCCATCCAAAGCCGTACGCAACTCCTTGATCAAGCTTTATACTCCTTAGATTAATATTCGTTAAGGAGTGAATCTCAGGTGGAAAAATGATTTCAAGGTTCTGATGCCTGAGCGTCCGAGTCACTTCCGTCAACGAGCGTTCCTGAACTTTCCAATTCAAATTACCGCGAAACAAAGCCGTTTTCTCGTACCCGTTTATGGCTTTCACTCGGTTGGTATTCGAGTTTACTAGTACCACTAAATTGGAAGATCCCCATGGCGCTCGCTGGGACAATCTGATTTTTATATCGTCTGACGATAGTGCCTTGTCCCAGATGCGAATTTCATCCATTTGACCGACAAAGTCCTCCTCTTCGCCACCAAATGTATCCTTTCCAAAATAATATTTACTACCGTCTCCGGAAGGGTGAAATGGTTTGGGAGTATTTTCATTAATCACTTGCGCGCCATTAATATATCCGCTAAAAGACTTACCATCAGAAACTACTGCAAGATGCATCCACCCATTGTTTTCAAGTCGACTAATGAATCCGTTTGCATACCCATCCCATGTCATTCCAACACTGGAAGCGTGAATGTTAAACTCCCCATTCCAACACGCCACCAACCGATCTTTCTGGGTTCCAAACTCGAAGAACCGGGTGAAGAATCCCAATCGTTCTGGCCTCACCCAGGCCTCTACCGTAATTGCTTTATATCCATCGAGGCAGTGGGGCGGTAACTCTAAGTAGCTTCCATTGCCATCGAAGTGGAGCACCGAGTTGGTGGGCTCCGCGGCACTGACGGACTGGGCGGAGAATCCCGTAACCAGGGCAAGAAGAAATCCGAAGCGGGCAGCGAGGTTCCGGCCGCTCAAAACCCAGGAGCGAAGGAGAAGGACGAGGCTAGCACTCATCGGAAGAACGAAAGATGTTTTCATGGTTTGGGTGACTACTCGTTCCCTGGGATGGGGCCGGTTCCGTGGGTTGTCAGCAGGTGTTCGATCTTGCCAACCAGGCGATTGAGATCGACGGGCTTGGTGTCAAAATCATTGGCCCCCGCATCCCGGGCCGTCTTTTCATCTTCGGCTCGGGCGTGGGCTGTCAGTGCGATGATGGGAATGGCGGCGGTCTCTGGATTGCCTTTGAGTCGACGCGTGGCTTCCCATCCGTCCATCACCGGAAGACTCAGATCCATCAAGATGAGGGCCGGCCGCAACTCTGTGGCCATGCTCACCCCTTGAGCGCCATCGACCGCCAGTTTGATCACGTACCCCTTGCGCTCCAACCGTCGGCTCAGCATGTCACGGTTGAGTTCGTTGTCCTCGACCAACAAAATGGTTGTAAACATAGGGAATGCCAAAAAAGCAGACTGCGGGGCTCGTTATTATTAATATTTAGAGTTCTTATATTTTTTCATAGTGAAATGTAATTTTTTTTGGCTTGGAGACAGCAATTTTTGATTGGCTAGGTGATAGGTGGCTGAAAATGACCAGCATTCGATCGTTGTGAATAAATCCGCCTCCTATGGGCCTTCTCACGCGGGATGAATTGCCTGCGACTTGTCCTGGAAGCGGCGACTTCTTCACGCCCCTCGGTTTGCTGGGATACTTCTTAGGAGGATCCGATTGGGTTCGATTGCCAACTCGCCTTGAGAGAGTCCGAAAAGAGGGCTGGCCGAGCTGAAGGGACTCGGTTTCCTGCCCGGGCGGTCGAAACGAGCCCAATAACATTGGGTTTTCTCAGCCGATCACTGACGAGGATTGGCCGATTCCGGCCATCACCTTCAAAGTCTTCGTCTTCGAAATTGAGCCCAAGGAATGCCATGTCCTGGCCTCCTGCCTGCCCCGAAAGGACACTGCGGAGACCGTCGTTGGGCAGCCGTCGGCTTCCGGCGAGGGGTCACCCGTTGCTGAGCTCGTCAAAGGACGGCAGGAATCGCGGGGTGCGGCGGGCCGAGGCGGCGGTCTCGAAGGCGTGGGCGAGGCCGATGAGTTTTCCTTCGCTCCAGGCGCGGCCGAAAAACGAGAGGCCGATCGGTAATCCGAAGATCATCCCGGCTGGCAGGGTAATCGACGGGTAACCGGCGACGGCCGCGATGGATGAACTACTGCCAAGTCCGCCGTCACCCGCCAGCAACTCGATAGCATGGGCCGGGCCGGTGGTCGGTGCCACGAGGGCGTCGAGTCGGTGCTGACCCATCACGCCGTCGATGCCATCTTGGCGGCCCACCTTGCGGCATTGGGCGAGCGCTTCCAGATAGCGCGATTCGGTCAGCGGCCCCTTGGCTTGCGCTTTGATTAAGGTCTCCTGCCCGAAGAACTTCAGCTCCCGGTCCGCATGGCGCTCATTGAAGGCAATCAGCTCTGCCAACGACTTCACCGGCGCTGCATCGCCCCGTGATGCGAAATACGCGTTCAGGCCCGCCTTGAACTCGTACAGCAACACCTGGAACTCGGCGTCCCCGAATGCTGAGTGACTAGGGAGGCTGCTGATGTCGATCAATTCAGCCCCGTGTTCGCGCATCATCTTGAGGGCCGATTCCATCACTTGGTCGATGCGTCCATGCCATCCGAAAAAGTTCCGGGCAACGCCGATGCGTGCGCCCTTCAACGCGCCGGGATCGAGGAATTGGGTGAAGTCTTGCCCGGCTAATGCGCCGTTTGAATGTGCCGAAGCGGTATCGGACGGATCGATGCCGGTCAATGCGCTCAACAACGCCGCCGCATCGGCCACGGTGCGCGCCATGGGGCCGGCGGTGTCTTGCGTCGAGGAAATGGGGATGATACCCGATCGGCTGAGAAGCCCCACGGTGGGCTTCAAACCGACAATGCCGCACGACGACGCGGGCGAGACGATGGATCCATCGGTCTCGGAGCCAATGGCCACAGTGCACAAGTCAGCCGCTACGGCTGCGCCAGAACCGGAGCTCGAGCCCGAGGCGCTGCGGTCGAGCATGTGCGGATTGCGCGTGAGACCTCCACGTCCGCTCCATCCGGAAATGGAACGATCGCCACGGAAATTGGCCCACTCGCTCAGGTTGGTCTTGCCCAGAACCACAGCGCCGGCCGCGCGGAGCCGGGTGACAATGAACGCATCCTTAGGTGCCGTGGAACCTGCCAAGGCCAGCGAACCCGAGGTCGTCTGCATGCGGTCGCCGGTGTCGATGTTGTCCTTGATGAGTACGGGCACTCCGTGGAGCGGGCCACGCGGGCCCTTCGCACGCCGTTCGTCATCGAGCGCTCGGGCCATGGCCACAGCCTCGGGATTCAACTCAATGACTGAGTTGAGACGGGGTCCATTGCGGTCGAGTCGGTGAATTCGATGAAGGAAGTGGTTGGTGAGTCGCTCCGCGGTGAGCGAACCCGCGGCCATGCGTCGCTGGATCTCGGCTACGGAAAGTTCCGACAAGGAGCCCGATCCGCCAACCGCTCCGGTGATGCACCCAGGCAAGGTTCCCAGAGAAGTTGCCGTCAACGATGCCAGGCCCAGGCCGTGGAGAAATTGTCGCCGGTTTGTCATGTCATTCTTCTGATCAACCTGAGCAGGGACGATTCAATTGGATCGGGTGTGCCAGCTGCTCCAACACGTTCCTCTCAACTGCCTCGTTCTCGCTAAAACACTGCCGCTATCAAACCTGCTCAGGCTAGGATGCCTCGGACCACTTCGCCTCCGACATCGGTCAGGCGGTAGTCTCGACCTTGGAATCGATGGGTGAAGCGGGTGTGCTCGATGCCTAGCAAGTGCATGACTGTGGCCTGAAAATCGTTGGCGTGGACGGGGTTGTCGGCGGTATTGTAGCCGAAGTCGTCGGTAGACCCATAGGTCGTGCCGCCCCGGACCCCGCCACCCGCCATCCACAACGAAAAGGCCTTCATGTGGTGGTCGCGGCCATAGTTGCCATTGGAGCTATCGCCTTGGTTCATGGGGGTGCGGCCGAATTCGCCACCCCAAATCACCAGGGTGTCGTCGAGCAGGCCCCGCTGGCGGAGATCCTGCACCAACGCCGCCGAAGCTTGATCCACCGCCTTGGCTGTCTTGGCGATGTCGGCCGGCAGATTGTTGTGGTGGTCCCAACCCCGATGGTACAGCTGGATGAATCGCACACCGCGCTCAGCCAGTCGTCGAGCCAAGAGGCAGTTGTTGGCGTACGAAGACTTGCCTGGTTCAGCCCCATACATATCGAGCGTGGCCCGATTCTCTTTCGAGATGTCCATGAGTTCCGGCACGCTGGTCTGCATGCGGTAGGCCATTTCAAACGAGGCGATACGAGTGGCAATCTCAGGATCTCCCACCGCTTGCAAGTGCTCTCGATTGATCTCTCGGGTGCTGTCGATTAACCGGCGTCGGATCTCCGGCGAGATGCCCTGCGGATTGTTTACAAACAAAATGGGTTCGGCCCCGGAACGGAACTCCACGCCTTGATGGTTGGTGGGCAAGAAACCACTGCCCCAATACCGGGTGAGCAACGGTTGATCTTGCCCCTGCCCCGAAGCCAAAACCACAAAGGCCGGCAACTGCTCGTTCTCACTGCCTAATCCATAGGAGATCCAGGAACCCATGGCCGGCCGACCCGCCTGCTGGTGGCCGGTTTGCATGAGGGTGACACCCGGATCATGGTTAATGGCCTCGGTGTGCATCGAACGCACCATTGCGATATCGTCGGCAATGGAACCGATGTGCGGGAGCAACTCGGAGATTTCCATGCCGGATTGGCCGTGCTTATCGAAACGGAAACGGCTGCCCACGCAATTGAGCGGCTGGCCCATGAGCTGTGCGATGCGCTGGCCTTTGGTGAGGCTCTCCGGCATGGGTTTGCCGTTCATCTTCACCAACTGGGGCTTGGGATCGAAGAGGTCGAGGTGCGACGGGGCACCCGACTGGAAGAGGTAGATCACCCGCTTGGCCCGCGGCGGTCGGTGCAGCACCCGCGCGTCCTTGGGAAGGCTCGGAACCTCAGCAGTTGCGCTGTGAGACGATCCCAGCAGCGAGGCCAAGGCGGCGGCTCCGATGCCTCGGGCACCCTGAGAAAAGAAATGGCGCCGCGTCAGATGCAGAGGGATGGAATCTTCAGTCTTCATATTCATTCGCGGGTGACCGATTCGTCGAGATTGAGGAGAGCGCTGGCGACGCCGGTCCAAGCGGCCAGGTCGGCAACGGGAAAAGCCTGGGTCTTGGACCCCTGCCCCACGCGCGTGATGGCTTCGGCGGCAGGAATGTCTTTGATGTAGGCCTCCAGCAAATCCTCCAACAGGCGCTTCAATGCGGCCTGCTCCCGATCAGAGGCCGGTCGGGCCAAGAGGGACTTCATGGCGAAATCGATGCGATCGGCCGGAGTTCGGCCGGGCGACTCCCGCAAGATCCGCTGGGCGAAGAACCGGGCCGCCTCGAGGAAGGTCACATCGTTCATGGTCACGAAGGCCTGAAGCGGCGTGCAGGTGGACGGCCGCTGCACCGTGCACAACGCTCGGTCGGGCGCGTCAAAGGTTTGGAGCGTGGGATTGGGCACGGTCCGCTTCCACAAGGTGTACAGGCTGCGTCGGTACAAGTCTTCACCCTGTCCCAGCTGATAACTGTTGCCGGCAAACATCTTCTCTTCCCACAAACCGGGCGGTTGATACGGGCGAACGCTGACTCCGCCAATACGCTGGGAAAGCAATCCGCTGACGGCCAACGCGTTGTCTCGCAGCATCTCGGCCGGCAACCGGAACCGGGGGCCACGCGCCAGCAAGAGATTCTCTGGATCGCGAGCAAGAACTTCTGGCGAGACCCGCGACGATTGACGGTAGGTGGCGCTGAGCACGATTTGCCGGAGGAAGGTCTTCACATTCCAACCGTCTTCGACGAAGCGCCGGGCCAACCAGTCCAGCAATTCGGGATGGGTGGGGGGTTGGCCATTGGTGCCGAACTCGTTGGCGGTGCGGACAATGGGATTAGGAAAAAACAACCCCCAGAACCGGTTGACCGCGACTCGCGAAGTGAGCGGGTGCGATGGATCTACCAACCAACGGGCCAGATCCAATCGATTGGTTCCCGAAACATATTGAGCCGGCGGCAGGCAACTCGTGGGAACGTCGGCTGTGACCCGCTCACCCTTCGAGCGGTAGTCACCGCGAACCCGGATGTGACTAGCACGCCCTTCCTTCATGTCTTCCATGACGCGCAGCGTAGGAATGGAACGGTTCAAGTCGTCGCGACGCTTTTGCTCGGCTGCCAAACGCACCGTCAACTCCTTCACCTCGGGGATGCGGGTGGTGCGGTAATACGTCCGCAACTCCAGGGCCTGGGCCGGGGTTCGCTGGTCCATCGGCCGGCGGGCAATCTCACGCAAGGCGGCCATCTTCGGATCTCCAGCCTCACGGTCGGTGGCGAAGTAAAATCCGCTGCCACTGGCCCGGTTCACGATCTTTAGCAGGAGGTGATTCTCTCCGGTTTTCAGGGCCGCCTGAACCTCTTCCTGATTGGCGGCAGCACCGCGACTCACATCCTTGGCCAGCAACTCGCGGCCGTTGAGCCAAACGCGGATTCCGTCATCGCTTCCCAAGAAGAGCGCCTGGGTGCGCACCTGGCTCGAGGTTAGAATGCGGTGCAAATAAGTGGCTCCAAGGTCGTTCGACAAGGCCTGCACCAAGCCATCCTTCCAACCGGCTTCGAGGACCCACGCTTTCCGATCGTTGCCGAACACGGCGTCCGCCTGAAACTCCTTCTCTGGCCCGAACTCCCGCTCGAAGGCCACCTTGCCGTCGGGTTCCACGAAGGGGCCCACGCGTCGCCAGGGTCCCAACTGAAGGACTCCCGTCAATTCGGTGCCGGCGAGCCAGGAGGCCTCCCAGGCGGTCTGGGCGGAGTCCCACTCAGGACTTTTTACGCTCAAGCGCTCCGTGTGGCTGGCTTCCAAGGTGCGGGTCGATTCTTGGAGCGCTTTTAGATCGGTCTCCTGACGGGCCGTCGGAACCTGGATGAACGGTGGAGCCGGATCGCTATCGAGCCCCTTCTCGGCAATGCGGTTGAAGAAATCGTAAAGTTGATAGTACTCGCGCTGGGTGAACGGGTCGTACTTGTGGTTGTGGCACTCGGCGCACTGAATCGACGAACCGAGGAAGACCGTCCCAAAGGTATTCACCCGATCGGTGACGTACTTGTTAAGGTATTCGTCGGGGTCAGCGCCTCCCTCCGTGCTCGACATGCCGTTGCGGTTGAAGGCGGTGGCCACGCGCTGATCCAGCGTCGGATGAGGCAAGAGATCCCCTGCTAACTGATCGATAATAAAACGGTCGAACGTCTGATTGGCATTGAAGGCCCGGATCACCCACTCGCGGTATTGCCACATGGAGCGCGGGGCGTCGGCATGGTACCCGTCGCTGTCGGCGAAACGGGCCAAGTCGAGCCACGGCACGGCCATGCGCTCGCCATAGGCCTGACTGTTCAGCAATCGGTCCACCAGCTTCTCGTAGGCTTCGCCCGAGTTGTCGGCGAGAAACGCATCCACCTCGTCCACCGTGGGCGGGAGTCCGATGAGGTCGAGGCTGACACGTCGCAGCAGTGTCCGGCGATCGGCTTCGGGAGAGGGAGAGAGTCCTTCCTTTTCCAATCGGGACAAGATGAAGGCGTCGATGCCGTTGCGCACCCAGCCCTGCCTCTGGACAGAGGGCGGTGTGGGGTCTTCGGGCCTTTGGTGAGACCAATGTCCCTTAAACTCCGCCCCCTCCTCGATCCACCGACGCAGCGCCTCCATTTGAGGCGCAGACAACTGTTTGCCCGTGGATGGCGGCGGCATGTGCTCATCGGGGTCGGCGCTCGAGATGACTTGCAGCAAGCGGGATCCCGAGGGATTTCCAGGTACCACCGCACGCGCGCCGGAGGCCAGTTTCAGTGTTGCCCCTTCAGGCCGATCCAACCGGAGGCCACCCTTGCGCTTCTCCGAATCGGGCCCGTGACATGGGTAACAGTGCTCAACGAGCAGCGGACGGACCTCCCGGTTAAAATCGATGCGCGTATTCGCGGCACCGAGCACCGGCAAGACCTGGGTCCCGAGCAACGCCACGAGCAACGAGGTCATCCACAGTGAGCCGATCTGAAAAACACCGGAACGGAAGAGGTGGGGTTCGAGAGTCATCATCAAATCGGGCTCCAAAGGGATAATTAAAAAATGTAAGATCAAATTGGATTTACGGCCATCCCTTTTCCTCACTCTGGACCAATAGGATTTGGCCGACTCTCAACGGCCAGTGTCACGGGGGCGGACCGCTCGGAGATCGGTCCCTACCTCGGAAGTCATCGGGCTACATCCAGGGCAGCACCACGGGGAGGGACCGCTCGGAGATCGGTCCCTACCTCGGAAGTCATCGGGCTACATCCAAGGCAGCACCTCGGGGAGGGACCGCTCGGAGATCGGTCCCTACCTCGGAGGTCATCGGGCTATACATCCAAGGCAGCACCTCGGGGGCGGACCGCTCGGAGATCGGTCCCTACCTCGGAGGTCATCGGGCTACATCCAGGTTCCTGCCACAAACTCGGCCTCACCCATGAACCTCCCCGGTAGGGACCGAGTCTCTCGGGCCATCCCCTCCTCGCCCGGCAGCCCAGGGAGCGGACGGTGAGACACCGTCCCTACCGACTTGCCGCTACCGGCCTTCCGGGCCCTTAGGCCCCGCTGCCACCTCCGAGGTAGGGCGATTTCTCCGAAAGCGCCACTCCGGCGAACAGGACAGAGATGCGGCGCTCTTCATGACAAGCACTCTCGACAAGCAGTGCCTCGGGCCGTCCCTCAGACTCGGCAATAAGGCCCCGGAGGTGAGCGTCATTTCGCCTTCATGGCCTTCAGGAGGCCATAGGCACGTTGGGCCGATTCGCTGCCGGAGGCGATCTCCGCCGCCAACCGCGCTTCGAGCTGCACCGTGGATCCATGGATCGCCAAACCTTGCTCGAAGGTGACATTGGTGGCCGCACGCACCGTGGTCAGGGAAACCACCGCCTTCTCGTATTCGCCACGACGCAGGGCCTCAGCGGCCATATCCGCGGCCCGCCGAGTCTCTTCCGGGGCATGGGCGAAGGCCCGCTCAATCTGACTGGCCGCCTCCGCGGGTGTGGTTGCAGTCTTTAAATCCTCGCCCTCCCGGGAGCCACAGCCTAGCAGCCACCCGCACAGCAACAACACTGTGGCACCATCGATAATCCTCATGCGTTCGCTCCTCCAATTCCAGATTTACTCACCCGTCAAAGAGTCGGGGACGCACCAGAAGCGACCGGGACGCACCCCTCGGAAGCCACCAATTCCGGCTTCCTGATAGTAAGTGCGGAACTTCATGTATTCTATCTGACCGCCGAACATTCCCATGACCGTTCCCGTATTGTGTCGCTGGGTAACCCCTTCATCCGGACGGCTGGCGACATTGTCGAAATTGGAGGGCTGCTTCTCGTCTGCCTCCCAGTACAGCATGGAATTCGGATTGAACTGCAGGAGCTTGTAGGTCGAGAAAGGTTCCTTTGGCCCGGTCGAGTACTTTGAAACGGCCCCATTCATCATGTAGCTAGAAACCTTCTGGTCCCGAAGTTTGAAGAGTGGCGTGTTGGTGCGGTCCAGAGGGCAGAAGGTCAACGCTTTGGAATTGTGGTAGTTCCACAACAAGCTGCGCTCCACCGTGTGATCTGGCCGATTGGTAGCCACGCGCATGTAGCACCAGTTGGCGACATTGAAAGTGCCCGAACTCCACGAGGTGTAGGGCATGTAGTCCTGATTGTCGTTGGCGTACATCTGCGTCGCGAGCAGCAACTGCTTGATGTTCGACAGGCAACGGGTCCGGTTGCCCTGCTCCTTGGCCTTGGAGAGCGCCGGCAAGAGCATGCCGGCCAGGATGGCGATGATGGCGATGACCACCAACAGTTCGATGAGCGTGAACGCTTTGCAGCCTTGGCGTTGGGGCAGCAGCTCGACCGTTTCACAAGGTTTCAGCGCATTCATGACGGTGACGCCGCTTGAAGTTTCGATCCAGTAAGACCGGTCTTGGTTTCTACGACTGTTCGTCCTTTGTCACGCCACAATTGGATAACTTTGCATTCCCCACCCAACACAGCGATCGCAGGATCAGCCCAGCAATCACAACAAACCGACTAAACCCGACAGCCCGGGCTAGGCACCGCTGTTTCAGCCTCACCCATGAACCTCCGAGGTCATCGGGCTACATCCAGGGCAGCACCATGGGGACGGACTGCTCGGAGATCGGTCCCTATCTAACACGCTCATCGATTCGGCCTTGTTATGTCCGGGACCGGGCCTCCTCCGAGGCAGCCAAACCATGAAGTCTCAAGTCAGAGTCCCAGACGGACTTTGAGATCGCGGGCGACGGTGCGCTCCGGTCGGGCTTCAATCAGGAGGTTCAACAACCGGCGGGCTCCATTCGGATCGGAATGAGCACGCAGCGAGGCACGGGTAATTAATTGGGCATACCCTGGCGTAAAATCAGCGCTCAAAACAACACTCCGAAGGAAACCCTGCTCCGCAGCCTCGGGCCGTCCTTGAGACTCAGCAATGAGACCGCGGAGGTGAGCGTCACGCGCCTCGAGATAGGCACGGAACCGACGGCACTCGTCGGCCGGTCGCCCGGCACACAAGTCCTCCGGAAACGGACGCTGGAGATCGAGAAGCTCCGACAGCAGGGACTGTCCCTTCGGCGGAAGCGGGCCCAACATCCGGGGGGCGTCGAAGAGCAAGAACGGGTGATCGTCGGTGTTGATCCCGACGCTCTGGGAGTAGGTCTTGAGGGTTTCGGTATCAGCGAACCAGGTGCCCATCACCGGCAGGACCTCGGCCAAGGCCATGGGCTTGAGGGCTTCCCGCAGGCTCGGCTGGTTCAGGCGCCGCTCTAGGGCCTCCGGCGACCAAAGATGTCGCCCTGGCCCCCCGATGAGTCCGATCACCGGAGTGTCGGCGTTGAGCCGCAGCAACAGCGCCGAGGCTTCAGGAAAAACCTCCAGAAACGTGGCGGTGATCATCCTCAGCCCGTCGGCATCGAGCTGAAAGAGCGGTAGCCATTGGCAGAAGAGCCCGCCGTCCGACAAGCGATCCCGGATCGCCTGGAAGTGTTCGAGGGTGTAGAGGCCCGCCGCCCCATCCCGCGCCGGATGGAACAAGTCGGCGATCACGACATCGTAGCGTTGAGTAGATGCTCGAACGAATCGCCGGGCATCCGCAACCCGTACGGTAAGCCGATCACTGTGGGCATTGTGCGATGCGAATTCAGGCATCACCTCGGCGACTTCGGGCACCAATTCGATTCCCTCGGCCACCAATCCCGGGTGCGCATCGAGGGCGGAGAACGAGATGCCTGTGCCGACTCCCAGGAACAACGCCCGGCGCGGTTCCGGATGCAGGAGCAACGGCAGGTGACCATGGCGTCGCTCAGCCAAGGCGGAGGCGGTGCCACCCATGGTGAAGCGCTGATTAATACGGAGAATGCGGTGCCCATCGGCTTGGACCACTGTGGTAACCGTGTCCGAGGGCCCCTCTCGCAAGGTGACGATGCGCCCCCCGGGCGGAGGGGTTTGCAAATGGAGGTCTTTCGGCAGATTGAGCAGTGCCACCGCCGCCACAGCCCACCCCGCCATCGCGACCCAACGCATTCGCCGCCACCCCGGGATCAGCGTGAGGTATCCCAAACCCAGCAAGATCCAACTCCAGCGGGTCCCCAAGGCCGGTATCAGGCCGAGCGCCATCACCGCGGGTGCCAGGGCCGAACCAATCAGGTTCCACGACAGAGCCACCCCCAGAAAACGTGGATACCTTCCAGCTTCAGAAATGAGCGAGGCGAAGAGCATTCCCATGGCCAGCGCCGGAAGAGCCACGACGGAGCTGGCCACCAGAAATTCTGAAACCATGGCCGGCAATGCGAGCGTTCCTATGCCGCCACGCAGCATCGAAACCAGCAGCGGCGTCTGACGCAAAACCCATCCCGCGATCGCCACACTCAGTGCCACCCCCGGAAGTAACCACCCCAGCGCACGACTGGCTTTTGGAGCGAACCGATTTTGCAAGGCCCCGCCCAAGGCGGTGAAGAGCAAATAGGCGGCGAGAATCACCGCATAGGTGAAGACCGTGTTCTCGAAGACTTGCGACAGAAGCCGGGTGGCCAACACTTCGAAGCCAATCCCCAGAAGGCCACTGAGCCACAACGTGGCCCGGAGCCGCGAAGGGCCCAGGCGGTCCCCACCCGGCGCCACCGTCGAAGTCACGGGTTCCACCGACCGCACCCCGCGTCCCGTCCACCAGAACAACACGGCACAAAGGCATTGAAGGCCCGCAAATCCGATCACCGATCCAGACAGCCCCCAGCGTCGTTGCACCCACAGCACCGAACACAGGACGCCCACGACCGCACCCAGGGTGTTGACGGCATACAAGGGCCCCACCCGAAGTCCATCGGCACGGAAACCCGAGATCAATCGTTCCATCGCCGGTATCATGGCTCCCAGACACAGGGTCGCCGGCAACAGAACCACGCCCGGCAGCAGCAGGCTTACGACCCAGTGAAGCCCGACCCCGGGAGCAGGCCCGAGCCACCGCCAGGAGAACTCCGCGACCCACGGCACGAGGAGCACCGTCGCCAGCGCCCAGAAGGCCGTCAGAGCCTCAGGCACTGCACAACGAATCCCGGGAGACGGCAGGCGATCCAGAGCACGACCGCCCCAACGCGAACCCACCGCGAGTCCACCAAAGAAGGCGGTGATTACCCCTAAGGTGGAGGGTAACTCTTGTCCAAGACCCAGCGCGAACATCCGTGACCAGACCATCTGAAGGCCCAGCGCAGAAGCACCAGACGCACCCACCGCCAGCTTCAGGCCGAGTGGGATTCGAGAATGTCGGACCGGATGGGATGTAGTCATGGTATCATCAACGGACTCACATCACCTCATTGTCGCGGCGCTAAGACTGCTTCACGCAGGCAGCGGGAGGTCGGTCATGATGCGCGTGTGGGATCGCAGAGATAACAAATGCGCCAGCGGAGTGTTTCCACCGATGCGCAATGACTCCTTGAGAGCCTCTTCCTTGCCCACACCCGATGCCAGCACCCACACCTCTTTGGCTGCGGCCAGCACTTGGAACGTCAGGCTCAAACGCTGCGGCGGCGGCTTCGGCCCGATCACTGGGATCACCCAGCGAGAGGAGGAGACCACCGACTCCGGGGCTCCGGGAAAAAGCGAGGCCACGTGACCGTCTTCGCCCATGCCGAGAAACACCAAATCGAGAACGGGCACGCTGCCGGAAGCGGTGCCGGTCACCCGGGCCAACTCGACTTCGGCCAAGTGGGCCGCCTCGTCCGGCGGCAACTCACCGCGCAGACGATGCTGTTGTTTAACCGCGATCCCGGCCGGATCTAGCAAGGCCGTCTGAGCCAGCTTGTAATTGCTGTCGGCATGCTCGGGCGGTACGCAGCGCTCATCACCCCAATGAAAGTGAACCGTGTCCCAACAAGTGCGCCGAGCAGTTCCCAGCCCATGGGCTGCAGCCATAAATCGACCGGCCACCCGACCACCCGATAGGGCCACATGGAAGGGCTTTTTCGCCGTGGCGGCCGCATCGACCGCATCCAACCAGCGGCCAGCCACTTGTTGCACGAGGGTTTCGGTGTCGGGAAACGGAATGAGTTCCGATCGATTCATGGGCACAGGGCACGATTACGGTTTGGGAACCGCGGGAGAATTTTGGGGTTGTTTGGAGGCCGGGGACGCCGTCGGATCCGACACCGCCCGACGCTCCTCGGGCAAGAGATCCTTCAGGGTTCCAAAGGGTCTGAACGGAAAAAGCAACAAGGTGGGCACATGGGCCGGACCGGTCACGGGCTCATCCAGAGTCCCGGTGAGTCGGTACTCGAAGAGCTTCTCGAGCGGAGACAGAGCGATGGAAACCACGGGACCGAACAAGGGCACCCGGCGAAACATCGAACCTTGCACCAGCATGTCGACTTTGTAGTCAAAGGTCACCGATCCGGAATAGCCCAGCGACATCGAGGGCGACTTCATTTGGAGATCGCGAGTGTGGACGGCCCCCTGAGCCAGCGAATACGTAGCCGTTCCCTCCGTGAATCGAGCCTGCCCCAATCCGGAGGACATGCCGTCGAGGATGGAGGAAAACACACCGAAAACCGGGAATCCCCAAAGGAATCCATTGCGCAAGGTGGCCTGTCCCCCGCCCTTCCAAGAGGCCGGTTCTGAGGTGAGACCTTCGTCGACGCGGAAGGTTCCCGACAGGCGCCCTTCCAGACGGTTGGTCCGCCCCGACACGCCGGCCACCAACGCACCCAATTCGACGTCCCTCAACTCGGTGTCCATGCGGAGGCGATTCTTCTCATCCTTTCCGAGTTCGAATTGGAGATTTCCCCGAAGACGCCCTCCATAAAAGCCGGCTTGGATATTGGTCACATGCAATTGGCTGCCAATAGACAGAACGCTCGCAGAAACCCCCTTGGTTCGAAATTTCCACCACTCAAAAGACCCCTCGGATTCGGCGTCGAAACGAATATCGTTACGCGACATGTCTCCGCGAATGCCGATCACGCCATTCACATGAACCAGCGGGGGTTCTATGAAATGGTAAGGGCTCATGGCCCGATGTGTGATGGGGCCAATCAATCGGGTTATCCTCCACGGATCAAAAACACTGACAGCATTGGTGAAGGAAATGAGTCCGACCGCTGCGTCGAAGGCAAACCCATCCACGGTAACCCACTGCGCCCCATCTCGACCGCGGGCCTCGCCGACCGACAAAAACCGGTTTGTATAGCCCAGTTTCGCACGCGCTGAATCCAAATGCTCACCCCGATAAGTGACATTGGTCGCCGCGATTTCCACCTGAACCGTCGTCAATTCCGGAGAGAACCAGCGCCCGCGAATCTCACCCTTAATTTGGGGCGGTTGACCGAACTTCAAGTCATTGAATACCCGCTGGGCTCCCGGCTCAGCGATGAGCGGTTGCACGATCTTGGGATCCACCCCGGAAGTCAGTCGGAAGCGGTAGTCTTGAGTCACCTCGTGGCCCTCGTAATCGAAGACCACCCGACCCTCGGGCCGAACCACCGTCATGCCGGGAATCCGCCACACGCGGTTGGTGTAGGTGAATGCCCCCTTGGCAGAATCCCCCGTGATGCCCCGGAAACTGAAGGACTCTCCCGTGGCCGATCCGGCGATGGTGACGGTCGGTAACACGGTGCCACGCCAGTCGGGATTGCTGTTGGTCCAGGGCGGCAACACCAGCCCCAGTTGGGCGGCGATCCGAGGTGCTTGATTCGTCGGCCAGAAAAACTGCCCCAACCAACGCTGGCCGGCCGGCGTTAGCACGGGGATGACTCCGGAGGGATGGGCCGACGAAGTGGCCTGCACACTCAAGCGTCGCGTATCCAGATCGCACTCGATGTTACCCGCCACGGTGCCGCCCAAGAGGTCAATTTGCGTGTCCTCCAACCGGGCGCGGGCCGAAGCGAAACGCAACTGGGTCTTAAAACGGTCCAATCGCAAAAGCGGGTGATTCACGGCGCGGGCCTCCAGGCTGCCGGCGATCGCGAGCGGGCGGATCCAACGCCAAAATGAGGCGTCTTCGGGACCGGGACCAGGGCCTTGAGGGTGGCCCGTCAGCGAGAGTTCCAGAGGACCGCAGTCCAACCAAGGGCTCTGAAAATCCGGAGCCCGGACTTCCAACTGCGCCTCATGCCATCCCGACAAATCGTGTCCCAGCACCACCTGAACCGTTGCCTCATTCAGGCGGACCTCGGGGGCAAGGGTCTTGATTTCGTGCAGGTGAAGTTTCAGGGAGGACTGGAACTGAGGGGTGAGCCCCTTCGTAACTAAAGTTTCGTTTCTGGGATCCCAGGGACGAACCGGGATGGCATTGGAAGCCAAGCGCTCGGATCTACCCTCGACCTGAGCCCTGCCCAACAAGAACTGAGGCGTCTGGACCCCCTCCGCACTGAGGTTCCAATCGACCTTGGCGGGAAGCACGGCGTCGATCGGTTGGGTGGACTTCAGTTGGCCTCGCAGTCCCCGGACAGATCCTTCGCGCGCCGACACCCCATCTACCTCCCATTGAACATGCACGGCCAATTGCCCCGGAACTTCGGTGAGCGGACTCATCTGAGCCTCCAACTTCAGGCGCTGAAACGAGCGTTCATTCCATGTCACCTGTCCGGCCGAAAGTGTGAACTCAGCCGAGGACGCCTCGGGTAAAGCCAAGTCCGTCTGGAATTGGAGATGAACCTCGGCCGGTGTCTGGAAGCGGATTTCTTCCAGAGTGCGTTGGATCCGAAGCAACGTGGAGCGCCACGCTGGGGAGGCTTGCGCGGGTGCTGGGTCAGAAACCGATCGCAAGGCCGTCGGGTGCTTCAAAATTCCAGAGGCACGAAAGGATCCCACCTCCGTGGTCGCACGCAAATCTTCGACGACCCATTCCTCGGCGCCCTCAAACCGAATCCGAGCCTCGAATCCATGGAGGTTAAAACGGGATGCCACCCGATTGCTCTCGACCAGTGGGATAGAGACCGACCCCCCGCGGATCTTGAGTCCCCTCACCTCGGGCTTGAGGGCCAGCACCTGGCCCCAATCCAACGCTAACTGAACTTCTTGCGCCGAAAATTGCTCCCCGCCGAGGTCGCCCAAACGGCCGAGGGTCACCTGTTCGGCCACGATGCCCCGGGTTGCCCGGAAACGGATGCGTTCAAACTCCATGGCCACTCCCCGTTGTCGAAGGGTCTCGAGCAGGCGGTTCTTGAGGCTCTCGGGAATGCCAACTTGGTTCAGGTAGGCTCCCAATCCGATGATCAAAGCCAAAACTAAATAGACGCTGCGGCGCCCGATCCGAAAAAGGCGTCGTGGCCATGCTCTACGGGACCAAATCGACCGTTGAGTCGGACGATTCTCAGGATCCGGGCCATCGACGGGGTTCACGGCTTCGTTTCGTTAGAGGTGGCCGGCGGGACACTGAACCAAGGGCCGATGTACTCCTGATAGAGGCTCAGCGGAAATTGCGTCAAGATGGCGGGCTCATCGGAGTCGAAGGCGGCCCAGACAAACTGGTTGATGGCATTGCGGCCACCGAACCGGAGATGCAGCGAGCGGAAGTGACCTCCTTCTTTCTGGGTCAACGTCACCGCGTGGTCGAGTTGGTCGAAGGCGAACTGTTTCAATGCGACGTCGTTCGGAACCGGATACCGACCGATTGGGGCCTGGCCGATGCGGTAGAGTCCTTCGTCAATGGCGGGATCCGGCAGCAACCCCTGCACTGCGATCACGCCATCCCATCGGCCCAGGGAATTCCGCCGGAGCATCCGCACGCGTCCCTGTTGGCGAATCTCGATTTGGACAATGTTGCTGGGATTGAAGTTCCAGTCGCGGAATTGTGGAGCCGACACGGGCAGGGTTTGTAGATCCCCTGCGGCAATGCCGTAGATCCCAGGCTCATCGGACCGACGCATCGAGAGCCGTCGACCCTCACCCAAGGGGGTCCCCACACTGAGACGAGTCAGCATTACTGGGGAGCCATTGGATTTGCCGAGGTAAAAGGAGTACTCGCGGGCGGGCTGATCCAAGCCGTAACGACCCGGGTCGGTCCCCAGGTCGTCCAAGAAATCCTCGATCCGCAGCCCCATGAATCGCTGAAGGGTTTCCCGAACCCAGGGACCATCAGCCAAAAAACGGCGCGGAGAAATGACCCACCAATTGGTGCCCTGCTTCTCTAAAGTGAAGGGTTCACTGCCCGCCCTGACCTCGAGCCGCTCCAATCCTGCGATGGCCGGCATCAACCGGCGATCCCGGTAGGCGGCCAGCGGCCGTTTGAGTGATTCCAAAATGGAATTAGTAATCCGGACGATGTTCCCGAAGTCGGAGCGGCGTACGAGGATTTCTCCCGGCGCATTCGTCGAGGCCCGGCCAAACTGGAGTCTCAAGAGCTCGTTGGTGCCTCGCTTCAAGACCATTTGGGCGGTGGGCTTGGTTAATCCGTACTCTTCGGCCGACACGGTGAGCGTATCGCTCACGAAGGCATTCACCCGGGAATCCGCCGCATCGGTCAGGAGTCGGCGGATTTGATCATCATTGGCCCGGGCCACCAACGGACGAATCAGACGCCACGTCCCGTTGGTCGTGATGGCCGCCTCAAACTCGGTCTCCCCAAGAATTTCTACGCGATCGAAGGGCAGCGAATCGGCATCAAAGAGGCGGCGGTCGCGCCAGTCTTCGGGCGAAGCCGGCAAGGCCTCCAAAAGGCCGGCCTCGGCCGTGAACACCCCGTCTTGGCCGACCTGCTGGAAATAAAACTGACTCCCCAGCGGCGTTCGACCGCCGAGGCGCAGAATGTTCATGCCCTCGCGGGTGCGGATGGTGAGCACGTCGGGACGCTCGAGCCCAAAGGCCGCCAAGGCCCCACGCTGCGCGGTCACCTCGGCGCTCGACTGGTGCGAACGGGGTGCGAGATTACCGATCATCTCCAACAAACGTTCCACGCTCGTCGACTGAACCGGGTAATGGATCGGAGACCTCAGGAACCATCCCGAGTTGGTCCGCTCCAAGCGGATGGCCACATTGGATCGGAGGATTTCGACCGAGATCACCTCACGCGGGTCTAATCGGCGAAAGCGCACCGATCCGGTGGCGCCAGCCACCCGGACCTCATCGCGGCGTTCGGTCATGGCCAGCCATCCCCCGAGCAGGACGGCCAGCAACACCAACACCCATGTGGTTCTTCGGTTCATCGATGAAATCGCATCAACCCCGCCTCCGTGCCCAGACCATGAAGCCCAGGATCAATACCCCACCGGGCAGCGCTCCGAGTAGGACTCCATTCAAAAGCCGCAACTGAGGCCCAGTAAGATTTAACCGGTATTCCGAAATAGACCGAGGCCCGATGGCCATCGACTGCTGACGATCCAGCAACCAGTTGACGCAGAGGGCGGCAAAATCGCGATTCCCCAAACTCTGGAGCGGCCCATTGGCCCAAAGCGCCGAATCCCCGACAACGATCAACCGTGCGGTACCACGGCCCGCACTCAGCCCGCTGACCCCACCCTTTTCGGAAGCCACGGCCAAGGGGATCTCACCACGACGGTCTTTGCCCTCAACATAGGAAAATTCCCGTCCGTCAAAATCGGAAAGAGTTCGACCCTCTGGACCGGTCAAGACCAGCGCCGTGGTCTTCGGCGCATCGGCAGGCAAGCGATTGGCCGGAATCGGCACCACGACGCGCGGAGCCTGAAAATGAACCTTCGCCCCGGCCCGAGTCAGGGGTGAGGTGACCGGGTGGGATCCGTAAGAGCTGGCGACGATGTCGAACCCTCGCACCGAGGCCTTTTCATCGTTGGCCAATTGCGATGGCAGGAATACTCCCCACTCCTCCAGCAAACCCTCGAGAGGACCCTGACGACGGAGCGTTTCCAGCGACAGGGTCACCAGAACTCGACCTCCTCGGTCTAGGTACTTCGAGATGGCGGCCGCTTCTGAAGCGAGCAGCGGTTGCACCGGTCCTGCGACCACCAACAAACTGCAACCTTCGGGCACGCCAGCCAGCAAATTGGTAAACACCCTCGATTCGACGTTCTTTTCGGCCAATAGCCGGACCCATCGGGAGTATCCATTGCGCTCGTCGTCGGAGGACGGGTCGTTTTCTCCATGTCCACGGAGGAAATACGCACGGGTCCCAGAAGCCTCGGACAATCCAGCCAGTGCCGCCGTGAACAGAGCCTCACCTCGGAAGGCCACACGGCGGATCTCCTGATTCTTGCCGGCCATCATGCCCTTCACGTCGGCATCGTAGGTGGACATCTCGGAATCATCGACGGTGCGAAACCGTCCGCCACCCGCATCAAAAATGACCAAATCGCCCGTGTTGGCCCCGAGGCCGTAGCGGGTCTTGATGGCCGTCGCAAGGGTTGCATCCCGCACGTAGTCAACTAGTTGGACCGAGATCCGCGGCGACTGCAGGGAATATTCCCGGAGCAAGCCCTTCACGTGGCGGTAAAGGTCGGAAGACGGGTCGAACAAGACGATGGCCTTCACCTCGTTGGTGAGTCCGCTCAGGGTGGCTACGGTGAGCGGCGACAATTGGGGACGCTGGGCTGAAACCCAGTCATAGCGCCACTGCAGGCGCGTCGCGGCCAGGTAATTGACCATCACCAGAATCGCCAGCAAAGCCACCACCCCGATGAGCGAATTGAAACCAGCGCTCCAACGGCGGCCGGGCTCGTAGCTGGGAGGCAGCACGCTGGAAGGCTCTGTCATCGGGTCGCTCATTTCCACCTCCGCATTTCGATCACGCGCTGAGTGAGGAACAGGAAGAAAAACGTCACACTCAGGTGAAAGACCAAAGCCCGACCGTCAATAACGCCTCGAGCAAAGTCCTGCATGTGGTGGGTGACCGACAAGTGATCCATCAGGCGTCCCAACCGGTCGCCGGTCGTGTCGGTCTGCGAAAAGCGCAAACTCATCGTCCACAGTCCGATGCCGATGAGCAGCGAGGTCATGGCTGCGATGATCTGGCTGCGGGTCAGCGATGACGCAAACACCCCGATCGACAGGAAGGTCGATCCGATGCAGGCGATGCCCGTGAGCACCCCGCACATCGCCCAAGGGTCCAACAACTGAGGTTGATGGGTCACCTGCCGCAAGACGACCAGAACACCAATCAATGGAGCCCAACTCAAAAGATAAAACGCCAGGGAACCGGTGAACTTGGCCAAAACCACCTGCCATTCACCGACGGGCGTGGTCATCAATGCCTCATAAGTCCCGAGCGCCTTTTCGGCGGCAAACGTGCGCATGGTGATCACCGGTGTGGTGAGGATCAGGGTCACCCAGAACACGATGCCATCGGCAAAGAAAATCTCAGGGATCGGCGAAGGCGTACGGTCTGAATTGAGTCGCTCCACGATGTCCATCAGGCCGAACCCGGCCAGGAGCAAGGTGATGGCCACGACCACATAGCCCGTCAACGAGTTGAAGGCGGCTCCCAATTCGCGCCGCACGAGGGTCAGGAAGACATTCATATCAAAGGCCCCCTCCTTTGTTCTTCTGCGTGAGTTGAATGAAGATGTCTTCCAGCGACAACCGAGGCCGGGTCAATTCCCGTAAATTCCACTCCTGCTGGCGTACTTGTTCGAACACCAAAGTCCTGAGGTCTTCCCCGGCCCTAGGAGTAATGGCCACCCGCTGAAAACTGCCCGCGGCGGCCTGGATTTCGATCGAAGCCACCTCGGGCAAATCGCGGAACGCCTCGCGGATGGCCTCGGGCGTCGCGTCAATCTCGGCCACCACCCGGCCATCTTGGCTGAAGCGACTCTCCAAGTCTTCCACCCGATCGGCCGCCAGAATGCGCCCCTGATTGAGGATCAATACCCGGGAGCAGGTCATCTCCACCTCGGTCAGGATGTGCGTAGACAGCAGCACCGTATGTTGACGCCCCAATTCCTTGATCAAGGCTCGCACGGATCGCAACTGGTGGGGATCGAGACCGATGGTGGGCTCATCGAGAATGATTAGGTCAGGCTCATGGACCAGCGCATCGGCCAACCCCACGCGTTGGCGGTAACCCTTGGAAAGCTGGCCAATGATTCGCTTTTCGACGTCTTTGAGCCCGCATTGCTCAATCACCCGATCCACCCGGTCACGGCTGCGGCCGATGCCCAATCCCTTGAGTCGCGCTCGAAACTTGAGATAGTCCCGCACCCGCATGTCGATATGCAGGGGGTTGTTCTCCGGCATGTAGCCGATGCGGCGGCGCACTTCGTCGGGCTGATGAAACACATCGAAGCCAGCGATGCGAACTGTGCCACTGGTCGCCGGCATGAACGACGACAGGATGCGCATCGTGGTCGATTTGCCTGCCCCATTCGGACCCAGGAATCCGACAACCTCCCCTCGACCCACGGTGAAGGAGATCCCGTCCACCGCGGTGCGTCCGGGGTAGCGCTTCGTGAGGTCCCGGACCTCGATCATGGGAGTGGAGTCAGACATCCGCCTTTAAGCCTCTGAAAGTACTCGGGAAGCCTCACCGCAGGAACAGAAAACCCCGGAGATTCAACGCTGTGCAGGTAGATGGCAAAACCCGGTCATGGCCAAGGAACGTTGAGGGGTCAGTATGCGGGTAGAATCGGACCTGGCAGGTCGTTGAGGGGATACCCTAGGTGGAGGGCCGCCTCGCGGAGACGTTGGTCACTGGTCACCAGAGGCCAGTCTTGGAGCTGATCGGCTGTCGCCAAGTGAAGGGCGTCGAGGGATCGCAAGGGCACCTTCGGATGCACGCGCCCCAGAGTCCAATGGGCTCGCCGAATGATCGCCTCGGAAATGGGCGACAAATCGACCATTTGCGTTCGCATCTGATCCTCGAACCGTTGCCAGGCTTCAAGACGCAGTCGGGTTCCGATGAGTTGGGCTCGCTCCCGGGCCAGCATGGCAGACCAGACCTCGGTGAAGGCCAACATGGAGGACGAAACGGGGTGTCCCTCAACCAGGCGGGCGTAGAACTCGCTGTCCGGTTCGCGGATCAAAAGTTTCACCAGAATGCAGGAGTCGAGATACATGCAGAAGACTTCGCGGTTTGGGGGACTTTGAGATTGGGAAGGCTGAGGAATTTTTGGATCAATCCCGTCCATCGCGCTCAACACGGATGAGCACCTCCGCCGAAGGGCCGCAAACCAGCGGCTGACCCCTCAACCACTCCCAGTCCACCGAATAGGGTTTGCCGTGGGACCTCACAGGCACCAGTCGGGCCTTGGGGTGACCGTCGCTGGTAATGATAATTTCAGCGCCCCGCGAGGCCTGCTCGAGAAGGCTAGACAACTGATCCTTGGCAGCACGGACGTTGATCGATGTGGACTGCGGCTGCAACCCAGCCACCTCTCGAAGGACCTCGCCCGTTTTGGCGCCCTCTGAGGTCCCTAGAGGATAACGCACCGGGGTGGTGGTGGAGTGTCTCATCACTCAGATGTAGCCTCTTGAGGCCTCATTGGCAAATTTTTTGATGCCTCAAGAAGCCTCATTCGGCCTGATTAATCCTCCGGTCCATCTCGAGACCGCACGCAAATCGGCGGGGAGGGCTGAGAAACAGGGCTGTTTGTTCGGGGGCTCTACCGCAATTTGAGTGCCACGATTCCCGCCTGACGAACCACTCCCAAGGCCGTGCGCTGATCAAACAACACCCCCAGCTCCACGGTTTCGCCCTTAGGCCGACTAAACAAATAGCGGGCCAAGGCCACGACATCCGGGAATTCGGTGCGATCCAACCCGCGGATCAGGTGCCCTCGCTTGAGCCCCAATGCGGCCGCCGGGCCGTTGGCATCGACATTCTGGATGACAAACCCTCCTCCCCGCACCGGAGCCACTTTGAAACCGGCCCGTGCGGACAAGTACTCGTTGTTGAAAAAGTCCGCCTCGTCGACGAGGCGCAGTCGCAACTCTTTGAGGTTACCTCCCCGCCGAACACTCAGGGGGATGTCCTTTGAATCCCCAGCCTTCACCAGAGCCCTATTAAATTCGATGATACCGCTGGGAGGATCTCCCTGAATCGCAGCGATCACATCGCCCGCCTTCAGCCCCGCTTTTTCAGCCGGACTGCCGGGTTGCACCGCCTGAATGGTCAGGGGCCGCGTCGCCGCCTTGAGTCGGGCTCCAAACCAAAAGCGCCCCACCGATTCGCCGCTGAGCACTTCGGCTAAGGCCTGGTTAACCCGTTTAATGGGAATGGCAAAACCAATCCCCTGAGCGCCCATTTGCGGTCGCAATGTCGCCACATTAATGCCGATGAGATCGCCACGCAGGTTGATCAACGGCCCGCCGGAGTTGCCGGGGTTGAT